>Ga0210387_10001324_pt1 | contig 18591 bp, 11 predicted proteins | sample IncBWC7OmetaG_FD_160108 | JGI IMG/M metagenome (GOLD analysis project Ga0210387, IMG submission 160108) | Forest soil microbial communities from Barre Woods Harvard Forest LTER site, Petersham, Massachusetts, United States - Inc-BW-C-7-O ...
CGCACGTAGGTCGACTGCCGATCCCAGGCGAAGCGCTCGCCCGTGGGCACCTCAAGGCCGTTCCAGCGCTCGTCGCCCGCGAACACCTCGCCGTAGCTCTTGCGGAACATGTCGGCCTGCACCGCCTCGGCGACCGTCTTTGCGATCTCCTGCTCGGAGGGCCAGATGTCGCGCAGGTAGACGTCCTGTCCGTGCTCGTCCCGGCCCAGCGGGTCGTGCACGAGGTCGATGTCCATCGTGCCCGCGAGCGCGTAGGCGACGCACAGCGGCGGGGAGGCGAGGTAGTTCATCTTCACGTCCGGGTTGATCCTGCCCTCGAAGTTGCGGTTGCCCGAGAGCACCGACACGACCGCCAGATCGGCATCGGATACCGCCTGGGATATCTCCGGCGCGAGCGGGCCCGAGTTGCCGATGCAGGTCGTGCAGCCGTAGCCGACGAGGTTGAACCCGAGTTGCTCCAGGGGCTCGGTGAGCCCGGCGCGGTCGAGGTATTCGGTGACGACCTTCGAGCCCGGCGCGAGCGAGGTCTTCACCCAGGGCCGACTCTGCAGGCCCCGCGCGAGCGCGTTGCGCGCGAGGATCCCCGCGCCGACCATCACCGACGGATTGGACGTGTTCGTGCAGCTCGTGATCGCCGCGATCACCACGTGCCCGTGGTCCAGCTCGAACGTCTCGCCCTGCACCGTGACGGTGGTGGCGGTGCCGTTGTGGGGGAGCGTCGTGGTCGCGGCGTCGCCCTCGGGCAGCTGCGGCTGGGAGACGCCGAGCGCCGGTGCGTGGCCCGGCTCGTTGGCGGGCGGATCGGAGGCCGGGTAGGACTCCGCGATGGCCTCGTCCTGTGCGTCGGCCTGGTCGCCGTCGCTGGGCACGTAGTCGCGCAGCGCCTCCTGGAAGATCGCCTGTGACTGGCTCAGGGCGACGCGATCCTGCGGGCGCTTCGGCCCGGCGAGGCTCGGCTCGACGCTCGCGAGGTCGAGCTCGATCTCATCGGAGAAGGTCGGCTGCTCGGAGCGCTCGTCGTGCCACAAGCCCTGCTCCTTGGCGTAGGCCTCGACGAGCGCGATCTGCTCTGCCGGGCGACCGGAGAGCTCGAGGTAGGCGAGCGTCTCGGCGTCGATCGGGAAGATCGCGCAGGTCGAGCCGAACTCCGGCGACATGTTGCCGATCGTCGCGCGATCGGCCAGCGGCAGGCCGGCGAGACCGGCGCCGTAGAACTCGACGAACTTGCCCACCACGCCGCGCTCGCGCAGCATCTCGGTGACCGTCAGCACGAGGTCGGTCGCGGTGGCGCCCTCGGGCAGCTCGCCGTGCAGGCGAAAGCCGAGCACCTGCGGGATCAGCATCGACATCGGCTGGCCGAGCATCGCCGCCTCGGCCTCGATCCCGCCCACGCCCCAGCCGAGCACGCCCAGGCCGTTGACCATGGTCGTGTGCGAGTCGGTGCCCACGAGCGTGTCGGGGTAGGCCTCGCCGGTCTTCGCGTTGGGAAAGACCACCCGCGCGAGGTACTCGAGGTTGACCTGGTGCACGATGCCCGTGTCGGGCGGCACGACCGCGAAGTCGTCGAACGCCCCTTGGCCCCAGCGCAGGAACGAGTAGCGCTCCTGGTTTCGCTCGAACTCACGCTCGGCGTTGACGCGAAACGCGTCGCGCGTGCCGAACGCGTCGACCTGCACCGAGTGATCGATCACGAGCTCGGCCGGCACGAGCGGGTTGATCTTTGCCGCGTCGCCACCCATCTGCGCGATCGCGTCGCGCATCGCCGCGAGATCGACGACGGCCGGCACGCCGGTGAAGTCCTGCATCAGCACGCGCGCGGGCGTGAACGCGATCTCCTTGCTCGGCTGCGCCTTCGCGTCCCAGGAGGCGAGCGCTTCGACGTCGGCCGCATCGACCGAGCCGTTGCCCTCCGTGCGCAGCAGGTTCTCCAGGAGGATCTTCAACGAGAACGGCAGCCGCGCGACGTCGAACCGCTGCTGCAAGGCATCGAGGCGATAGATCTCATACTTGCTGGAGCCGACAACGAGTGTGTCGCGCGCGCCAAAGCTGTTGTCGGACATGTGTCTCCAGGGTCGCTCTACGGGGGTTACCCGCAGTCTCGCAGAGTCACGCACTCCTGGCCGCTGCGACGGTCAACCCCTGCCCACTCTCATCCGAGCGTTCGCGCCATCGTGCCAACCCACCGCATTGGGCCTAGATCCCCGATTCAGTGCGACCCCCACCCCTAAAACGCCCGACTATGATGCCGATCGATGCCCACGGTCAAATCCCGCGTGGCGGCACTGCTGCCACCGCGTGTCAAGAGCGCCATCCTGGATGGAATGCTCCGCGCGACCGTCACCTGGCGCCTGCTTCGCCGCCGGCGTTCGGAGTTCGTCTCCGGCTACCTGACAGGCATGCGGGGAATCGAGATCGGCGCGAGCAGCCACAACCGCTTTTACCTCGACGCGATCAACGTGGATCGCTTCGGGGGTAGCGACACCGTGTACAAGCGCGAGGAGCGCCGACTCGCCCTGCATGCGGTGAAAGTGGATGTCGTCGCGCCCGGCGATGAACTTCCGTTCGAGGACGACTCCCATGACTTCGTGTTCTCCTCACATGTGATCGAGCACTTCCCGGACCCGATCAAGGCCCTGTACGAGTGGAGACGCGTCGCTCGTCGCTATGTGATCGTGATCGCGCCGCATCGCAATCGCACATTCGACATCGAGAACCCGCTCACTCCAGCGAGCGAGCTGATCGAGCGCCACCGCAACGGTTTCACCTCGGACCTGGACCGGCACTGGAGCGTGTGGACGTGCGAGAGCTTCATCGAGCTGTGTGAGGCGAGCGGCCTGCGCGTGATCGATCGCCAGGACCCCGACGACAAGGTCGGCAACGGTTTCACCGTGGTGATCGACGCAGCCGCCTCACGGGCCCAAATCCGCTGACTCCCTCTCGCCACCGTCAACGACGACGACCCCGGAGTCAATCCGGGGTCGTCGCTCTCGTTCCCTGGGGAGGGAACCGCGACGGGCCCGCCACGTGAAATGCGGCACCGCGATACGGGGCGGCGCCGACAAGATCGGCTATTCCTTGATCAGCGGTCCCGCCGTCGCCAGCACCTGGGACTTGCTCAGCGGCCTGTCAAAGCCCCCGTTGGGTGTGGGGCTCTTGCCGATCAGCAGATCGATCGCGGCCGCGTGACGTGCCTCCACCTGCACGATCCCGCCGGCCTCAGCCAGTACCTGCTTGCTCTGTAGTGAGGGCGCGGCGCCGTTGTAGGCACCCACTCCGGTGTTCTCGAGCACCGAGGCGAGCGCCAGGAAAGAAGCCTGGTCGGTCGCCGGGAACACGAATTTCGGTTCTTTGACGGGCGTTCCGCCGAGCGCTTTGATCGCGGCGGTGAGTGCGGCCACGTGCGCCGCCTCCTGTTCACCGAACTGCTTGGCATAGATCTTTGCCTGGCCCGACAGGCCCACCTCGGCGGCCTTCTTCTGATAGAATGCCGCCTCCAGATACTCGAGCGTTAGCGCGAAGTTGAGGATTTCCGCGTCGCCGCTTGAGCTCGTGCCGCTCGCTCCCGTCGGCGCCTGCGCGAAAGCGTGCGAGACGAATGGCGCGACGGCCGATGCACCGTAGACCGCGCCTGTCGCCAGGACGCCGCGCAACAGGAAGCTGGCACGGCTCATGCCATCGACCTCGATCGCCGCCGGCTCGGGATTCACCGAATTTGCGTCTGACATCTTAAGCTCCTTTCCCTCCACACCGGCCGTCTAGGCCAGGAAGGGTTTGACGGCGGTCAGGACAGTTGACATTTCGGCGGGCTTGGCAAATGCGCCATCGGGGGTTATCGACTTTTCGACGAGCGTCCCCAGTGTCGCCGCGTGGCGCGCCTCGACACTATGAATCGCAAGCGCCGACGCGAGCACCTCGGGGCTCTGGATATGCGCGGCCTGCCCCAGATAGGCGGCGGCGCCGAGATTCTCGACGGTGTAAGCGAGATTGGCCACCTGCTTGGCGGATTCGATCGGGAACTTGCTCGCCGGTTTCACCACCGGTGTTCCGCCGAGCTTCGCCACCGCCGCTTTCAGAGCGACCACGTGTGACTGCTCTTGCTGAGCGAAACTCTTGAGCAGAGCGCCAACCTTGCCACTGAACAGGTTCGCCGCGAGCACCTTACGGTAAAATTCACTCTCCAGGTACTCGAGCGTGAGAGCATAGTTGAGGATGCCTATATCGCCGGTCGTGGAAGTGGAGGAGGTGTTCGACGCACCTGCGGACGTCGCCGCGGTGGAAGCGGTAGAGCTCTTGCTGGAGCTGCCACATGCCGCGAGGACGAAAGCACCAAAGCTCGCCGCACCGCTGGCGCCGACCACCTTCAGAAAGCGCTTGCGATCGCTGTCGTCGCGGACGAGCCGCTCGACGATGCCTGAGGACTGGGGGTGCTGAGTCTCATCCTGCGCCGATACGTCCACGGACATGCTCGTATCTATCTGAGTCGGCACGCGGCTGTCCCTTCCAGATTCAACTGGCATTTTCGATACCTCCGATAACCCGACTTCCGGGACGCGGATGGCGATTGGCGCTCCGCCCCGGCTAACCTCCGTTGGGTCTGCGGCGACCCTGGAGTGTTTCACTGCACTGCTATTCGCAGCCGATCACCGAGCGGATCAGTGAGGGCGCGATTTATGCGAAGTATCAGCGTGCCGAGGCGCGCGTGACGCGGCCCTTGCCCTGGCGCTTGGAGCGCAACAGAGCGGTGTCGCAGGCTTGCAAGAGGGCGTCCGCGTCCATCGGGGAGCTCCATTGGGCGACCCCGATCGAGGCGCCCACACTCGGGTCGATCTCGCCTGAGGGAAGACTCTGCAGGCGTACCAGCGCACGCGAGGCCGCAGCAGCGGCGGCGTCCAGCTCGGCGTTGGGCAGGATCGCCACGAACTCGTCGCCGCCGTAACGTGCAACACGATCGAAGGCACGGAACTCTCCGACGAGCGCCTGACCCACCTCACGCAGAACCCTGTCACCGGCTTGGTGTCCGTGACGGTCGTTGACGAGCTTGAAGTTGTCGAGATCGATCAGCATGCATGCCAACGGACTGCCGGTGCGCATCGCACGCCCGATCTCCTCGTGCAAGCGCCGACGCATCCCGCGGTGGTTCATGCAGCCGGTGACCGCGTCGGTTCCGGCCTCGGCGCGAGCTCGCACGAGGGCGAGCGCGGTGGCGGCCTGATCGGCCAGCGTGGTGGCGAGCTCGATCGAGCACTCGTCGTAGGCCTCGTCGAGCTCGCGACGCACGAGCACCACAACCGCCTCTACCTCGCCGTGGACCGCGACAGGCAACAGCAGCGCGCAGTTCGCGTCGCCGGTCGCCACCAGCCGGGGCAATGAGGCCTGCAGCTCACGGTGCTCGGCGGCGAGGAAGCTGCGCGCGGTATTCGCGACCCAGCTGATGCCCGCAGGGCGTTCGGAGCGAGGCGCCAGATAGCTGAGGCGCCCGTCGCCCTCGAACAGATACACGACCACCGGCTCCTCTTCGGCCGGAGGCTTGCACAGATGGTGGACGTGCACCTCCTCGGCCCCCGGCGCCAGCAGCAGCTCTCGCGCCAAGCCCCTGAAGATGTGCTCGCCGTCGCCGGCGCCCTCGGCAAGCAGGGTGAGGCGCCGCACGCCTGCAAGCATCGGATCGGTGCGCGCCGGATTCGGTCGCGCAGGCTGCTCGAAGGTATCCGTACCCGTACCGCCCACGCTTGGAATGTAGCGCTTTCCGGGCCGTCCTCCTATTTGAACCTGATCGTCACATATGCCACGGAACGCGGTTCGCCCTTGCTCTTGGGCACGAAGCCCACGCGCACACGCATCTTCAAGGGTCGCTTGTGGCGGCGCCCGGCGCGTGAAAGCGGAACCTTCAGCGTTACCGCCTTCTGAGCCTTGCCGAGCCTGCGCGAGATGCTCGAGAGGTGATTGCCGCTGCCGCTGAGCCTCCCCGGTGCGTAGGTCTGCACGGTCAGATAGACCGCGTCGCCGCGAACCTTGTGTCTAACAATGCGCACCGGGCATCCGCGCACCGAGATCGTGGTGCTCTGCTTGACCTGCTTGCCGTTCTGCGCGACGATCGTCGTCGGCATCGCCAAGCGCCCGACGCAGAGATTGCCGTTCGCCGCCAGCGCCGAATGCGGGCCGACCGGTAGGTCCAGCGCGAAGCTCGACACCGGCACATCGGGTACCGAGGCGAACGTGGAGCTGGTTATCCCTTTTTTGATGCTCGTGTTCCCGGTGAGAATCACGCGCACGCCATCGTCTTCCAGGACCAGATCCAGATCGGGGAAGGCAAGCCCTCCGTGAGAGACCAGGTAGGCCGGACCCGAGAGCTTGCCCGGCAGCACCGGCGTCGTCACCGTCGCGCCTCCCACCAGCGAACCGACGGGACAGATACGGGGATTCTGCGCGAACGTCATTTCCGGACAGGCCTGCTGCAGCGTAGTCAAGCGCGCGGGCAGTTGCACGGGCAACTGCGCGAACACCGACGCAATGTTCGCCTGATGGGCCGGCTCGCTCAGATCGACCTGCAGGCTCGCCCCGCCCTGTTTGCTGGTCTTGGCGGCGGTCGATACCTTGAATGACGGCTTGAAGGCAAGCGCGGCACAGTTGGCCGCCTGGAACGGGCTCGACACGTTCTGAGTCGCTTCGAACGTCGAGCTCAGCGTCGAGTTGGTCGCAAGCGCAGAGCAGTTGGTGGGGTTGAACAGGAAGTTCGGCCGCGTCACGGCCACGCTCAGACCCTTCAGTCGCAGCGGCACTCCCTTGACGATCGTCGGCAGCGAGCTCGTGGCGATCACGCGGGCCGTGTGGGGATCGACACCGATCGCCGCGCGCGTGACCACGCAATCGCAGGCGCCGCTGCCGAGGTCGAACGGCCCCGCCTGCGCCGGTATCGGGATCGACAGCCCGTAGGGCGCGCCGCCGTAAGGGCCGGTCAGATACACCGGGCCGGTGAACGAATACGGTTCGGAGCCGGCGCCCACGCTCGCGGTCGCTTTGCCGATTTCGCTCGCCACCGCACATGTTCCTGACTGCGCCTGCGGTTCGCCGCAGAGCGGAACCGAGGGGATCGCGCCGACCAGACCGGGAGGCAGCGTGGTCTGCAACCGCGACAGGTACTGCTGGCCGTCTCCTCGATTGAGGTTGAAGGTGTAGGAGGTGTACGCGCCGCCGGTGGCGTTCGAGCTCTGCGTGCTCTGGGTGAGCGCGAACGGCGCCGATGTCGCGCAAACGCTGCCCGACCCCTGCGTGAACGGCGAGCTCAGAGGCGTGCTTGCCGGTGACTGGCCCGTATACGAGGTGAGGCTGCCCAGCGGTGCAACTGCGCAGACAAGCGGGTTTGCGAGCGGCGCACGCGCTCCGCCACGAAAGTTCAGGACGAAGCTTTCGAACGGCACTTGAGGACCCTCATCGACCGTCGCCGTGAGCTGTCCAGTCTGTTTGTCGGCCCTCACCTGGCCTTCCAGGCGAACCCCTACCCCAAATTCCTGAGCTTCCCCGGCAAGGAAGAACCGGAACTCTCTGCCCGATTCCGGGTCTTGACTTTCTTGATTGGCCAAGTAGATAGAACCGTTGAGCCTGTTGTCAGGTATCCCCGGCGCGTCGACGGTGAACGTCCCGATCTTCGACGCTTCGTGGCAGCCGATCGGATTGCCTGTGCCAATCCCGACCTGTTCGCTCGTACACGCCTGCAGTCCCGTGGCGGCTGACGGATCGAGCGTCATACCCGCGGGCAGCGTCACCTGAGCGGTCTTGAGATCCGGCGAGTCGGGTCTATTCGGTTCGGTGGTGTATTGGGGAACATGCAGACGCACTTCGACGCCATCGGGACGATCCGGTGCTTCTTCCCCGGCCCCCTGAGCGAGCGTCAGCGACGGGTCGAATTCCAGTGAGTCGCACCCCGTGGCGGTCACGGGTGTTTCGTTGGCGTATTTCAAGAAATGACCAGGATCTGTATACGAATCGACATGCAGATAGGTCGTCTGCTTACCGGCGCAATCTGCCGCGGCGCTTGGCATGGTCAAGAACGTGTTGTCCGGGGCAGCCGCGTTGTGCTCATGGGGAACGCCCCAGAAGACGAGCCTTGACTCGACTACTTCCGGTTCCTTGGCGATTTCCTGAATCCTGAAGAACTCGTGGTAGTCGCCCGTCTGGACGCCGCTGCTTTCGCCGGTTTCGGCTTCCCCGTGCCAGCTAATGCCGCCTTCGAGGAACAGGTGTCCCCGCAAATGATGCCCCGTTGCTTTTTCGGCGAGTTCCAGTGTGCCGCTGTTGATTTCGACCGCGAACCTGGCCGGCTCACCTGGCCTGCGCCGCATGTTGTAGACCTTGAATTCTTCTTTGACGGTCGTCTTGATACCGAGCACCAGTTCGGCGGTACCCGTTGCATCATCGACACCAACCTGACTTTCGGCCGGGCATTTGAATTCGTCGAGCTGCGCTTCAGTGCACGTTCCGGTCGCTTCGGGATTGACCGCCAAGCCCGGAGGCAGGTCCACACGGACGTCTTTAACGTTACCCACCGGCTCCTTCGCCCCGAGCACTTCTTCATAGCCAAACGCGAAGTCGGTGATCCCGAAATCCGGATGCCCGGCGGCCTGGGTATAGAATTCCGACGGGGAGCCACCATCTTTGCATTCAGCACTCGTGCAGGTTCCCGCTTCCCACTTGGTGGCCCCGAATTCCGTAGCCTGGGCGGCGGGCGCCAAAGCGCCGACGGACAGTCCGGCGCTTACGAGTGTGATGAGCAGTGCGACATGGACGCGCTTCGGCAGTGCGACATGGACGCGCTTCGCCAACATCTCTACCCTCCCCTTGAACCCACTAGAAGTAGAGGTGATATACCCGCTTGCGACACTTCTAGTCGCCGAACTGCTCAGAGCGGACCCGCCGCAACTCGGCGAGCCCGCTCCGATGCGGAGCTATCCGAACCTGACGGTCACATAGGCTACGGAGGACGGCGCACCCTTCTTCTTGGACACGAATCCCACGCGCACCCTGGTGCTGAACGGACGACCCCTGCGCCGACCGGCGCCGGACAGCGAAACCTTCAGCGAAGCCGAGCGCTGTGGCTGGCTGAGGTGACGATACGTAGTCGCCAGATCCGCTCCCGAGCCGCTGATCCGCCCGGGTTCGTAGGTCTGCACGGATAGGTAGGCGGTGTTGCCGATGACCTTCGTACCGGCGATCCGTACCGGGCAGTTGCGAACCTTGATCGTGGTGCTCTGCTTGAACGTCGTCCCGTTCTGCCCGACCATCGTCGTCGGCATCACGAGCTTGTTCGCGCACAGGTTCCCGTTCGCCGTCAACGCGGAGTGCGCGCCGGTCGGCAGGTTCACCGTGATGCTCGACACGGGAACATCCGGCGGGGTCGCGAAGTTCGTCGTCGTGATCCCGTTTTTGATGTTCGTGTTGCCGACCAGGATCACGCGCACGCCGTTGGCGCTCATCACGAGGTCGAGATCGGGGAACGCCTGCCCGCCATGCGAGACCAGGATCGCCGGCCCGGTCAGTTTCCCGGGCAGGGTCGGCGTGTTCGCCCGGGCGCCACCTACGAACGAGCCGGGCGGGCATTCGTTGTAGTTGTTCGCGAACGTCTTTTCCGGACACGCTTTCTGCAGCGTGGTCAAGCGCGAGGGCAGCTGCTTGGGCAGCTGCACGAGCACCGATTTGATGTTCGCATCGCCCGCGGGCATGTTGATCGTCGTTTCGAGGCTCGCGCCGTTTGCTTTCGAGGTCTTCGCGCCCGTCGCCGAGCCGAACTTCGGCTTGAACGCCAGCACTTTGCAGTTGCCCACCTGGAACGGCGAGGACAATTTCTGTTCGGTGCCGAGCGTCGAGGTCAGCGTCGTTTCGGTCGCCAGCACCCCGCAGTTGGTCGGGTTGACCAGGAAGCCCTGGCGGTTCATGTTGACCGTGACTTTGCGCAACCGCAGCGGGATACCTTTGACGATCGTCGGCAGGTTCGTCGTGGCCGTCACACGTGCTGTGTACGGATCGACGTTGAGCGTCCCGCGGCTGACGATGCAGTCACACGGCCCGCTGCTGAGGTCGAACGACGGTTCGGCGACCCCAGAGGTCTCGATCGTCAGACCGTACGGCGCGCCACCGTATGGGCCGGTCAAATAGACCTGCCCAAAGAACGAGTAGGGCGCACCTGAGCCCGCTTCGACTCCAACCACACCGATCTGACTGGCTCCCGTACATTCGCCTTTGCTCGCCTGCGGTTCCCCGCACAGCGGAACTGAGGGGATCAGGCCGACGAGGCCCTCCGGCAAGGTCGTCTTGACCTGCGCCAAGTACTGCTGACCGTCGGTCCTGGTGAGATTGAGTGTGTAGGAAGTCTTTGCGCCCGCATTGCCCGGAGGTTGGTTTTTCGTTTCCTGGCTCAGCGAGAACGGTGTTGCTGCGCAGGCGCCGCCTTTACCGTTGCTGTCCACCACGAAACTGCCGCCCGGCGTCTGCGCGCCAGTGCCGGTGTACGGGGTGAGGCCCGTCGTGGCCGTCGCCGTGCCACAGGCAAGCGGATTGGCGATCGGCGCCAACGCGCCACCATTGAACTTCAGCGAGATGCTGCTGAACGGCTGTTCGGGGTTCTTGATGAACGTCGCCGTGACCTGTCCCGTCGTGGGGTTGGGTGTGATCGTGCCTTCCAAACGCACGTCCACCCCGTACCGTTTCGATTCGGCGTTCACGTAGATCGTGTATTCGGGTTTGGCTTCGGTGCCGCCCCTGATTTTCCCAGATTCCGGACCGCCGAGGTAGATGCTGCCTTCTAGCGGTTCGCTTGCCGGAAGATCCGGAACGGTGAGCGCGACGGAACCGAGCTTTGACTTAGACGGACATTCGACCCCGAAGACTTCGCTGTGAATCCTGGCCTGCTTCGCCGTGCAGAATTCTAGTTCGCGCGCCGCCGATGGATTCAGGGTCATGCCTTCGGGCAACGTTACGGTCGCGTTTTCGAGTTGAGAGGTGTCGGCAGTGGTCGAGCTCGTGAAATGCGGCAGGCTCAGCGCGGTCGTCATGCCGTCGGGCGAATCGGACTGTGATTCTTCGTGGCCCGATTCCAACAGGAAGCCGGGTTTAAACGGGACGGGTTCGAAGGGAGCAGCTCCGTTACACCCTTCAGTGCCGAGGGGTCCTGAGTAGCCGACTTTTTCCGATGCACCTTCGTAGGATTCGACGTGCAGTGTGGTTGTCGTCTGAGGTCCAGTGCCCGTGCAACTGCTGGGAAGCGTCAGGAAGCCACCGGTGCCGATGTCGCCTTTGAAGGTGAGGCGCGAGCTTATGAGACCAGGGGTTACGTTCTTGATTTCGTAGACGTCGTGATAGTCGCCCTTTTTGGTTCCCTTCGATTCTTCGCCCCATTCGATATGGCCTTCGAGGAAGGTATGCACGTATGCGCCCGGAGCTCCCAATACAGGTTGGAGGCTGAGTGCTATGCCGAAGTATGAAGCCATACCTTGCGGCTGTTCGAGGTTGTACATTTTGCCTTCGAGTGTGTAGTTTTTAAACACGCCTGGGGATACTTCGAAGACGACATGCACGACATTTGTGCCAATTTCGCTGCTCGTCGGACAAGTGGGTGCGGAAAAGGCGGGCAGCCCGGGTACCGGTTCTATGGCCGTCCCTTCGAAGTTCACCACCGAGCACTTTGTGACCGCCTCGGGATTTGTGGACTCACCGGGACCCACATCGGTGCGTATGTTCTTGACGCTTCCCCCGGGGAATCCTTCGGGGAACACCACCCCGCCTGATTCGAAATGATTGAGCGTAAAGTCCGTGACCCCGATGGCCGGGTGGCCGGCCGCCTGCGTAAAGAGTTCGGAATGTTCTGCTTCGGTGCTCGCGGCCGTGCACGGATGCGAGACGGACGCTTCCACCTTACAGTTCCCCGCAAAGAGGCTTTCCACGCCAAACGCGGCCTGCGCTGCGGGCGCTGCGACGGCGACACATGCGCTAACTACCAGCGCGACGAGCGAGACACGGACGTGGGACCTCATGTAGCTACCTCCCATTGCTTGCCGGGGTTCCTGTACCCGACCCTTGACCCTTCGTGCTCCCAAAAGTTGCGGCCCTTCGAGAATCCTTACTGGGCGAATCCAATCCACTACCGCCACTGTAGAACAAGCCCTCGCTGACCCATGCACCTTCCATTGCAAACCCCACGTTACACGGTCCTGGCGCACCCATGCGTCAGTACCCGCCCGTGGGTTGCTGCGGGAGACTACGGAGTGCCCGGACAATCGATGCCCAGACCTCTCGTTGGACGTCATGCATACGCCACAGTCGGTCCGGCGAGCTTTGCGAGCTCACCGCCGCGAGTCGGCATAACAAGGCGATCCGCGCACGCGGCGGCTCGCGTAGCCTCACCGAGCGCGAATGGCAAGGATTCCTTGCCGAGTACGGGCCTCACATACTCCCTCCTGACGACAAGGGCTAGTGATCGGCTGCCACACCAACAACCCACCCCGTGGGGACAGGTCCATAGAACCTGCTGTCGTCGGGATTCGCCGCGGTTGTCGCCCATCATGAACCAATGTCCGGCGGGAATCTTGATTGGGACCGGGAAGTTGCACTCCGGGCTGATACCGCATGCGCGGATGTAGGGTCTTGCTCACGGACGACCACCGTCGAAAGATCGCTGCCGACGGCCTATATGTGTAGGGGTGCTCCCGATCGTACGCACCTGCAACCCATTGGCCTCGGGCGCAGACCCAGCAAGACCCGGCTTTCGCTCCTGCTCGCAGTCATTTGTGGGAGCCGCGCGCGTTGGCTTGGAGCAGATGGACATCCCTGGTCTGGCTGTGCGTCGCCAGGGCGCTCTGGAGGATCGTCAGACGCGCGGCGAGGCGCCCGTGATCTGCCCTCAACAGGCCACGGCCTGCAGCGCTCAGCTTGACCTTCACTGTCGTCGTCATGCCAGCCGCGATCGAGAACCCAGCGGTACCGATGGTGAGCGTGCGCTTCTTCTTGCCTTTCGTCTTGGACGTTGTCTGCGCGGAGAGGGTGAGTTTTCCACCGCAGTTCTCGCCTCTCTTGCAGCCGAGCGTCACGAGTGCAATGCCGTCACTCTCGACCGCTATGCCCGTGCCGGCGAGCGAGACTTCGCCTGACGATACCTCGGCAAGGGCGTGCGCTCTCGCTTCCGCTTCTGCTTTTTCCTTCGCCTGGGCTTCGGCTATGTCGCGAGCTGCCGCGATCGGTCCCCATGTGGCACCTTCCGCGTTTGGTTTTTCGTACGGGTTGTCGTGCTGGACCGGTTGCGACAGCCCGCCGGTTTCTATAACCGTCGCGGTTATGGTCTGCGTCCCGCCGCTCTCGTGATAAGCGACCTGCAGATGTTTCGATGTCTGCTGGTTACAACCTTTGATGTACGTAAGCGGCAGTTCGGCGCCTTCTGGGACGCTGTCGAAGGAACCTGATAGGCCTCCTGTGGTTGAGATGAAGCTGTAGGTACGTCCGGCGACGAGTTCGGGGCATTTACCAGAGACAGGCACCACGACTACGCCGACTGATGAGCCATCCAAGCTCACGGGACCACTGGAGGCCAGCTGCGAGTAGTCGGCCTGCGGGGTAGCTCCGCTTCCGCCGATCTCAAAGATCACACCGCTGTTCGAGTCGAGTTTCACACCCGATGCTTCGATCCCTCCGACCGGTTGGGTGTCGGTTCCCACCGTGAGCGTCGAGTTATTCACGGTCAAAGCGCCAACGGCGCCCGTGCCGGCGAAATAGACGTTGCGCAGATCGACAGGTTCTTCGTTCAGGGAATCGAGTTCGCCGCCTTCAAGCCACACCGAGCCATTGTCTATGTGCTCCCCGCCAGCGTCTGGTCCTTCGATCGTGACCGATCCGACCTCGGTGCTGTTTTCGAGGACCAGCGCAGTCCCTTTGCTGAGTTCTACTGTCAGCGCCTTGTCGGCGCCGCTCAATTCACCGCCCAGCAACAGGCCGTTTTCCTCGAGCGCGCCGCCACTGCGATCGGCGATACTCCACTTCTGCGACGCGGTGAGTTCGAGCGCCAGCTCCATGAACGTCCCCGCGGAGCTGCTGTCTTCGGGCGATGCGAGAAGTCCACCGCCTCCAAGCGCAACCTTTTCTCCGAACAGCAGGTAGCCGTCAGCATCGTCGAGCTTCAGCGTTTCGACACTCAGACCGCTGACATCATTGAGGCCTACGTAACAAGTATCGGTTTCCAGCGGCGCGCATCCACCGCTAGCCAGATGCGGGAACGTCAGCGTTGCGATCAACTGCGAATCGATCGGTGATGTGTCCCCGGCCCAGTTGGCCGCCGCAGACCATCGAGCCGCGCTTTCAGTATGGCCAACAGAACCACCAGCCCATGTAAACGACGAGCTCGTCGCGCCTGCCGCCGGTGCCGATCCCAGCAGGAGACCAACGATCGCGGGCATGCACAGCACACGAGCTGGCCTACGCAACAAGCCATCGCCATCAGGTCGCAAAACGCGGCACAAGCCCATCGATATCACCGCTACCGCCCTCTCCACATCGTACGACAACAGTCTGCCACCCGCCTTGTATCATATTCCAGGACTTGTAGGATGAGTTGGAAACTCTGCAATAGGGTTCGATTCGGGCCGTCATGACCCGAGATCGCTCATGGAGACGAGGTCAGCCGCCCACCGGCTCGAGCTGCACCGCTACGTCCGCTCACGCCAGGCAAACCCGCGCTGGATGACCGTCTGAAGCATCGCCTCCGCGCTCGACATCGGCATCGGATGGGCTAGACCAGAGAATCGAATCTATAGGTAACTTATCTGGTATACTCCTATATATGCCTGAAACGGTCGTCATCCGTGCCCGCCGTGAGACCCGCGACCTGTTGCACGATCTCGCGCGGGCGGACGGCGCGACGGCGATCGACATGCTCGAGCGCCTTATTCGCGAGACCGCCGAGGCTCGCCTGCGACGGGCCGTCGCCTCCGACCTGTCCTCCCCCGCCGCCACCGAACCCGAACCCGCCGTGTGGGACGCCTCGCTCGCGGACGGCCTGAACCAGGACGAGGACTTCGCCTCGTGGCGGTAGGGCCGCCGCGCCAGGGAGACGTGTGGTGGGTCGGCCTCGACCCTGTGATCGGGAGCGAGCAAGCGAAGACCAGGCCCGCCCTGATCGTGAGCATCGATGAGATCAATCGCGCACCCGCGCGCCTGTGCATAATCGCCCCGATCACAACCACCCCGCGCGAGTCCGCCGTCCGCATCGAGCTCCCGCGCGCGAGTGGCGCCACCCGCGTGGGCTACGTCGAGCCTTACCAGATCCGGACTATCAGCCAGGACCGCCTCTCAAAACGGATCGACATGGCCGAGGAGAAGGTCAGGCGCGATGTTGCCTACCGCATAGAGCTTTACACGCGCTGCCGGCCGTGACCTCGATACCTCTGGCACCATCCTGGACATGAGCACCCGATAACGGTTCGCCTGCTCGACAAGCTGGAAGATGCAAGCTCCTCGGGGTTCTCTCCCGAGCACCCTCACACCCCAGACGCCGAGAACCCCGCCCGTGGCCCGAAGCTGACCCGCAGCAGCGCCCCGCCCCCCTCCGCGTTGCTGGCCTCGGCATACCCTCCGCACGCTTCGGCAGCTTGGCGGACGATCGCGAGCCCCAACCCCGAGCCCGGCAGCCCGCGCGCGCCGTCTGCGCGGTAGAAGCGATCGAACACGTGCGGCACATCCCGCTCGTCGAAGCCCGGCCCGTGGTCGCGCACGCTCAGCACGCCGTCCTGCAGCACCACCTCGACCAGACCTCCGTCGGGACTCCACTTGCAGGCGTTCTCCAAGAGGTTGCCGACCGCCCGATCGATCCGCTCTGCCTGCCCGGTGACGACCGTCGGCTCGAGGCGCTGCTCAAAGCGCACTCCCCCGCGCCGCGTCGCCTTCTCGATCGCCGCCGCGACGATCGCGTCCAGGCGCACGTCGTCGGCCTGCCGGCCTTCTGAAGAGGTGCCCCGCGCCAGCTCAACGACGTCGGCCACGAGCGCGGTCAGCTCGTCGAGCTCTCCCACGATGTCCGCGCGCAGGCTCTCCTGCTCGGCCGCCGGCAGCCGCTGCGCTTCGCCGAGCACCTGGATGTTGGCCCGCAGGCTCGCGATCGGCGTGCGTAGCTCATGCCCCGCGTCGGCCACAAGCCGGCGCTGGGAGTCCATCGAGCGCTCGAGCGCGTCGAGCGTGCGGTTGAAGCTCTCCGCGAGGCGTCCAAGCTCGTCCGAGCCCTCGACCTCCAGGCGTCGAGAGAGATCGAGACTCGCGTTCCCGCGCAGCGCGCTCTCCTCGGTGAGCGTCTCCGTGCGCGCAGTGAACCGTCGCACCGGCGCCAACGCCACCCGCGCGACCAGCGCCCCCAGCCCCGCCGCCAGCGCGATCCCGACCGCACCGACGATCGCCAGGATCAGCACCAACCGGTTCAGCTCGCTGTCCACCTCGCCGAGCGGGCGAGCGACCATCACCGCGCCACGCGCACCGATCCCCTGCGTCAACACCCGCAGCTTCATTCCCCGCACGGTCCTGTCGCTCAGTGCGCTCCCGCTCCCTCGCCGGGCGATCACGCGATCCTGCGCAGTGGTGGGAATCTTGACCGGCGCCGCGCCCTGCCCTCCGGGCACCCGCACCACGCCATCGGCCGCGACGAACTGCACATAGCCCGAGGCCCCACCAAACGGAGCCGGCTGGACGCTGCTCGGCAGCCCGCCCTCGCCGCGCCCCCCAGCGCCGCCTCCAAGACCGGGACCGGCCGGTGGGGGTTCGCCGCCGAACAGCGGCTGTGGTCCAGGCCCTTCGGCACCACCGACCTCTCCGCTGTTCGCGCCTCCGCCTGGCGGCGGCTGGGCGAAGGGACGAGCCCGCTCGCGCAGACCCTTGTCAACTTCACCGCGCAGGTCGGTTCTGATCGCAACATACAGCCCGACCGCCACCGCCCCCACCGCGAGCGCCACCGACACCCCCGCCACGGCGGCTATGCGCGTGCGCAGTGTCATCGCCTGAGACTGTGCCGGGGCATTGGCGCGCGATTATGCGACAAACGGCGGTCACGGCTCGCGCAGCACATACCCCACCCCCCGCACCGTGTGGATCAACTGCCGCGCGCCCGCCCCCTCCAGCTTGCGCCGCAGGTACCCCACGTACACACGCAGCGCGTTCGACGCCGGGCCGAAGTCATAGCCCCACACGCGGTCGTAGATGAGGCCGTGCGCGAGCACCCGCTTGGGGTTCAGCATCAGCAGCTCCAGCAGCTGGTACTCGGTCCGCGTCAACTCCACGAGCTCGCCCCTAACCTCCGCCCCGTGCCGGTTCCGGTCCAGGCGCACCTCCGCGAAGGAGAGCACGTCGGGATCCTCCGTATCCGGCCCACTGCGCCTCAGCAGGGCGCGGATCCGCGCCTTCAGCTCGCCCACGTCGAACGGCTTGACCATGTAGTCGTCGGCGCCCGCGTCGAGGCCGTCGATGCGATCGGCCACCGCGTCGCGCGCGGTCAGCATCAAGATCGGCACGCGGTTGCCCAACCGCCGCAGTCGCCGACACACCTCCAGCCCATCGATCCCCGGCAGGCCCACGTCCAGCACGACCGCGTCCGGCACCGCCTGCACGACCTGCTCGAGCGCCCGCTCACCGTCCTCAGCCTCCTGCGCCTCGTACCCGGCAAGCGTCAGCGCGCGGCGCAGCGCCTCGCGCACGGCGCGGTCGTCGTCTACCACCAGCACTCTCACCAAGGGGATTCTTACGCTCCCGACACGAGCGCCGCCGCCTGCCCCTTGCAGTCGTACAGCGTGCTTTCACCGCTCTGCCCGGCCGCGGCCTGTCCTTCCCCGGCGCTCGCGCTGGGGGAGAGCGTCACCTTCGTGCACACCTTCGTCACCGCCGTCATTGCCTTGCGCGACCCCTGGCGTGTGTCTCCCGGCAGCCGCGGAGCGCTCGAACCGCTTCCTTCGACCAGCACCCAGCGGACCTGCCCGCGGCTCACCTCGCCCGCCAGCCACGTAACGCTCACGTCGCTCTCGCGCCCGGAGAAGCCGCCGATGCCGGCCACTTCCGCGTCCTGAGCGACGATCTCAGAGGCCGCGCTCGACTGGCTCGAGACCGCCACCGTGCCGCCGCCGTGCGCCTTGGCGTAGGCGATCGCCGCCGTGATCGTCCGGCTGTTGCCCAGTGGCGCGCCCACCGGGCCGCCCGCGCCAGCGCCGCCGAATCCCGCGCCCGGGCCCGCACCTGACGAGGAGCCCGCAGCGGAGGCCCCCGCCGCGGGAGCGCCGGTGGAGGACGGGCCGGCTCCGGAGATGCCGGCCGGAGAAGATCCCGCTCCCGGGCCCGCCGCGCCCGCACCGCCGGTGCCCGTGGGAGCGCCGGGAGCCGCCGGACCTGCGCCCGCGCCAGCGCCCGACGGTTGCGGAGGCCCTTCGCCACCGGCGCCGCCGGCGCTACCCCCGGCTCCGCCGAACAGGGGAACGCCACCGACAGCCACACCTGCGGCGCGCGGCGCGCGGCCACCAAAGCCGGCGCCCGGGCCGCCACCTGCGGTCAGGACCGACTGGGGCCCGCCGGAGGGGAAGGTCGCACTGG
>Ga0210387_10001326_pt1 | contig 18584 bp, 12 predicted proteins | sample IncBWC7OmetaG_FD_160108 | JGI IMG/M metagenome (GOLD analysis project Ga0210387, IMG submission 160108) | Forest soil microbial communities from Barre Woods Harvard Forest LTER site, Petersham, Massachusetts, United States - Inc-BW-C-7-O ...
GACACGATGGGATCAGACGACCGAGCGCCTCCTCGATCGTCCTGAGACGGCGCCTCACGGTATGCCTGTCCACCTGCAGCACCACACCGGCCTTGGCGGCGTTGCACTCCTTGGAGAAATAGGCGCGCAGCGTTTCGCGTAATACGACTCCTCTGTCTTTCTGAGCATCGAGTGGCGAGAGGTAGCTCTCTATCAACACGCGAGCGAGCAGATCGTGGCGCAGCAGCGCCGCCTCGAGCGGAACATCGGCGCAACGTGTGAGTGCCTGTGGTCTGCTCAGCGCCACCGGCAGGGCAGCCTGTGCTTCCCGATGCGTAAGGCGCCAACCGTCGAGCCCCTGTTTTGGCTCACCCATCGCGAGCGGCACGCCTGCGACATTCGCCGACAGCAGACGCTTCATCTCCGTGGCGGCCGGCTTGCGACTCCCCCCCAGCCAAGCCCACACGGTCCCTTCGCTGCCGGCAATACTCAGCAGCGGGCGACCGACGGCACCTGCAAGGTTGCGGACGGCGTCATCTGCTTCGGCGCCGGTGGCGATCAAGCCGAGGTGCCAGCCATCCAAGTCGTAGTCAAGCGTGGTGGCATTCACCGGCTCGCCGACGAGCAGCTTCTGTACCAGTTCCCTGCGCCATTGCTCGGGGGAGCGTTCCATCCGATCGCGCTCCTGCTGATACTCCCTGGCGATCGCGCCCGTGAGACGCTCCAGCAGCGACTCCTGTGTCCTGCGCAGTTGATGCAGCGCATGCCCATAGCTCGAGTAGCCCGCCCGATCGGCCTCGTCATTGACAAACTCGCCCAGCAATCTGTGGCCGGCTATGTATCTGAGCACAAGGACGTCCAGACTCACTCCGGAGCGTGCCGCCCGCCGGGCCTGCAGGACGGCAACCAATGGGATCGGGCCGGCCGATTCCCCTCCCTGTTCGATGCCGGTCAGAACATAATCGACGACCGCCACGACGGTCGCATGCAAACCCGCAAGGTACTCCGTGTCTTCGCTGCCGGCTGATCCGAAGGACACGGGATCGCGTACATGATCGAAGATGACCTCCTCGATCGCTGTATGTCGCGAACGCAGACGCATAGCCACCCCAGCGCCAACGCGCTCCGGCGACTCCGCTCGACCGTGCCTGATCCGGCCGTTTTCACTGTATCTCACGGAGCACCACCAAGATCTCCTCGCAAACCCGTGCCCACGGGCACGCCAAACCATCGGGCAGCGGCCCGCGACAGCCCAGCCAATCGTATGACTGTCCGCGGGATGCGACACCCAAAACACGCGCCTTGCAGCTTTGAAGAACGCTAAAGGCGCTAACTGTTACTAACTACGATCCTATCTGTCACCGGCGATTCGGGGGCGATTTCGATACGCCTATGTGGCACACTCGGCAAGCGACAATGCGCCAGGTGGTCCCATCGAGTTGAGAGCGGGTCGATTTGCGCCGGTATCCTCGACCCGAGCATCCCCCGGTGCTCGCGAGGGAGCGAGCTCATGCAGGCGGAGAGCCACTTCCAGCTCCGCTTGACAGGTGCACAGCATCCTGCCGAGCTTGTCCTCAATCTTCTGCAGGCGACGTTCGACCGTATGCCGATCGACCTTGAGGATGGCGGCAGCCGTGGCCGCGTTACCGGCAACCTCGAAATAGCGGCAGAGCGTCTCGCGTAAGACCGCTCCGCCATCTCGCTGGCTCGCGAGCGGGGCCATGTATATCTCCTGCAACGACGTGGCCAGCGTTTCGTCCTGCAGCGCGGTTGCGAGGAGCATGTTCTCCGCGTATCGCGTGATGCCTCGAGGTTGGTGCAGCGCAACCAGGAGTGCTGACTGTGCCTGGCGGTGGGTGAGTCTCCAACCTTGGATCCCCGAGCTTGGCTCACCGAGCGCCACGGAAACTCCCATGTCCGCAATGTTCGACAATCGGGACTCCAGGCCGACGATCGACGACCGATCCCTGCCACCGAGCCACACCCACATCGTCGTCTCATCACGCCCTACCGAAAGGACATCCCGGTCCCAGCCGGCTCCAAGGCTCCTGACCGCCTCCCGGACTCTCCCACCGACCATGATCATGCCGAGATGCCAGGCGTCCTCGAAGCGATAGTCATAGTCGTACGCTTCACAGGCAACATACTCGCCGGCGAGCAGCCGCAAGATTCTTTCCCCGCGACGCTGCTCGAGCGAACGACCCGCCCGTTCGACCTCGAGCTTGTACTCAGCCGAGACACCGGCCATGAGACTCTCTACCAGCGCACCCTGCGCGCTCATCACCTCACGCAACGCCTGACTTGGGAAGCGGTCAACCTCTTCCATGACGAAGTCGCTCAGTATCCTGTTACCGACGGTGTAGCGCAGAAGCACAGTCTCCAAACCCACGCCGCTGCGAGCTGCCCGCCGAGCCTGGGCCGTAACCGCCGAGGGGATCGGGCCGGACCAATCATCGTCCTTTTCCATGCCGGTGAGGGCGTAGTCCAGAGCGGCGACGATCGCTACGCGCAAGCCACGTACATACTCGACATCTCCGCTCCCGGCTGGATCAGAAGGACCCGAGCGAAGACTCGCAAAGATCCCCTTCTCGATTGCCGGGAGCCGCGCGCGCAGCCGCGCGACCACACCGGTACGAACCATCTCAAGTGCCCCCGGCTGAACCAACGTGTCCCCTCCCGTGATCACGTTGCCCTATCTCGAAGGACATTCCAGTTATTACCCTACGACCTCCCGCAAGGCATCAAACCATCTGTGTCCTGTGCATCAATTACGCCTATGTCCCCTCTCGCGATTAAGTATACCGGTGCATGTGGTTGTCAAGCTGGTATTACGGCCCTCATGTGATTCGGTCCCATCCCCGCCCTCTGCGCGGCGAGAGCGTCCGCAAGGCGGATCACCAGCCTGGCGGCCCCGTCGACCGCTCTGCTCAGCAGCAGAAAGCCGTGCATCTGATCGTCGGCATGCAGGTGCTCGACGGCGACACCGGCTTGCACAAGGTGCCTGGCGTAGGCCATACCCTCGTCACGCAGTGGATCGAACTCGGCTGTCATCACGAGGGTCGCGGGAAGGCCTTTGAGGTCTTTGCTGAGAATTGGGAAAAGATAGGGGTCGGTGAGATCACACCCTGCCGAGGTGTAATTGTCGAGATACCATTTCACCTGCTCGATGTCGAGGATATAACCGCTGCCGTGCTCTTCGCGCGAAGGCCAGCGGTCGATGCCGTCCAACAGGGGATATGCCAGTACCTGATATGTAGGCAAAGGACCACCGCCATCGCGCAACAGCAGCGTCAGGCTCGCCGCGATCGTGCCCCCAGAGCTTTCACCGACGACAGCCCTATGAGTGGGATCACAACCGATGACTCCCGCGTTGTCCCAAAGCCATCGATACGCGTGATATGCGTCCTCGAGGGCCGCCGGATGCCTGTGCTCGGGCGCGCGACGGTAATCGAGGGAGGCCAACATCCAGCCCGAGCGGCTGGCCAGACGACGACAGAGATCGTCGTGCGTATCGAGGTCGTTGAGCATCCAGCCACCACCATGCAAAAAGAGAGCCGCGGGCAGAAGGCCCTCACATGGTCGGTATAGGCGCAGCCTCAACTTCCCACCGAGACTCGCCACGGTGACGTCCCGCACATCCATGGACGCAAGCGCCTCGGTCTTGGCGATCAGCGTCGCGCGCATGCGCTCTCGGGCCTCCGCGACCGATAGGGTATGGATCGGCGCAATTCCTGATGCTTCGATTACGTCGAGAAGGTCCTGCGCCTGGGGGTCAAGTTGACTTTTCATGGACAAACCAGCATGCGGCTAACAAGGCAGCAGCCCGACATGCACGCGACCGGCGCAAGATCGACTGTTCGAGGATGGTACATCACGCCTGACTGGTTACGCAACCCATGAATTTGACAACCGTCGCACTATTTGATGACACATATTGCGACGGCCGGACGACCGCTCCAGGTATACGATGATTTGATGCATACTCCCCCTGCACAGCCACGCTCTCTGTTTGGAATAAGTGACTTGCATGTCACCCATCCGGACAATCGCCGCGTGGTCGAAGACATCCGGCCGCGCTCCCCAACCGACTGGCTGGTGGTCTGCGGAGATGTCAGCGAGGTGATCGATGACGTCGAGTGGGCACTCAGCCTCTTGTGCGCAAGGTTCGAGCGAGTTGTGTGGGTACCCGGCAACCATGAGCTCTGGACCCTCCCGGACGAGGCCGTTGCCCTACGCGGCGAGAAGCGCTATCTCCATTTGGTAGATATGTGTCGCCGTATCGGCGTCATCACTCCGGAGGATCCCTATCCGATCTGGGACGGGCCCGGAGGCCCGGCGACGATCGCGCCCCTGTTCCTCCTCTATGACTACACGTTCGGTCGTAACATCGCCGCCACGAAGCAAGAGTCGCTGGCGCGGGCACACGCGGCAGGTGTGGTGTGCAGCGATGAGTTCGTACTGCACCCTGACCCATATTCGAGTAGGGAGGAATGGTGCTACGCGCGAGTGCAAGAGACCGAGCGTCGGCTCGCGGCTTGCGACGCGGAGATTCCAACCGTGCTGGTCGGTCATTTTCCCCTGATCGACGATGTGACTCGGGCCTTGTGGCATCCCGAGTTCGCGCAATGGTGCGGCACCAGTCGCACCGCTGATTGGCATCGGCGGTTTCGTGCGAGCGTGGTCGTATACGGGCACCTTCACATCCCGCGCACCAGCTGGTATGACGGGGTGAGGTTCGAGGAGGTCTCACTGGGCTATCCGCGTCAGTGGCAGCGACGCGCCACCGGTGAGGTCCTGCGGCGCATACTGCCCGCGGAAGGCGCATGATCGACGCTATTCTGACCGACGCGGTGGTCGCGGTGGAGGCTCGCGAGGACGCGACCGACGTCGCGCTGTTCCCGGCGGAGGAGTCTTCGGTCGGACAGGCCGTCGAGAAGCGACGGCGCGAGTTCACAACCGCTCGCGCGTGCGTGCGTGAGGCGTTCGCACAGCTCGGACTGCCACCCGCCGCCGTCGCCAACGGCCCCCGTGGCGAGCCACTCTGGCCGGCGGGAATCGTCGGCAGCATCACGCACTGCGAGGGTTATCGCGCGTGCGCGCTTGCACGCGCGAGCGAGGTGCTTACGATCGGAATCGACGCTGAGCCCAATGCCCCTCTGCCCGCGGGCGTGCTTTGCGACATCGCCGGCCCTCGGGAGCTGACCTGGCTGGAAGATCGCCGACGTCGCGAGCCCCGCGTGCACTGGGATCGCCTGCTGTTCAGCGCAAAGGAGTCTGTCTACAAGGCCTGGTTTCCGCTTGCCGGGCGGTGGTTGGGCTTCGAGGACGCCGAGCTCACCCTCGCTGCGGAGACGGGGAGGTTCACCGCCCGGCTGCTGGTCCCCGGCCCCTCGCCGGCGGGCCGCCAGCTGGCGGGGTTCAGTGGCCGGTGGCTCGTACGCGACGGGCTGGTGTTGACGGCGATCGTCCTCCCGACTTCCCAGCCTGGAGCAAGCGCCCTCAGTCCATCGTCAGCGGACCCTCGGCCGAGCCGCTGAGGAACTGACGCACGAACGGGTTCTCAGAGGAGAACATCCGCTCCGCGTCTCCGGCCTCGACTATCCGCCCTCGCCACAGCAGCGCGATGTACTCCCCTATCTGCCGCGCCGAGGCGATGTTGTGGGTCACCACGATGTAGGTGCCTCCGTAAAGCTTGTGCATCTCCTGGATCAGATCGCAAAGCAGCGCCGTGCGCACGGGGTCAAGACCCGAGTCGGGCTCGTCGAAGATCACGATCTCGGGCTCCATCACCAGCGCGCGCGCGAAACCGGCCCGCTTGCGCATACCGCCGGAGAGCTGATTCGGCGCATAGTCGACCGCCTCGGACAGGCCGACATCCGAGAGGCGCCGCCTGACGATCTCGGAGATCTGCGCCTCGGACATGTCCGTGTGCTGACGCAAGGGAAAGGCGACATTGTCGTATACCGACATCGACCCGAACAGAGCGCCGTCCTGGAACAGCACGCCGACCTTGCGCCGTAGAGCGAGCAGCTTCGGCAGCGTCAGACCCGGCACCGACTGGCCTTTGACGATGATGTCGCCCGAGTCCGGGAACATGAGTCCGATCAGGTGCTTGATCAGCACGCTCTTGCCGGTGCCGGACGGACCCAGCACGACGGTGATCGTGTCGTCGGGGATGGCGACGTTCAGACCGTTGAGAACGGGTGCTCCCCCCAAGCGCTTGTGCACGTCCAGGCACCGGATCGACCAGCGCTCGTCGTCGGGGTCGACGAGTAGGCCTGCGTCGCCGGAGTGATACTCGAACTCATCCTCGCCACCACCTTGGGCGAGCAGGCCCCGTTCGGCCTCCGCCGCGACCCGACTCACGCCCGGTCGCTGCTGCTCTGCGCCCGGATCGCGGCCCTCGTCGAAGTCCTGTGGCATCCCCTCGCTCATCTCCATCTGCGGATACTAGTGGGAGCCAGCGACATCGGCAATGGCGCACACCGCGAACTTGGGCTTGACAATCGCCTGTCGCGCGGTCTACGATATGACGTCAGAATCGGTTTATAGCCGGAGGGGCAGCGAGGGAGGGGAGTCAGGGGAAGCAGATGTCGGAGCGTAGAGATCTCGCGGTCGTGCTCGAGCGATCCGCACCGGCCCGCTCGGGCGATCCGCGTGCAGACATTCTGGACGCACTCGTGCACACGATCGCGCTCAGGGGCTATGACCGCACCACGATCGATCGTGTGTTGACGGCCGCCGAAGTCTCCGCGCCGGTGTTCGAAGAGCACTTCGAGTGCAAGCAGGACTGTCTGCTGGCGGCGCTCGACGCCTTGATCGGCGCGATCGAGCGCGCGATCCTCGTCAGCGCCGACGGCGCGGAGTGCTGGTCCGAGCAAGTGCGGGTCGGACTGGAGACCTTGCTGGGGGAGTTCGCGGCCAACCCCGAGGCGGCACGTGTGGCGCTTGTGGAGTCGCTCGGAGCGGGCGAGCCCGCGATCACACGCGTGCGATCTGCGATCGCAAAGACGATCCCCGTGCTGGAGGTCGGGCGTCGCCGGGGCGACCGAGCAGGAGCACCGGCACCGAAGGTCGAACACCTTCCTCCACAAACCTCCGAAGCCGTCGCCGGCGGGATCGCCTCGATCCTGCACCGCAGGGTCCTCGAGGGCCGTACCGCGGAACTGCCGGCGCTGCTGCCCGATCTGCTGTATTTCGCGCTGATGCCCTACCTCGGTCACGAGCGCGCACTGGCGGCCTCGGAATCGGTCTCCAGCTGATCCGCGGCGCCCAGCTGCGATCGAGAGCCTCAAGTCAGGGGGCGACCGTTGGCCGGGCGGCAGCGCAGGCCCGCCAACCGTCGACGGACAGTAGACAGCCGCCAGCAGATAGCCGCCAGCCGCCGCGCGTACTCCTATTTCCCGCTGTAGGTCACGTGCGGATACTGGCTGCTCTGGCCGTTGAAGGTGAACGGTCCCTGCTGGTTGCACGCGGGCGCCGCCACGCTGTTGCCCGTTTCCGGCTTATTGGCTATATGGAACTGAATCAGCTGTTCTATGAGCTGTTGGGAGATCGTTTCGTTCGCGGGCCCACTCACCGACGGCGCCGAGTTCGCACACGCGCCGCCTTCGAAGACTTTCAGTCCGCCGTTGGCGAGCGCTCGGAAGGCACCCGGTTGGAAGTAGGGGTTGGCACGATCGGTGCCGATGCGCTTGTTGTAGACGGTCAGGCTTTCCGGGCCCAGCACGAGCATCGTCTTCAGGAAGTGCACCTGGGGACCCTTGCTTTCCCCGTTGATCGCAAAGTTGCTGTTCTGGGCCTTGGTCTGCGTCGCCGCCGCGAAGTTGGCGAAGAACCCCTGCAGCTCGGGGATGTATTGATCTGTGAATTGCAGGAAGGGGTCGAAGTTGTGCAGCACCGGCCTGAAGTTTTCGAGCACCGGCACCGTCAGTTCGAGCTCGGGCTTGACGGCCGGCAGTCCCTTCTTGGCGGCGGACGTGAGCGGCCCGAGCGCCGTCATGAAATGGTCGAACGGGGGCGCAAACGGCTTGGTGGCCTGCAGCAACCCCGACAGCTGGCGCAGGGCCGGGCTCAACTGTTCGAGGAACGGGTTGGCGATCACCGAGAGCGCATCGAGTTCTTTGAACGCCACCTGTGAGTTGTGCTCGAACGACGGCAGCAACTTCCACGTCTGTGCGAACGCCTGGCTCTCTTCGGCGACCGCATGGAAGGTGCGCTGCCCGTTGACGATCAGGCCCTGGAACTGATGGTCGCGTTCGGAGAGCGCGTCGAACACTTCGCCGGTGCCCTTCACCAATCCCGTCAGGGCGCCTTCCTGGGAAGCGAGTATTCCCACCAGCTTGTTGGCGTGTTCGGCGAATGGATGCAGCTCGGCGAAGTTGGAGTTGATCTGTTCTCCGCGCCCGGTTATCCCGACGGCAACCGACTGCATCCATACCTGGAAGTCCTTGCGCGTTTTCGGATCGAGCGCCGAGAGAATGTCGTCGAGCGTCACCGAGGGTTCGACCTGGCTCTCCGGCAGCCTCCCACCGTCGGCCAGATATGGCCCGGTCCGACTCTCGGGGATCAGCTGCACATAGGTCTCCCCCAGCAGTGTCTTCTGGCGCAGGATCGCATGCATGTCCCTACGGATCGGGGCGTACTGGCTCGAGAGTTCGACCGTGGCGATCGTGCGACCTTCGTCGCCCAGCTTCAGCGCCACGACGTGCCCGACGTCGACGCCGCTGATACGCACGTCGGACTGTTCGGCCAGCGCCAGCGAGCGCGGGAACGCGACGGTGAACTGATACCCCTTGGGTTTCAGCGGCACCGGCCCGCCGAATGACTCCCACAGGAACAGCAGCAGTCCGAAGCAGCTGAGCGTGAACAGGATGATCACGAGGATGTTGCCGAATGTCGGCGCGCGCTTTTGCATCTAGCGAGCACCCCCGAACGAGTTCTGGCTCAAACCTGAGAACGGGCCCGCCGGCCGCTTGGTGGCACCGTGCGCGCTTGCCGTCGTTGCGGCTTTGATGATGCCGGCGGCCTGACAGGCCGCCTTCGTCGGCGGGTTGAGCAACCCGACGATCATGTTCACGGTTGGATTGATGGTTCCAGCCGGCGCCAGCAGCGGCAGCACTCCGCAGTTCAAATAGACGAGGGTACGTCCCAGCACTCCGTGCGCGTCGGCCGAGCTGACGACGCTGTTGAGGTTGTGGGCCGCCCAGGCCGCGAAGAACCCGAAGCCGCCGCGGTTCTTGCCCGGGTTGTAGGCGAGCTCGTTGAAGAGTTCGTTGACTACCGAGAAGCCGCTCGCAAGCTTGGGGAACGAGGCGGCCAGATCGTTCAAGCTGGGTTGCAGCTCGCTGACGGTCGGCTCGATTTCGCGCGCGAACGGCCTGATGTCGTTCTTGAGGATCGGGGTGGTCGTTTTGAAGAAGGGGCGCAGGGCTTCCTCGGCGGGAGCCAACCCACTGGCGAACGGCTGCAACTCCTTCAGCGCCTGCCCCTGCACGGTGAAGGTCGTGGCCAGCTTGCCCAGATTCTGTTCTGTCTTGCCCAGAGCGCCGGGCAGCAGCTGCAGCGTGCGCTGAACGCTCTGGTTCTCCTGGGAGAACGTCGCGAACACGGCGTTGGAGGACTGGATCAGATCGGCCAGCTGCTGATCCTTGTCGCCAAAGGCTTCCATCAGCAGCTTGAAGTTGTGGATCGCGCGTGCGATGTTCGCGTGACGGTAGTGCAGCTGCTGAGTGATCAGCTGCACGTCGCGCGCGGTCGGGTCAAAGCGCTTGAGCGTCGCCGACAACGCCTTGCCGTTGTCCTTCAGCCCTTCGCCCGCGCCCGCCAGCAGCTCCTGCAGATACACCCGTGTGTCACTGTCCAGCCCGGCCAGGAATTCGTCGAGGTTCACATCGGGTGCCGTCTGGGAAAGGGGGATCGTGGCGCCGCTGTGCAGAGACCCGCTCGTCGGCGCACCGGGATCCACCTCGACCGTCATGTCCTTCAACTGCGTCTTGGGTCGCAGCAACATCGTCGCATCGTGGTAGATGCGCCCTTCGGAATACTTCGGCACCAGGTGCATCGTCACGACCGCAACCCCGTTCCGCAGATCCACGCTGGCGATTTCGCCGATCTTCGCGCCGGCGATCGTGACCGCCTGTCCCTGTCCCGGCGTGACTGCCTGCGCGGTCTGGAATTCACCGCTGAGCACGAAGTAGTTGCGACCGAGCACGGGGACCCAGCCGGGCAGCTTGAGGTTCTCGTGCGCGAGGATATAGCCGCCGACCACCGCCGCGATCACGATCATCGTCACAACGGCGATGAACGCTTTCTGATAGCGCTGGATCTGTTCGCGAACGCTCAGCCCACCTTCGTGACTCTCACCAGGGGTCATCCTGCACCTCCCTCGGCGGGACCCCGCGACAACGGGCCGTTGAATTCGAACTCCGTCTGCGTGTAGCAGGGCACGAGCGGCTTGTAAGGAGGCTCTTCGGACGGGAAGGCCGGGCTCGTGCCCAGTGGCGGCAGCGGCGCGTGGGCGAGCAGCTGCTGGCCCTGCAGTTTGGTGCCGAGGATCGAGGTGTGACCAGAACGAACCACCTGGCCGCTGTTGCCGATCAGCGCGTGCACCATCGTGCCGTTGCCGGAGAAGCTCTGACCGATGCCCGCGAGACCGGTGAGTGAGGACCAGAACTCCTTGTATACCTCCACGCCCGAGGTGCTCGCGCCATCCTGCAGCTTGGTGTTGGCGCCGGGGAAGAACAGCTTGGTCAGACACTTGCTGAATTCGTCGGTCTGCTTGAAGAACGGGACCTGTTCGCTGATCAACTGCGCGATCGTGGGCGCGGCTTCGTTGAGTCCCGCGGCGACGCCGCCCAACTCGTTTGGCGCCAACGAGGCCTGTGTCTGTTCGATCCACGGCAGCGCCGCGGAGACCGTCGAGGCCTGCTGCTTGACGCCGGGCAGGATGTCTTCGGCGAATCCACGCGCCGAGGGCAGCCAGGCGTCGATCGCGGCCAGCGCTCGATTGGTGTTCCTCAGCGCCCCCGGCAGCTGAGCGACCGTCGCGCTCAGGTTGGTGGACTGGGCGGCGAAGATGGAGAAGAACGCGTTGAAGTTGGGCGCCCATTCGCTCAGCTGCTGCTCGTGGACGTTCAGAGCTCCCGTTACTTTGCCGATCGCGGTGATCAGCCCGGACAGGTCGTGGGGTTCGGTGCCGCCGAGCGCCTGCTGGACGATCGCGCCGTTGCGCAGCGCCGACGGCGCTCGGTGGTAGGTCTTGTTCAGGGCCTGCGCCGCGTTCAGCCCGTAGACGTCCGGGTCCTGTTCGGCATTTTCGGCGGCGTCGGGCTTGCGCGTCAGCCCGTCGCCGTAACCCTGTAGGAAGTTCTGCAGGTTTGCGCGGGTATCGGTATTGAGCGCACTGAGCACCTGATCCAGCTGCACCGGGTCGGCGGTCTGGGTGATCGGGATCGTGTAACCGGAGGAGACCGTCTTTGCCGTGGGGCTGCCCGGCTGCATATCCACGAACCAGTTTCCTTCGAGGAAGATCCGCGGTCTGATCTTCAACGTCGCGTCGGTGTGGATCGGCAGGCCTTTCGGTTCTATTTCCATGCTCACAACGCCGGCGTTGCCCTCACGATGGATAGAGGTCACCACCCCCACGGGAACGCCCGCTATACGCACGGGGGACTTCGGATGGATGTTGACGACGGTCGAGAACACCGCCTTCAGGCGGAAGCCGTGTTTGAACGGGACACGCTTGGTGAACCCGAAGAACACGGCGATCACGAGGACCACGAGGAACACGATCCCGACTCGCACCGGGTTGGTGCGGCGCAGCTCGATCACCGGGATCTCGTCGTGGCGGCGCCAGAAGCGCAGACGGCTCATGATCCCTTCTTCCCTTTCAGCCCAAGGGCTTCGAGCGTTGCGCTGGGATATTTTTCTCCGAACAGGTTCTGTTCGCGAGAGGTGAGCTCGCGGTTGTTCGTGCTGCCGCCGGCCGGCAGGTTGCCGACGACCATCTTGCCTTCGATGAACTTCTCGTTGCCCGCTTCGCACAGTCGCGGTTGGCCTGGTCCGGCGACGTTCGGATATGGGTTGGCGTGCAGGAAGTTGTTGTTGACCGGCTTGCCGAAGCTGTTCTTTTCGACCGACGGACCGTTGGCGGGGCCAGAGGAGGGGAAGCCCTCGGCGCCGGGACCGTTCGGGGAGAGCACGATCGCCGCTTGCGCGAGCGTGCCGTTGCCGACGCTCTCGGACTGCAGGTTGGAGACGTTGCGCAGCATCAGCGTCACGTAGTTGCAGTAGGACTGCGCGGGAGCGAGCCCTGCGAACAACGGACCGCCGAGTTCGGTCGTCTGCGTGAGATCTTCGAGGCTCAAAGTCACGATCGGGTTCTGAGCGAAGGCCTGGAACGCCTGTGCCGCTTCGGCCACCCCCTTGTTCAGGGCCGTGGCCGCGCGCAGGTTGACGGCGCCCTGCGCGAACGCGTGTCCCAATGTCGGAGCGACGGTTATGAGCGCGCTCGCGGTCGGCCGCAACAGGTGCGCGAACTCGGTCGCGTTTTCGATGAACGGCGCCTCGTAGGCGAGCGAGTGCGTCGCCTGCGCGAGCGCGGCCGGCCCGCCCGCGATCGTCTGTTCCAGGGAGGGCGCCACGCCGGCCCAGGCCGAGAATACGGTGTCGAGCTCGCTGAACCAGGTGGCCTGCGTGTTCGCCACCGGAGCCACCTGTGAGGCGAGCTGGTCGAGCGCGGGGAACATCTTGCGCAGACCGGTCTGCGGCGAGGCCAGGTTGTGCAGCACGGGCTCGCCGTTGGTGACGAGCGGGCGCAGCGTCGCGATCGTTTCGTTCAGACCGATCCCCCGTCCGGCGAGACCGTCGCCGAAGTTGATCGTGTTGTTCTGGATCGCCGTCCGGGTCTTCTGGTCGAACATGTTGAACAACGAGACGATGTCCACCGGTTCGCGCGTCTGCGCCATCGGGATCGACTCACCGGCCTTCAGCGGCCGACTGGAGGTGCCCTTTTCCAGTTCCAGGTACTTGAGCCCGATCGCCGAGACCGACTGCACGATCGCTTTCGTGTCGGCCGGGAGCGGTTCGATGCCCTTTTCGAGCTTCAGTTCGGCGGTGGCGGTGATTCGCCCGGTGTTCGGGTTCTGGTGGGGCGTCAGCGAGCTGATGATCCCGACGCGCGTGCCCGCGATCCGTACCTGGTTGGCCTTCTGCAGACCCGAGGTTTCGGGCAGTTCGACCTTGATGTCATAGGTCGGCACGAACGGCAGCCCGTTGTTGGCGTTGAAGGACAGGAACACCGCCACGACCACGATCAGGGTCGTCAACGCCCCGATCAGGAGCGGGCTTCCGGCCAAAGATCCGCGGCGGCGAGGGTTCACTTGGGCGTCTCCGTGGGATCGCATCCGAGCTGCCCGTTGTCGGTGAACGGTGCCGAGCCGTCGGCCGAGGGCTGAGTCGCGGCCCCGGGGCAGCGGCGCAACTGGCCGGTCTGCAGCGCCTGCAGGACCTGCTGCGGGCTGGAGGCCGGCGTGAGGTTGTTGTTGGCACCGAGCGTGAACGAGGGCGCCACCGGGCTGATGCGCGCGTAGTGGCCGTTGGCGTCGTAATAGGCGGTCGTCTGGCCGAAGTCGCGCACGGCGCCCTGCAGCTCGGGCGAGTAGGGGCCGAAGGACGCGGTCTGCGGCACCGCTTCCTGCAGCGCTCGCACGCCGTTGGGCGAGGCGGTCGTCAACTCTTGCGCGAGCGCCGGCAGCGCCGCGAAGGCTTCGGTCAGATCGTTGTTCGCACCGGGACGCGAGATCGCCTGACCGAAGTTGCTCAAGACCGGGGTCGCGGTGGTCTCGAGCGTGCGCAGCCTGGCGAACAGCGTGGTCAGTGCCGGGATGTTCGGCTGCTGGACGTGGATGAGGTTGGTCAGCGCCGTCACCGTCGGCGGGAGCGCGGTGAAGGTCTTGTTGCCCTGAGTGAGCGTCACCGGCAGCAGGCGCAATCCCTGTGCGAGGCTGCTCTGCTGCGAGCCGATCGCCTGGAATGTCTGATCGCCGTGTTCGACCAGACCGCTCAGCGCTTCCCGGCGTGCGGCGAGGGTCGTCAGCGCCTTCGCCGATTCGACGAGGAAGTCCGTGAACGTAGACTGATCGCGGGTCAGCTCGGAGAAGAAATGATCGACCGCGGCAAACGAGGGCGCGAAGTATTCGGTCGCCTTGCCCAGCGCGGGCCCGGCCCCGGCGAACTGTTCGGCCGAGCCGCGGATGACCTCCTGCAACCCCGTGCGGGTCTTCGGGTTGAGCGTGTTGAACAGCTGATCGAGATCGACGGCTTCGCGCGTCTCACTCGCCGGCAGCGTGGCTCCGGCCGTCAGCTTGGGGCGGTTGTTCGGACCGGGCGTCAGCGCCACGAAGCGGTTCGCGACGCCCGTCAGCGAGGGCACCCTGATTTCGGAGATCGTGCCCTCGTGCAGCGGCGTCAACGAGGAGTCGACGTGGATCGTGACGCGCGCTTTGAAGTCCTTCGTGAGTTCGATGTTGGTGACGCTGCCCACGGGTACCCCGCCGACCTGCACCTGATCGCCGCGGACGAGCTGGCCGGCTTCTTTCATTTCCAGGTGGTAGTCGGCGCCACTGCCGCCGGAGAACACGAGGTAGGCCGCGATCAGAACCACGATCCCGAGCGCCCCCACGGCGAGTATGCGGCCCGTGCGCGGCGGCAGCGCCCTGGAAGCGCCGCGGGTACCGCGGGGCGGCTTCTCGCTCGGAGGCAGAGGCGGCGGCGCGGAGGGGTTCGGGGGACTAACCGTGGCCACCGGCTGCACCTTCCGTGGTCTGTGCGCCGTTCGCCTGCGAGCCGTTCGCCTGTGCGCCGTTCGCCTGCGAGCCACCGGGGCCCGTGCTCGTGCCACCGCCGGCGCCGGCGCCGGCGGATCCGCTGCCGCCGGGCACGGGCGTTCCCGGTCGGTCGGGGACCGAGGCAGATGAGGGTCCACCGGCGACGGTCGGGTCGGGGATCTCTCCCAGACGGGCTATCAGCTTGATCCATTCCTTCGCGCTCAGCACCGATCCGAAGGCGGACGCGGCGCGTGCACCACTGCCGCTCGGGGGACTGAACGCTACGTACACGTAGTCGCGCGCGCTCGGCTTGACCAGCGTGTTGTTCGTGCCGGGCACGTTCGTGTCGCTGACGATCCGCAACGGGCGGTTGAAGCCCTGCAGGGTTAGCAGCTTGCGGATGGTCGTATCGGCGATCGAGCCCTGGCCCTGATGGCCGGCGATCGGGGTGGCGTCGACGGCGGTGATCTTGACCGTGTAGGCGTCGGCGTCGCCCGAGGCGTTGCCGGCCAGCGCAGACGAGGGACCGGCGCAGCGCAGTCCGGTCACGGTCGGCTTCAGACCCGACACCGCGAGGAACTCGAGCATCGCCAGCACGCGCCGATCGACCCGTCCCGTCTGGACGTCCCGGCGCTCGCAGGCATGCATGTGGATGCTCGCGTCACGCCCGACCTGCTGCTCGAGCTGGCTCTTCGACTCCAACAGCACCTGCCCGACGCTCGGCGCGGTGGCCAGGAACGGGTTCTCGCCCTTGGCCCGGAAGATCGATGTGTTCTCGAGCGCCACCCAGCCGTCGAGGATCGGCTTCGGGTCGATCGCGGGCGCGCCGATACCGGCCGGTTTGATCTGGAAGAACATATGCGGCCCATCCAGCCCGGCGCCGGTGCCCGTATTCGGACTCTGGGCGCCCGCTTCGTCCGATTCGGCGCCCACGTGGCCGAGGACCGTTCCGGCGATCACCTGCACGCCGACGCGCAGCGGGTGCAGGTAGACGTCGTCGGGACCGGCCTGGAACACCCGCGCCCTGCCCAGCCCCGGCGAGGCCGGCGCGACCGGTGTCGCGACCGGAGCCGGAGGGGTGGGAGCCGGCGCCGGGGGCGTGGGTGCGGGTTCCAGAGCGGCGGCCGCCCCGAGCGCGAGTCCCGACTCGGTGGCACCGGCCGAGAGGGGCGAGCGTTGCTGCGCTCCAGCCGTCGCCGGTCCGCTGGGCGCCGGTTCGGAGGCGCCGTCAGAGTGAGCGATGCGAGCGCTCACGGCGGTGTGTTCGCGTGGTGCGAGCACCGGATACAGAGTGGCGATGTTGCCCAGCTGCCCATACACGTAGGTGTTGCCGTAGGCGTCGCGCAGCGAGATGTAGCGCCCCAGCGAGGGTGAATCGCCGATCTGCACGATTTCGCCATCCTGCACGGCGATCACCGGCGCGCCCACCTGGGAGTAGATGGTCGTGCCGGGCAGTGTCTTCGCGGGGGCGGATCCGTGGGCGGGGATCGTCGCGAACCCGTCTCCGAAGCGCGAGGGCGCGTGCACGGGGAAGCGCGCCTCGGTCAGCCCGGTGATCGCTCCGAGCAGTTCCGGTGGCGTGCCGCCGAGCAGCTGCGCACGCAGCATCACCGAGTCGACGTAGGCCTGGGAGTGGTTGTAGGAGTAGACGGCGGCTCTGACGTTCTTCTCTCCCCCAGCGGCCCGCAGGTACCGGGCGGCGGCGAAGATCGCATCGGCCGGGTTGTAGGGGTCCTTGAAGCCATCGCCGTTGGCGTCTACGCCGTACTGCAGCCAGGTCGAGGGCAGGAACTGCATCCAGCCCTCGGCGCCCGCGCTGGAGACGCTCAGGTCGCGACCGTAGTCGGTCTCGACCTCGTTGATCGCCGCGAGCACCTGCCAGGGGATGCCATAGGCGCTCCCGGCCGCCTGGTAGATCGGCAGCAGGAAGGGTGGGATGCGAAAGCTTTCGATGAAGAACCCGGGCACTCCGGCAAGCGAGCCACCCAGCGACGACGGCAGGCCCGGCGTGAGGCCCGTGGGGGGCGGCGCACTGTGACCGCCGGGCGCCTGCCCAAGCGAGGTGCCGCCGGTCGTCTGCGTCTTTGAGCCCGCGCCCTCGCCGTTGGTTGCGTGGTGATCCCCGGCGTGGGTCCCGTGCTTGCCGGCGCCGCCGGAGGAGATGTGCTGCAGATGCTGGGCCCGCACCTGCGGCCCCGAACCGGCTTCGTCGGATTCGCTCGTGCCCGCCGGCGTCGTGGACGGCGCGGGCGTGCTCGCGGGAGTCGGCGCCCCGCCCGCCGGGGTCGTTTCGCCCGTGGTAGGGGTCGTCGGGGTGCTCGTGGGCGGTTCTTCGGCGCCCGCAACCGAGGCCCGCGCCGATGCGAGCGCCAGCGCCAGCGCCACCGCCACCGTTGCCCACATGACCCTGGGCCGCGAATGCGACCGCGAACGCCGCGCATGGCGCGTCGGGGGAAAGCCCGCCAGGCGTCGTATCGGGACAGCCGCGAACATCAGTTGCCGAGCAGGTAGTTGAGGAGCATCCCGCCGGCGCCGGATTCGGGCGCGGGCGAGTAGTAGGTGGTTCCGGCGCTCGATCCGCCGACCGGCTGTGTGCCGGAGGCCCCTTCTGCCCCCGCACTCAGCCCCGCGAGTGCGCCGGAGGTGGAGATCGAGCCGGGATATTTGGCGATCGCCTGCGCCGGGGTCGCACCCTTGAGCACCGCGAGCGTGCGCTCCATCACGAGGCTCGTCGACTTCGCCTGGGTGCTCGCGGACGCCGAATGGGCGCTCGCGGCCGAGCTCGCACTCGATGCCGAGCCGGTGGTGCTGAAGAAGTTGCCGTGACAGCCTCCCGCGGGCACGACGGCGTAGGTGAGGCATGTGGCGGCGGCGACGCCTTCGGTGCGCAGGAAGTGACCGAGCGCGTCATATCCGTTGGCCGAGTTGGCGCCGAGGAAGATGAAGTCCATGAAGCGCTCCAGACCGCCCGTGTTGCGCAGGCTCGTGAGCAGTTCGGAGAAGTTCGCGCTGAACGGCTTGGCGACGGCGCCCAGCGTCTTCGCCTGCTTCAGCAGCGGCTGCAAGCCCACGAGCGCAGGTCCGGCGACCTTCGAGGTCTTGCCGAGGCTCGTGAAGAACGTGGTGCCGCTGTTGGCGAACCCGGGCAGCTGCCTGATGATTTCGTTGATCCCCGGCGCGGCCGTTTTGAAATCGGTGAAGGCCGGCGTCGTCTGATCGGCGAGGCGCCCGAACCGTTCCATCGCCGGTCCGAGCTGTTCCAGGAAAGGCGGGAACGCCGCGAGGTTCTGTGCGAGCGGACCGCGCTGGTTGGCCGTCGCTCGAGCGACGGTGTCGGCGCCGACGATGAAGTTGGAGATCTGCTGCTTGACGCCGGCGACCGGCGCGAGCGCACGATCGCCTTCTTCGGCGAGGTTCACGAGCGTCTTGTTCTGTTCGGCGAGGATGCCCAGCACTTTGTCGAGTTCGCGCAGCGCCGGGTTCGCGCGACGGACGACGGCGTTCAGGTCGCTACCGCGCCCCGCCAGCCCCGCGCCGAGTTCGTTGATGATGATCGTGAAGCGCTGGCGCACGGGCAGCCTGTTGATGTCTCCGAGCAGGTCGACGTCGACCGGGCTCGAGGTGTTCGTGACCGGCAGCAGATACTGCCCTTCCCCTTCGTGGCCACTTGGGATCTTGTGCAGCGGGGGTGGCAGCGGCGTGCCTTCGGGGCGCGGCTGGGTGGGTATGCAGTTGACGAACTTCTCGCCGATCAGCGCCTCCGGTTCGATCGTGCAG
>Ga0210387_10001329_pt1 | contig 18572 bp, 16 predicted proteins | sample IncBWC7OmetaG_FD_160108 | JGI IMG/M metagenome (GOLD analysis project Ga0210387, IMG submission 160108) | Forest soil microbial communities from Barre Woods Harvard Forest LTER site, Petersham, Massachusetts, United States - Inc-BW-C-7-O ...
CGCTGGGCTGCCTGGTGTTGAGTACCGTGCTCGGACTCGTCTGGGCGCTGCTGAAAATGTCGCGCCACCCGGGCGTGGTCACGGTGGTCAGCGCGATGATCAATGTGGTGCGCGGCCTGCCGATGATCGTGCTGCTGTTTTATATCTACTTTGTGCTGCCCGACATTGGCATTCAGATGGGCGCGCTCGAAGCGAGCATTATCGGCCTGGGCTTCGGCTACTCGACCTATGTTGCGGAAATCATCCGCTCGGGTATCGAGGCCGTCGACCCTGGTCAGTTCGAAGCGGCTCAGTCGATCGGCATGGGCCGTGTGAAAACGATGTACCGTGTGATCCTGCCGCAGGCAGTGCGCGTTGCCTTGCCGCCGTATGCGAATACGCTGGTGATGATGTTGAAGGACTCGTCGCTTGCCTCGACGATTACCGTCGCCGAGATGACGCGTGAGGGCCAGTTGATCGCCGCGTCGACATTCCAGAACGTGACGGTGTACACGCTGGTCGCGCTGGGTTATCTGGCGATGAGCCTGCCGCTGATGAGCCTGACACGGCGGCTGGAAAAGCGTTTCGGCAAGCACAAGGCCAAATGAAGGTGCAAGGAAGGCGCAATTTGGCCTCAAACGAGGATGCCATGATCGAGATCGTTGATGTGCACAAGAGCTTTGGCACGGTTCCCGTGCTGAAGGGTATTTCGTTGAATATCAAGCAGGGCGAAGTGGTGTGCCTGATTGGCGCATCGGGCTCCGGCAAGTCGACTCTGCTTCGCTGTATCAATGCGCTCGAGTCCTACGACACCGGCGAGATCAAGCTGCTGGACCAGCGCGTCGAGCAACGCTCGCGTCAGATCAACCGCTTGCGCACCCAGGTGGGCATGGTGTTCCAGCGCTTCAATCTGTTTCCGCACCGCACGGCGCTTGAGAACGTGATGGAAGGCCCTGTGCACGTGAAGCGTGAGTCGTCGCAAGCAGCGCGCCGCGAAGCCATCGAACTGCTCGGCAAGGTGGGACTGGGCGAGAAGCTGCATGTGTACCCGCATCAACTGTCGGGTGGGCAGCAGCAGCGCGTGGCCATTGCGCGCTCGCTGGCGATGAAACCCAAGGCGATCCTGTTCGACGAGCCGACCTCAGCGCTCGATCCCGAGCTGGTCGGCGAGGTACTCGCGGTCATGCGCACGCTGGCGCGCGAAGGCATGACGATGCTGGTGGTCACGCATGAGATGGGCTTCGCCCGTGAAGTGGCCGATCGTGTCTGCTTCCTGCACGGGGGCCAGATTATCGAAGAGGGCAGCGCGCAGCAGGTCTTGTGTACGCCGCGTGAGGCGCGCACGCGCGAATTTCTGCGCCACGTGCTGACAAACCGGATGGACGAGAGCAAAGAGAGCGCGCTCGTCAATGATCACAGCGGCGCGCAGGGAGCAACAGCATGAATGGACGATTCATCCGGCTCGGCGAAACCGGACGCAAGACCGTCAGGATTCGCGTGGACGACAAGGATGTCGAGGCACTCGCCGGCGACACACTGCTGGTTGCGATGCTCTGCTCGGTGGACCATGTGCGTCAGTCCGAATTCGGCAACGAAGTGCGCGCGGGCTTCTGCCTGATGGGTGCTTGCCAGGACTGCTGGGTCTGGACCGCAGAGGGCGAGCGGTTGCGCGCCTGTACGACGGTGGTAAGCGAAGGCCTGCAGATCGTTACGACTCAAGCGGAGGCGCAATGGGCCAACCTGTGATGGGCCAACCTCGCATCATCATCGTCGGCGCAGGGCCGGCTGGCGTGCGCTGTGCGCAGACGCTGTTGGGCGCAGGCATTAGCCCGACCGTCATCGACGAAAGCCGCCGCGATGGCGGCCAGATTTATCGCCGGCAACCGGAGAACTTCGGGCGTCCCTATACGAAACTGTATGGCACCGAAGCGGCCCGTGCCGAGGACCTGCATACGACCTTCGAGCGGTTGCGCGCAAAGATCGACTATCGGCCCAACACGCTTGCGTGGAATGTGGCAGAGCACAAGCTGCATATCGTGCACGAAGGGCATGCAAGTGCGCTGCCTTATGATGCGCTGATCCTGTGTCCAGGTGCCACCGACCGCTTGATGCCAGTGAAGGGCTGGCAATATGCCGGCACCTACAGTCTTGGCGCGTCGCAGATTGCGCTGAAGTCGCAGGCGGTTTCGATCGGCCGTAAGGTGGTGTTCATGGGCTCGGGGCCACTGCTGTATCTGGTGGCGAGCCAATACGTGCAAGCCGGTGCGCAAGTGGCGGCGGTGCTCGACACGTCAAAGTTCGGTCAGCGCCTGCGCGCGTTACCGAAACTGCTCGCGCGTCCCGATGTGCTGAAGAAGGGCGCGGCGCTGGTGTCTTCGCTGAAAAAAGCGGGCGTGGCCGTGGTGAACGGCATCGAACCGATGGAGATCATCGGTACCGACGCTGCCGGTGTGCAAGGCGTCAAATATCTCGACGCTAGCGGTCGCGAGCAGCAGGTTGCCTGCGACGCGGTAGCGCTCGGCTATCACTTGCGCCCTGAGACGCAACTCGCCGATCTCGCGCGCTGTGTGTTCCGCTTTGATGAACAGACCCGCCAGTGGTTGCCGCAGATCGACGAACTGGGCCGTAGCTCGGAAGCGGGTGTGTATCTGGCGGGAGATGGTGTGCGCATACTCGGTGCGGATGGCGCCGAGCTGGCGGGTCGTCTGGCCGCCTACGCCGCCTTGGCGGATTTCGGCCATACGATCGGCGCTTCGACATTGGACGACCTGAAACGCCAGCAGGAGAAGATGGATCGTTTCCGGCTCGGCCTGGTGGAGGCTTTTCCGTGGCCGGCGGCCCAGGCGGCGCGTCTGTCGGACGATACGGTGGTGTGCCGTTGCGAAGGTATCACCGTCGGTGAATTGCGTCGCGTGACCCGCGACGAAGGCGCCTGCGAGGCGAATCGTGCCAAGGCCTTTAGCCGCGTCGGCATGGGCCGCTGCCAGGGACGTTATTGCGGCCACGCGGCTGCGGAGATCATCGCGGATGCGGCGGGGGTGCCGGTCGAAATGGTCGGCCGGTTGCGCGGACAAGCACCCGTCAAGCCGCTTTCGATCGCTACCGTTGAGGAGGTCGAATGAGCCGCTCGCAAGCAGATGTGATTATTGTCGGTGGCGGCATCATGGGCGCGGCCACCGCATTTTTCCTGCGCCAGCGCGGCCGCTCGGTGATTCTGCTCGAGCGCGGACTGGTAGGGCAGCAGGCGAGCGGCACTAACTTCGGCAATGTGCGGCGCCAGGGGCGTTTCCTGCCGCAATTGCCGCTGGCGAATCGCTCGCGTGAGATCTGGGGCAAGCTGCCTGAACTGATTCAGCACGATGCAGAATTTTTGATGTCGGGCCATATTCGCGTATGCTACCGCGACGAGCAGGCTGATGAGTTCGAGATCTACGCGAAGGAGGCCGGCCAGTATGGGCTGAAGCTCGATCTCTTTCGCGGCGCTGAAATGAGAGCGCGCTTTCCGTTCCTCGGTCCCGAAGTGCTGGCTGCGTCGTATTCGGAGAAGGACGGTCATGCAAATCCTCGACTCGCGGCGCCCGCATTCGGCCGTGCCGCTGCGCGTCTCGGCGCGGAAATCGTCGAGAACACTGAGATCGCAACTGTCGAAAAGGAGGGCGCGGAATTTCGCGCCACCAGCACCGCTGGCCGCACGTTTCATGCGCCCGCGCTGTTAGTGACGGCGGGGGCGTGGGGCAGTCTGCTGAGCGAACAGTTCGGCGAACCGGTGCCGATCGCCGTGCATGGCCCGCAAATGGCCGTAACCGAGCCGACTACGTATGGGATTCACCCAGTCGTGGGCGTGTCGTCGCCGCATATCGAGGAAGTACTGTATTTCCGGCAGGTTAAACGCGGCAACATTGTGATAGGCGGTTGTGCTCGCGGGCCGGCTTATCCGGACGTACGGCGCGCGTATGTATTGCCGCAGAACACGCTGTTGCAGTTTCGCCAGATGCATCGTCTGGCGCCGGCGCTGTCGAAGCTTAATATCATTCGCGTATGGAGCGGTATTGAAGGCTACATGCCGGATGACCGGCCCATCATGGGTGCGAGCGGTAATGTCAGCGGCCTGTACTACGCGTTTGGTTTCTGCGGACACGGCTTTCAACTTGGGCCGGGTGTCGGCGACACGATGGCTGAACTGATCGATACCGGCGCGACGAGCACACCGCTGGAGCCTTTCGATATTCGCCGCTTCGCTGCAGTCGCTACTCAGGCGCAGCAACCCGCATAGGAATCGAGATCATGCTGATCGATCATCTGGACGCTGATCTGGCCGATTCCGCAGGCCTGTTTGCAGACGCAGAAGATACGACCGGCGAAGCACCGGCCGTATCGCTCACGCTGTCCACCACGCTCGGCAAGGCGCGTTGCGCAACAGGGCCGATCGAGCGGGCGATCCAATTCATCGAAACATCGTTTTCTCAACCGGTGCCCCTCGCGACGCTGGCTGCGAAAGCGGACTTGAGCGTGTCGCGCTTTGCCGCGTTGTTCCGCGCGGAAGTGGGAATCTCGCCGCATCGCTACGTGTGCCTCGTCAGAATCCGGCACGCGCAGCGTTTGTTGCGCGGGGGCTTGCCGCCGTCAATCGTGGCGACTGAGGTGGGTTTCTTCGATCAGAGTCATCTGGGGCGGCATTTCAAGCGTGCGGTGGGTACCACGCCTAGCGCGTATCTCGCGGCAAGTAACTGAGGTGGTTGAGGCCTGTCCGCATCGGGCAAGGCGGCATGGCCCAAAGGCAAACCAACCGGCTCCCTCAGGAGCCGGTCCCTCTGCAAGATCAAGCGTAGTTCCCAACCCGTTCTGCAATCGCTGCACCAATCTCGTTCGTCGACGCGTTGCCGCCCATATCGCGCGTATGCGGTCCCTGCTTCAACACCCCCGAAATGGCCGCGACAATCGCTTCATGCGCATCGTGTTCAGCACCCGCACCTTCGCCGAGGAAATCGAGCATCATGGCAGCGGACCAGATCATGGCCACTGGATTGGCGATATGCTGGCCAGCGATATCCGGTGCTGAACCATGCACCGGTTCGAACAACGACGGAAAACGCCGCTCCGGATTCAGGTTCGCAGACGGCGCAATGCCAATCGTGCCCGTGCATGCTGGGCCGAGATCCGACAGGATGTCGCCGAACAGGTTGGATGCCACCACCACGTCAAAGCGCTGCGGCTGCAGCACGAAACGCGCGCACAGGATGTCGATATGCTGCTTGTCCCACGTAATCTCCGGGTACGTTGCCGCCACTTCCGCAGCGCGTTCGTCCCACCACGGCATGCTGATCGCGATACCGTTGCTCTTGGTGGCAACTGTCACGTGACGGCGGGCGCGGCGTTGCGCGAGATCGAAGGCGAACTTCAGGACGCGATTCGTGCCGTGCCGCGTGAAGATGGACTGCTGCATCACCACTTCGCGCTCCGTGCCTTCGAACATCGTCCCGCCCACCGATGAATATTCGCCCTCGGTATTCTCGCGCACGATGAAGAAGTCGATACCCTGCGCGTTATGCGCGGCGAGCGGTGAGCGTACGCCTTCGAAAGTGCGCGCGGGACGCAGGTTCACATACTGGTCGAACTCGCGGCGGAACTTCAGCAGCGAGCCCCACAACGAAATATGATCGGGCACGGTGTCGGGCCAGCCGACCGCGCCGAACAGGATGGCATCGCAATCGGCGAGTTGGGTTTTCCAGTCATCGGGCATCATCTGGCCATGCTGCGCGTAGTAGTCGCAACTGGCCCAGTCGATCTGCTTGTACGAGAGTTCAATGCCGAAGCGGCGGCTGACCGCCTCGAGGACGCGCAGGGCCTCAGGCATGACTTCCTTGCCGATGCCGTCGCCGGGGATCACGGCGATACGATGCTGTTTGCTGGTCATGTTGAACGTCTGAATGAATGGCGTGAGGCCGTTGAAAGAGGACAATGCGCGGGGAGGCCGCGCGACTGACCCATTCTATTCATCCAGACGAGGCGCGGCAGCCTCTTACCGGTTAATCCACTTTCCACGAATCGTGAATAAAACTCCCAATCTCGCCGATCTGCGCGTGTTTTGCGCGGTGGCCCGGCATGCCAGTTTCAGTGCCACGGCCGAGTTGCTGGGCGTGTCGCCCGCATTCGTCAGCAAACGCGTTGCAATGCTGGAGGCCGACCTCGGCACGCGTTTGCTGCATCGCTCCACCCGCCAGGTGACGATCACCGAGGCGGGCGCGCAGGTCTTCGCATGGGCAGAGAAGATTCTCGATGACGTCGAGCATCTGGTGGAGGACGTGTCCACCGCGCGGCGCACCCCGAGCGGCACACTGCGCATTTCCAGCAGCTTCGGCTTCGGCCGGCATGTGGTCGCGCCCGCGGTGGCGCGGTTGTCGGCCGCGTATCCGCAATTGAACGTGCGGCTGGACCTGTTCGACCGGATCGTCGATGTCGCCGCCGAAGGCTTCGACGTGGATGTGCGGATCGGTGACGACATCGCGTCGCATCTGATCGCGCGTAAGCTGGCTTCGAATCATCGCGTGCTGTGCGCATCGCCGGCGTATCTGGAGCGCCACGGCAAGCCTCGCGAGTTGGGCGACCTCGCGGCGCATCGTTGTCTCGTCATCAAGGAGCGCGATCACCCGTTCGGCGTTTGGCGGCTGACGGTCAACGGCGACGAGTCGCAGTTGAAGGTCACCGGACCGCTGTCCAGCAATCACGGTGAAATCGCCGTGCAATGGGCGGTGGCAGGGTACGGCATTGTGCTGCGCTCGATCTGGGACGTCGCGCCGTTATTGGCAAACGGCACGTTGGTGCAGGTGTTGCCGCAGGCGTCGCAGCCTGCGAACGTGTGGGCGGTCTATCCGGAGCGCCGCGCGAGTTCAGCGAAAGTGCGGGCCTGTGTGGACTTTCTGGTGGAGGAGTTCAAGGGGTGGGACGCCTCGCTGAAGCACGCGCCCGGTCACAATGCATCATGAAAGATCACGCCTAGCGTGTGTCGGTGCCCGGAATGCAGGCGGCTCACGCCGTGACGCAGATTGACGCGATAACTGCCGCGGGTGCCCTGCACAGGCCGGTGATGAACCGCGAACACTACGGCATCGCCTTTACGCAGCGGCACGACTTCCGCGCGTGACTGCATGCGCGGCCGCTGCTCGGTCATCACAAACTCCCCACCCGTGAAGTCCTGCCCCGGTTGAGATAGCAGAATGGCGAGCTGCAGGGGAAACACATGTTCGCCGTACAGATCCTGATGCAGGCAGTTGTAGTCGTTCTTGCCGTACTGCAGGATAAGCGGCGTCGGCCTCAGCTGTCCGGCGGTGTGGCAGCGCTGGATGAAATCGGCGTGCTGGGCGGGGTAACACACGTCGATGCGCATGATGTCGTTCCACCGGTTCGCTACCGGCACGAGACGCGGATAGACGGACGTCCGCAACGCATCGACCAGATCCGGCAGCGGATAGTCGAAGTACTTGTATTCGCCGCGCCCAAATCCGTGGCGCGCCATTAAGACGCGGCTGCGATACAGCTCGTCGCGTGCATAGAGCGCGGCGAGTGCGTTGCATTCGTGGCCTGACAGGAGACCGCGCAGCATCGCGCTGCCGTGCTGGTTCAGGTCCTCTTCAACATCGTGCCAATCCACGGCGTTGATGCGCTGCGCCATCTCGTCCTTCGATGCTTCACTTGACAGGGCGGTCATATTCGTGGTGTGCGTGCGGTCTGGAAAGGGCTTCGATACGCTATTCATGCTCAACTCCGAAATCTGCTTCAATAGGTTTAGTGTAAAGAAGCGCGCGACGCCAGACACTCCGGGTCTTGCTCTCCAATTCGACGGAACTCCGCCCCGGACTGCTAGTCTCGAGCTTGTGAGGCCGTCGTCTTAACCAAAACCAAAGGCCCGCTTCAGAAATGCGAACTTCGCGGAATGCACCGCAAGGTTCATAGTAAAACCCTATTAAGCCTTTCCGGAGACCCGCGCATGTCTGCTTCAGCCGAGAACCTCGACGCCTGGCTCGACAAGCAGGAAGTCACCAAAGACAACATCACGGCCTTTCCGCTAAAGGCGATGGCGGCGACGCTGGACCGGACCGAAGCGGGCGATGTTGTGCCGCCGCTGTGGCACTGGCTGTACTTTCTGCCTGTTTCTCCGTTGGCAGAGGCCGGACCGGATGGCCATCCCAAGCGCGGCGCTTTCCTGCCGCCGGTGCCGCTGCCGCGCCGCATGTGGGCCGGTGGCCGTTTGACGTTCCATGCGGCGCTGAAGGTGGGCGAACGTGCCGTGCGCACTTCGACGATTGCGAATATCGAGGACAAAACGGGCCGCTCGGGTCGCCTCGTGTTCGTCACGGTGCAGCACACCATTGAGGCTGCCGGCGAGTTGAAGATCGAGGAAGAACACGACATCGTCTATCGCGATGCGCCGCATCCCGATGCGCCCCCGCCGAAAGCGGCCCCGGCGCCAGAAGGCGAAACCTGGCGGCGCACCATTCATACCGAGCCCGTGTTGCTGTTCCGCTATTCGGCGCTGACCTTCAACGGCCATCGGATCCATTACGACTATCCGTATGTGACCGAGGTCGAGGGCTATCCGGATCTGATCGTGCACGGTCCGCTGATTGCGACGCTGCTGGTCGACCTCGTGCGTCGCGAATTGCCCGACGCCACGCTGCAAAGCTTCGCCTTCAAGGCGCTACGTCCCACCTTCGCCAACCGGCCGTTCACGGTGTGCGGCAAACCGTCTGACGATGGCAAGACCATCGACCTGTGGGCCAAAGACCACGAGGGCTACCTGACGATGCGCGCAACCGCCGCGCTGGGCTGAACCTGGGGCCGCCGGCACGCCTGGCCGCCGGATGGCCGGTCCCTTGACCTTCACCGCTTTCTTTCGAACACGATTTCCATGCAAATGACGCAACAGGATTCTTTCCAGGACATTCGCGAAGCCGTTCGCGATCTGTGTCAGCAGTTTTCCGGCGAATACTTTCGCAAGATCGACGAAGCGCGTGGCTATCCCGAAGCCTTTGTCGATGCACTGACCAAAGCGGGCTGGCTCGCCGCGCTGATTCCGCAGGAATACGGCGGCTCGGGACTGGGTCTGACTGAAGCCTCCGTCATCATGGAAGAGATCAACCGTGCTGGCGGCAATTCGGGCGCGTGCCACGGGCAGATGTACAACATGGGCACGCTGCTGCGCCACGGCTCGGCTGAGCAGAAGCACAAGTATCTGCCGAAGATCGCGTGCGGCGATTTGCGTCTGCAGTCGATGGGGGTGACCGAACCCACCACCGGTACCGACACAACCAAAATCAAGACTACCGCTGAGCGGCGTGGCGACCGTTACGTGATCAATGGCCAGAAGGTGTGGATCTCGCGCGTGCAGCATTCGGACCTGATGATCCTGCTGGCGCGCACCACGCCGCTCGCCGATGTGACGAAGAAATCCGAAGGCATGTCGATCTTCCTCGTCGATCTGCGCGAGGCGATCGGCCACGGCCTGACCGTGCAGCCGATCCTGAACATGGTCAATCACGAAACCAATGAACTGTTCTTCGACAACCTCGAAATCCCCGCGGAAAACCTGATCGGCGAGGAAGGGCAGGGTTTCAAATACATCCTCGACGGTCTGAACGCCGAACGCACGCTGATCGCGGCGGAGTGTATCGGTGACGGTTATTGGTTCGTCGACAAGGTGTCCGCGTATGTGAAAGAGCGCGTTGTGTTTGGCCGTCCCATTGGACAAAACCAGGGCGTGCAATTTCCGATTGCGCGCTCGTTCATCAATGTCGAGGCCGCGAGCCTGATGCGGTTCGAAGCGGCACGCCGCTTCGACGCGCATGAGCCATGCGGCGCACAGGCCAACATGGCGAAGCTGCTAGCCGCCGACGCTTCTTGGGAGGCGGCCAACGCCTGTCTGCAATTCCACGGCGGTTTCGGTTTTGCGTGCGAATACGACGTGGAACGCAAGTTCCGCGAAACGCGCCTGTATCAGGTTGCGCCGATTTCGACGAACCTGATCCTGTCGTACGTGGCCGAGCATATTCTCGGCCTGCCGCGTTCGTTCTGATTGTGAAGATGAAGGAAGCGCAGATGAGACCTCTCGACGGTATCAAGGTCGTCACACTCGAGCATGCCATCGCGGCACCATTCTGTACGCGTCAGCTCGCCGATCTGGGCGCACGCGTGATCAAGGTGGAGCGCCCGGGTGTGGGCGATTTCGCGCGCGGCTACGATGAACGCGCGCGTGGTTTGTCGTCGCACTTCGTCTGGACCAATCGCTCGAAGGAAAGCCTCGCACTTGATCTGAAGCAACCGGAGGCCGCGAAGATTCTCGACGCCCTGGTTGCCGACGCGGACGTGCTCGTGCAGAACCTCGCGCCGGGCGCGGCGGACCGCCTGGGTTTGAGCTATGAAAAGCTGAGCGAGAAGTACCCGCAACTGATTGTCTGCGATATTTCCGGCTACGGCGCGGACGGTCCGTATCGCGACAAGAAGGCCTACGACCTGCTGATTCAAAGCGAATCCGGCTTCCTGTCCATTACGGGCTCGCCAGGTGAGCCAGCCAAGGCGGGTTGTTCGATCGCGGATATCGCGGCGGGCATGTACGCCTATTCGAACATCCTGAGCGCGTTGTTGCTGCGACCACGCACGGGGCGTGGCTGCCGCATCGATGTGTCGATGCTCGAGAGTATGGTCGAGTGGATGGGTTATCCGCTTTACTATGCGATGGACGGTCAGTCGCCCCCGGCGCTTTCGGGCGCCGCGCACGCCACGATCTATCCCTATGGTCCGTTCCCCGCTGGCGATGGCAAGACGGTGATGCTTGGCCTGCAGAACGAGCGCGAATGGAAGCTGTTTTGCGATCACGTGCTCGTGCAACCCGAACTCGCTACGGACCCGCGCTTTGCATCGAATTCCAGACGCGCGTCGGCACGCGAAGCGCTGCGCGCGGTGATTGTCGAGGCGTTTGCGCCGCTGACCGCGGCTCAGGTGATCGAGCGGCTGTCAGCGGCGGGCATCGCCAACGCGCAGATGAATACACTCAACGACGTGTGGGTGCACCCGCAACTGGCGGCGCGCGAGCGCTGGCAGGAAGTCAGCACGCCGGCCGGGATGATTCCCGCCTTATTGCCACCCGGCGTGCCCACGAGTTTCGAGCCGCGCATGGACCCGGTGCCGGCGCTCGGCGAGCATACCGACGCGATCCTTCACGAACTCGGTTACGACAGCGCGCAGATCGATGCGCTGCGCGCAGCCGGCACGATCTGAATCAGCTCGCTTATGACGCCTGCCATCGTAATGACGCCGACCCTGAGGTTCGATCCGGCCGGGGGTATACGGCGTGATAACGCAAGCGGTGTCACCGGCAAACCCAACGAACCTCACGCAGATCCGATCCCATCATGACCGATCACCCAAGCCTCACGCTCGCGACCTTCGCCGCGCAACTGGACTTTGACGCCATCCCCACGGCGGTTGTCGAGCGCACCGTCAATCTGTATGTGGACTGGCTCGGCTCGGCGCTCGCCGGGAAAGGCGCACGGCCCGTCGAGACGATTGCCCGTTTTGCGCGCCAGGCTGGCGGCGGTTTGCCAGATGACCCGTGCGAGATCCTGATCAACCGCAGCCGGACGACACCGTATTTCGCCGCGATGGTGAACGGTGCCGCGTCGCATTTCGCCGAGCAGGACGATGTGCACAACGGCTCGGTGTTCCACCCGGCGACGGTGGTGTTTCCGGTGGCGCTTGCGCTGGCGCAGGCGAACCGCGCGTCGGGGCGTGACTTCATCGCGGCGGCCGTGGCGGGCTATGAGGTGGGCATCCGCATCGGCGAGTTTCTCGGCCGCTCGCATTACAAGGTATTCCATACCACCGGCACGGTGGGCACCGTAGCCGCTGCCGCGACTGCTGGGCGTCTGCTTGGCCTGACGCCCACGGAGATGCTGGACGCGTTCGGCTCGGCCGGCACGCAGGCAAGCGGCCTGTGGGAATTCCTGCGCGATGCCGCTGACTCGAAACAACTGCACACGGCGATGGCTGCCGCGAACGGTCTGATGTCTGCCCAGCTCGCCGCCGATGGCTTCAAGGGTGCGACCCATATTCTCGAAGGCGCCCAGGGGATGGCGGCGGGCATGTCGAGCGACGCCGATCCCACACGTCTGGTGGACCGCCTCGGCAGTCGCTGGGCCGTCGCCGAGACTTCGTTCAAGTACCACGCGGCCTGTCGCCATACCCACCCGGCGGCGGACGCGTTGCTCGCGGTGATTCAGCAACACCGTCTCGCGCCGCGCGACGTCGCGAAAGTGACGGCTCACGTGCATCAAGGCGCCATCGACGTGCTGGGCGCCGTCGTGACGCCGCGCACCGTGCATCAGGCGAAATTCAACATGGGCACTGTGCTGGGACTGGTTGCGTATCACGGCTATGCCGGCGTCAGCGAGTTCGAACAAGGTTTCGACGACGACGCGATTGCCGCCTTCCGCGACAAGGTGGAGATGGCCTTCGACGCCGAAGTGGACAGTGCTTATCCGGCACGCTGGATCGGCAAGGTGACGGTGCTGACCCGCGACGGCCAGACCTTGCACGGCCGCGTCGACGAGCCGAAGGGCGATCCGGGCAATACACTGTCTCGCGATGAAATCGAAAGCAAGTTGCGGCGGCTGGCCGCGTTTTCCGGTGCGGCCTCGGACGAAGAAGCTTCGGGTTTGCTGGGGACTGCGTGGCGGGTCGCGTCGCAGGCTCGCATCGGATCCGTGTTCGATGTAGAGGTCACTGCATGAGTGCCGCGCTGCCCCGTTCGTATCTGTTCGTGCCGGGCAACCGGCCCGAGCGCTTCGGGAAAGCGCGTGCGGCGGGCGCCGATGCGGTAATCCTCGACCTTGAGGACGCCGTGCAGCCCGACGAAAAACCGGCCGCGCGCGCAGCCGTTTTAGCGGCCGTGGATGCGGCACGGCCGGCATGGGTGCGTATCAACAGTTCCGATACCCGCTGGTTCGCCGACGACATTGCTGCGCTCGCGGGGCATCCCGGCGTGGCAGGCATTGTGTTGCCGAAGGCCGAAACGCAGGAACACATCGCCGCGGTGCTGGCGCACGCGCACGCCGCGCTCACCGTGCTGCCGATTGTCGAAACTGCGCGCGGCTTTGCGAGTCTGACGACGTTGTGCGCTGCGTCACACGTGAGCCGCATCGTGTTTGGGACGCTCGATTTCCAGATCGATCTCGGCATCGATGGCGACGGCGAGGAGTTGCACCTGTTTCGGTCGCAGATCGTGCTGGCCTCGCGGCTGGCCGGCATCGGCGCGCCGGTCGACGGCGTGTCGACCACGATCACCGATGCGGACGCGATCGAAGCCGACGCGCGGCGCGGCCGCCGTTTCGGCTTTGGCGGCAAGCTGTGCATCCATCCGAAGCAGATTGATGCGGTGCATCGCGCGTACGCGTGGAGCGACGCCGAGCAGGCTTGGGCGGCGCGTGTGCTGGAGGCGGTGGAGACGAGCCATGGCGCCGCGGTGGCGGTCGACGGCAAGATGGTCGATCTGCCGGTGATCTTGAAGGCGCGGCGGATTTTAGGTCACCACTGAGGGGGCGCGTCTGGGGCGCCTTGTAAGCGTCCTGGCGGCACCGGCACCGCTTGGCTGAAGCCTCCCGCCAAGGGCTCCCCCATTTCGCCCACCTCATTAACGTCAGCGAAACACTGGCTTCCAATAATGCCAATTCCCACGGCGCGCCCGGTACTGCACTCTTAGCCTGTTCAGGCGCTGGCTCATCGAATCCGCGCCACACAGGAGCTTGCGCCAGAGCCGTCACGCCTCCAAAGACGGCCATGCAGGCTCTGTTGATCGCGGACCCATCCGCGTCTGCATTATCAGGAGACACAGCTTGGCAACCGTCAATTCCGGCGCGCGGCTCGACCGCCTGCCTATCAGCCGCTTTCACTGGCAAATCCTCGGCCTGATCGGCGCAGGCGCGTTCCTCGACGCGTTCGACATCTATCTGGCCAACGGTTCGCTCGCCGCGATGGTCAAAACCGGCTTTACCGATCTGCGGCTCGGCTCGTTTTTCATCTCCGCGACGTTCATGGGCATGATGATCGGCGCGGGGCTGTCGGGCTACCTGGGCGACCGCTTCGGGCGGCGTTATTCCTATCAGGCAAATCTGGCGATCTTCGGGCTCGCCTCACTGGCTGCGTGCTTTGCGCCGAACATCTACTGGCTGATCCTGTTGCGCTTTTTGATGGGTGTCGGGCTCGGTGCAGAGTTGGTGGTAGCGGCAGGCACGTTGTGCGAATTCGTACCGCCGGCCACGCGCGGCCGCTGGACCTCGCTGCTCGCGCTGATCATCAATTCAGGTCTGCTCGGGGCGACCGCGGTGGGCTACTGGGTGATTCCACATCTGGGCTGGCGCTATATGTTTGCGATTGCCGGTATTGGTGCGCTGATCGTCTGGTTCCTGCGGCATCGGATGCCGGAATCGCCGCGCTGGCTCGAGACGGTCGGCCGTCTGGACGAAGCCGAGGCGACGGTCGCGGCGATCGAGCGGCAGGTCGCGGCGCGCGTCGGCAAGCTGCCTCCGGTGGCGCGGGTGGTAAGCCACGAAGTGCCTGCGGCGCCGTTGTCGGCACTCTTCGCACGCGGGATGATTGGCCGCACGCTGGTGGCCGCGCTCACCTGCATGGCCATCAATATGTCACTGTACGGCTTTGTCGCGTGGCTGCCCACTTTCTTCGTCAAGGAAGGGCTGACGATAGTGCAATCGCTGGGTTTCGTGCTGCTGATGTCGTTCGGCGCGCCGATGGGTGCGGTGGTCGGCTACCTGGTGACGGATCGCATCGGACGCCGCAACGGCATTGTGCTGTTCTCGCTGCTGACCATCGTGCTCGGCTTCATCTATGTGCAGATGCGCACACCGGCGGCGATTTCGATTATGGGCTTTGCGCTGGTCACGACGATCTACACGGTGTGCACGCTTGGTTTGTTCGGTTATATCCCGGAGTTGTTCCCGACTGCGCACCGCTTGCGTGGCACGGGTATCGCCGGGACCTGTGGCCGGGCCGCTTCGATGTCGACGCCTTATGTGGCGCTGCTCCTGTACACGCATTTCGGCGTAACGGGTGTGGTGGCGATGGTGGGCGGCGTGCTGCTGTTGCTGAGCGTGGCAATTCTCGCGCTGCGTATCGAGACGAGTCAGCAGACCCTCGAAGAGATTTCGCCGGATATCAGCGTGGAAGAGGCTGACGAAAGCGAAGCGTTGGGGAGTGGAGCGGTGTAGCACCCGGTATGAGGTCAGGGCGATCGGCCGTTTGGCCGACTATCCGCCTCGGCGCGGTGGAGATAAGCTTCGGTTATCGAACACGCTAGACGTGAAGGAGATGACCCAGGCTATGGCTAACGAAAGAAGCGCTTCAGCGGCCGACACGGCAACCGGCGCAGCAACCCGCACGACGGGCGATGCAAGGTCCAGCACCTACGTGCTTGTCCACGGCGCCTGGCACGGCGGATGGTGCTGGGATGCGGTCGCGCAGATCTTGCGCTCGCACGGGCATCGGGTGTTGACGCCGACGCTCAGTGGGCTCGGCGAGTGGGCCCATCTGGTTTCGCCAGAAATAGATCTTCAGGTGTTCATCCAGGACGTCGTCGACGTACTCGAGCAGCACGATCTACCCGACGTGATTCTCGTTGGGCACAGCTTTGGCGGCGTGACCCTGGTCGGCGCTGCCGATCGTGTGCCGCAGCGGATTCGTCAACTGGTGTTTCTCGACGCTGTCGTCCTGTCCGCTGGAGAGACGGCATTCTCGCGGCTCGCTCCAGAGATTGTTGCCGCGCGCAGGAAGCTGGCGATGGAAACCAGCAATGGGCTAACGATCCCCGTGCCGCCCGCGAGCGCGTTTGGTGTGTTCGAAACCGATCAGGTTGCTCTGCTCGAACGTCACTGCAGGCCCCATCCGTTGAAGACCTTCGATGACCCAATGGTGCTAATGGGGCCACCAGGCGGCGCGCTGCCGAAGGCGTATATCCAGTGCGTCGATCCGGTGTACGGACCGCTGCAAAGCAGCCGCGACTTTGTCAAATCGCAGAAGGATTGGGCGTGGGACGAAATCGCAACCGGGCACGATGCCATGATTAGCGCGCCGGATGCGCTAGCTGAGAAGTTGTTGGCGTTCGCGTGAAGAAAGCGGCAGCATTGCACTTCACTTGACACTACACTGTCGCTCACTTCTTCGGCTTTTATCATGCATTTCGATTTCGTAGACCTGCGGCTCATCGTCAACATTGCCGATACGAAGAACCTCGCGCGTGCCGCGGAACGCTCCCATCTCTCTGCGCCGGCAGCGAGCAACCGGATCAAGAATCTTGAAGAGCAACTTGGCTTCAAGCTGCTCTATCGAACCAGCCAGGGCGTGACGCCCACGCCCGCCGGCGACGCGTTTGTTCACCACGCCCGGCTTGTGCTTGAACGGGTCGAGCATCTGGCCGGCGACATGCAGGAGTACGGCGAAGGGATCAAGGGCCACGTGCGGATCTGGGCCAATACCACCGCAATTAGCGAGTTCCTCCCTGCCGTACTCAGCCAGTTCCTGCGCGACCATCCTGACGTCAACATCGATCTGCGCGAAGTGCTGAGCGGCGAGATCGTCAAAGGCGTGGCCGATAGCGCCACCGACATTGGCATCGTCGCGGGCAACGTGCATGCCGAGCATCTGGAGATGCTGCCTTATCGCGACGACCGGTTGATCCTCGTCACGTCGAAGGATCATGCGCTCGCACGCGAGCGCTCGGTCGATTTCGCGCAGACGCTTGAGGACAACTTCATCGGCCTGCCGACCTCGAGCGCGATTCATGCGTTCGTGACGAGCGCCGCGGATACCCTCGGCGTGCGGCTCAAACTGCGCATCCAGGTCGGCAACTTCGAGGCCGCTTGCCGGATGATCGAAGCAGGCGTGGGTATCGGTATCGTGCCGAAATCCGTCGCGCTGCGTCACGCGAAGTCCATGGAGATCGCCCTCGTGCGCCTGAACGACGGCTGGGCCGAGCGCAAGCTGAAAATCTGCGTGCGCAGCGTCAAGGACTTGCCGCCGATCGCGCGGGCTCTGGTCGAGCGCTTGATGATGGATGCTTGAGAGGACGAATTTTTTCCAATAGGAAACAAGGCCAAGACCTGATCGAGGCGATGCCCGCCGCAGTCCACAGCTTGCGTAACCTCTTGACCATCATACGGTTTAAGCCAAAAAGGGCCTAAACTGAAAGGCGAACAGCCAATGCGCCGGGCCGGACCGCAGCGATTGCGCTTGCCGCCATAAAACCCCACGTGTATAGTTTCCGAACTTACTCTTGTTTCGCATTGGAAATTAAAGGGATTCTTCATATGAACGCTTCGACCATCCTCGCAGATCTCGGCATCGCCCAGGCGGCGCAAGCCGGCGATATCGCGGTTCATTCGCCGATCTCCGGCGAACTCATTGGGCGTGTGGCCAGTAACACCGTGGCCGACGTCGATGCGGCGCTCGCCAATGCGAAGCAGGCATTCAATGCGTGGCGCAACGTCCCCGCACCGCGCCGCGGCGAACTGGTGCGTCTGCTCGGTAACCGTCTGCGCGAGAAAAAGCAGGCGCTCGGCAGCATCATCACGCTCGAAACTGGCAAGATCCTTCAGGAAGGTTTGGGCGAAGTGCAGGAAATGATCGACATTTGCGACTTCGCGGTCGGCCTGTCGCGTCAGTTGTACGGCCTGACTATTGCCTCCGAGCGCCCCGGCCACCGCATGGCCGAATCGTGGCATCCCATGGGTACCTGCGTCGTGATTTCCGCGTTCAACTTCCCGGCCGCCGTGTGGTCGTGGAATGCCGCGCTCGCGTTGGTGTGCGGTAACGCCGTGATCTGGAAGCCGTCCGAGAAGACGCCGCTCACCGCGCTTGCCGTCAATCAGATCCTGATCGACGCGCTGAAGGAATTCGGCGACGCGCCGCAAGGACTGACGGCGCTGATCAACGGTGGCCACGATGTCGGCGCGAAGCTCGTGGCCGATCCGCGTGCGTCGATCGTCAGCGCAACCGGCAGCACTGAAATGGGCCGTACGGTGGGCGTCGAAGTGGCGAAACGCTTCGGCCGCTCGCTGCTCGAACTGGGCGGCAACAATGCCGGCATCGTTACGCAGAGCGCCGATCACGAGCTCGCGTTGCGCGGCATCCTGTTCTCGGCCGTGGGCACGGCGGGCCAGCGCTGCACGTCGCTGCGTCGCCTGTTCGTGCACGACAGCGTGTATGACCAGACTGTCGAGCGTCTGAAGCAGTTCTACAGCAAGGTGCCGATTGGCAACCCGCTCGAAAAGGGCACGTTGATGGGGCCGCTGATTGACAAGCGATCGTTCGCCCGCATGCAGGAAGCGCTGCAGCAGGCTGTCGCGGAAGGCGGCAAGGTGTTCGGCGGCGAGCGTGTCGAGGTGAAGGGCTACGAAGGCGGCCACTACGTGCGCCCGGCGCTGGTCGAAATGCCGTCGCAAACGGGCGTGGTCTTGAAGGAAACCTTCGCGCCGATTCTCTATGTGCTGCGCTACACGGATTTCGCGGATGCGGTAGATGCAAACAATGCGGCG
>Ga0210387_10001330_pt1 | contig 18564 bp, 17 predicted proteins | sample IncBWC7OmetaG_FD_160108 | JGI IMG/M metagenome (GOLD analysis project Ga0210387, IMG submission 160108) | Forest soil microbial communities from Barre Woods Harvard Forest LTER site, Petersham, Massachusetts, United States - Inc-BW-C-7-O ...
GGTTGATCGGTTCAATCCGCCGGGAATGCATTGATCATGTCGCGGTGTTCGGAGAACGCCACCTGCGTCACGTGCTGCTCTCGTACATGAACTATTACAACGGCACGCGCACCCATTTGTCGTTGCGCAAAGACGCGCCGATATCACGCCCCGCCGAGACAGTTGGACGCATTCTCTGTCGCCCGATTCTGGGCGGACTGCACCACCAATATAGCCGGATTTGATTTGCGGTAGGCACACCCTGCAGCCTGCGCCTTAAGACAATCAACTGATGCCGAAGCACCGCATTCTCAGCCTCAAGCCGCAACTTCGTCTTGAATGGTGAGGCCAGGACGGCCACAACGAAACAGAGCAGACCGATCATTCTGCCAGCTTAGGCGATTCCATCACGTCAGCAACTCGGATAAGGTTTTCGGCACACACAGCCTGCATCGGACGTCTGGATCATCTGACTCTGACCCATCCGACATGATACATGCCGCCATCATAATCATCCCTCCGCCATCGCTCGTTGTAGCCACATGCGCAGTCCGGCCAGACTTCGGAATTCCTCCACGGCGCGCGCGCGTCCGTCTGGAAACAGCGCCGACGCCATATGGCTCAACGTCGTTCCGGGACCGAGTTCAAGAGCCGCCACCGCGCCGGCCGATCGGCAGCTCTCGAGGCAAGCGGCCCAGTCGATGGTGGTCGAGATCTGGCGGGCCAGGTTGTCGATGCCAGTTTCAACGTCGTGAACAGTCTCCCCATCGATTCCGCTGAGGAGCCGGTAACCGGCGCGCGGCAGCCGAGGAGACGCCTCGCGCAGGGTGGCGCGGAATTGCTCCGTCGCCTTACTCAGGAGAGGCGTGTGCGACGGGACGGCGACCGGCAGCATCACCGTGCGCTTGGCCCCGCGGGCCGCCGCCTCCTCGCACGCGGCTTGGAGCGCGGTGCGAGGGCCCCCGACGGTGAAGCTGTCGACGTTGTTGACGATTGCGATGGAGAGCGCGTGGCGCGTCAGGATCGGCTCGAGGACCGGACGGCGCAGGCCGGCAATGGCGGCAAGACCGGAGCCGCTCGGCGCCGCAGCATCCATCATCGCCGCCCGGCGTTGCGCCAGGTGCAGGGTACTCAGCTCGTTGAGGGCGCCGGCACACCCCCAGGCCGCGAGTTCACCGATGCTGTACCCGGCGATCACGGCGCGCGCCGGCCGGGCCGAACCGAGCGCTGCCCATGCCGCGAAAGCCTGCGTGCAGCACAGGATCTGCCCTGAGAAATCCGAGAACAGATCAGCCGGATTGGCTTGCTGCACGAGCCGGCGAGGATCCTGCCCTAGCGCACCCGCCGCTGCGGCGAAGACGGGCTCGGCCTCCGGGTAGTCCGCGACGAGGTCGAACATGGTGGAGTGTTGACCACCCTGTCCGGAGCAGAGAATGGCCACGAGGCCTGGCATGACCTCACCATCCCGCCGTGAGGACCAGCACAACCGCGACGGTCGCGGTACTCGCGAGCGAGCTAGCGATCAGGGTCGATCCGGCCACATGCGACTCGAGCCCGTAACGCAAGCCGAACAGGATGCCGAAGAAGCCGGAGGGCAGAGCGCACAGCAGAATCACCGCCCGTGCGGTGTCCCGGTCCATAGGAAGCAGCAGGATCAACCCGACGGCCAGCAGCAGCGGGTGCACGACGTTCTTCAAGAGCGTTCCACTCAGCATGTTGCCGCTGAGTTTGATCCGCTGCGCGGAGAGGATCAGTCCGGTCAGGAATAGCCCGACCCCGCCCGCGGATTCGCCGATCAACTGAAAGGAACGGCGCAGAGCCTCCGAGAGCGGGATCCCGAGCAGCGAGAACGCTATGCCAAGGAGCGGTCCAAGCACGATCGGCTGGCGCAGGGAGCGGCCGATGGCCTGCAGCGGCGCGCCGGAATTCTTTCCGCCCGCCGCAACCTTGTTGGTCTCGAGGGTGGCGAGCGTCAACGGCGACAGAACGATTGAGCCGGTGGCGATCGACAGCGCGACGTAAATCGTACCGGCCCGACCGAACACCGCGGCGATCAGCGGCAGCCCAGCGGCTGCATAGTTCGGCAGGGCAATGGTAATGGCCTGGACCGCCGCCTCGCTTGATTCCAAAGCGAACAGGTGGCGCTGCATCCAATAGGACAACGCGTAGAGCACCAGCATGGAGACGGTGAACACCACCAGCAAAGGCCACTGCGCCGAGAGCACCGCCCCCGACGTCGATGCGGTCGCAACGAACAGGGAGGCCGGAAGCGCGAAATCCATCACCAGCGCGTTCAGCTCCGCGACGTGATGGTTGTCGACGTCGCGGATCCAGCCCGCGAAATAGCCGAGCGCCATGACGGCGAAGATCGGCACCAGTGCGTTGAGCAGGACATCAATCATCATCGGGAAGCTCCCTTGCTTTCGAGCGCGTCGACGAACAGGGTCATGGCCAGCAGGTCGGCGCAGCCTCCAGGGCTCAGGCGCCGGGCCACGAACGCCGCATGTATTTCGGCCGCGCGTGCGCGCCAGTCCGGTGCACCGACCCCGCCCTCCAACAGGAACGAAGCGGCGGCCTCACCGGCGAAGCGCATTCCGTCAGCGCCGCCGCGATGGAGAAGGTTGGTGTCGTGGACCGCCGCGATCAGCGCGAAGCACGCCTGCACCGGCGGAGCGGCAGGATCGTCGGGTTGCAATGAGCGGCCCTGGCGCAGGGCCGGCCAGCCCACCTCATAGACACTGCGAAACCCGCCAGCCGCCTCGGCCCGCGCGCCGCCCGCACCATAGCGGCGCAGCGCCGCAGCGCCGTGGCTGAACAGTGGGATCGGACCTCGCTGGATGTCCACCGCCCATCGCTGTACGACGACTTGACCGAGGCGCGACGGTGCAACTGCTGCTCCTTCCGCCGATATTTCGGCGACGGCGCCCGCGGCCGCGCAGAGCAGACCGAGGCCGAAGATGGCACCGCGATGCGTATTAACTCCGCCGGTAGCGGCCAGCATGGCCGACTCCGCCCGCAGCCCGATGCTCCTGAGGCAGCCCATATCGGCTCCATCCCGACCGGCCATCGCGAGCTCCGCGAAGAACGGCCGCAAGGCTTCGGCGCTCCTTTGCATCATGGCCGCGTCCATGTCGGTATGGCTACCGCTATCGACGTGGCTGACGAGGCCCGGCTTGGGCCACGCGGCCAGCTCATGCAGGAGCGCGAGAACCGCCCAGTCGGCGATCAGCTCGCTGACGAGGCCTCCTTCCCGCTCTCTTGCGGGACGGGCAGTCCGCAGTGCAAATTGGGGGACCGCGCTCATGCGTGCCCCGCAACGTACGCCAGGGACGCGACGTCCAAAAGCTGAACGCTCTCCATCGTTTTTGCGAGCACTGTGGCTCGATCCGCAGCTTGGAGCACATTCCAAAGTTCGCGCCAATTGACGGCGCTGCCGTCTGGAAAGATGATCTCGCCATCGATGCGCAGCGGCGCGTCGTGCTGAATCTCCGCGATGCGACAGACGAGGGCGTGCGCGTCAAAATTGGCAGGGATCGGCCACAGCACGTCGAGATCGGAGTGCGGCGACAGATAGGCGAGGCCGGTCAGATGCTGCCACAACAGGCTGCCGAAGGCCGCGGGCTCTACACCGCTCCGTGCGCCAACGGCGACAAGCGCATCGATGGTGGATCGCCAATTCGGGTCCGCCGCACTTGCTGTTGCATCCAACAAGGGTGGGCGCGAGCGTTGCAGGACACCCTCGGGCGGAATCAAGAGAGCGACCCGGCGCTTGCCGGCGGCCGGCGGCAGCGGAACACCGACCGGCACCAGGTGTCGGTTGTCCGCCTCGCCGCGGCGTCGAACGATTACCGGCCATCCTCGATCCGCCCATTCTCCCAGCAGCGGCAGGTCGGCCAACGGCGGGGATAAGGCCAGCACCGACGCCCAAATCTTCGGCGCCACATGCAGGAGGTCGTGCCGTCTCCAGGACATCTCTCCAGCCTCACGCATGAGCGGCAGCCTCCGCGGCAACCCGCGCTGCAATCGTTTGAGCCAGGCGGCGTCCCTTGCGTTCGAGCCCGATCTGGTCGCGGAGATCGGAGGTGGGCACGGGCTGCCGAAGAAGGTCGGCGAGACGCGGCGCGAACGGCTGGTCGGCTGCCCAGGTCTGCGTCACCGCACCGATCGCGAAAAGCGGCGCCACGCCGGGCGCAAAAATCGGGGTCGACTTCGCCAGACGCTCGAGCTGCTCCAGCGGCAGCTTGGTCACCCGCGAGATGGAGGGAATATCCATCACGCTGGGCGCCGCACCCGGCAGCGCCACGAGAGATTGGCTCGATAGCGCCGCGGCGATAAACGCGCCCGCCGCCGCGTGCCCAAATAGGAGGCTCACGGTGCGATGGCCGTGCGCCGCGGCGAGTGCCAGGCTCTTTGTGAGATGGGCGAGATATTCGTTGAGCCCCAGCAGTTCATCCCGACGCGCCATGTTCTGGCTCGATGTATCGGCCAGGAAGACGATCGGCGCGCGGTCACTTGCTTCCACTGCGGCCAGGACGTGCCCGGCCAACAGTATCGCAGCGTCGACGCCGAGCGGCGTACCGCCGACGATGCCGACAACTGTCACTTTGCCGTGCCCCTCGACCTTCGCCAGTCCGTGCAAAGTTCCCGCTGGCCCACGCTGCACCTGATGACCAGTCGGGAATAGAGAGGTTAGGACGTCATCGAGCGTCATGATCGGCTCCCTTGATCCGTTGAATGGCGAGGAACGCATCATCGCTGATCTCAGCGATGTGCTCCGGCTCCGGCAGTCCAGCTTTGCGCCAGATCTCCGGCGCGTCGCGACAATCGCCAAAGCGTTGCAGGCGCTCCGAAAGGCGCCGCTGCTCGGCCTTGAGCGTCGCGAGTTCGAAGGCTGGCGTATGCGCGATAAGCGCAATCGCCGCCTCGCGGAAATTCTGAATACTTCCCTTCACGTAGCGGTCTACGCCGCCGGTGAGGTAGCGTGTCCGGGCGCCGCAGATGCGCCAGACCAGGGCCCGATCCCTGGAGTCGAACTCCTCCACACCCTTGTTGGTCTCGATCACCTCCGGCCCGCTGACGCTGACGCGGGCGTGCTCGGACGCGATGATGCGGCTGCAACAGGCGGTGATAATCCCGCCGCCGCCAAAGGCTCCGGCGCGACCGCCGACCAGGGCCAGGACCGGGATGCCGGCGCTGCGCACCTCAATGATGGCGTGAATGATCTCGGAGATCGCGAGCTCGCCGGCATTCGCCTCCTGAAGGCGGACGCCGCCGGTGTCGAGCAGCAGCAGCACGGCGTGGGGGCCGTCGGGTCCGGCGGCGTCGCGCGCCGCCCGCAACAGACCGACGAGTTTTGCGCCATGAACTTCGCCGAACGCGCCGCCGAGAAATCGCCCCTCCTGCGCGGCCAGCAAAACTGGTCGGCCATCGAGGCGGCCGCGGCCGACCACGATGCCGTCATCGAACGCACCCGTGAGATCGAATTGGGCGAGATGCGGGCTCATGGCACGCTGCTCCGGCCCAAGGAACTCGGTGAAGCCCTCCGCATCGAGCAGCCCGGCGATGCGCTCGCGGGCGGAAGCTTCGTACCAATCTGCCTTGAATGTTTGCGACAGCTTGCTCATGCCTTGTCCTCCATCAGCTGCACGCTCTGCATCAGCCGCAAGGTAACCGTGTCGGGGCGCGCCCCGCCGTCGTTGATCGAGAACCGCAGGCCGCCAGGCGAGGCGCGCTCGAAGAATTCTTTGATCACCGCCTCCCAGATCGGGCGGAAGCCGGTTACCGCGGTTGCAACCTCGACCTGACATTCAAGGTCCGGCAGCACGCGCTCAACCAGAACCTCGAGATTGCCAGAGGCGTTGGCCCCGGTTATGACCTGACGGCGATGGCCGCCTGCGCGCCGCTTCGACGCGCCGTGTACTTGAAACTGCTCCATGTTTCTTCTCCTACCAATTCCGGAACTTGGAGGGCGCCTGGTAAAGTCCGCCGGACCAGGTCACGAGATCCTCGATCGAGTGGGCCGCCAGCAATTGACGACTCGCGGCCAAGAGATTGATGCCGAGGTCTTCGGGACGGCGGATGACCCCGCGCTGCCGCAACGCCTCGACCGCCTTGCGATCCCGCGCGCGGCCTACGTCGGTAAAGCCGGCCACCCCGCGGACCGCCTGTTCACGCTCGGCTGGACTGCGGCAAAGCAGGAGGTTGGCGATGCCCTCCTCGGTGACGATGTGGCTGACGTCGTCGCCGTAGATCATGACGGGCGCGAGATCGAAGTTCAGCTTCTCCGCCAGCTCGATGCTGTCGAGCCTCTCGACGAAGTTCGGCTTCATCTTCTCGCCGAAGGTCTCAAGCATCTGCACCACCAGCTTGCGCCCGCGGGTCAGAGTTCCTTGTCCGTCGGAGGCCTCGCGGCCGGCTTTGAGCCAGGGGGCCGACGGATGGCGGCGGCCACGGGGGTCCGACCCCATGTTCGGGGCGCCGCCGAAACCGGCAATCCGGCCTGGCGTGACGGTCGAGCTGTTGCCGGCAATATCGATCTGCAAGGTCGACCCGATGAACATGTCGCAGGCGTAGAGGCCGGCGGTCTGACAAAGCAGACGGTTCGAGCGCAGCGAGCCGTCATGGCCGGTGAAATACACATCACTGCGCGCCGACATGTAGTCATCCATTCCCACCTCGCTGCCAAAGGAATGGATCTGCTCGACCCAGCCGCTCTCGATGGCCGGAATCAGCGTGGGATGCGGATTGAGCGCCCAGTGGGTCGCGATCTTCCCCCTCAGGCCAAGCTGCTCGCCATAGGTCGGCAGCAGGAGTTCGATAGCTGCCGTCGGAAAACCAATGCCGTGATTGAGGCGCTTCACACTGTATTCGGCGTAGATGCCCTTGATGGCCATCATAGCCATCAGGATCTGGCTCTCGGTGACGCTGGCCGGATCGCGGGTAAACAGCGGTTCGACGTAGAAGGGTCTGTCTGCCTCGACGATGAAGTCGATCTGGTCGGCGGGTATGTCGACGCGGGGCAATTTGTCGACGACCTTATTCACCTGGGCGACGACGATGCCCGACTTGAAAGCCGTCGCCTCGACGATGGTGGGCGTGTCCTCGGTGTTAGGGCCGGTATAGAGATTGCCGTCGCGGTCGGCCGCGACGGCAGCGACAAGCGCGACGTGCGGCGTCAGGTCGACAAAGTAGCGGGCGAACAACTCAATATAGGTATGGATGGCCCCAAGCTCGATCTTGCCGGCGACCAACGCCCGCGCGATCGCGGCCCCTTGCGGGCCCGAATAGGAGAAGTCGAGCTTGCGCGCGATGCCGCGTTCGAAGAGGTCGAGATGCGCCTGGAGGACGATTCCCGATTGCACGATGTGGAGATCGTGGATCCGCGACGGGTCGACATCCGCCAACGCCTCGGCGAGGAAGTCGGCCTGCTTTTGGTTGTCGCCCTCCAGGCAGACCCTGTCGCCCGGGCGGACGACCGCTTCGAGAAACGCCTTCGCCTTGTCCGACGGCACCATCTTGCCGCTGGCGTAGTGAGAGCCTGCATTCAAGCGGGCATTTCGCTCGCTCCGCTGCTTCTGCCAGTCATTCATGTCGCTGTCCTTTCTTTGGCATGATGCTCATCTCGTCAAAGGCGCTACCTCGTGTTGCAAACATGGGCTCCAATTCCAAGGCGCGTCGGTTCGGTCGCATTCACGTTCGCTCAAAACCTAGTTCGCCTGGGGCCGATCGCTCCATTGCAGGTGTCAGGTCGATAAAATAACGTCCGAACAGCTCAAGATAGGTGTGCACCGCCCCCAGCTCGATTTTGCCGCCGAACAGCATCTTCGCGATGCGCGCCGACTGCGGCCGGAATAGGAATAATCGAACCTGCGTGCGATACCCTTCTCGAATACATCGAGATGCTCGGGCAGCACGACACCTAACTGGACCATATGAGATCGTGGATCTTGGCCGGATCGACGTCGGTGAGCGCAGCGGCGAGGACGTCCGCTTGTTTCTGGTTGTCGCCCTCCAGACAGACGCGGTCGGGGGGCCGAATCACCGCTTCAAGGAAATTAGGTAGATCCACGACTTCGATGGTCTTGCCCGAAGCGTACCTGCGTCCGTCCGCGAGGCGCTCCGCCAGGGTGGTCTTTTGTGCGTTCCAGCTCTTCATTCCTGATCTCTCTTATTCTAGTGGCTTTCTTCCGAGGAACTGGCGGAAACCGATCGGTCGGACTCACCGGACCGAGACGGAGATCGCCACATCGACATTGCCCCGGATCGCATTCGAGTACGGGCAGATGGCATGGGCACCCTGGGCGAGTCGTTCAGCGGCCTGTTGGTCGATGCCAGCAATGGTCACGGCAAGTGCGGCGGCCAACACGAAGCCTCCCGTTTCATTTCGACTGAGGTCGATTTTGGCGACGACGTCGATATCGTCGTCGGCAAAGCGGTGGCCGGCATCCCTGCTCACATGAAGGAGTGCGTTTTCAAAGCAGGCTGCGTAACCGCCGGCGAAGAGTTGTTCCGGATTGGTCGCATCGCCCATGCCGCCGAGGGCCCGGGGCAGTGCGAGCTTCAGGTCGAGCAGACCGTCTTCGCTGCGGATCGAACCCTGACGGCCTCCGCTCGCTCTGACTTTTGTGGAATACAGATTGGCCAAAGCAGATATGCCTTTCTTTGCTGCGATTCGCTGATTTGAGACCGTTCGTCCGGACGGCGTCGCAACTCATCAGCGAACAGCCGTGCACGAGGCGCCCACCTGCTAAGCCAGCTGTCCTGTGGCTTCCAGGATCAACCGGGTGATCTCGTCGGGTTGGGATATCAGCGACAGGTGACTCGCCTTCACTTCGATGGTCTTGGCGCCCATGCGCTTGGCCATGAAGCGTTCGAGATCGGGATTGATCGTCCGGTCTTCGGTCGAAACCGCATAGAAACTCGGCTTTGACCGCCAGGCCGCGTGCGTCGTCTTGCCCGCGAGCAGAGCCTTGTTGAACGGGTCCTGAACCGCATAAAGGACCTTCGCCTTCGCTTCCGGCAGGTCGCCCGCGAAATCGCGCAGGAAAGCCTCCTCGCTGAGACGTCCTTCATCGCCGTCGAAGACGATTCCGGCCGACGCCGGGGGCGTCGGGTATGTCTTGGCCAACGCCGCGTAATCCTCGCCCGCATCCGGCGCCCGCGCCGCCACATAGACCAGCGCCGACACGTTCGGATGCACACCAGCCTCGGTCACGATCATTCCGGAGAAAGAATGCCCAACCAGTACGGTCGGACCATCCTGCCGCGCGAGCACGCGCTCGGCTGAGGCTACCGCTTCAGGCAGCGTTGTCAGGGGGTTTTGCACGGAAGTAGCGTTGAGCCCGGCCTTCTGCAATCGTGCAATTACCTCGGACCAGGATGACCCGTCGGCGAACAGCCCGTGCACGAGGACGACGTTGCGAGCCTTGGGCATCGGCGCAGCAGCGGCGGCGCTCCCCTGAAAAAACGTGCCTGCCGCCCCCACAGCCACCATGCCCACGAAGGTGCGGCGGTCCATTGAATGCACTTCCCAAACATTGTCTGGGCTATTCATGGAAGTTCTCCTTTGCGTAGAGTTATTGCCTCTAAGTTATTGCTTCTGATCAGCCCGATTGCCTGGAAAGCCCTCGCGCAATTTCGCGACGCGGGCGAGTTTAACGTTGTAAGATTTTGTTTATCGTGCTGCTGAGAGCACGCGTCGTGGTCGACCCATCGGATCCATGAGGAACTCCATTCGTATGAGGTCCGCTGATCACATTGATTGAAATGGCCGTAGCGATCGGCAGTCGAAGCTCAAATATCGTATCGATTACGAAGAATGATCAGTTGAACGATCAAATCGCTCTGGGGGGTGAAATAGAAGGCGAGCACCAGCGGATCAGGCAGGCCGCGCTTGTCATAGTTGCCGTCGACATTGGCCGTCGCGATGAAGTTCCCATAGTGGTTGATCACCTTGGTTACGTACATCGTCAGACGCTCGCCGATGATATCGTGCTTCGCCCACTCTCTGATGGCCGGCTTTCCACAGTAGTCCCGCAACTGATCATTGACGAGAGCGTCCTCGGCGAAAGTGGCCAGCAGTCGCTCGAGATCGAAACTATTGGTTGCTTCAACGTAGGCGGCCACCAGGGGTGGGAGGGCGACGGGAGCGTTTGGTGGAACGGAGGATTTCATCATGGTGTCGGGTTCGAACGATTCTGGGCAATTTGCACGCGACGACCATGCTCCATGGACGACGGCTTGGCCCGTTTGATTACGTTAGAAAATGTTAGACGGGTGCAGGAGTCGGCCGCCGGGTCTCCTGGCGGAAAGAATGTTGCGGAGGTCGTCGGTTTGGCGTGGAGCGGCCAAGATAGCTATCGCAAATCCACAAGCAGCGCGCGCGCAAGCCTGAGGTCTGCGGTTTCGAATCCTTCCGTGAATCGGTCATAGACGAGAGCCAGCGTATGCCGGGCTTGATCGCGCTGCCCGTCTTCGGAGAGCAAGCGGGCCAAGGCCATCGTCGACCTCAGCTCCCAGGCGAGCGCAGATTGCGCGTGTGCGACGGCGAGTGCTTCGGTCAGGCAGTTCATCGCTGATTTACGGTCATGCTGTGCCGCGAGAATCTGCGATTTGATCCGAAGCAGTTCGGACAAGTCAAATTCCACGCCACCATTTATCGCGCGCGCAATAGCTCCATTGATCGTGAGCAGCGCCTCCTCGAATTGCCCGGTCTTGCACAGGCCTTCCGCCGACGCGCCGATGAAGCGCGGGATCAGGAGATTGTACTGTTGAGCGTGCAGGGTCCCCAGCGCGCTCCGCAGCAAATCGAGACCGACTTCCGGTTCATCTCGGGCGATGGCAAGTTCGCCCTTCAGCGCGACGCCGACGGCAAGGAACGGTGCAAGCGAATATCGTCCGGCGTTTACCATCAGCTGCTCGATGAGGTCGCTGGCTCCTGGCAAATCACCGGTCCACAGTAACAACGTCGAGGCATAAACCAGCGAGAGGCAGATCGGAACTGGGTGATCTCGGCTTGCCGCTTCTTCAATGGCCTTTTGCGTGATTCTAAGCGCCTGATCGGAGAAGCCACGCAGCCACAGGGTGCGGGCGAGGCTGACGATCCCGCGGACGCGCGGATCAAAACCGAAGAAGTTGGCGTTGAGGATACCAAGCTCGACCGCGAGCGCCATGCCGCGCTCAAGATGGAGTTGTGCCGCGGCTTGGTTGCCCAGAAAGTGGTGAGCGTTGCCCACCAACCACTCCGCCCAGACGATGCCGGCCGGGTGCTTGGCAGCCTGCGCGATGACGCCAGCCTGTTCCGCGACCGCCAGGGTGCCGCGGATGTCGCCAAGCCGCAAAAAAAATAGGTTCCGACCGGCGAGAAGGCGCAGTTGGCGCGCATGGTCCTGGAAGGTTTCCGCAAGCGCAAGCCCACGCTCGATTGCGGCGCGGACCTGATCGCTGTGACCCCTGGTGAGCATCGACGACATCGCCAGGGCTTCCTGAAGAATCATCTCCTGTCTGGTACCTCGGCTGGCGTCGTCGAGAGCGGCCAGCGCCCGTTTACACCAACCCCTGCATTCCCTGAGCAGCGACAGTCCGACGAACAGGGGCGCCGCCCAGGTGGCGAGTTCGATGCCGACCGCGGCATCGCCGTGGTCGGACAGCGCCCATCCGAGCGCCGCCCGCACATTGCCGATATGCGGGGCGTACCCCGAAAGATCATGCTCGTCGAACACCGACTGGACGATCTCGTCGTGTTCGAGAAACCTGGAATAAAAGATCGCGTGGCGTCGGGCGATCCGATCCGCTTCGCCACGCTCGGCGAGTTTGGTAGCGGCATAGGCGCGCGTGGTGTCGAGTAACCGATAGTAGGTCGAGTCGTTGATGACGGTCGTGGATATCAAGAGCTTTGCAGCTAGGCCCGCGACCGCGTCGATCACGTCCGCGTCGTCCGTCTCGTCAGCTCCGTGCGCCTCAGGCTTCAACGCAAGGGAGCCGGCGGCCTCAAGCGTGAAGTGCGCGACAAAGACTGACAGTCGACACAGGACCACCTTCTCCCGCTCCGCAAGCAGGCTGTAACTCCAGTCGAGCATCGCGTTCAGCGTTTCGTGCCGTGGCAGCGCGGTGCGACGACCCTGCCAGAGCAAGCTGAAGCGACTGTCGAGCAGTCCCGCGGTTCCACGAATTCCGAGGGAGCCGACGCGGCTCGCCACAAGCTCAATGGCAAGTGCGATCCCGTCAAGCCGGCGGCAGCTTTGGGCGACGATCGGCGCATCGATATCGCTCAAGGCGACGTCGTAGCCGCTCGCCGACGCCCGCTCCATGAAAAGCTGGGCCGCGGGATAGCGCAGCGCTTCCGTAGCAGTCAGGCCGGGATCATCGGGTGGACAATCGAGTGAGTGCAACAAGTGGACATGTTCACTTTCCACCTGGAGGGCTTCGCGGCTGGTCGCCAGAATGTGCGCTTGCGGTGCCTCGCTGACTACGCGTTCGGCCAGTGCTGCCACAATACCGATCACGTGTTCGCAATTGTCGAGCACGAGCAGGATCTTCCTGTCGCCAATAAAGGTTAGCAGACCAACAAGCGGGTCCTGGGTTTGCACCATGAACCCGAGTGCCGACGCAATCGCCGTCGGCACGAGCTGGGGATCGGTCAGCGCAGCCAGATCGATGAAGAAGACCGCATCATGGAAGCCGTCAATCAGCCTATGAGCGACAGAGATTGCCACGGTCGTTTTTCCAACGCCGCCGGCGCCGACGATGCTGACAAAGCGCGACAGCTGAAGTTGCTCCGCCAACGCTCGAACGGTGTCATCGCGGCCGACCATTCGCGCTAGTCGCGGCGGAAGTTTTTTGAGTCGTTTTGTGCTGGTGATCCCGGTGACCGGAACCGGTTGTTTGGCGCTCGAGCGTGTGACTGGCGCAACCAAACAATAACCCCTGCCGGCAATATTGGATATGTAGCGAGCGCCGTCTCGTCCGTCACCAAGCGCCTTCCGAAGGGCCGCCATTTGAAAGCGGAGGTTGGCTTCCTCAACCGTCACATCCGGCCAAACGCGTGAGATTAGTTCCTTGTGAGTGACAACTCCCCCGGGCCGCTCCGCGAGTGCGATCAGGATGTCGAGCGCGCGGCCACCGAGCGGTATCGGCTTGTCGACCTTCTTGAGCAGCCTCTCGGCCACGAACAGGCTGAATGGGCCAAACGATATTACGTTTCTGACCTCCGTCGCGGGCTCCATCATGGCGTCATCTTTCGTAGCCGCCTGACCACCGCCCGAGCGACGTTCAATTTCCGACCTCAGAATGGATGACGCCGCGACCAGCGACGCTTTGGCGGCTTCACGATCATGCTCGAGTTCGAGCTGCGCTTTCTCAAGCAGGTCCATTAGACCGCTCGCCAAATAGTGAAGCGACGATCCAATTTCAGCCGGCGCGTTGGTGGCGCAGGCATGAAGAGCTTCCGTGAACCGATCGGCAACGATTCTCATGTCCTACCCCATCGAGCTGACGCTTGGCTCCTTGCGTCAGACGGAGCGCGGCTAAGTTAGCGACCGTCTCCGCGTTTCACCGGCTCATCCATTCTGCCCGCTTCAGGTGTGCCGATAAATTGCGCTCAGGTAGCCGAACTTAGTTTTTGGTTTTCCTTTGCTAAGCCAAGGTGTAGGGGTCGAAAAAGCGAGAATCGAGCTTCAAAGCCGCAATGCAAGGTGCATGGCGGGCTTCTCTCCGGCGGTCTCGGTTAAGGAAATACCTCAAGTCACTCGCGATACGATGCCGGGCGCGCAGACCGTGTCGCTGGGAACTAGAATATCGAGGGCTTGCGATTTGCTTTGCGATCTATCAAAACATCAGGTTGAGCTTGGCTGCCATTTGACCAAACTCGGGCAGCGAGCGCGCATTCATTTTGCGCATCGCCTTGCTGCGATGAACCTTCACCGTAGCCTCGGCGATGCCGATATCGCCGGCAATCTGCTTGCTCAGGCGCCCCCGCGCGACCTGAATCATGACTTCTCGCTCCCTGGCACTTAAGCTCGCGAAACGCCCCCTGAGGTCGGCGAGCGCGCCCTCGTTCTCGCGACGGATGCGATCGCGCGTCAAGCCGAGCTGAATGGCGTCGAGAAACTCCTGATCTCGGATTGGTTTGGTGAAGAACTCGATCGCGCCACCTTTCATGGCTTGCACCGACATCGGAATATCGCCGTGGCCGGTGATGAAGACGATCGGGAGTTCCATGCCCGCCGCAGCGAGTTCGCGCTGGAATTCGAGCCCACTTTGCCCCGGTAACCTCACGTCCAGTACCAGGCAGCTGGGCCCATCCGCCGGCTCAGATTTGAGAAATTCTGACACGGACCCAAATAGTTTGGTGTTCAAGCCCACAGACCGTAGCAGGCGCCCGATCGAGTGACGAAGCTCGACGTCGTCTTCGATGACGAGGATGATGGCCGTGTCGTCGGGCATAGCTGCCGCTCAGCGTTAGATGACTGCTAAATTGAGCCCCAGTCTTTGTTCGCAAGACTAGCCAAGCAAATACGACCCTAGTCCCAAACCGGGAACCTGAAAAGGCCCATTCTGAACGGGACCCGCGGGACGGCATAAGCCAAGGTTTACTGTGGCCGCGATTGCCCGGCGGCGTGGTTTGGCGCAAGATTCACGACTAGGCTCAGCATGCGACCGCCCCGTCGAGAACGCCTGCATGACGTCTTCGAACGAACTGCGGGAGGGCGTATGCGAAAACGGTCATTGGTCTCGGTCGTTGAAGACGATCAGTTCTTTCGTGAGTCCATGAGACGGCTCATGAGGTCACTGGGCCATAGAGTTGAGGCTTTCGCATCCGCAGCCGATTTCATCGCATCCCCCCTTCTCGCCGAGACTGCCTGCCTGATCGCCGACGTCAACATGCCGGCGATGACCGGACTGGAACTCTGCCGGCATCTCAGCGATGCAGGGCGCGCAATTCCGACAATCCTCGTGACTGCCTATCCCAAAGATGTCGACCAAATCCGCGCCCTGACCAATGGAGTCGTCTGCTACCTTCGCAAGCCAGTCGACGAACAGCAGTTGATACAGTGCCTTCACGCAGCGCTCACGTCCGGTGAATGAACGCCTGAGGAAATTCATGTTCCCACCTGCGTCGGCTGCCATACTTTCATTGTCAGAAGGATTCGAGTTGAGATACGATCAAAGGTGGAGGGGGTTGGGTGCGTCTTCGACCATTCGCGACGCGCCTGTCGGCGGCTTTCGACCGATCACGTCTCGGGTTCGCTCACCGTCGCGGCTCGAGATGCGGCCTCTGGTGCCATTCCAGCGGTAGCGCGGCTGAGGTGATATCATGCGTGGGGCGGCGGACGCGAGGGCCTTTCAGGTGAATGGAACGGCCGCGGTCGCGTCAAGAGAGGATTTGTTCGTCCTCTCGACGTTGCCGCCCACACGGGCACAGACGCGATTGGCCCTCGGCGTCGTGCTGGCTCTGGTCATCACGTTTCTCGCGGGAGCCGGGCCGTTCGCGGACGTTTATCCAGGTCGCATCGCCGCGTTCGTTCCGGCATATGCGACGGCCATGTTCATGAGCGAGACGTTCACGTCCGTTCTGCTGTTTACCCAATTCTCCATCTTCCGTACGCGCGCCCTGCTCGTGCTGGCGAGTGGATATCTCTTCACTGCGCTCGTACTGATTCCCTGGACTCTGGCATTTCCGGGCGTGCTCGCGCCGCAAGGGCTGTTTGCGACGGTGGACGCCAGGATCTACCTGTACATTTTATGGCACGCCGGATTTCCTGCATTCGTGATCTGGTACGCGTTGGTGAAGGGTGCGGACGAGAGCAGGAGATATTGGCGCGGAACGGTCCGCGCGGCGATCGCCTTGAGCGTCGTCTCTACCGCCTCGCTCGCCCTCGCAGCGGCCGTCTTTGTCGTGGCAGGCCTGTTGCCCCATGTGCAGACCGAGCTTCTCCGCCTCACGATCGGACCGACCTTCTTCTATCTTGTGACTTCCACGGCGCTGCTCCTTGTCGTCACCCTCGTCGTGCTCTGGATCCGACGCCACTCGCTGCTCGATCTCTGGCTGATGGTCGTTATCACTGCGTACGGTATGGAACTGGCGCTGAGCTTCTTTCCCAGTCCGGTCACCTATACGTTCGGCTGGTATGCCGGCAGGTTATGCGCACTCCTGTCCAGCAGTCTCATTCTGCTCGTGCTATTGTTCGAGATCATGACGCTCTATACGCAGTTGCTGCGCGCCGTGCGCGCCGAGCGTCGCGAGCGCGAGGCGCGCCTGATGACCGCCGATGCCGTTGCGGCCGCGATCGTCCACGAGGTTACGCAGCCATTGGCAAGCATGGTGAACGATGCCAATGCCTGCTTGCGCTTTCTCGATCGTCCGGCGCCCGATCTCCACGAGGCGAAGGAGGCACTCACTCAGATCACCGCAGCCGGCTTTCGGGCGGGGGCGAACATGAGCGGGATTCGGGCAATCTTCAAGAGTGAGGGCCGCAGCAGGACATCCCTCGATCTCAACGACCTCATCACTGAAACCTTCACCCTGTTGCGAGAGGACCTGCAGAAGCACCGGATACGGGTCGAAGCCGACCTGGACGACCACCTGCCGCTCGTCACCGGCGACCGCATCCAGTTGCAACAGGTGCTGGTGAATCTGATCGCAAACGCCATCGTGGCCATGCGCGCCGTCGAGGGATCTCGGGTGCTGGACGTGAAATCCGAACGCGATGGCGAGGGCGACGCAACGGTTTCGATTTCCGACACCGGGACAGGAATAGCGTCGCAGGACCTCGACCGCATATTCAATCCCCTATTCACGACCAAGTCCGAGGGCATGGGGATGGGCCTGTCGATTTGCCGGTCAATCATCGAAGCCCACGACGGGCGCTTGTGGACGGTGCCGAATACGCCCTGCGGCGCCACATTTCGTTTTACGTTGGTGTGCGCCGCGTCGGCATGACGAGGGGTCATCGCGACCGCGATCTCAGTGAGTGCATGCCATTCCTGCGCCACCGACCGGGCTACCTATCTGGGACGGATTCTCGACAATCGCCTGCGTCGCCAAAGGCATTCGCGGCTGCGTGCCGATGCGGCCGTGCGAGACACGGCGCAGATCGGGAACAAAGCAAGCAACGCTCGTTCCGCCTGGCTCGCACAAGCGAGTTCTCACAAGATGCTGTTTGCCGGCGACCGACCGCTTTGCGCCAATTCAAGATCCCACTTGCACGGCAGGCAAGGTGAACTGAAATATGGCGCCGCGTGGCTCATTCGCCTCTGCCCATAGCTGGCCCCCATGGGCGTCGATGATGGACCGGCAAATCGATAGCCCCATCCCGACACCGTGGGCCTTCGTGGTGTAAAACGCCTCAAAAGCGCGTTCCAGATGTGCCGGATCCATACCTGGCCCGGAGTCGCGCACTGCCACGAGAACGCCCGTGTGGTGTTGAGCCGTGCTGATCAATAGCTCGCGTAGCTCTGCCTCGACCGAGCCCATGGCTTCCGAGCCCATGGTTTCAGCCGCGTTCAGGATCAGGTTCAGGACCACCTGCTGCAATTGAACGCGATCGCAGTGAACCGGAAATAATCCCTCGGAAAACCGGGTCTGAAGTGAGGCGCCATTTTTGATGATTGCGCTTCGCCCCAACACGATTATCTCGTTGATTGCCTCATTGAGATCGAAGCGCTCCTTTCGAGGAGGCGTCTTCTTGATGTGATCACGGATGCGGTCGACGATGTCTCCGGCGCGATCGGTATCGCCCACAACGCAGCTGAGTGCCTCCCTGACTTCGCTCAAGTCCGGTGGCTGTATGACCAGAAAATTCTGGGTCGCTCGGGCGTTGTTGCGGGCGCAGGCGATCGGTTGCAGCTCAACGATCCCGGGGTTGTGACCATCAAATGACAGGCTCGCTCGAGCCGCCGCTTCATCAGGTAGGCATGAGGCGCTCTCCGAACGCCTGTATGAACGAACGCGAGAAATACGCCGAGCTTCGCCGTGCGACCGCACTAAGATCCCCGACGCAGATATTGCTATGCAAATTCGCTTCGATAAATGCCCGCACTCGCACCATCTGCCAGTTCGCCAAAGCTCCAGGCTTCGTGCCGTTCGCAGGGTTTGGAAATAGGCCAAGGACCGGTTCCGCAACAGTCACAATGGAGACTGTCGTTATTGGCTACCAACCTCAGCCCAACAAGCTCTGCGAGTTGCTGCTGCTGACGATAACAAACGGCATCTTACAACAGCTAACAAGCGTTTCCCACGGCCTCTGCGTAAATTCCTTCGGTAGGCGGCGGATGGCGGCCGAGCCAAAGCTCTGATCACCGCAGTGGCAAAGGGTTGACCAGTACACAGAACGTCAAGGAGAAATCAGATGGCTGTTACACCTGACTTCGTTCGTGAAATTCAAAGGTCTGGAGGAGGGCGACGGAGCCGCCTTTTTCACACACGTCGCTGACGACGTCGATTGGACCGTGATGGGTACTCATCCGCTCGCCGGTCGCTATCGCAGCAAGGCAGACTTTATCGCCGGTACCTTTACTAAACTGGGTCAAGTGCTTCCACAGGGAACTCAGCTCCATCAGGAATATCTCATCGTCAAAGGCGACCAG
>Ga0210387_10001333_pt1 | contig 18538 bp, 13 predicted proteins | sample IncBWC7OmetaG_FD_160108 | JGI IMG/M metagenome (GOLD analysis project Ga0210387, IMG submission 160108) | Forest soil microbial communities from Barre Woods Harvard Forest LTER site, Petersham, Massachusetts, United States - Inc-BW-C-7-O ...
ACCCGGTCAGCAACTCTCGGCGTGCCACTCGGTGCACGGGAGCGTGCGCACTCACTTGGGTGCCGGTGCTGTCTCACTCGGATCCTCTAGCTGGCCCGGGTGTCAACGCCCAGCTCGTCGGCACGAGCAGACTCGCCAACGGGTCCGAGCAGGTCACGTACGGCGGTCGACCGCTCTTTTTATACAGCAAAGAGAAGGTCTCTCTCACCCCGAGTATCCGCATCAACTCATCGGGCACGACAGGAAATGGAGCGGGTACGCCGGCCCTGGGCGGGGGCACGTTCGTGACGATTCCCTTGAGCTAAGAACCCCGGCAACGGGTTTTAGAGGTCGCCGACCTCGAACTGATGACAGCGATAGCAACTCACGTCGCGAGTGGACGCCGTTGCGGGGATGAGTCCGCACAGGGTCGAATTCGGGTTGGTCGAACGCACCAGATGAATGTCGCCATCGAGGTCGTTGGCCGCCGTAAATTTTTCGAGCCGCTCCATAGGCCGAGCGTACTCACGGCACGAGTCGTGCGACGTGATTAAACACGCGAACGCGTTGTTCTCGTGGCACAAAGACAACTCACAGAATGGGAATTGCCTTAGGAGATTCAAGGCACTCATTACGTACCTGATCAAAACCTTTATTTCGGAGCGTCGCGGAACGCGTCGCGACACGCCACTCGCGCGAGCTCCATGAGACACTCGACAAGGTCACATTCGACCCTCGTTGTGCAAGGGAGCTATCCATGAAAAAGTTTTCCACCAAGTTGGTCACCCGACTAGCACTCGTCACTCTGCTCGGCGCGGGAGTGACACTCAGTTCGGTCGCCGTGGCCTCGGCCGCGACGCCTCGATCGAGTGCCGTGCGCTCGGCCGCGATCCGATTCAGTGGTGACGTCACCGCCTACACGGCCGCCACCTCGAGCACCGCGGGATCGATCACCCTGACCGACCGCGCCGGAGCGACCCTCACCTTCTCGACCTCATCGACCACCACGGTCACCGAGATCGGTGGCAGTGGGTCGACCCTCCAGGTGAACGACTTCGCCACGGTCCAGGCGACCGTCTCGGCACCCACCGTGGCAACCGCCATCACCTTCAGCGCCGCGGCTCCGGTCAGTTTCTCCGGCGTCGTAACGGCCTATACCGCGCCCTCGGGCTCGACCAACGGCTCGATCACCTTGCTGAAGCGAAACCTGGCCAGCCTGACGTACACCGTGACCTCAACGACGGTCATGAGTGAGAACGGCGGCGGCAGCGCCACCATTGCGGTCGACGACTTCGCCACGATCCAAGCGGCGGCCGACATGCCAAACGTCGCACTGACGATCAACTTTGACGTCGCGGCGCCCGTGAGGTTCACCGGCCGGGTCACTGCCTACACGGCGGCCACCGGAACGACGAACGGCTCACTCACCGTCAAGGACGGTGCGGGCGCGTCGCTCACCTACACGACGCTGCTCAGCACGACCATCACGGAAAAGGGTGGCAGTGGCGACAGCCTCGAAGTCGGCGATCAGGCGACCGTCGTGGCGGCGGCGTCGGCCAAGACCGATGCCCTGACCGTGACGTTTATTCCCGCCCCGCCCGTGCGGTTCTACGGTCAGGTGACTGCCTACACCGCAGCCGCGGGTTCGACCAACGGTTCGATCAGCCTCGTCAAGCCGAATGGCAACAGCGCCACCTTCTCGGTGACGTCGTCCACGGTCATAACCGAAAAGGCTGGCAGCGGCGACGCGCTCGCCGTTGGTGACTACGCCACGGTGGACGCAACTCGCGGCCTACCCACGACCGCGCGCACCATCGACTACCGACCCTTCCCGCGTCCGGTCCGCTTCTTCGGACGCGTGACTGCCTACACACCGGCCTCGGGCTCGACCAACGGCACGCTCACCGTTCGCCGTCGTGACGGAGCTGTCTTGACATACTCCGTGACTTCGTCCACCACGATCACCGAAACCGGTGGCACGGGTGAGACTCTCGCTGTGCGCGACTGGGTCACCGTGACGGCGTTGGGTACCGACAAGACCGTCGCGACAGCGATCGTCTTTCGTGCGACAGCCGAGATCGGCTTCTTCGGACGGGTTACGGCCTACACGGCCGTCTCGGGCACCACGAACGGCTCGATCACCCTCACGAATCGTGCCGGTGCGTCGCTGACCTTCGTCGTCTCGCCGACGACCACCATCACGCAACTTCAGGGAAGCGGCTCGACACTGAGCGTGGGCGACTACGCAGCAGTGCACGCAGCGGCCTCCGCGAAGTCTGACGCCCTCACCATTGGATTCACGGTGAGTCCGCCCATCGTCTTTGCGGGTCGCATCACGGCGTACACCGCAGCGTCGGGCTCGACGGCCGGTTCGGTGACGATTCAAAAGAGGAACGGTGCGAACCTGACCTACTCGGTGACCTCCACCACGAACATCGCCGAGATCAACGGCCTGGGCGCGACGCCCGCGCCCGGTGATCAGGCGACCGTCGTGGCCCTGCCGTCCGCACCCAGCGTGGCCGTCACGATCACCTTCGCTGTTCACCGTTAGTTCCACGTCACTCGGCCCCCGGCTCGCCCACCTGAGCCGGGGGCCGAGGGCATCCGGGCCCCACAGTTCCGGCTCACCTTTCCCAATTCTTTGCGGGCCGCTCACTCGGCGAGGCGTTCTCACCAGGCACTTGTCCACCCCGACGTGTGAATCCCGCGCGCACCGATCTTCTGGTCACGGTCACCGACGGTATTCACCGTCGTCGAGACGCCCGACACTGTTATTTTTCTAGGGTGACCTCCCCCGCCTATGGCCGACGTCTGGTCACCTCTCGCCTCGTACACCGTTTCAACTTTGGACCGACGCCCGGGCAGTACGTGCAACTTTTGGAGCGTGGCGTCGGCGCCACGCAAGAGTCAGTTCTCCAGCACGGCCCCGATCGAGGGGCCGACGCGATCACCCCTCCGAATCTTCCCAACCTCGGTCCCATGCCTGAAGACGGCAGCAGTCCCGCGGGCAAGGCGTTTTGGAACGCGATCTACGCGGGTCAGACTGCGACCGTCTCGTGGTGGCTCGATCGCATGTACGCCGCCGACTATCCCCTCACCGAGCGCATGACGTGGTTCTGGCACGGTCACTGGGCGACGGCGGTGTCCAAGATCTTCTATCCCCTGCCGATGTACAAGCAGAACGTCACGCTGCGCAAAAACGCTCTCGGCAACTTCCACGACATGACCCGCGCCATGGTCGTGGACGGCGCCTTCAACTACTGGCTCGACAACGAAGAGAACTACGTCACGTCGCCGAACGAGAACATGGCCCGAGAGTTGATGGAGCTCATGACCTTGGGGGTCAACGAGTTCAGCCAGAACGACGTACGCGGTGCGGCCCATGCGTTGACGGGTTACTCGACCAATCTCGCGACAGGCGCGGTGGGCTTTGACGCGAGCCAGCACTACGACAAGCCGGTCGCCATCCTCGGCCGACGAGGAAAGTTCAACGCCGACAGTCTGGCGGACCTTCTGGTCTCGCGAGAACAAAACGCCCGCTACATCACCGATCGATTGTGGTTCCGATTCGTCTCGGGGACCACCAAGCCGCCGGCTTCTCTCGCGGGCGCCTTCAGTGGCCGTGACATCAACTCGGCGGTCCGCGCACTCGTCTACTCACCGGCGTGGAGCAGTCCCGCCAACTCGCTCGTCAAGTCGCCGGTCGAGTGGTTTATTGGCGCGTGTCGCGCGCTACGCGTGCGCCCGTCGTCGCTGAATCAGGGCAATACCCAGTGGTCCCTCAATCAAATGGGCCAGATTCCCTTCAATCCGCCCAACGTCGGCGGATGGCCGTACGGTGAAGCCTGGTTGAGTGGGGTCGCGTTTCAGTACCGCTTCGACTTGGCCCAGAGCATCGTGACGGCCGGCGACCTCTCGCCACTCTCGGTGCCCAAGTCGCACATGGTCCAGGCCTGCGCCGACTGGTTGGGCGTACCGGCATGGTCGCCACGCACGGCAAGCACTTTGAACTCCGCCACGAGCTCAGCCTCGGAACTCGTCACCGCGGCGCTCCTCTCGCCGGAATACGTGGTGAGCGCATGATCACGTGTGAGTTCAACCGGCGACGATTCCTGCAGTGGACGGGAGCCAGCGCTTTCGCCACGATGGCGACTCAGTTGACGTGGGACGACCTGGCCAACGCGGCCAACTCGTCTCCGCTGGCGGCGTCCACGCCCATCCTCGTCATCATCACTCTCTATGGCGGCAACGACGGCCTGAATACCGTGGTTCCTTACACGGACCCGACGTATCAGAGCATCCGATCGAACATCGCGCTGTCCGCTACCGACGTCTTGCCACTGGACACCAGCAGCGGTCTGGGATTCAACTCCCAGATGCCGATGATCAGCGCGCTCTACGGGCAGAACAAGGTCGCGATCGTGCTCGGGACGAGCTACCCGAACCCGAGCCTGTCGCACTTCTCCTCGATGGCCATCTGGCAGTCGGCCTCACTCGATGCGAGCGCCACCTCCGGCTGGATCGGACGCTGGCTCGACCGTCAACCTCACAGCCCCTTTAGCGCCATTGGCATCGGATCCACCCTGCCTCCGTTGATGGTGGGTGAGCAGAGTGTGGCCTCGATGGTCGACGTAGGCGGCATCGGACTCCCTTGGGGTCCCGTCGCATCGATCCTGCCCCGCATGGGAGTCCCCTCGCCTTCCGACGGGCCCCTCGAGAAAGCCGCCGCGACGTCGATCTCGGACCTCTACGCCACCGCCAAGACGTTGGGCCCCCTCGTGTCGACCTCACCGACCGGTTCGTTCATGAGCGAACAACTCTCGATCGTCTCGACGTTGATCAACGCCAACGTCCCCACCCGGGTGTGGGAAGTGAACCTGAGTTCCTTCGATACCCACACCGGCGAGGTGAACGATCAGAATGAACTCCTCGCGGAGGTCGACGCGGCCGTGGGTGCCTTCATGACAGCCATCGGCTCTGGCGCTCACGCCAACGACGTCACCGTCATGGTCTACTCGGAGTTCGGACGTCGGGTCATGTCCAACGCCGGCCAAGGAACCGACCACGGCACGTCGGCACCGGTGTTTATCATCGGCAATTCGGTCAAGGGCGGCCTCTACGGCGAACAGCCCTCGTTGACCAGCCTCGACGTCAACGGGAACCTCCAGGTGGTCACGGACTTTCGCAGCGTGTACAGCGGCCTACTGGAGAACGTGCTGGGTACGACAGCAAGCGACGTCATTCCGGGGTGGAACAAGACGCTGAGCGTGGTGTAGGCAACAGGCAAAAGTCGCCGACGAATCACTCTTGCTGTTCGAAGTCCAGTTAACCGAAGCGATCAACCTCTCGCGCCGACGGGACCCGCAGGGCTGGAGTTACCGCCACTGTTTTGCGCGACGACTTCGAAATAGTACGTGGTGTTCCTGTTTAAGCCGGTGACCGCGTAACTCGTCGCCGCACCCGCGCTGTGCGACGTCGCCGAGCTCATAGACGACGACGTCGATACGAGCACGAGGTACGTGATCGGCCCGGTGCCGCTCGACGAACCCCAACTCACATTCGCAGTGCTGCCCTGGGAGCGGACTCGAAGATTTCGCGGCGTTCCGGGAGGCGCGACGCCGGTTGGAGTAGCACTCGCCGCACTCGACGGGGCCGAGTCACCCTGGGCGTTGACCGCTTCCACTTCGAAGTAGTACGTAATGCCGTTCGTGAGCGAACTAATCGCCGCACTGGTGGTTGTTACCGACGAATGGGATCCGGTGAGTTCACCGCCGGGGGTTGTCGAGTACCACACGATGTAACTCTGGATCGAGCTACCGCCGTTCGATGTCGGCGCGCTCCAGGTGAGGTTCACCAAGCCATTGCCCGCCGAGGCAGAAAGCCCCGTCGGTGCGGACGGGACCGTCAGGGCGAGCGTCGTGGTGGAACTCGCCAACGATTGAGACGAGGTGCCCGCGCTGTTCGTGGCCGCTAGGGCAAAGTAGTACGGCGTGCTCGGACTGAGTCCCGTAGCGGTGTACGAGTCGGCGGTCACTCCCGACGCCAGCAGGGTGAGTGTGTTCGCCGACGTGCCCGAGAAGACGTTGTACGAGGTGGCGCCACTGACCGCACTCCACGAGAGGCCGACCGTGGTCTGGGTCACTGCCCCGATCGTCGGAGCCGCCGGAGTCGCCGGGATTACGGGTGGGGTCGACGGATTGAACGAGAAGGCGGCCATGGCACCCGCGCCCCCGGGGGTTCCAAGACCAGTCGGTCCGTTGTACCCGTTGATCGACTTCGTCGCGTCGCAGAGGTAGTTGCCGCACGAGCCGACCTTGCCCACGCTGACGTGATACAGCGACGACGCGTTCGCGTAGAGGGTCGAACCCGGGAAAGTCGACGAACCCTTTGCGTTACCCGCGAGACCATAGATGGCGGCGATGGTGGGCGACGCGAGGCTCGTGCCACCCACGATCAGCCATCCACCCTCGGAGTAGGTGTCGTAGATCCACAAGCCCGTGTCGGGGTCGGCGTCTGCGGAGACGTCGGCGGTGACTCGCTTCGAGCAGATGCTCGTGCCCTCGGCCGCGGTGAGGAACGAACTCTGCCAACTAGCGGCACTCTCGTACAGGCTGCACCCCGCACCGGCACCGTCAGCGGCGGACGGCGTTCCATCCCACACCGTTTCGGTCGCGGTGGGGCTACGCGTTCCTTGGTTGGTTGACTGCAGTAGCGAGGTCCCGCCGACCGCGATGACGTCCGGTACGACCGATGGGAACTCCACCTCACCGGCCGTGTCGCCGGTCGAAGCCACGATCGCGACGCCGGGGTGCACGTAATAGGACGACGAGGACTGAGACGTTTCTCCCGAGAACTCGCTGGATCCGTAACTGTTGGAGACGGCAATCGCGCCGTCGGCGACGGCGGTGTTGACCGCCGAGCCGAGCGCGGACGTCGAGGCACTGTTGGCCTCCAGGAGCAGAATCTGGCAGTTCGGGCAGATCGCACTGACGGTGTCGACGTCAAGGGAGATCTCGACGTCCCAGCCCGAGGAACCCGACGAGGGGGCGCCGCTCTGGGCCACTTGTTCAAAGACGCACCCGGTGTTGGACGACGACACCGTGCCGCTCGGGCACGCCGGTAGGCCGAACTGCGACCGGTAGGTCGCGAGATTCGCGGCGATGTTGGGATCAACCGAGTAGTCCACGATCGCCACGATCTGGCCCGTGCCGCCACTGCCCTCGGCTGCCGCCGCCACATTGTAGGCGGACTGCAGATAACAGGGGTCGTAGCCTCCATTGCCACCACTCACCGCGGCCGCTGGCGCATTGAGGTCACCAGTGGTGCAGCTTGACGTCATGGTGCCGACCGGACCGCCGGTCGCGTTGGTCTGCGTCGAGGGAGTCGTCACGACACGGGCGTCGCAGTACGCGGTGTTGGGACCGACCTGCGTCGAGCAGACATTCACGTCCCGCTCGCCGTCGCTCCCGCTGTGTAGGTTGAAGCCCCCACCCGAGAACCCCGAGAAGTTGTCACCTGTGCCGTAGGAGAGGCCTCCGGCACCGGGTCCTCCGGCCGCAGCGATCGCCGGCGTCACGAGAACCAGCGACAGCGCTGCCAGCAACATCACCCATCCACGGCATCGCACTATGCGCATGATGAACTCCCACCCAAGTCTGCGACGCGCGAGGTTCGGCGCCGTGAACCGTAAATATACGAGAATGACGACCGCGTCGCCACCAATCGAATGAGATCGAAATGACGCCACGTGGGAGGCGACAGTCCTCGTCGATTAATCCACTCCAAGGTCCTTTTGCTCAGATTTGAGCGAATGTTGATACATCAGCGTCACCAGCATGAGGCAGGTGAATGAGGCTCGTTGGTAGAGAGTTTCAGATAGCGGCACTCATTCTGGAGGGTTGGTCAGCACCGACGCAATAGGGTGCGGCGACTCTTCGGGCAACCGGTAGGGCAGGTGGTGAGTATGGGCGTCGTGGTCAATCAAGACACCGGCACGATGAGTGACATCGGTTCGACGATTGCCGCGCCCATGAACGGCGACTCGCGCGTGGCACGCCATGACAGATTCGCGTCACATGGGTCATCGCAGAGGAACATCCCTTCTCAACTGCTGCACGTCGCGCGTGAACAGCCGGGCCAGTTTTGGACGCAGCTTCCCGTGGTGATCCTCACCGTCGCCTATATCCTCTCGACTTTCGTCGTGCACCGGCCCCCATCCGGCTACTCGGGCTACTGGGATGGCTGGATCAGCAACGCGGCGGGAATCCTTCCCCTCATACCCATCGCACTGCGCGCATGGCGTTCGCGACAGCGCGCAGCCTGGGTGTACCTGGGATTAGGCGTAGCCCTTTACAACGCAGGCAATCTCATCTACCTGTTCCACGATCAAAACCTGGTACCCATACCGAGTCCGGCACCCAGCGACGCGGCCTATCTGCTGTCCTACGCATGTTTTGCGATCGGCATCGTGATGATGACCCAGCGATCGTACGGCACCGGCATTCTCAGTATCCGCCTCGACGGGGCGGTCACGGGACTCGCGATCGCCGCGGCAGCGGCGATGCTGTGGTTTGATTCCGTCCTTCGAGTCAGCGGCCATCCTCTGCAGGTGATCGTGGGTATGTCGTATCCCATCTGTGACCTTGTACTGCTCGTCGCCCTCTTCGCCGGCCTGGCTCCAATGCGCTATCGACCGAACCTGTCGATGGCGCTCATCATTTTCGGGATGATCGCTTTTGTCATCGGCGACACGGTCTATTTGAATCAGCAAGCGGCCGGAACGTACGTTCAAGGCACGCCTTTGGATGCGACGTGGACCATCGCCTTGTGCATTTTCGGACTGGCGGCGTGGCCCCGAGAAGACCGCCGGGCCACCCGGCGCAACCAGAGAACCTTGGTGCCCGAGGGAATCACCTTGGTGCCCATCGTCTTCGGCTCGATCTCGGTCGTGGTCCTCACGGTGTCTCTCTTTCGTCACTCGTCGCCCGTGGTGTCGCTATTGGCCATCGGCGCGCTCTGCCTCGTGATTGTGCGAATGGGCGTGACGCTGCATGAAGTTCGCGTCATGGAAAAGGACAACTTTCAAGTCGCCCGCATCGACGAACTCACCGGGCTCCAGAATCGCCGGTCCTTTCTCGAGGATGGCGAGACTCGGCTCATGTCACGAGATTCGTCGCGGCGTCTTGTGATGTTCCTGATCGACCTCGACGGATTCAAAGAGATCAATGACTCCCTCGGTCACGCGTGCGGCGACGAGCTGTTGAAGATCGTGAGCGCGCGGTTTCTTCACTGCATCGAGGGTCGAGGCGTGATCTCACGAATTGGTGGGGATGAGTTTGCGGCGACCTGTGAGATCGACCCCGACGATGAGGTCGACGCGCTGGCCTGGGAACTGGCACGGGCCCTCGACGACCCCATCACGCTCGACGGCGTGCTGGTGCAGGTGGGCGTCAGCGTCGGTGTCGCCATCTACCCCGAGCACGGTGCCACCCAGGCTGAGCTACTGCGAAGCGCCGACGTGGCCATGTACCAGGCCAAGCTCCACCGCAGCGGTGTGGGCATTTATCAAGCGAGTCACGACGTCAATAGCCGTGAGCGACTCGCCCTCACCGCGGATCTTCGTGTCGCGACCGAGTCGGGCGGCCTGGACCTCCTGTTTCAACCCAAGCGCGACCTGCGCACCAACAAGGTTCAAGGCGTCGAAGCGCTGGTGCGGTGGCCACATCCAACCCGCGGGCTCTTGCTGCCGGGAGACTTCGTTCCTCTGGCCGAACGCGTCGGGTTAATTCCCCTGCTCACCCGCGAAGTCATCCGCATGGCACTTCGAGAAGCGGCTCGGCTGGATCGCGAGGGGCATCAAATACAGATGAGCGTCAATATTTCGCACCTCGACCTGGTGGACAGCCTGCTCCCCGACTTCATCGGTCGGGTCCTGCGCGAGAGTGGCGTTCAGCCCGACCGACTGACCCTGGAAGTCACCGAGTCGAGTTTGAGCGGTGACCTCGATCGCACGCGTCAGAGCATCGACGACCTGCGAGCCCTGGGAATCCGACTCGCGATCGACGACTTTGGCGTGGGCTATTCCTCGATGTCCCAGCTGCTGGAACTACCGGTCAACGAACTCAAAATCGATATGTCCTTCGTGCGAGCACTCGCCACCGATGAACGAGCGGGTGCCGTGATCACGTCGATGATTGAACTGGCTCGAGCACTGCACCTCAACGTGGTCGCCGAAGGAGTCGAGACATCGACCGACCTGGAGTCAGTGAGGCGCCTCGGCGTCGACGTCGCCCAGGGGTACTTCGTCGCGCACCCTCTCACCTCGGCCCAGCTCGATGATTTTCTGGCACTCGATCATTCATTTACCAACAACCAGTTGTTGCCCACGCGCTCAGCGTGATCCGTACGGCCAGGTGAGCCGGAGGCGTGACTGCGTCGAAATATCATTCGATACATGTCTGAGTCGTGGAGAACCGTCCGAGCCGATGAAGTGAGCGCGGGCGATGTCGTTCGCTCTTCCACGGGTGATGTCGTCACCGTGACGCGAGTCGAAACATTTTTTCTAGGGCGCCCCAACATGATCGCCTTCATCGAGGACACTCCCGAGCGCTGGTACAAGCGCCCCGTCGCGGTCGACGCGACCGTTGAGATTCTCAGTTCCAGCTGACTCAGACCTGAAGGGCTTGCGCGAGATCAGCTATCAGGTCCTCTTTGGCCTCAATGCCCAGAGAAAGACGGATGAGGGCATCATCCACTGGTTCTCGCACTTGATCTGGCGGCCGGTTACTCCACATGGCGGCCGGGCGATTCGCCAGCGAATGCACCGAACCGAGACTCGCCGCTCGCGGTACGAGGCGCAACGCGTCCAGCACTCGGTCGGCGCGTGCGGGGCCGCCGCGAGGCACGAACGACACGAGACCACTGAATCCCGACATCTGTCTCGCGGCGAGTTCGTGCTGGGGGTGTGAAACCAAGCCCGGGTAGTACACCCGCTCGACGTCAGGGTGATCCGACAGAAAGCGGGCGACCGCGAGTCCATTTTCGTTGTGCCGCGTCATTCGAACATCCAACGTTCGCAATCCTCGCAAGAGCAGCCACGCGTCAAACGGTCCCAGCACCGAACCAAGGGTGAGGTGCGTTCGCCAGATTTGTTGCATGAGATCATTCGAGCCAGCCACCACGCCGGCAGACACGTCAGAGTGCCCCGACAAATACTTCGTCGCACTGTGCCAGACCATGTCGGCGCCTCGCTCGAGCGGACGCTGGTTGATCGGCGTCGCCACGGTGTTGTCAACCACTAGGAGCGCACCGGCATCGTGGACGACTTCAGCCCATGCTCGAAGATCGGTGATACCCAAGTGCGGATTGCTCGGGCTCTCCACGAACACCAGACGTGTGGACGGGCGAATGGTTGAGCGCAGTTCATCGAGGGAGTCCTGACCCACCACATCGGCGGTCACACCAAAACGCGCCAGCACGTCGGTGGCCAGAGTGCTCGTCCCCGGGTAGAGGGAGCGCTGAAGAACAATGTGGTCGCCTACCTCGAGCAGAGACAGCGCGAGAGTCGAGACCGCACCCATACCGCTCGCCATGACAATGGCTCGTTCGGCACCCTCCAAGGCGGCAACCACCTCAGCAACCTGCGTGTGATTGGGGTTGCCATAGCGAACGTAGAACTCGTCGGAAAAACTCTTCGTGGCCATGTCGAGGAACTCCTCGCTGGTCGCGGCAGAAAACGTGGTTGCCTGAACGATGGGGGCGACCACCGCGCCGCGACGAGACTGGGAGTCACTGTGAAGAAGCGAAGTGGCGGGCAGGTCGGGTGGTAACTCCTCGGTCATCACGGCTCTCCTTGCAACAGTGCACTCGTACTCCGCATCACGAGTGGGTGGTTGGGCGTCGGGAAGAACCGTGAGTACAGACAACGTCGCGATTCGGCTCTCAGCGAATTTCGGGTCATCACATTGGTGCGGACAGGTGATATGGCTGGCCAGAACGTCCAAACATTGGAGATCGGCGGATAGATCGAAACCAATCAGGGCCGCTTCTGGTAGGGCCGGTTTCCGCGATGCCGCCGACCCTCGTAAATTCCCTGAACGCCACGAAGGATCGCTAAACACTCGATCAGAACTGCAGAGAGGAGAACGTAGTATCCAGCATGAAGTGGCGATCCATGGTCATTTGACGAAAAAAGCAAAATGAGACCAACGCAAGCCGTTCCTGCGCCAACGAGCGCAGACAAAATTGCCGCCGCCCCAAGAACGACCCCCTCGGGACCACAGTTCTCCTGCAGTCGGTTAATAGCGGCTGTTGGATTTGAACGTTGTCGCTTCAGTATGAAGGAACCGAACCATCGCTCCGGGGGAAGTAATCGGTGCTCAGACGTCAAGTCCCGATGATCATTTCGCACGCATCATGTTTAAGACTCGCATGATTGAAAGGTACTCGCGGAAGCGCTTTGGGTGGCGACATCTAATGCTTGAAAACGACAAAGAACACTGACACAAGGGGCAACGGCACGAGCCACACGATGTTTGGATCGAACCCAACACTTCGAATGGTTCGTGTCGCCAGATGGCTCTGCTCAACCACGGACAGCTCGGTCAACATTGCCGCCTCCTCGGACACCGGACGCACGTCCAGAACTCGAGTGACAGCGTGTCAAATAGGTGGAAGCAGTGAGACAGAGGTCCCGGAGCCAAAGTGAGACACATGTTCCGGAGCCAAAGTGAGACACATGTCCCGAACTTTCACACCTATCCCCAGGTCAATTGGTGCGGCTGGAGGGATTCGAACCCCCGACCCTCGGTTCCGTAGACCGATGCTCTAATCCGCTGAGCTACAGCCGCGTTGTTACTGGCTCACGATTCTAGCCGAGTCATTCGTGACCTTCTCCGGCGTACTAAGTTCCGTGCACGATGAGCCATACGCTTTCCGACGATCTCACGGTCATCCTGGACGAGGTCGAAGGACCGATGGTGGAGATCCGTCGTGACCTTCACGCTCACCCCGAACTCGCCTTCGAGGAGCACCGCACGAGCCAGGTCATTACCGACCGTTTGGTCGAGTTGGGCTACGAGATTCGTCCCTGCCCGACGGCCACCGGCGTGGTGGCTCGCATCGAGGGATCTCGGCCCGGAAAGAGAGTCATGGTCCGCGCGGACATGGACGCCCTGCCGGTCAGCGAGGAGCGCACCGACATTGCCTACGCGTCGCTCAACGAGGGGGTGATGCACGCCTGTGGACACGACGTTCACATGGCGGGCCTGCTCGGCGTGGCCGATCTACTCGCGCGCCGACGCGACGAACTGAGCGGCTCGTTCACGCTGTTGTTCCAACCGGCCGAAGAGTCGGTGAGCGGCGCCAAGGCCATGATTGACGGCGGCGTGCTGGACGACAATCCAGTGGACTTTGTGATCGGCGCGCACGTCACTTCACTGGCTCCGGTGGGCTTTGTGGCGACGCGCGCCGGCATACTGATGAGCCAGGCGCAGATGATCAGCGTTCGCCTCGATGGCAAGGGCGGGCACGGCGCCATGGCCACGACCGAGGGCAACGTCATCCTGGCGGTGAGCTACCTTGCGCCCCGACTCGATTCGGTCGTGGAGGGTCTGGTCTACGAGGGAACGCAGTGTGCGTGTTCGGCCGGAGTCATCCACGCAGGAACCGCCAACAACGTCGTGCCACGCCACGCGGCGCTCAAGGGCACCCTGCGCACCTTTACCGCGGAACAGACGAGCGAGGCGATGAAACGACTGCACGCACTTTGCGACGACGTCGCCGAGACGTTCGACGTAACGTGCGATCTCCAGCTCACCGACGCCACGCCAGCGGTCACGAATAACGCCGACGTCGTCGCGAGCGTTCTGCGTAGCGCGGCCAGCGTGGTCGGCGACGCCGGCGTGCTGACCTTTCCACCTGTCACGCCCAGTGACGACATGTCGGAGTTCTTGAACCGCGTGCCCGGCTGCTACATGTTCGTCGGCGGAGCGCTGGCCGATGGCACGAGCGGTATGCACCACAGTCCGGACTTCGCCATTTCTGACGACGCGTGTCGCGTCGTGGCCGGGGTGCTCGCAATGTCAGCGCTCGACTTGGCCTCGAGCGCGCTCTAGCCCTCGGCGAACAGCCGGGCCGCTCCTCGCATCGGAGCGTCGTTCCCGTTGATGACAACTCGAAACGAGAGGTGCTCGAACTCCGCGGGATCCACGCGGCGGGCGTTGCCGCCGGCCAAGTGCACGGTGTCAGCATGAAACTCCTGCGCGAACTTCTCGACGATGTCAACGAGGGTCGGGTTCCACGCCTCTTCGTCCAGTGAGCGGGCGCGCTCCCCGATCGTGTCGTCGTAGGTCTTGCCGTTGCGAAAGATCTCCGAGCCCACGTCGCGCACGGGAGTGAGTTTGCCGTTGATCGCGAGGGCCAGTCCGAGCCCGGTGCCCAGCGCCAGGACCACTTCGGTCCCAGTACCCTCGATGCAACCGAGGGCCGCCATGGTGGCGTCATTCACGATGCGCACGTCACGTCCGGTTTTTGCGCGCAGCACGTCGGTGAGGGGAAAGCCGCGCCACAGCGCATCCAACTCGGGGTCCTTGTCAGTCCCCTGGCCACCGGGTCGCGACAGATTGCCCGGTGCGATGACGAGTCCGTCGCGAAACTCCCCGGGAAAGCCCACGCCCACTCGCCGACACCCACTCTTGACGATGCGCTCTTCGAGGAACTCCACCAATCGCGCCGGTGAACAGGGATAGGGCGTCTGGCGTCGACGCACTCCGCGAACCATCACGCCGAAGTCGTTGACGTGGGAGAACTTGATGTTGGTGGCCCCGATGTCGATGGCGAAAATCTGCTCTTGGAGCAGGAGCGACTGGTAAGCCATGGGCTAAATGGTAGTTACCGCGCGCGCTGTCCCCGGTCGCGCAGGCGACGAACTCGCCACCAGGGTCGCAGGCGCACGCTGAAGACTGTGCGCCCCTCTGCGACCACAAGCCCGGTGCCCCGCGGGCGCAAGCGAATCGGCACTCGACGGGCGTCCGGTTCGGTCTCGACCAGCTCGGGCAAATATGTCCTCACGCTCGGATCGGCCAAACCGGCGAGAACGACGCGGGTGGTGTGGTTATTGACGATGGTGGCGGCGCGCGGCCCCCATCGCGCGACCAGCTGCGAGAAGTCCTGGACGACCGTCACCAGCGTCACTCCCAACCCGCTCACCGTCGCCGCTAGCTGGTCGAGTTCATCGAGTGAGGCGACTGTTGCGGCCTCATCCAGGACCATGAGGAGACGGCGGGCGCTCCCCTCATCGACGCGCCTTTGCTGTTCATCCAGCGCCATGCGCAGCGCGCCGCGAAAGAGCGGCTCGTAGTGGCGTTGCTCCCCCCGCGCACTACAGAGGTACAGGGTGTTGGCACCGCCGACCACCTCGCGCACGCGAGCGAGCGGTTGCGCGAAGCGCCAGGGCGTCAACATCGTGTCGGCAGTCGTCACGACTCCGTCCAGGGTCTTGGGGTCGTACGCGAGAAAGCTGCTCAGTACCTCACCCGCCAAAGTGGGTCGTTCGCTCGACCACGCGCTGAGGTCATGGCGCTCGACGAGTTGGGCGACGTCAAAGATGCTCGATCCTCGCTCGCGCGCGAGAATGAACAGGCTCGCCACCAGTTTGATGGCGAGCGAGTTCCAAAAGGCCGTTTCTCCCCGGTCGGACTCGGTCGTCAAGTCCCGTGCGACGCGGGTGGCGTGGCGCAGCGTCTCGACACCTTCCAGTGGATCCCAAGTCAACCCTCCCTCGCGTCCCGGTTCGAGGACCTGAACGTCCCCGAGAGACTCCCGCCAGCGCCACGTCGACTCCACCACGTCGCTCTTCACGCTCGTCACAATCGCGGCGTCGGTCCAACGCAGCAACGCGGGCACCACCAGTGCCGAAGTCTTGCCTGCCTGGGTCGGCCCGACCACCAGCAACGAACTACGGGGACCGATCGTGATGGACGGTCCGATCGACAGGCCATTCCAGTAGCGGCGTCCCAAGACGGGTCGGTCGTTCACGTCGCTCGCATCGCGGCGTCGGTGTCGATGACTCGACGGTCCGCGTCGTTGGGCTCCACGCGCACGATGGAACGATGAGATCCGTAGCGCACGAGCGCCACGCCCTTGGGCAGGGCCGTGAGGTACCTTTCCTCCTGCGGCGCGAGACCGAGGGCGACGGCCATCTCGCGCGCTTCATCGGGGGGCTGGCGAAAGAGCCAGGCGCTCTCACACTCGCGCAACAGTCCGCGCGCTCGGTCCCGTTCGACGCTGCCCGCATCACCGGCTGCCGCAATATCGCTCCAGCGGTGCAACACGATGACGTGCGACAGACCTCTGGCGCGGGCCAACTTCCACGAGCCCTGGAGCCAGCGCAAGGAGGCGGGATCGCTCATGAGAGCCCAGGCTTCGTCGATCACGAGATACCCCGGCGCGCTCGCGTCACCCACCACCTGTTGAGCGGCCGACACCACACTCAGGACCGCCGCGGCGAGTGAGTGCGACGACCACTGGGACGACAGGTCGACCACCACCAGGTCGCCGCGCAGTCGTAGCGGCGCGTCGTCGCCGTCGAACAGTCCGGCGAGGTCACCGTGGATAAATCGATGCAGAATGAGCGCGAGCGATCGCTGCGCGCTCGCCCGCGGGGACGAGAGGTGGTCCTTGAGTAGCTGATAGATCGTAAAGAGGACGCGCTCGGGCACACCGCCGAGTCGCTGCCAGACCTCGTCGAGGGCGAAGTGCTGGTCGTCGGTGAGCGCACTGCCCTGAGCACTGGCGATGAGCGCGCGCAAGAGGTGGCGACCCTCGACTTCATCATCGGGAAAGGGAGAACACCACCCGTCACGACCCAGCGCAATGGCCGAGGATCCATGTCGCGCCGCGAGTTCTGCGTACTCTCCCTTGGGGTCCACGACGACCGCGCGCCGACCTCGCGCCAGTGCGCGGGTCAGGTGCATCTTGACCACTGTGCTCTTGCCCGCGCCGATGGAACCCGCCACCACAACGTTGGGGTTCGTGACCAACCCTGCCCCGTAGGCGTCAAAGACGTCCCAGACGAAAGACGCCCCGTGCTGGCACTGACCCAGGGCCTCACCCGACAGACCGGTACCCGCATCGTGGGCCGGCAGGCGCAGACTCAGCAGATCCGCCGACGTGGCCCAGTGCGTCCAGGCTTTTACCAACCTGGTCCGCCGGGCAGCTGCGCGCGAAACCACTCGAGTTGATGTCCCCATCCGCGCTCGAGGCGTAGACCACCGTCGTGGGCGCGCCGCCAGAGCACCGCGCAGTCGCGCTGTAACTGCTCCAGCGACGAGGCGCTGACGACGATAAAGACCCCGAGGCGCACGAGGGCGCGCCCATTGGCCACGAGCACCTCTCGCTGAGCCAGTCGCTCGAATCGGCGCGAGGTCCGCGCCGCGCGTCGGAATCCTGCGGCGCTCGTCGTGACGTCGTCGCTGCGCATCTGGTGCACCGCGCGCGCGGCCATGCGTTGGGCTTTGGCGCCCGCCACCACGTCCACGTGAACTGCCACGTCGACGTGGCCTGAGGTACGCAATACCTGTTCAAGGGTCGATTTCGAATCCGGCACTGCGGCGAAGTCTTTGACTCGAAAGACCCGCATCAACTCGGCGTCGGTGCGCAAGTAGGTGAATCGCTCGTAGGACTCGATGGTCACTCCGTCACCCAAGTGGACGCTCCGTGCAGCCAAGGAGTTGCGAAGTCGCCATCCGTCCGGTGGTGGCGTGGACACTGGCAGAGTCAACATCGTGGTGGCCCACGCTCCACGTCGCATCACGTGCTGACTGACGTGTTGATCTTCACTCGACGCGCTTGCCGCATCCACCACACCCATGAGCGACTCGGCCAAGGCAATGTCTCGACCCGACAGATCGAGTCGGCCGCGATGATCCAGCTCGTACGCCCGAAAGGCGACGTCGTGTGGCGCAAAGAGAAGCACATCGTCGTCGAACTCGCGAAGGCTGAAGTAGTTCCAGCGAGAACGAGCGAGATAGCGCAGAGCCGTGGCCGCAATCTCTCCCAGCGTGGGACCGCCGCTCATCGGAACGACGAGCGCGAGGAGAACGATGCCGAGGACGATCTCGACGTAGGACACGTGGTGGTCGAGTATCCCGACGCCTACGAGGCCGAGGCCCGCCATCGCTAGGAGCGCCTGGTGCCGGCGAATCCCGATCCAGCGAGCCTCGGCGTCGCTCGGCCCGAGGGCAATGAGTTCACTCATCCCAGTGCCACCCGATGACCGGTCCCATGTCGTCGCGACGCACGACCGCGTGGCCCTTTCGAATCTGCGGCGTGCCGATCGGCGGCTTGGGGGGTGGTCCTTCGGGATCGAGGGGCGGCATCGGTGACTCTCCTGATCCGGGCCACATATCCAGACCCAGGTCCGGGCCTTTGGTCGGTGGGGTGGGGAGTGGTGCGCTCGGCGTCAGGGCGCTGAGGGCCTGACCCGCGGGGGATCCGCTCGCCCCCGCCACACTTCGGGCCGTGCGGCTACGTAGACCCTCGAAGTTGTGCAGAGCCGATT
>Ga0210387_10001338_pt1 | contig 18516 bp, 14 predicted proteins | sample IncBWC7OmetaG_FD_160108 | JGI IMG/M metagenome (GOLD analysis project Ga0210387, IMG submission 160108) | Forest soil microbial communities from Barre Woods Harvard Forest LTER site, Petersham, Massachusetts, United States - Inc-BW-C-7-O ...
CGAAGAATAAATCCTAAATGTGCCTTATCTTAGTGCCATTCAACCCTGGGCTTAACCCTGGGCTTTGTACCCAATTTGTGGGCGGAAATAAAGCATCGCTCGATGGTGTGAATGAATACAGGCTGGAAGCCTATGCTACATTGCTCTTCGGCGCGTCGAGCGATCACTCGAGGTCATGCGGAGGTCATGCGGAGGTCATGCGGTAGACCCATCACCGCGACGAGGCGACGGCGTAGTGTAGGATAGGCTTCCAGCCTGTCTGGGCTGAAATACTCGATCTCGCCGCGCTTCCAGCCTGGAGCTGCCTTTTCTCCGATTTGTGTGTAAAGCCCTGGGTTCGGAACAGACACCATCGCAGCGACAGAAGGAAAACGGGCTTGACTTATCTGTTTGATGCTTGTACAAGTATCGAAGTGATACCTAACCTCTATTTTATACTTTATTTTTCATGAGCAAGTTATTCGGTAAAGTCGCTGTTGTCACCGGTGGTTCCAAAGGGATCGGTGCCGGAATCGCCAAGGCCCTGGCCGCTGAAGGCGCCTCCGTGGTTGTCAATTATTCTACCAGCAAGGAAGGTGCTGATCGCGTGGTTGACGAAATTTCAAAACGCAACGGCCGTGCCGTTGCCATTCAAGGCGATGTCGCCAAAGCAGCTGATCTCGAGCGGCTTTTTGCAGAGACCAAGCGGGCGTTTGGCCAACTCGACATCCTGGTGAACAACGCGGGCGTTTACGAGTTTGCTCCGCTCGAAGCGATCACCGAAGAGCAATTTCATCGTCAGTTTAACACCAATGTGCTTGGCCTGATTCTCGCTACACGTGAAGCGGTAAAATATTTTGGGGAGCGCGGTGGCAGCGTGATCAACATCGGGTCGGTGGCCTCCCGGCAGACGCCTCCATCCACTGTCGTGTACACCGCCACCAAAGGCGCTGTCGACGCAGTGACCGGTGTTTTAGCAAAGGAACTTGGTGCAAAACATATCCGAGTCAATTCGATCAATCCTGGTTTCGTTGAGACCGAAGGTGTGCACGCCTCCGGTTTGATCGGCAGCGAATTCGTCCAGGATATCATCGCGGAAACCCCGCTCGGCCGCGGCGGTCAGCCTGAAGATATTGCACCCGTGGCGGTATTTCTCGCCTCGGACGACGCGCACTGGGTGACCGGCGAGCATATTCTCGTTTCCGGCGGACTGCGCTAAACCACAAGGGTGGAGACCTATCATTCGACTTGCATAGGTGGCCGCCCAAAGCCGATTATTTCAAGGCTTCTTAGCGAATACGAACAGCCGGAAACGCTCCGGCTGTTCGATCGTTGGTGGCCGGAAAAATGCAGACGCCCAAATTGCCTCGACTGTCAGAGGATCAAGTGCAGAACATCGCGAAAGCGCTGGCTGATCCGCGTCGATACGAGATCATCAAGAGGATCAGCCGCTCCGCACAACCATTGGCCTGCGAATCCGTGCGTGGGTGCCTCGAGATCACTGCGCCAACGCTTTCGCATCACATGAAAGAGTTGGAAATCGCCGGCCTGATTACCGTCAGGCGTTCCGGGAAATTTATCAATTACGAGTTTCGGCGAGACGTCCTGGAATCCTTTCTCGCCAGTCTACGCCGCGAATTCATGTAGCGGCAAATAGTCATGGCCTTTTGATGGCCTTGAGTGTCGCTGACTTTGCCTTCGATTGACATAGCGACCAGTCCCCGGAGTACCGCCTCAATGGGAAGGGCCAAAGATCGTCCGCTTATCTGATCTTCAAATTCTTTCGCAAGAAGGTGGGAACGTCCAAGTCCTGGCCGTCGATGATCGTGGGTTCACTCTTCTCAAAACGGCCGCGTGAAATCGGCTCGAACTGCAATGTTTCCTGTTTTGCTTCAGCCTTCTTCGCGGCCGCCGCCTGTTGCGGTTTGGATTCCAATTTGGAGGCGGCCGAACGAACATGCGCAGGCTTTTGCGGTTCGGATTCGGCGCGCGGAATCATCAGTTCTTCGGCGGCACCCTCCGGCGCGCGTTCAATCGAAGCCTCGTTTTCCTGCGAAGCCGGTTTCGGAAGAGGCTCGGGATTTGCCGAAGGCATCCACGGTTCCGGTTTGACATCCGGTTGCGGTACAGGTTCGACAGGATAGACCGTTCTCTGGCGGGCTTTAGCCACAGGTTTTTCCGCGCCGCTGCCCAGGGAACTCAAAATCGAAACAGATAAACGGTTGCCCATGCGCGTCTCAATCCCGATCCCCATGAAGAGCTGCGTCTGATCACTGATGTGCCGGTTAAGCTCTTCCATGATGATTTGGACTTCGCCCAATGTGACATTCGCACCGCCGCAGATGTGAACGATGGCGTGAAAAGCATCCTCCAACAGCTCTCCACGGTTCATCAGAGGGTTCTTGAGCGCCTTCGCCAGCGCGTCATGCGCGCGGTTTTCACCCTCCGCTTCCCCGAACCCAAAAAGCGCGCGTGCATCGCCGTTCCGCAACACAGCGCAAACATCATCAAATCCAATGTGTAAGAGCCCGGGCCGCTGCAGGAATCCGGCCACGGAACGAATGCTTTGCGAGACGGTGAGATCGGCAGCAGCGAACGCTTCATGTACTCCCATCCGCGGGAGAGTGATTTCTGCCATCCGGTCATTTTCGAAACAAACCACCGCGTCGCAAACGGCGCGCAACCGGGTCAAACTCTCTTGTGCTTGGGCGCACCGCCGGCGACCTTCAAAACTGAAAGGAACAGCCGCAAACGCCAGCACTAATGCGTTCTCCTCCTTGGCGATTTGCGCCACCAACGGCGCTGCCCCGGATCCGGTCCCGCCGCCCAAACCGGTGGAGAGGAAAATAACCGTGCCACCTTGCAGAACAGAACGAATCTCGTCCGTTGCTTCTTCGGCGGCAGCATATCCCAATTCGGGGTCGCCGCCGGAACCGAGCCCGCGCGTGAGATTTCGACCAAGTTGCACCTTATGTGCAGCCACTGACGCCGCGAGCGACTGAACATCCGTGTTGATTGCGACCAGATCCGCCGCTTCGATGCCATCAAGCATCACGCGGTCCAGGATGTTGGAGCCTGCGCCACCAACACCAACCACCTTCACGTGGATTGGTTCGCCCGAGGTATTTGCTCGGTCGTACTGCCGATTTAGCTGCACCATATTGCTGAATTAGTTACGAAATATTCCTTTGATTTTCTGAAAAGCGTTCCGGATCAGCCCACCCGAAGCGGGCCTGTCCGTCTGCACCAGGTGGGCGTACTTCACCAGGCCTAGCGCAGCAGAGAACTGCGGATTCTCGAACGCTGATGTCACTCCGGCCATCGGCAACGCATGCGCCATCGTCACCGGCATCCCGAATATGTCCGACGCGAGATGTTCCAACCCTCGAATCTGGCTGCAGCCTCCCGTAATGAAGACTCCTGCTCCGACATAGTGGAGATTTTGATCCGCCTCGATCTGCCGCTTGACGATATCCAGGGCTTCACGAAGACGTTCATGAACGATCCGATTCAACGACTCTCTCTCTATCTCCCTTCCGGCAAAGCCGGTTTCGTCCTTGAGCAAGATCGTTTCGCCCGGAAATGCGGTTCCGAGTGTCACGTTTCCCTCCTCGACCTTTAGCTTTTCGGCGCGCGCCGAGGGAATTTTCAGGCCAATGGAGATATCGTTCGTGATATGGTCACCGCCGATGGCCAGCACACCGCTCTGCTTGACTGCGCCGTCGACATAAACTACGAAATCGGTTGTTCCACCGCCGATATCGATCACGATTGCGCCGAGTTGCTTTTGGTTTTTCTCCAGAATCGCCTGCGCCGTCGCGAAAGAGTTGATGATCACGTCGGCCGGTTCAAGTTCCAATTCCTTCACGCATCGGATCGCGTTCTGGATCCGGGTGCGGATACCGTAGACGATATGAAAATCCGCCTCCAGTTTCTTCCCTAGCAAGCCGACCGGGTTGAGGACGCCGTCTTGTCCGTTCAGATAATAGTGCTGGATGATCGTATGGAGAATGCAATCCTCCATCGGCAAACTGACTTCTCGAGCATTGGTGCGGACATCGTCCAGGTCTTGCTCGTCGATCTCTTCTCGCCCTTCTTCCAGCACCACCACCCCACGGTTATTGAAACTCCGGATGTGACTCCCGGTGATCCCCAGGTAGACCTCGCTGATTTCAACGTCGCTCTTCTCTTCCGCGTCCACAATCGCGTCGTGGACACACCGCTTCGCGGTTTCAAAATCAACGATCTCGCCCTTGCGGACGCCGCGCGCAGGAACGCTGCCCACACCAACGACCTTCAGCGTTCCATCACTCCGCGCCTCAGCTACCACCGCGCAGATTTTTGAAGTGCCAATTTCAAGGCCTACAAAGATGTTGTCTCTAGCCATTCAATCGAGTCGTCTCTACCGGGAGTGCTCGCCGAACCGGAGGCGCAGACTGCCTCCCCCCTGCTCCTTCTGCCGCAGGCGGAGGACTCGAAGATCGTCCCTCCTTAAACGGCTTCAACCTGGCGTGCTCCCGTTTTTGTTGAGGTTTCTTTTCTGGTGATTTTGAACTATGCGCCGGCACGACGCTCTTTGTTGGGGCCGGTTGCGAGGACGCAGTTTCGTCCGTCGACCCCGGTTTTGCTTTGGCGTCCGCGCCCGTTACTTCAGTCGGACTCGACCCGGCGGTTGGGTCACCGGGCGGAGTCGGTGGAGTTTCCGGGACAAATGTCACAGGCACATTCCGCTGCGCCATCAGATTCACGGTCTGTAATTCACGGCTATTTTTGTCGCAATAATTCAGCACGGTTCCTAAACGGCGCAGCTGCGATTCAATCTCCTCCGTGCTGAACGTGACACTCGCATGCTGTTTATCGGTCACCGTGAGGCAATATCCTTTTGCAACATCGATGCTTTGAATCTGGAAACGGCCCTGCAAAATCTCCGCGGAAGTACGTATCAGGTCGAGGGCCGCCTTCACGTCATCCTGTTCCAACGGTTGACCGGCCTGGCAATTTGAAGTGTCGACTCCGATAATCAGAGGCAGCCCGAGGTATTCCGGGGCGAGTGATTTTGTCTTCAAAAGGATCCCGCGCCGATCAACGAGATAGGCGTTTTCAAAGTTAAACGATCCAAGATTGGCGTCCCGCGGGACCACCCAGGCCACGGGTCGGCGTTCCTGAATGGAAATCACCAGCTTATTCGGCAGAATCCGCTGGACTCGGCTCTCCTCGACTTGTGGCAGCGCGCCGAGTTCTTCCCGCACTTTTGGAAGATTAATCGAAAAAATGTTTTTCCCTTCGGCGACGTCCGCGGCACGCAATATCGCTTCCCTGGTCAAATTGCCATCCGAAGTGACTTCAATTGATTTTAAGGCGTAATCGGCATTGGCAAAGAACAGCGCATTCAAGATCCGTTTCGCTCCAAAGGCGATCCCTCCAAGCACCGACGCAATCAAAATAAAACCGCACACCGTCAGCAACACGCTCTGAGTGCGTCGTGCGGCCACCTTCTTCGCCCGGACCTTGACATCAAGCAGGTGCTGGCGCTTTCGCTGCCTGGAGGTGGAAGCGCGCTTATTCTGTTTGCGCAGTGTTGATTGAAAGATCACCGCTTGCTTGCCAACCTCCTTTCCAAAGACAATTGGACAATGCATTCACACAGCCGGGACATGGAGATACCAGCCGCTGCAGCCGCCTCTGGTAACAGACTAGTCTCCGTCATCCCAGGAATCGTATTCACCTCCAGGACCTGAGGCTCGCGATTCTGGTCCAGGATAACATCCACTCTCGAATAGATTTCCAGCTCCAACGACCGGTGCGCGGCCAGGGCGGCTGATTCGACCCTTTCTTTCTCCATTTGGCTCAGACGCGCCGGGCACTGGTGTTCGGCCGCACCACCGCGATTCGTCCAGGTGTACTTATTCTCGTAACTGTAAAATCCTCCGCGTGGTCGAATCTCGATGATCGGCAACACGGTTTCCCCCAAGACTCCGACCGTCAGTTCGCGACCGTGCACCAATGCCTCGACCAAAATGGTCTCGGCTTGCGCGAACGCTTTTTGCAAAGCAACGTCACGCTCGTTCATTGCTTTGACCAGGTAGACGCCGACGCTTGATCCCTGGCAGGGCACTTTCACCACATAGGGAAGAGGGAGGTCGGGGACCTCTCCTTTTTGCAAGGTCAGGTAAGGAGCGGTCGGTACACCGCATTCGACAAAACGTTTTTTACTCTCGATTTTGTCAAAAGCCATCCGGCTGCATTCTTCCCCTTCGCCGGTATAGGGGATTCCTTTCTCTTCCAGGATTGCTTGAATGGCGCCATCCTCTCCGAAAGTGCCGTGCAATGCATTGAAGGCCAATTCCGTCCCGGCTGGCAGATGGAAATTGCCGTCTCGGACATCGATCTTGAGCGCATCTGCTCCCAAAGATCGCAAGGCATTTGCCACCGCTGTTCCGGAACGGAGCGAAACCTCGCGTTCCGAGCTTGGTCCACCACACAACACTGCAATTTTCTTACCTAACAAAAGGCTATTCATCATCCACTCCGACAATCTGAACTTCAGTCTGTAAATCGATCCCTCGCTGTTTCTTGGCGATGGATTGGATCTCTGCAATCAACTGCAGAATTTCTTCTGCGCTCGCGCCGCCGTCGTTCACGACAAAGTTTCCGTGAACTTCCGAAACACGCGCTGCGCCCACCCGGTGATTCTTCAACCCCAATTCTTCGACGAGCTTTCCTGCAGGAATCTCGCGCGGATTCTTGAAGATGCAGCCCGCACTAGCAGCGATCGGCTGGGTTGTTTTCCTTTTGTGGCTTGATTCCATCAGTCGTCGATCGATCGCGTCGAGGCTAGCTTCTTCCCCGCGAAAGAGGGCGGAAACAGCGTACCGATCCCGCAAGGTTGGCACGTTACGATACTGAACCTGCATCCCGCCCGGCCGGAGCGTCTCGAACTCGCCCCGGGAACTGACCACCTGCACACTAACAATTTTTTCAAATGTTTCAGCCCCCATCGCTCCGGCATTCATGCGGAGGCTTCCGCCCACACTGCCAGGAATCCCTTCCATCCACTCCAGCCCGCCGATCCCGGCATTACGCGCCGCGGCAGCGACTTGCTTGAGCCGAACCCCTGCGCCGACCTGGATCTCGGCACCCTCCACCGTCAGCTCCAAAAAATCTCCACGATTCAAATGGAGAACGACGCCGGCAATCCCACCATCACGCACCAGAAGGTTTGAACCGCGACCGATAAACATGACCGGCAAACGGTTCACCGTACAGAATTCCAAAACGTTGGCCAACCCGCCGCGCGTTTCCGGTTCAATCCAAAATTGCGCCGGACCGCCTGTCCGAAGTGTGGTGTGTTTGGAAAGGGGCTCGTACAACTTCACTTCGCCCGCGCCCATTACCTCTCGGAGTTGCGCGGATACCTCGAGATCTTTGACCAGCTTGGTGGCTTCTTCGTGAATATCTCCTGCTCCGAGACTGAGGATCAAATCTCCCGGTTGCGCGATTCGTCCGATCTCCCGGTGCAGAAGGTTTCGTTTCGGCACGTACACAGCGGCGGAATGGTGGTGCGCGTTGATGGCGGCCACAATGGTGTTACCCGAAACCCCGGCGATCGGCGCTTCGCTCGCGGCGTAAATATCCGTCACGTAGACCAGATCCGCCAGATCGAAGGACGATCCAAACTTCTTCTCGAGCGCCTTGGTCCGTGAATAGCGATGCGGCTGAAACAACACAATCAGACGTTTGCAGTTCAGCGAGCGCGCAGTTTCGAGCGTCGCTTTTATTTCGGTGGGATGATGACCGTAGTCGTCCACCACCGTGTACTCGCTGGTTTGCAGTCTGATCTCGAATCTTCTTCTGGCCCCGCGGAAGGATTCGAGCGCCTCCGCGATCTTGTGGAACGGCACTCCTATCTCCGTGGCAAGCGCGACGGCTCCCAACGCATTGCTCACATTGTGAGCGCCCGGAACTCCAAGCGTTAAGCCTCCTAGACACTGATCTGCTCTCCAGACTTCAAAACGCGATCCGGACGGTCCACCTGCAAAATTCCGATACCGATAGAGGGCCGTATCGGATTTCCCGTAGGAAATGGAGTTGGAACGGGTAGAACAAAGTCGCGCCGCATGCGGATCGTCGGCACAATAGACGACTTTACCGGTGACCTGGTCCATGAACCGGTTAAAGACCTGCTCAATGGCAGCCAGGTTAGAATAGTAATCGAGATGTTCCTCCTCGATGTTAAGAAGTATTGCGTGCTGCGCATGATAAATGCGAAGTGTGCCGTCGCTCTCGTCTCCTTCCGCCACCAGATATTCTCCGCTCGGCTCCCAGTGCGCGTTGGTACCGAGAATCGGGATCTCGGCGCCCACGTAATGCGAAGGGTTCAGCCCGCCGACTCGCAGAACGTGTGCGGTCATCGAGGAGGTCGTCGTCTTGCCGTGCATCCCGGCGATCACGATCCCTTTTTTGATTTGCATCATCGCGGCCAATGCTTCCGCGCGCCGCACCATCGGGAGTCCCAACTTGGCTGCTTCATCGAAGGCGGGATTTCCACTGCGGATCGCAGAAGAATAGACTATCAGTTCCGCGCCGCGCACCGTCTCCTCTGTTTGGGGAAGATAAAATTTTAAACCTAGCGTCTCCAGCCGCCTTGTTTCAAGCGTGCTTACTCGGTCGCATCCGCTCACGCGATGGCCAAGAGCTAGCAATAAACCGGCGATCCCGCTCATTCCGGAGCCGGCGACTCCTATCAGATGAATCCGTTTCGGATTTGTCAGCAGAAATTCAGCAAGTTTCTTTGGCAGATCGAACGTCATTTGCGGGATTTCTCGATGATTTCTACAATCCTGTTGGCAGCGTTCTCCGGTCCTAGAGCAGCAGGTCGCCCGATCGCCCGGCGCACCATTGCTCCATTATTCAAAAAGTGATCTATCAATGAGCTCAGAGTGTCTCCGTTGACACGCGACTCTTCTAATACTTCAGCAACACCATGTCTCGCAAATATTTCCGCATTAAAAAATTGATGATTTTCGGCCGCGAAGGGATAGGGAATCAAGATGGTCGGCAAATCGAAGTAGGAAAGCTCGGTCAGACTGGCCGCGCCGGACCTGGCGACCGCCAGATCCGCCACGGTATAGGCTTCCTCCATTCGATCGTAAAAAGCACTAACAAACGCGGGGACTCCGGCCCTTCGATAACATTCGTCAACAAAGTTCTCGTCCTCTTTTCCGGTCAGGTGGATAAACTGCACGTTTTTCCCTGCGAAGCGGCATAAAACGCCTACCACGGCTTCGTTGATGCCATGCGCTCCCTGGCTTCCACCCATCACCAGGACAGTCCGCCAACCGCTCTCCAGGCTCAGGTGCTGCAACGCCCGGCGGCGATCAACCGGATTCCGCAAACTGTCGCGGATGGGTGTGCCGGTGACTTCAATAACCTTGTTCGGGAAATAGCGCGCGCACTCCTCGAACCCGAGCAGGACCTTTTTCGAGAGCAACGCATTCAACCGATTAGCTTTGCCCGGGATCGCGTTTGATTCATGGATGAAGGTCGGCAGACCGGTCATCCGACCGGCCAGAATCGGTCCAGTGGAGGTGAATCCACCCATGCCGAGAACCGCGTCCGGCTTGAACGAACGATACATCCGCAGGCAGGCGAGCAAACCATTGATGAACTTCGCGAGAAACAAAAAGAACTGGATCGAAATCAGCTTGGTCAGACCAACGGCAGGAAGCTTCTGAATGCAAAACTCTTTTCGATTTCCGACCGCGATCGTATCGATCTGCTTTTCGGAAATAAGCAGCAGAACCTCATGGCCGCGGTTTTTCAAGACCTCGGCGACGGCTAATCCAGGAAACAGGTGCCCGCCTGTTCCTCCACATGCGATCGCTACTTTCATCAGCAGGGACTACTAAATTCGGGAAACATGTCTGATCCGAACCATCATTTCGGTGTTTGCAGTGGTTTTGTCTTCTTTGCCTTGCCGGTAGATGTTGATCAGGATTCCAATGCACACGAGGCAAAAGAAGATATTCGACCCGCCATAGCTAATAAACGGCAGCGGAAGCCCTTTATTCGGGAACAATGAAGTAGTCACCCCCACATTAATCGCGGCTTGCAAACCGAGAATGGCTGTACAACCAAACCCTAGCAACATGCCAAACCGATCCTTGGCGTTCAGCGAAATTAGAATTCCGGAGGTGACAATTAAAAGGTAACAAAACACCACGACGAGCGTCACGCGCAACCCGAGTTCTTCGCCGATCACCGGGAAGATGAAATCGGTATGTGCGTAGGGAAGGTAGAGCATTTTTTGTCGTCCGTTCCCCAGACCAAGGCCTTCCGCTCCTCCGGAACCGAAAGCGATTAATCCCATCCACTGTTGATGTCCCTCCTTCTCCTGGTACTGATCTGGATGCAGGAACGCCAGGAGGCGCCCCTGACGTTCAGAGATGTGCCAGGCGATGCCCAGCAGTGCAGCGACGCTGAGGACCACCAAGGGGCCCAAATATTTCGGGCTGGCGCCGGCAACGAACATGATGAGAAGAACGGTTCCGCCAATCAGGAGCGTCGTTCCGAGGTCGGTCTCCATCACGATCGGTACCAGAAGCGTCACGACCGCGAGAACCGGGTAGATCAACCCCATGAGGATCCCTTTGCATTTGGCCTCAAATTTCGAGAACCACCACGCAATAAAAATGATCGCGACCAGCTTGGCCAATTCCGAGGGTTGAAAGGTCACTGGTCCGGCATGAATCCAACGCCAGGAACCATTGATTCGCATCCCGACCGGACGAATGAAGCAAAGAGTTAACAATCCGAGCGCGATCGGAAACAACACGTACCACGAACGCTCCAGCCGATGGTAATCGAGCAGCGCGAAGAGAATGGAAAAGAGGAATCCGACCCCCAGCCAGAAGCTTTGTTTCTTGAGGAAATTGAATTGGTCGCCGTGACTGTCAGGCGCGAAAGCGCCGGTGCTGTACAGCATCACCAGCCCAATAGTGACCAAAACAGCAACCGCCAGGACCAGGATATATGCGCTTTGTTTATGCATTCGCCGCGTGGCCGCCCTGGAGGGCTAAACATCATTCATGGGATCACTAATTTTTGACCGATCTGCAGTTTCTTCGGATCTTCGATGTTGTTCGTCCTTAGCAAATCTGCGTAACTAACTTTAAATTTCTTGGCGATCCCGGCGGGACTATCTCCTTTTTGGACCACGTACACTTTCCCGGTCTCGCCTGAACCCTCCTGCGCGATGCCGCCATTCAGAGTCTTAGCGCCGCTGCCGCCCGAGGCGCGGGAGGAATCCACCAACTTTTGCACGTCGGCCGGAACCGTTTTGCCTGAAGATTTATCCGCACTCCCTGACTCTCGTGCCGCGTTGCCTTGTGACGCCGTAAGCTTTTGGCTGCCGGGTTCCGCTTTTCCCCCACTGCCTCCACTTTGATGATCCTTGAGAGCACTGAACGCGAAAATTCCGCCCACGGCGACAACGTGCAGCAACAGGACGACCACGAAGGCTCGCGATAATTTTACGTTTGGCTCATCCGCAGAATAGTCTTCTTCCGCGTATTTCGCCGCGGATCGCTGCGCTGCGGTTCGAAGTCTTTTCCTCGGTGTTACTTTGAGAGGTTTTCTTAGTATTCTCACCTTGCTAACTCCTGGATGATTTCGCGGAATTGATTACCGCGATCGGCATAATTTTTGAACATGTCGAAGGAAGATGTCCCCGGCGAGAAAAGCACCACCCCTCCCGGAATGCTGTGCTGTCGCGCCTGGTCGACCGCCGCTGGCAGCGTCTGAGCGCAGGAGCTCGGCACGACCTTTGACCAACCCTGATATATCCGGTCAGCCATCTCCCCGATCAAAACGGCATACTTCACCTTCTCGTGCACCAGACCGGCGATAGCATCGAAGGCAAAGCCTTTATCTTTTCCACCAGCGATTAAGACGACCGGTTGCGGCTGCGATTCCAGCGCTTTGACCAGGGCGTCCAAATTGGTTGCTTTCGAGTCGTTGATGTAGATCACACCATCGATCTCGCCAACTCTCTCGCAGCGATGGGGGAGCAGCCGATAGTTTGTTAGCCCGCTTTTCGCCTTCTCCCAGGGAATATGGATGGCGTGCGCGGCGCCCAACGCCGCCATGAGATTTTCGGCATTATGAAATCCGGACAGCTGGGTCTCTTTCATCTCCAGGATCGGTTCGCCTCGAAAGCAAATCGTCTCTCCTTGCAAAATGAAATCAGCTCCTTCCGAATAGGCGCTGAACGTGATTTGCCTGGCGACCAGGCCGGGCAAATCATCCGAGTAGTTGGTCACTGCGTAGTCACTTGATCGTTGATTTTCAAAGATCCGCAGTTTTGCCGTCCGGTACTCCGCCATGTTCGGGTAACGATCCAGATGATCCGGCGTCAGGTTCAGCCAAAGCGCCACCTCCGGACGAAACGTCGAAATCGTCTCCAATTGAAAGGAGCTAACTTCGACCGTGAAGAAATCAAATTCCCCTTGGCGTTGCACGGCTTCGGCAAACGGCATTCCGATATTCCCGCAAGCGACAGTGCGATAGCCCGCCGAATTTAACATGGACTCAATCAACTGGGTAGTCGTCGTCTTGCCGTTCGTGCCGGTAATTGCGATTACCGGCCGCTCACAAAAACGGAAGGCCAGCTCGAGTTCTCCTACCAATGCAGCACCCTGCCGGCGAAAATTCTGGATCAGTGGAACCACCGGATCAATCCCGGGACTTAATATCGTCAGATCATAGTCGGCTTTTGCCATGTCTGCGGCTTCGCCGGTGATTATCGAAATTCCCAGATCCTGCAACGTCCGAATTTTCTGCGCATCCGGTTTCCCGCTATCAAAGACGGTTACGCTGGCGCCTCGCTGCTGGAGCAGCCGGGCAGCGGCTTCTCCGCTGGTCCCTAACCCAAGAACGGCCGCTCGTGTACGATTGAGATTCATCGCAATTTCAAAGTGGCAAGTCCAAGGAATGCGAACATCAGCGACATGATCCAGAACCGGACAATGACGGTGTTTTCCTTCCAGCCCTTGAGTTCGAAGTGATGGTGCAACGGAGACATCAGGAGAATCCGTTTGCCGGTGAGCTTAAAGCTCAGCACTTGAAGAATTACGGAGAGCGCCTCGATCACAAAAATTCCTCCAATGACAATCAAGAGGAGCTCCTGCTTACAACAGATCGCGATGACCCCCAGGGTTCCACCGATTGACAGCGATCCGGTATCGCCCATGAACACTTTCGCAGGGTGACAGTTAAACCAAAGAAACCCGAGCCCTGCGCCCGCCAGTGCCGTGCAAAGGATTGTTAATTCTTCGCTTTGGCGATAAAAAGGCAGATCAAGATACGTTGCCACCCCAATATTCCCGGCAGCATACGCCAGGATCGCATAGGTCGAAGCCACCGTAATGGTACACCCGGTCGCGAGCCCATCGAGGCCGTCGGTTAAATTCACCGCGTTGGATGTTCCTACAATCACGATCCCAAAGAACGCCAACGTGAACCACCCCAGGTTGGAGATGATCGGCTCTTTGAAAAACGGGATGTAAAGCTCCTTCGCCTGGACTTCCAGAGAAGGGTTCAGCAGAAAAAATGCGGTCACGATTGCCGCCAGAAAAAATTGGCAGATCAGTTTGATTCTGCCGGGGACACCGTCCGATTTTTTCCTTGTGACTTTGATATAGTCATCCACGAATCCAAGGCCGGCGGTAAAAATAATCGTAAAGAGACAAAGCCAGACGAAGCCGTTGTCCGGCCGCGCCCAAATGATCGTGGAGATCACGACCGAGCCCATAAAGAACACTCCGCCCATCGTGGGCGTGCCCTTTTTGGCCCCGTGAAGTTCAAAAAGGCGGTGGACCTCGTCCGCCGTACGAATCGGTTGCCCAAATTTGAGGGACGTCAATTTGCGGATCAACCAATTCCCAAAAACAAGACAAAGCAAAAAGGCCGTGATCGCAGCGCACACCGCCCGAAACGATACGTATTGAAAAACATTGAACCCGCCGGCGATAGCGTTTGGTCCCTGACTCAGGTAATACAAATAGAACATCATGGCGACCTCCACTTCGCTTGATCGAAAACAGCTTCCAGCCCGTGGACGACACGATCCATCGCGGACGAAAGACTCCCTTTCACCAGCAGGAGATCACCGGGTTCCAGGTAGTTGAGCAGCGCATCGACCGCTTGCTCGTGGGTGTCTGCCCGTTCGGCAGATTTCAGACCGGCCGAGCGCGCGGCGTCCGCGATCAACCGGGCTTCTTCCCCAACCGTCACCAGATGGTCGAAGCCAAACACCGCCACCGCTCTGCCCAAGCGTCGATGGGCCGCCTCAGATTCTTTTCCAAGCTCTCCCATTCGGCCTAGAGCGGCTACCCGTCGGCCTTTGACGCTGAATTGCGTCGCGGTTTTCAGCGCTGCCACCATCGAGTCGGGATTCGCGTTGTAAGCATCGTTGATCACCACGAGCGGCCCAAGACTTTGGACCTTGAGACGATTTCCGGGAATCGTGGTCTTAGCCAAGCCGGCCGCACATTCTTCGAGCGTCAGGCCAAACTCGAGGCCGACAGCGGCCGCCATGCATGCGTTGGCGACCATATGTTCACCGTGCACCGGCAGGAAAACCTGCGTTGTCCTCGCACCATGGACCAAGGTGAAATTCGCGCCTTTGACACATTGATCAATGTTCTGCGCCGTGACATCCCCCCGGCTGAGGCCTGCTCGCACCACCCGCGCCTGGCAGCGCGCCGCTATCCAGTCCGTGAAATCGTCGTTCGCGTTGAGGACAACAAATCCTTCCGCTGGAATCGACTCTGCAACGACCGCTTTCTCCGCCGCGATTGCCTCGCGCGTTTCGAGGTGACCGATGTGTGCCATGCCGATGTTGGTAATGACTGCAGCATCCGGCCGTGCGATCGCACAAAGCGGCGCGAGTTCGCCCGCGTGATTCATGCCCATTTCGAAGACGCCGAAGTCGTCCGCGCTACTCGCCCCGAGGACAGTCAGCGGCAATCCTATATGGTTGTTATAATTTCCGATCGTCTTGATGACAGAAAATCTCTCCACCAGCACCGAAGCGATCATCTCTTTGGTGCTGGTTTTGCCGCTGCTTCCGGTAACACCGATTGCTTTGAGCGGAAGCTGAGTTCGATATGCCCGGGCAAGTCGTTGCAGCGCATCCAGGGTCTCTGACACTTCGATCTGGGTGAAACCGTTCAGGTCGGCATTCACGTCGCTTACCAACGCTCCAGCTGCAGCCGCCTGCTTGACGGCCGGCAGGAAAGCGTGCCCGTCAAATTGCTCGCCGCGCAGGGCCACAAAAAATTCGCCCGCGCGAATCAAACGCGAATCGGTAACGACCCGCGTTACTTCCCCGGCACCGGCGCCGTGAAGCTTCCCGCCCACCAGCGCTGCAATCTCTTCGAAGGTTCTAGGGTCCATGCCTCGGCAACTCCACCGGATGTTCCTCCAATGCCCGGGCGGCTGTTTCAACGTCATCGAACGGGACGGTGTGATCGCTGAACTCCTGGTATTTCTCGTGGCCTTTCCCTGCGATCAAAACAATATCTCTGGGCTGAGCCATCGCGATCGCCCGCGTAATCGCCAGTTTCCGATCGACGATCTTTTCATAGTTCTTATGCTTGAACCCGGTTTCAACATCGCGAACGATCGCTTCCGGATCCTCTTTTCGCGGGTTGTCTGAGGTGATGAACGCGTAGTCAGCGTATTGGTCTGCGACAGCTCCCATCAACGGGCGCTTTGCTCTGTCCCTGTTCCCGCCGCATCCAAAGACAAGAATCAGCCGGTTTGGATTCAGATCGCGACAGGTTTTGACGACATTCAATAACGCATCGTCAGTGTGAGCATAGTCGACGAAGACCTGGAACTTCCGCTTGGCCGGCACAGCCTCAAGGCGGCCGGGAATCTGGGGTGCTTTGGCGAGGGCCAATACCGCGTTCCGGACATCCAGACCAACCGCGTGCGCGGCCGCCAACGCGGCCAAAGAATTGTAAATATTGAACCTGCCGATTAACGGAAGACGCACCAGGTAACTCTTGTCTTTCGCGTCCAACCGATAAGAGGTCCCGTTCATATCCACCTTGAAATCACTGGCGCGAAAGTCCGCTCTCGCACCCATGCCGTAGGAGATTATCGGAAGATCCCTGCCAAATCGCGCGACTAATTGCTGACCATACGGATCGTCGATGTTGACAATTGCTTTTCGATCCTTTTTTTGGCTTTGCCGCAGGCTCTCAAACAAGCGCGCCTTCGCCAGGAAGTAATCCTTCATTCCGTTATGAAAATCCAGATGGTCGCGGGTCAAGTTTGTGAAAACACCGATATCAAACTCAATTTCGTTCGCCCGACCCTGACTCAACGCGTGCGAAGAGACCTCAATCACGACATTCCGGCAACCTGCCTCGACGCACTGAAGCAGGAGTTCCTGCAGATCAAGCGATTCCGGAGTTGTCCGCGATGCGGGCAATCGACGTTCGCCAACCTCATATTGGACCGTGCCGATCAGGCCGGTCGACTGGCTGGCGCGCTCCAGCAGGTGCTTGATCAGAAAGGTGGTGGTGCTCTTGCCATTCGTGCCCGTCACACCGATCATTTTCAATTTGCGCGAGGGATCACCGAAAAAAGTCGCGGCCAATTGCGCGAGCGCTCCACGTGAATCCGGGACTACGATAGCCGTCGCTCGCTGCGAAAGAGCCGCCCGCTCTCCGACCACCGCCACAGCTCCTTTGTCGACGGCTTGTTCGATGAACGAATGCCCATCAAACGACGTGCCCCGCACCGCGACAAACAGGTTGCCAGGGGTTACCCGGCGCGAATCGTAGCGGACACCGGTTATCTCTCGATCTAGCGATCCGTGGATCGATTTCGCGCTCAGTCGTTGGACTAGGTCTGCCAGTTGCATCGTGATTGGACTAATCGCGACTCCTTGTGGATAACGCCACTTTTTTCAATCCGTTCGCACCCGGCTCGGGAGGAATCGGCTCCGTGGGCCGCAAATCAAGATAACGTGCCGCTTTTTGGGCGATCCTCGCAAAAACCGGCCCTGCCACAACGCCGCCAAATGCTGCTCCTTCCTTCATCGTCGGATCGTCCAGCAGCACGAGCAACGTAAATTTCGGATCGTCTGCCGGCATGAATCCAACGAAGGAAGTCACATACCGGCCGGACATGTAGCCGCCCCGCGGATCAACCTTTTGTGCGGTTCCTGTTTTTCCTGCCACCCGGAACCCCGGCACCTCGGCCTTTTGAGCGGTTCCCTGTTTGCTGACCACATCTTTGAGTGCCGAGGTAATTTTGCGAGCGGTCTCTGCGGAGACGACCTGACGCACGGTCTCAGGAGTGAAATTCGCGACCGGCCGCCCATTCTGATCGGTGATATCCGAAACAATCATCGGCTTCATCAGCTTGCCTCCGTTCGCGATACACGACATCGCTGTCACCAGTTGCAACGGAGTGACGGCCACCGACTGGCCCATGGGAATCCGAGTGATATCGAGCTTGCTCCATCGATAGGGGGGATTGACCAAACCGGAGATCTCGCCGCTTAACGTGACGCCGGTCTTCTGCCCAAAGCCGAATCGGCGGACGTACTCGTACAATTTCGCTTCGCCGAGCTGCAGAGCCAGTTTGGCGACGCCGATGTTGCTCGACTTCATCAATACCTGGTGCACCGTCAAAACCCCCATCGGGTGCGCATCCCGAAGGACACGACCCGCGTACTGAAAATGTCCATTTTCGCAGAAAACCGTCGTATCCGGCGTCACCAGCTTTTCTTCCAGGACAGCGGAGGTCGTGACGATCTTGAATGTCGAACCAGGCTCGACCATGTCCACCACCGACCGATTCTTTTCCTGGTCCGGGGAGGCATCTCCTGGTTTGTTCGGATCAAACGATGGACGACTGGCCATGGCGAGAATCTCGCCGGTTTGCGGCCGCATCATAATCACCGTGGCGTTTTTCGGTTTGAACTCCGCGCACGCCGCATCGATTTCAAACTCGACGATATTTTGCAGGCCAAGATCGACGGTCAACTTGACGTCACAACCATCTTTGGCCGGACTCTCCTGACCGCGGTAAGGCACCAGTTCTTTCCCGGTTCTGTCCGTCTCGATATAACGAAAGCCGTCCGTACCTTGCAAAAAATCCTGCATGGTCCGCTCAACACCCATCGTTCCCTTGTGATCGTGATCCACAAACCCAATCACTTGCGAAAGCATCTGTCCATTCGGATAGACGCGCACAAAGTCCTGGTCGAAATAGATTCCGCGCAAATTTGTCGTCCAAAGAGATTGCCTGATCTTTTCGGCGGTCTGCTCCGGAATTTCCGTCTTCAGGACAAGGTGTTTGCTGCCCTTACCGCTCTGGCTCAGCTTATCCGCGAGGTCGCGCGGATCCATTTCAAGCTTATCCGCGATTGCCGCCGCCACAGCCCCCGGATCCCTAATATGCGATGCGTCTGCAACGACGGTTTTGACTGGGATGTTTTCGGCAAGAGGCTCATTG
>Ga0210387_10001340_pt1 | contig 18512 bp, 19 predicted proteins | sample IncBWC7OmetaG_FD_160108 | JGI IMG/M metagenome (GOLD analysis project Ga0210387, IMG submission 160108) | Forest soil microbial communities from Barre Woods Harvard Forest LTER site, Petersham, Massachusetts, United States - Inc-BW-C-7-O ...
GGAAGTTCACCATCCTGAACAACGAGAACGTCTGGGCCAAGGCCATGAACCGCGTGGTCAGCGAGAAGGTTCCGGTGGACAAGGCCGTGGACGAGCTGATCGCCCGCATCAAGGAAGTTGCAGGTTAGGATAAGAATGATACCGGCCGCCGCATATTCAGTGTCGTCCTGGCGAAAGCCAGGACCCATACCCCGCGGCGGCCGTTTTGAAAGATGCTGGTCGACGGCTTTCGCGCTACAACTGCGGCCTGTGGTAATGGGTCCCGGCTTTCGCCGGCACGACAGCGTGCTTAGGTCAAGCACCTCGTTCTAAGAGTGAGCACATGGCGATCACGCTCTCCGCATCCGATGTCCCCAGCGCGCCTCTGTCGGCGCGCCTGACGCCAGCGCAGGTGTGGGGCATCGTGCTCCTGATGCCGTATCTGCTGGTGTTCCTGGCCTTCGTGGTCTACCCGATCGGCTACGGGCTCTGGCTCGCGCGCGCGCCTGCGAACTATGTCGCGCTTTACAACGATCCAATCTTCGCGCGCGCCGCGATCAATACGCTGATTTTCCTTCTGATCGGCATCAACATCAAAATGCTGATCGCGCTGTTCCTGTCCGGCTTCTTTGTCGAGCAGCGCGTCTGGATCCGATGGCTGTCGGTGATCTTCATCCTGCCCTGGGCGGTGCCGTCGATCCCGACCATCCTGTCGGTGCGCTTCATGCTCAATCCCGAATGGGGCATGGTCAACCAGATCATCTTCAAACTCACCGGCGATGACGGGCCGAACTGGCTCAACGATCCGACGATCGCGCTTTCGATGGCGATCGGCGTGCACATCTGGAAGTCGCTGCCGTTCTGGACGCTGATCCTGGTCACGGGCCGGCTTGCGATCTCGAACGATCTGTTCGAGGCGGCGTCCGTCGACGGCGCCACGTGGTGGCAGAAATTCCGCTTCATCACCTGGCCGTCGATGCAGACGCTCTATATCACCTGCACGCTGCTCTCGATGATCTGGACGCTCGGCGACTTCAACAGCGTGTATCTGTTGACCGGCGGCGGGCCGGCCGACCTCACCCACGTGCTGTCGACGCTCGGCATCCGCTATCTCCGCCTCGACCAGCTTTCGCTGGCCATGGCGTCGATCGTCTGCGCGATGCCCTTTGTGCTGCCGCTGGTCTATTTCATGATGAAACGGTTGTCGCGATGAAGCTCCCGACCCTGCGCGAAGCCGGCAACGAGGCGCGGCTGCTGCTGATCGGCATCCCGGTCTTTCTCTGGACCATGATCCCGATCTATCACATGTTCCTGTTCGCGATCTCGCCGAAGGAGGATGCGTTCTCCGGCAAGCTGTGGCCGGATCACCCGACCCTGCACAATTTCGAGATCGTGTTCCGCGAGCAGCACTACTATTTGCGCGACTTCTACATCCAGTTCTGGAATTCGACCGTGATCGCGGCTGCAGTCGGCGCGCTGACGCTCTTGGTTGCGACCGCGGCAGCTTTCTCGATTTCCAGGCTGCGCGTGCCCGGCGGGCGCTGGGTGATGAACATGGCGCTGTTCACCTATTTCATCCCGGCGGCGTTCCTGGCCGTGCCGATGTACCGAACCATGGCGACCTACGGCCTGCTCAACAATCACTGGTCGCTGATCCTGGCGATGGTGACGATTGCGTCTCCTTACGCAATCTGGGTCTTGAAGCAGGCTTCCGACAAGCTGCCGGTCGAGCTCGATGAAGCCGCCGTGATGGACGGCGCCACCACCTTGCAGATCTTTCGTCTGGTCTATGTGCCCTTGATGATGCCGTCGCTGGTCGCGATCGGCACCTATGCCGTGCTGCTCGCCTGGAATGAATATCTGTACGCGTTCCTGCTGCTGTCGAACGACCGCGACATCACGCTCCCGGTCGCGCTCGGCAACTTCATCGCCGCCGACGATTCGCCGTGGGAGCTCCTGATGACCACCGGCTTCATCTACGCGCTGCCGCCCGCCGCGGTCTATTACGCCTTCCGCCGCTACATGGTCGGCGGGCTGACGGCGGGTGCGGTGAAGTCGTGAGCGTCCTCACCGTCATTGCGAGGAGCGAAGCGACGAAGCAATCCATATCTCCACTTGCGGCGCGATAGATTGCTTCGCTCCGCTCGCAATGACGGGCGGGTCATAGCGGCGCGGCGCTCTCGCCTTGGGCGCTGGTCAGCTTGGAGGCGAGCGAGGCCACCACGATGACAACAGCAATCAGACCGATCACCATCGTGCAGATGGCGTTGATCTCGGGCTTCACGCCGAGCCGCACCTCCGAATAGATGCGGATCGGCAAGGTTGCCGAGCCCGGGCCGGTGGTGAAGCTCGCGATCACGAGGTCGTCGAGCGACAGCGTAAAGGCGAGCATCCAGCCGGCGACGATGGCCGGGATGATCAGCGGCAGCGTCACCATCAGGAACGCCCGCACAGGATCGCAGCCGAGGTCCATCGCGGCTTCCTCGAGACTCCTGTCGAGCGAGCCGAGCCGCGACTGCACCACTACCGCGACAAAGCACATGGTGAGCGTGGTGTGGGCGATGGTCACCGTCCAGAACCCGCGCTCGGCATTGGTCGCGACGAACAGCAGCAGAAGGGAGAGACCCGTGATCACCTCAGGCATCACCAGCGGCGCGTAGAGCATGCCGGAGAACAGCGTCCGGCCCCTGAAGCCCTCGCCGCGCGACAAGGCGACGGCGGCGAGCGTGCCGAGCAAAGTCGCGATCGTGGCCGACGCGGCGCCGACGCGAAGGCTCATCCAGGCCGCCGCGATCATCGCGCTGTCGTTGAAGAACTCGCGATACCAGACCAGCGACCAGCCGCCCCACACCGTGACCAGCCGCGAGGCGTTGAAGGAATAGATGACGAGAATGACGATCGGCAGATAGAGGAACGCAAACCCCAGCGCCAGCGACGCCGCGTTGAAGCGCGTGACTTTCGTGTGCGCCATCAGCGCTGCTCCAATTGCCGGCGCTGCAGCCGGTCATACAGCAACAGCGGCGCGATCAGCAGCACCAGCAGGACGATGGCAGTGGCGGAGGCGACCGGCCAGTCCTTGTTGGTGAAGAATTCGAGCCACAGCGTCTGGCCGATCATCAGCGAGTTGGAGCCGGCCAGCAGATCAGGGATCACGAACTCGCCGACGATCGGAATGAAACAGAGCAGCACGCCGGCGCCGACGCCGGGCAGCGACAGCGGAAAGGTCACGAGCCAGAACACATGCAATGGCGATGCGCCGAGATCGGCGGCCGCCTCTTCCAGCGAAGGCTCCATCTTCACCAGCGTTGCATAGAGCGGCAAGATCATGAACGGCAGATAGGAATAGACAATGCCAAGATACATCGCGCTGTCGGTCGACAGCCACACCACCGGCTGCGAGACCAGATGCAGCGCGAGCAAGATCTGGTTGAGCAGGCCGTCATGCTGCAAAATGTTGATCCAGGCATAGATGCGGATCAGGAACGAGGTCCAGAACGGCACGATGACCAGCATCATCGCGATCGGCTGCCAGCGCTTCGGCAGCCGCGCCATGTCATAGGCAATGGGGTAGCCGATCAGCAGCAGGATCGAGGTCGATATCAGCGCAACGACGAGGCTGCGCAGGTAGGACAGCACATAGAGGTCGTCGGAGACAAGCAAGCGGAAATTGTCGATCGAGAGCGCGCCGAAGGCTTGCTTGATCGCGGCCCAGCCGGCGGTGACATCGAACACCGGCGCATAGGGCGGCTGGGCGATCGCGGTCTGCGACAGGCTGATCTTCAGCACGAAGGCGAACGGCACCAGGAAGAACAGCACCATCCAGACATAAGGCGCAATCGCGGCGAAGCGCGCAGGCCCTGCGAAGATCTGGCGGGCGAAGATGCGGCGCGCGCTCATTGCTCGAGCACCAGGCAGTCGTCAGGCGTGAACCACGCCACCACGCGCTGGCTCAGACTGTAGGCATCGATGTCGATCCGCGCGGTGTTGGCCATCGAGGAACGTACGACAGCACCGGAATCGAGGCGAACCTTGTAGACCGTGAGCCCGCCGAGATAGCTGACGTCAGTGACGACGCCTTCGAGCCGGTTGATCGCCCCGCCGCCGGCGCCATCCGACACCGGCCCACGGCGCGACAGCTTGACCTTTTCGGGCCGGATCGCGACCGAGACGGTAGTCTTGGTGACGGGGTTGCGCGGCTCGGCGACAGTGATCGCGCCGGCATCGCGGGTCGACACCACGATGCGGTTATGCTCGCGCGTCTCGACCCGGCCGTCGAACAGGTTCACCTCGCCGATGAACTCGGCGATCCAGCGCGACAGCGGCGCTTCATAGAGCTCGCGCGGGGTCGCGACCTGGTCGAGCCGGCCGGCATCCATCACGCCGATCCGGCTGGCCACCGTCATCGCCTCCTCCTGGTCGTGGGTGACGATGATGAAGGTCATGCCGAGCCGGCGCTGCAACTCCATCAATTCGAGCTGGGTGCTTTCGCGCAATTTCTTGTCGAGCGCCGCCAGCGGCTCGTCGAGCAGCAGCACCTGCGGGCGCCGCGCCAGCGAGCGGGCCAGTGCCACGCGCTGCCGCTGGCCGCCGGACAACTGATCGGGCTTGCGCCTCTCGAGGCCATCGAGCTTCACCAACGCCACCATCTCGGCGACGCGGGTGTTGATCTCCGCCTTCGCCATGCCGGCACGCCGCAACCCGAAGGCGATGTTGTCGCGCACGTTCAGATGCGGAAACAGCGCGTAGTTCTGGAACATCATGTTGACCGGCCGCTCATGCGGCAGCACCTGCGCGATGTCCTTGCCGTTAAGAAGGATACGGCCCTCGTCCGGCGTCTCGAAGCCCGCGAGCATCCGCAGCAACGTGGTCTTGCCGCAGCCGCTCGGACCGAGCAGAGCAAAAAATTCGCCGGCCGCGATGTCGAGCGACACACGATCCACGGCGCGGAAACTGCCGAATTTCTTCGCCACACCCTCGATGCGGAGCAGCGGCATGTTGGCTTGCGGCAACGGCTCGGGCTTCGCAGCCGGCAAAACCTGCGGCTCACCCTTGACCGGCTCCGACGCCGCTACGTCTTTCGATACTTCCTCAGCCATCTTCCCTGCCTGCCCCGACTCGCCAAGCTAGCGGCGGACGGGCGCGGGCTCAACTGCTGCCATCGGCTAAACGCCCTTCGTCATGAACGCTGCGAGCCGCTCACGGTCTTCCGCCGACATGGTCAGGCCCAGTTTTGTCCGCCGCCACAGGATATCGTCGGGGAAGCGCGCCCATTCCTTCGTCACGAGATAGCGGATTTCGGCTTCGGTCAGCTCCTCGCCAAAGCTCGCGCCGAGATCGGCACGGCTCTTGGCCTCGCCCAGAATATCAGCGACGCGCTTGCCATAGGCACCGACCAGCCGCAGCGCCTGCGCTTCGGTCAAAAACCGCCAGCGGTCACGCACCTCCACGACCTCCCAGTCGAAGCGATCCCAGGCGAAATCGCCGCCGGGCAGCGGCGCATTGGCCGTCCAGCGCGGCGACATCGGATAATGCGGGGTCAACTTCGACACCGCCCGCTCCGCCCGCAGCCGCGCGGTCGTGAAGTCGCCGCCGAACAGAGTGAGCAGCTGCGGCTTGCCGCGGCGATCGTCGAACATCATCGATCCGTCGCCGGTGGCGATAAGGCCGCCGCGATCGGGCACCAGGTTGACACCGGAAACGCTGCGGACCACGTCGGCGGGCTCGACCCGTTCGCGGAAATAGAGGTTGGCCGCCTCACAGAGATAGGACACATCGGATGCTCCCACCGCCACGATTGCGGGATCGCCGGTAAAGGCGTGGGTGATGCTGCCGATCAGCGTGAAGTCGCGTTCATAGGGGCTCGCGAAAACCAGCCGGCCGTCGGTGTTCTGGAACACATAGACGTTCTCGGAATCAAACAAGCGGCGAACCACGATCTGGCCGATCTGGACGGCGGCGAGCTTCGGAAAGGGCATGCGCAGGATGGTGTCCGCCACGATGCTGGTCCAGCCGCCGGAGGTATTGGCCAGCGCGCGGGCCGTGATCACCTGGCGGTAGCCGCGGTCGATCACCGCGAGCCGCCAGACCTTGTCGCGATCGGCGCGGACGCAGCGCGCGCCGGTGCGGATCACGGCGCCGCGCTCGGCGGCATCAAGCGCGGTCAGCACCACCAGCCGGGCATCGTCGACGACGCAGTCGGAAAATTCGAAGGCTGTGCCGAACGGCCGCTTCAGGGCATCGCCGACGGGGTGATGGGTGACGTCGATGGTTTCCGGGGGCGGCAAGCGGCTGCGCGCGATCAGGCGCTCGTAGAGCCAGAGGATGGAGCGCAGCAACGGGCGCTCCTCGGCGTGCCCCGGCAGGGCAAACCGCATTGGACGCACCACATGCGGCGCGATTTTCAGCCAGACGTCACGCTCGGCAAGCTGGGTGCGGACGCGCGGAAAGCCGCGGCGTTCCAGTACCGAAAGATCGCCATGGATCAGCCGCGAAGTCGCCGACGATGCGGCGCCGCCGAGATCGCCCTGCTCCAGCAGCAGCACGCGCAATCCGCGTCCGGCGGCGTCGCGCGCCACGCTGACACCGTTTATCCCGCCACCAATGATCGCCAGATCGTAATCCGCCATGCACGCCAGTCTAGTACGCCGAACCGAGGTCCGTATTCACTAGCCTGTCTTGCGCGTTGGCTCCATGACATTGCCGCCACTACGGCCGACCAACGTGGCGTATTGCCCGATCGGCAATGGCTTGCCGAGCAGATAGCCCTGGACGGCATCGCAGCCCTCGTCGGCGAGGAAGGCAAGCTGCTCCAGGGTCTCGACCCCCTCGGCCACCAGCGACATGCCAAGGCCGTGGCCGAGATCGATGACCGCCGAGATGATCGCCGCCGATTGCGGATTGCGGCCGAGATTGATGACGAAAGCGCGGTCGACCTTGATCTTGTCGAACGGGAACGCCTGCAGATAGCTCAGCGAGGAATAGCCGCTGCCGAAATCGTCCATGGAGATGCGCACGCCAAGCGCCTTCAGCCGGCGCAGCAGCGCAAGACCGCGGTCGAAATCCTCGATCAGCACGCCCTCGGTGATTTCGAGCTCGAGCCGGCCGGGCGCGAGCCCGGTCTCGAGCAGGATCGAATGCACGAGGCTGACAAGGTCGCCGTGCACGAACTGCGCCGGCGAGAGGTTGACCGCGATCTGCAGCGGCTTGGGCCAGGAGGCGGCCTCGCGGCAGGCCTCGCGCAGGATCCACTCGCCCATCGCGACGATCAGGCCGCTCTCCTCGGCCAGCGGAATGAACTCGCTCGGCGGCACGAAACCGCGCACCGGATGCAGCCAGCGGGCCAGCGCCTCGAAGCCGATGATCTCGCACTCCTCGGCGGTGGCACCCGAGGTTGCCTGCGGCTGGAAGTACAGCGAAAGCTCGCCATTGCGGATGGCCACCGAGAGGTCCTGGTGCAGCACGCGGCGGTCGCGGATCTGCTGGTCCATTTCGGGCTCGTAGACACCGATCGTGCCGCGCGACTTCTGCTTGGCGCGGAACAGCGCGGCGCTGGCATTGGCAAGCAGCGAAGCAGCCTCGGCGCCGTTGTGCGGGAATATCGCGATGCCGGTGGTGAGCCCGGTGCGGACCGACTTGCCGTCGATCTGGAATTCGTTGGAGATTGCCTCGGCCAGTTGCTCGGCCAGCGCCCGGCCGGCAGCCGGCTGCTTGCCGTCGATGATCAGGCCGAATTCGTCGCCGGAAAGCCGCGCCACGACGCCGCCGCGCGCGGCGGCCTGGATGCGATGCGCCACCTCGACCAAGAGCTTGTCGCCAGTGGCGTGGCCGAACACGTCGTTGACTTCCTTCAGCCCGTCGAGGTCGACCGACAGCACGGCGAACTCCTCGCCGGTGCCGGCACAGGCCTCGATCATCTGGGTTAGCGCCTGCAGGAAGGCGGCGCGGTTCGGCAGATCGGTGAGACCGTCGTGATAGGCCATATGCGCCATCCGCGACTCGGTCTGGCGGCGATCGGTGACGTCCTCATGTGTCTTGATCAGGTAGGTCGGCTGGCCGATATCGTCGAGCACAGTCATGCGGCGGGTCAGGAACAGGCGCAGGCCGTCCTTGGTCGAGATCGGATGCTCTTCAGTGAGCAGGTCGCGTTTCTTGATCGCCGCCTCGTCGCGGGCGATGATCAGCTTGGCCTCGCGCGGGTGGAAGATGTCGGCGGCGGTGAGCCCGGTGACCTCCTCGCGGCGGCGGCCGAGGATCGCCTCGGCGCTGCGGTTGGCGAGCAGATACTGGCCGTCGCTGACGCGCTCGACGATCAACGACACCGGAATGTTGTCGACCACGAGCTCGAGGAACTTCTTGGTGCTCTCGAGCTCCTGCGACAGCGAACGGCGCTCGGTCACGTCGTCGAACATCGCGATCAGGAACACCGGCTGGTTCTTCTCGTCATGCGCGATCACGCGATTGGAGGAGAGCACGCGCTTTTCCTTGCCGCGTTCGACCACGAGCTCGCTGCGATATTGCCCCTCCTTGGATTCCAGGGCGGCGCGGTCGGCCGCCTCGATGCCTACAGCGGTATCGGGACGGAAGATCTCATCGGCGCGCTTGCCGACGATGTGGTCACGCGAGAATCGCGAGAAGCGCTCGAACGCGCGGTTGGCAAAGATATAGCGGCCGTCCTCGATGTTCTTTGCGGCGACGCAGACCGGAACATTGTCGAGCACCGATTCCAGGAATTGCTTGGTCGAGGCAAGCTCCCGCGACAGATTGCGCTGGCCGGTGCAGTCCTCGTGGGTTGCGATCGAACCGCCATTGGGCAGCGGGAAATACCTGACCTGCACCGACTTGCCGTTCGGCAATTCGGTAATCAGTCCCTCGGGCCGTCCCGCCTGCTCATAGAAATCATCCACACCGCAGTCGAGAACCCCGCGCCCGCGCCGCAGTTCGAGGAGCTGCGGCCCGGTCATGTTGGGCGGGAAGTCGGCGCGCGCGAGGCCATAGATTTCGAGGTAGCGATCATTGCAGAACACGATCCGCTGGTGGCGGTCGGTCATGACCACGCCCTGGCCGAGATTGTTCAGCGCCGAGCTGACGAAGGCAGTCCGCTGCGCCAGCGAATGCTTGAAGCGCTGCATCGCCGTGTAGATCCAGAGCGCGACCGCCGCGATGAAGGCACAGACGACGATGGCCGCGATCAGGGCTTCCCAGAGCACGTTGGGATCAAGCGAAGCGACATAGCCGACGGGGATGGATCCATCCGAAGCGGCCTGGGCCGGCGCAGAAGCAAAGGCGATGGCTGTCGCGCACAGCAGAGTGCGAGCAGGAATCACATCCTTGCTGCCTGCCTGCCAATTCTTGCCAGCCATCAGTCACCCGCGCGGATTTCAGCGCCGGAGTGTCTGGCTTGACGGGTTTGGATCGGGTAAACGCGTACTCGCCTACCTCAGAAAACTGTCTTAAATTACGGCAAATGCCCTGACGTGATTAATGCTTCTCTAACAGGCAACGCTTCTCTAACAGGAATGAGCCGGCAGGCATTCCAAAGAAGGCATTGGCTTGACCTCAATGCTTCCTTAACAACTGGGCTTCCTTAACAAGGGGCTAACCAGCCAACGCGACGGCACCCTGCCCTCGCGCCAATCGTCGGACCAAAATCACAAGAAAAATGGACAAGGTTGAGTGCGTCGTTATCGGGGCGGGCGTCGTTGGACTAGCCATCGCGCGTCGCCTTGCTTTAGCCGGCCGCGAAGTAATCGTGCTGGAAGCGGCCGAGGGCATCGGCACCGTGACTTCCTCGCGCAACAGCGAGGTGATCCACGCCGGCATCTATTACAAGGCGGGCAGCCTGATGGCGCGGTTCTGCGTCAATGGTAAGCGCGCGCTTTACGAATATTGCGCGAGCCACGGCATCCCGCACAAGAATTGCGGCAAGCTGATCGTCGCCACCACGCCGAAAGAGACCGAGAAGCTGCAATCGATCCGCGCGCATGCCGAGGCGAATGGCGTGCTCGACATGCAGGTGCTTTCGGGCGAAGCGGCGCGCGCGCTCGAGCCGGCGCTCAATTGCGACGCGGCGCTGCTGTCGCCCTCGACCGGCATCATCGACAGCCATTCCTACATGCTGGCACTGCGTGGCGATGCCGAAGCGCATGGCGCGGCCTTCGCCTTCCACACGCCCCTCCTGCATGCCAAAGCGCGCGCAGGGAAGATCGAGCTCGAGGCCGGCGGCGAAGCGCCGATGACGCTCGAATGCGATCTCCTCATCAACGCCGCCGGCCTCGACGCGCCGGCGACCGCGCGGCAGATCGAGGGCATGCCGGCGGACAAGATCCCGCAGGCCTATCTCGCCAAGGGCAATTATTTCAGTTGCAGTGCGCGTGCGCCGTTCTCGCACCTGATCTATCCCGTGCCCGAGCCCGGCGGGCTCGGCGTTCACCTCACCCTCGACATGGCGGGACAGGCGCGCTTCGGTCCTGATGTCGAATGGGTCGACCATATCGACTACGCGGTCGATCCGGCGCGCGCCGAGCGCTTCTATCCGGCGATCCGCAAATACTGGCCGACGCTGCCTGATGGCGCGCTGATGCCGAGCTATTCGGGCATGCGGCCCAAGATCGTACCGCCGGCGATTGCGTCACAGGATTTCGTGATCCAGGGGCCGCACGAGCATGGCGTCGACGGGCTGATCAATCTGTTCGGAATCGAGTCGCCCGGGCTCACGTCTTCGCTCGCCATCGCCGATTACGTTGGCGAAGTCGCGGGCATATGAAGTTGCTGGGATGTGAAGTTGCTGGGATGTGAAGTTGCAGGAATATAGCAACGTGTGGCGCGATTTCGCGCGTTGCTACTGAGGGTGAAGCATCGTCGATCCCGCGATGAGCGCGAAAGCGCTCAGGCGGGAATGACAATGATGCTGGGAAATTTCGCTAGTGCAGTGTTTCTTCGGCGGAGTGCTTCAATCGCTCGATCTGGTCCTTGACCAAAAGTTTCCGTCGCTTCAATTCGGCTATTTGCAGGTCGTCCGTTGAAAGGTGGATGAGCGCTTCGTGTAGTTCGTTTTCGAGGCTCTTGTGTTTCCGTTCCAGTTCAACGAGATGTGCCTGTAGGGCCATTCGAAACCTCCTTGGTTAGGTAAAACCTCAGATTCGACACGGACAAACAAGTGTACACCTCCGACCGAATCTGTCGATGGCTAAGCGAATCGACCGCGTCAATTTTTGACGGATATATGTAAGGAAAGGTGAGCAAGGAACCTGTGAACTTTTTTGTTGGTTGCGTCGCAACTTCAATGGGGTCGGCAAGGGCCTGCCAATGGCTTTGGCAGTTGCGCGTCGCGCGGTCGGGCGCGATATTTCCCACAGGGTTTCCACAACCTTTCGCAACCTCATCGCGGTTTTCGGCTAAGTTGCATCATGACTGACGAAGATGAGCGCGAGCTGCACGCTGAGCTGGCCCGGCTGCAGCAGGAGCACCGCGACCTCGATGCGGCGATCGATGCACTGCATCAATCGCCGGCTCCCGACTTGCTGCGGTTGCAGCGATTGAAGAAGCGCAAGCTGCAGCTGCGCGACCGCATCGCCTTCATTGAAGACCAGATTACCCCCGACATCATTGCCTGACCCAAGCCGGCGTCCGCATTGGAAGCGTAAGCCTCAGCCTAAAAAAAATCGGCTTGACTCCAATAGAACAAAAGAAGAACATGACGTTCAGCCTCACCGATAGATTTCGACCGACCAGGAGCGTTCGCCATGCCCGCCGTCATGTCCGCCACACCGTCCGCGTTCGACAACAGCCATTACGAACAGGCTTGCGACCAGGCCATTGCGATGTGCGACGGCAATCTGCGCAGCACCATCAAGGCGCTGATCATGGCCAACGAATTCCTGGAAACCGAACTGATGGAATTGCAGGCGGCGATCTCCTCAGGCTGCGCGCCGCTCAGGTCGCAGCCGACCGAGAACGCGGCCTGATGGAGCAGAGCCTCTAACGGAGGGGACCTTCAAGGAGCAGAGGCTTTAACGGAGCAGATTCATGGCCGACCTCACCTATTATGTCGCATTGCCGTTCCTGCAGGATGACGCCGGCAGCTTGATCCCGGGCGCGGCGGAGGAATGCCAGAGCCCGACCACGGCGCTACGCCGCGCCGAGATATTGTCGCGCGCCCCGGGGCATATCGGCGCGGTGGCGTTCAGCCGCAGCGGCGATCCGATGGCGGGTGAATTCAGCGACGCCAAGCTACTGAAGAAATTCGGCGATGTGCCGGAGGATCTGAGCGAGCTTTGATTTCCCCGTCATTGCGAGGAGCGAAAGCGACGACGTGTCCGCCGAAGCTCAAAGAGCGAAGGTGGAAACAATCCAGCTTTCCGCTTGGTCCTAATTTATGGATTGCTTCCGCCTTCGCTCCGCGAGCTACGGCGGACGCGTTGCTTCGCTCGCAATGACGACGTTACTGGTCTCGTGGCGGCGCTGCGCCTTGCGCACATACATGGCGCTGTCGGCTTCTTCCAGCGCCCGGCCTGCTTCAGAATGCGGCGACAGGATCGCGGTTCCAGCGGACGCGCCAGCGGTGATGTTGCGGCCTTCGAACACGAAGGTGAGCCGGTCGATTTCGGCCTCCAGCAGGGCGGCCTTGGCCCGCGCATCAGTCTCGCTGAGATTCCACAGCAGCAGGGCAAATTCGTCGCCGCCGAGCCGCCCCACCACGTCGGATGCGCGCACCTGGCGCGTCAGCACCTCCGCAATCGCCTTCAGCACCTCATCGCCGGCTGCATGGCCGAACGCATCGTTGATCGGCTTCAGCCGGTCGACGTCGAGCAGGATCAGGGCCCCACTCGCCTGGTAGCGCTTGATATAGGCGATCGCGCGCGTCAGCTCGTGCTCGAAGCCGCGGCGGTTCGGGATACCGAGCAGGAAATCGGTATCGGCGGAGGCTTGCAGCTCCTCGATGCGCTTTTGCGCGGTCTTGAGTTCCGCCCGGAGCTTGCGGATGGTGGCCTTGCCGCCGGCTGCAGGCCTTGGGGGCCGGGCGGCGCCACCCTTGCGGCGCCCTAAAACCGCCTTTGCGGGCCTCCGACCTCTGTTTTTCGTGGGCATCAGTGCTTAGGCCTGCTTATGAAGGCTTGCCGGGATTTACCAAGACAGGATAGTGCATTCCCGTTCCCTTACCACGCCTTGCCGACCCTGGGTCCGACCCGATAAACCGGCCCTTCTTTTTGGATTCCTGAGAGCAATATGCCCGCCACCGTCGCCATCATCATGGGAAGCCAGTCCGATTGGGAGACCATGCGGCATGCCGCAGAAACTCTCAAAGACCTCGGGATCGCCTGCGAGGAACGGATCGTCTCGGCCCACAGGACACCCGATCGCCTGTACGCTTTCGCCAAGGGCGCCAAGGCGGCCGGCTTCAAGGTCATCATCGCCGGCGCCGGCGGCGCCGCGCATCTGCCGGGCATGACGGCCTCGCTGACGGAACTGCCCGTATTCGGCGTCCCGGTCGAGTCCAAAGCCTTATCGGGGGTCGATTCGCTCTACTCCATCGTGCAGATGCCGGCGGGCGTGCCGGTCGGCACGCTGGCGATCGGCAAGGCGGGTGCGATCAACGCCGCGCTGCTTGCGGCCAGCGTGCTCGCGCTCTCCGACAGCGCCCTGGCTGCAAAGCTTGCCGCCTGGCGCAAGAAGCATACGGACGCGGTTGCCGAACGCCCGGAGGGCCCGGCGTGACCGACTCCAATCCGGTGAAGCTGAAGCCCGGCGACACCATCGGCATTCTGGGTGGCGGACAACTGGGCCGGATGCTGGCCATGGCGGCCGCCCGACTCGGCCTGCGCTGCCAGATATTTTCGCCGGATCCGGAATCGCCGGCCTTCGACGTCGTGCTGAACGCGACTTGCGCCGAATATGCCGATGTCGAGGCGCTGGAGCTGTTCGCGAACGACGTCGACGTCATCACTTACGAGTTCGAGAACGTGCCGGCCTCCGCCGCCATGGTGCTGTCCTCGCGCCGCCCGGTGCTGCCGGACCGCAGGATTCTCGAGACCACGCAGGACCGACTCGCGGAGAAGGATTTCGTTACCAAGCTCGGCATCGGCACCGCCGATTACGCCGATGTGTCGAACGCGTCGGCCTTGCGCGAAGCGATCGCGCGGATCGGCTTGCCGGCCGTGATCAAGACCCGCCGCTTCGGCTATGACGGCAAGGGCCAGGCGATGATCCGCCAGGGCGACGATCTCGGGCGGATCTGGACCGAGCTCGGCACCAAATCGGCGATCCTCGAATCCTTCGTTCCGTTCGAGCGCGAGATCTCGGTGATAGCCGCGCGCTCAGCCGACGGCAGGGTCGAATGTTTCGACGTCACCGAAAACGAGCATCGCGACCACATCCTGAAAATCTCCCGCGCGCCTGCCGCGATCCCGGAGGCGCTCGCCGAAGAAGCGCGCACCATCGCCGGCAAGATCGCAACTGCGCTGAACTATGTCGGCGTACTCGCGGTCGAAATGTTCGTGCTGGCGGCTGGCGGCGCGGGGCCAAAAGTACTGGTCAACGAGATCGCGCCGCGGGTGCATAATTCCGGGCATTGGACGCTCGACGGCGCCTCGGTCTCGCAGTTCGAGCAGCATATCAGGGCGATCGCCGGCTGGCCGCTCGGCAAGCCGGTGCGCCACGGCGCGGTCACGATGACCAACCTGATCGGCGACGAGGTCAACGATTATGAGCAGTGGCTGACCGTGCCCGGCGCCACCGTCCATCTCTATGGCAAGGGCGCGCCGAAGCCGGGCCGCAAGATGGGCCATGTCACGGAAGTGGCTCCCGTGACAAAGAACGGCTCACGCGGCTGAGATGCGCGACTACGGCTTGTCGCCCTCGACGATGCCATCCGGCTCTTGGCTCAGCCAGCGATAGATCACGCCGCCCAGCACGCCGCCGATCAGCGGCGCCACCCAGAACAGCCAGAGCTGCGCCAGCGCCCAGCCGCCGACGAACAAGGCCGGGCCGGTGCTGCGCGCCGGATTTACCGATGTATTAGTAACGGGGATGCTGACGAGGTGAATCATGGTCAGCGTCAATCCGATCGCCAGCGGCGCGAAACCCGCCGGCGCCTTGCCGTGCGTGGCGCCCATGATGATGAACAGGAACATCGCGGTCATGACCACCTCGGTGATGAAGCAGACCACGAGGTCGTATTGACCGGGCGAATGCGCGCCATAACCGTTGGCCGCAAAGCCCTTGCCGAGGTCGAATCCCGGAGCGCCACTTGCAATCACGTAGAGCAATGCTGCGGCGACGACCGCGCCGGCAACCTGCGCAATCACATAGGGCAGGATTTGACCTGTGGGAAAACGCCCGCCTGCGGCCAGCCCCACCGTGACGGCGGGATTGAGATGGCAGCCGGACACATGGCCGATCGCATAGGCCATGGTCACGACGCTGAGCCCGAATGTCAGAGATACGCCTACGAGACCTATGCCGACCTGTGGAAAGCTGGCCGCGATCACCGCGCTGCCGCATCCCGCAAATGTGAGCCAGAACGTGCCGATGAGTTCGGCGGCATATTTTCGCGTTTCCATTGGGTGCCTCCGGGAATCGCTGTGCTTGGCTACCCCAGGGCGAAAAATCGGCCCCAAAAGTAGCGAAATCCTGAACGGAGAGGGCTTTCTGGAAGCAATTTCACTGGATTTTGCGGGGGAGGCCAGGGGGCGGAACTTCCGCCTGGAAGGTGGACATTTGGTCCTTTGTCTGATACATCCGCGCGCTCAAGGCCCAGGCGCGGTGTTTTTCCGCCCCTTGGTCTTCACCCGATTCCAATCCGATCTACTGAAAAGAGGATGCCGCGTGCAGGTTCTCGTTCGCGATAACAATGTTGATCAAGCCCTCAAGGCGCTGAAGAAGAAGATGCAGCGCGAGGGGATTTTCCGCGAGATGAAGCTCCGCGGCCATTACGAAAAGCCCTCCGAGAAGAAGGCCCGCGAAAAGGCCGAAGCCGTGCGCCGCGCGCGCAAGCTGGCCCGCAAGAAGCTGCAGCGTGAAGGCTTGCTGCCGATGAAGCCGAAGCCGGTGTTCGGCGCAGGTCCTGGTGCCGAGCGTGGCGCCGGCGGTGGCGGTCGCGGTGGTCCCGGCGGCGGACCACGCGGACCGCGCTAAGCGACCAACTTTTGAAGGCGAGATTTTTGTGAACGCGGGCCGCAGGGCCCGCGTTATTATTTTGTAAGGGCTGTATTTTACGGCGTGGCGGGTTACGAATAGGCCACGGGCGCGCATGAGTTATTTGCAGAGATGGCTAGGCCAGCTCCCCATCTTTCCTATCTGGCTTCGCGCGGGCCGCTCAGCCTCGCTTTGATCGCCATTGTGCTGTCCGGCTGCTCGATCAATCTGGGATCGCTGACGCCCTCCTCCTCCCAGCCGGAACCGGCCAAGCTGACCTCACAGAGCAACATCGCTTCGCTCTCCGAGACCATCAAGAACAACCAGAACGACCCGCAGGCCTACAATATGCGCGGCTCGGTGCTGGCGCAGGCCGGCAAGACCGACGAAGCGCTCGCCGACTTCAACAAGGCGATCAGCCTCGATCCCAATTACGGCCAGGCCTATGCCAATCGAGGGTTGATCTACCGTCAGACCAAGCGGCTCGACCAGGCGATGGCCGACTATGAACGCGCGATCTCGCTTGACGCCAACTACGCGCCCGCCTATCTCGGCCGCGGCCTCGTCTACAAGGCGCGTAACCAGCCTGCGGAAGCGCTGGCGGATTTCAACAAGGCGATCGCGCTCGCGCCCGACAATGCCGAGGCCTATTACAATCGCGGCCTGCTCTATCAGGGCCAGAAGCAGCACCAATATGCGATCGATGATTTCACCGTAGCCAACGGCCTAGTGCCGCAGCAGGCCGAACCCCTGCTGGCGCGGGCGCTGAGCTACCTCGCCACCGACCACCCGAAGGAAGCCGCCGCCGATCTCGATGAAGCGGTGCAGGACGATTCGCAGAATCCGCAGGCCTGGCTGACGCGAGGGCTCGCCTATGAGCGGCTCGGCGACAAGAGCAAGGCGGCCGGCTCCTATGGCCGAGCCATCAATCTGCGCCCGAGGGATGAAGTCGCGCGAAACGGCTTTGCCCGCGTCGGCGGCAAGCCCGGCCAGAGCTACGATACGTTCTGAGCGGGGATCGCTAAGGCGTCAGTCCGTGAACTGGCTGGCGCTGCTGCTCTGTCCCTGCCCACCGCCGCTATCGCCGTTCGAGCCCGGCAACAGCGAATGGAACATCGACTTGGTTTTCGCCAGCACATCGTGGGCCACGTTGTTGGTACGGTCGGCGAGGTTGGTAGCACGGGCCCGGAGCAGGTCGATCGGCGGAGGCGGCGGAATGTCGGCCGGCGGGACCAAGCGGTTGGGATTGTCGGCGTTGATCGAGGCTGTGTAAGGCGCCGGATTACCATTGCCCTGGTTGTTATCCTGATTATTTCCTTGGCCTTCAACCGGCGGCGCGACCACCGTGATCGGCGGCGGCAGCGGCCGGACGGAAGCGGTGGAGACGGGCGCCGTCGGCGGCGAAACGACGGTGCGAGGCGCTTCCTGCAGGCGCGGTGTGTCGGGGACGCGGGACGCCTCCTGGCTGTGTGACTGGCTGTCCTCCTTGCGCAGGCGCTCAATCGCCGCACGCGCCAGATCATTGGCGTCACGGTGATCCTCTGCCGGGGCCGAGGCAGTCTCAACCGGCGCCGCGGGAGAAGCAGACGGTGCAGGAGTGGTCTTGGCCACGGCCTTCGGCGGGGTCGGGCGCTTGGCGGCGGGGAGGCTCGCGGTTTCGGACGGCTTGAGCTCAGAAGGCTTGGATTCGGTGGGCTTGGCTTCGGACGGCTTGGCTTCAGTCGGCTTGAACTCGCCGGGCCGTTCCGAGGCCGACTTCTCGATCATGGCGCGCTCGGAGATGCCCTTGGCCGTGACGCCGTGCTCGGGAACGCTGGCAGCATCGGAAGCCGCCCCGTCGGCGGACTTAGCGTCGGCGGACTTGGCGTCGTTCTTCTTCACTTCGGCATGCGAGATGGCGGCCGGCACGGACGCGTCGGCGGCGGGCCTGTTGATGTAGTGATTGACGATGTAGGCGCCGATGATGGTCGCAGCCACCGACGGCAGAATCTCCAGCGTGAATTTCTTCAGGTAATTCAGCATTGCCGACCACTCCCAGCGGCGAACTGATGCTGGAACTTTGAGGCGCATTGAGGGATCAAGTGCGGCGTCCCGATGGCAATTAGCTGAACGCTAGATTACGGCTTCAGTTCAACCTCAAGGAACACGATCTCGGTTGCCGTTTCGTTAAGCACGTCATGCTCGACCCCGGCTTTCCGGAAGTAGGATTTTCCGGCCCCGAGCTGGGCCTTGGACCGCTCGCCATTGGGCGCCACGATGGTCATCTCGCCCGCGGTGACCGGCACGATCACATAGTCCATTTCATGAATGTGATGGCCGGTCGCGCTGCCGGGCGCAAGCCGCCACTGGGTGACCCGGACCTCGGCGGTATCGACCTGAACCTCGGATTGAGCTGGGAGCAT
>Ga0210387_10001341_pt1 | contig 18498 bp, 15 predicted proteins | sample IncBWC7OmetaG_FD_160108 | JGI IMG/M metagenome (GOLD analysis project Ga0210387, IMG submission 160108) | Forest soil microbial communities from Barre Woods Harvard Forest LTER site, Petersham, Massachusetts, United States - Inc-BW-C-7-O ...
ACAGCATTGAGCCGTAAGCCAGCACCGTCACGTGCCGTCCCGGTCGCACGACTTTCGCGCTCTCGAGCGGCACTAAGTAGTCGTTCTCCGGCACCTCACCCTTGGCAGCGCGGTACACGCGTTTCGGCTCGAAGAAGAGCACCGGATCCGGATCTTGAATCGACGCCAAGAGCAGGCCCTTCGCGTCGTACGGGTTCGATGGACACACGATCTTGAGGCCGGCCACGTGAATGAACGCCGCCTCTGGATGCTGTGAGTGATAGTGGCCACCACGAATGCCACCACCGACTGGCGTGCGGATCACGAGCTTGGCCGGATATTCTCCGCCCGAGCGGTAACGATATTTGGCAAGCTCGTTGACGATCTGATCGTAGGCAGGCCAGATGAAGTCGGCAAACTGGATCTCGACTATGGGCACCATGCCGTACAGCGCCATGCCGACGGCGCAACCAACGATGCCGTTTTCGCTGAGCGGCGTGTCGATCACGCGCTCTTCGCCGAACTCTTCGCTGAGGCCGGCGGTGACGCGAAACACGCCGCCCACCTTGCCCACGTCCTCACCCAAGACCACGACGCGCTTGTCGCGACGCATCGACGATCGCAGTGCCTCGTTGATCGCCTGAACCATATTCATCTGTGACATGGGCTGCTCCGTCGTCTCAACCTGCGAGCTCGCCCGCCGATTTCTGGTTTTGGCTTCGTTTTCGCTGCGCTCCGCTGCTCACGTACAGGAGTACGCTCCGCTGCGGTGCTCGCGAAAGCCTCCCCAAAACGCAGAACTTGGCGGCCGGGTGTTGCGTGAGCTTCATTCAAGAGTGAGGGGATGGCGCGCGGGGGCCGCGTAGCAGCTCGGCGCGCTCTTCTTGCAGGTGCCAGGGCGGCTTTTCGTAGACGTCCTCGAACATCGTTTCTAGGGCTGGTGGCGGCGTTTTTTCACTGATCGTGACGGCCGCGCGGAAACGCTGATCGATGTCGGCGATGAGCGCTTGCTCCTTCCGGTCATCCCACAGCTTTCGACGCTCGAGGTATTGTCGCCCACGCTCGAGTGGATCGCGATCCGCCCAGGGCTTGAGCTCATCCGTCGCGCGGTAGCGGTTCGGGTCGTCGCTGGTGGAGTGCCCACCCATGCGATAGGTGATGGCCTCGATCAACGTCGGGCCGAGGCCCTGCTCGCCGCGGCGCACCGCTTCACGCACGACACTCACGACCGCGAACAAATCGTTACCATCCACCCGCACGCCCGGAATGCCGTAAGCGGCGGCCTTTTCAGCGAAGGTGCGGGTCGCGGTTTGACGCTCGACCGGTACGCTGATGGCCCAACCGTTGTTGCGGCAGAAAAACACGACGGGCACCTTGAACACGCCGGCGAAATTCATCCCGCTGTGAAAGTCCGTCGAGCTGGTCGCGCCGTCTCCGAAGTAGACGAGGCTCGCCACGTCTTTGCCGTCGATCTTGGCACCCCAAGAAAAGCCGACGGCTTGCGTGATCTGCGTACCCACGGGCGAGCTGATCGAGCACCAACCCACCTCACGGCACGTGTAGTGATCGGGCATTTGCCGCCCCTGTACCGTGTCGTTCGCGTTCCCAAACATGTTGTCGACGAACTTCTGCAAGCCCAGGCCACGCATCAGCGCCGCGCCGAATTCACGATAACAGGGAAAGAGCCAATCACTCTTTCGCATCGCGAAGGCCGAGCCGATGATGGCCGCCTCCTCGCCCAAAGAACCGACGTGAAAGCCGATCCGACCTTGGCGCTGCAGCGCCACGAGGCGTTCGTCCAGCTGCCGGGTGGTCGCCATCCAGCGATAGATTTCGACCACCTCTTGGTCGCTGAGACCGGGGTCGAAACGCGGATCGAGGGTGCCGTCGTCGGACAGCACACGGATGACTTTCGCCGGCTCTGCCGGCCGAAAAGTCGCGGGCTTTTCTGGCATCATATCCATATCAGGCAAACGAGGCTCTCGGGCGCAGCGCCCGAACCAGCGCGCTATTCGTCGAGCGCGTGGGCGGCCTCCTCGATGGCTTGCTCGACTGCTGCGCCGGCTAGTTTGAATTCTGCGGCAAGTTTGTCCAGGACCTCGCGCTCGACCGGACTCACTCCGCCGGACACGTGCGCGAGCAGCGAGGAAATGCGCAAGACCTCGCGGGCGTGGTCCTCGCGAGTGATGGTACGAGCAACCATTTGAATGCGCTTGCCCATGCCGTCTTCGCCGAGTTGATCGTGTAGATCCGCGAGCAGTGCCGAGACCTGTCGTTCCGCTACCGCTCCACCGCAGGCGGTCACGACGACGTGCTTGAACGCGGCCTGCTCGGTGTCGTCGAATTCACCGTCCGCGTTGGCGACTAGAAACGCACCTTCGACCACCGCCTCGAACAAGCGTGCCGCCTCCGGATCGAAACCCGTGGGTTGGGTCAAATCGTCGTCGTCCGACTTCCAGCCATAGGAGCTTGCCGCAACGCTGAGCAGCGAGGCTCGCGCACCCGTCGCCGCGGCATAAGCCGGAGTCTGGGTGAGCTGTCGCGCGACCTTACCGATCAGGCTGAAGTCCGGGGCAGGCATTGGGGATTCCCTCTATAAACGGCCGCGGCAGGCTAACCGAAGTTCGCCACCGCGTCATGTGCGTGCTCCGCCTCGCAGCACGCGGGCCGGACGGTTTTCGGCGCCAAAGCCCTCAACGGCGCACCAATGACTCCGGCCGAATCAGCCGCGGCGACGCGTGCTCAGCGTCCGGTAGCGCGAATAACGCCGCTCCGCTCTGGCCGTCCCGGCTGGCGGCGGGCTCGGACGGCGCGCTCGCCGGGCGCAGGCGTGCCTCCACGAACCCCTCGGCAGCGTGATAACTGGAGCGCACGAGCGGGCCCGAGGCGATGAATGCGAACCCCATTTCGCGCCCCGCGCGGGCGTATTCCTCGAACTGCTCGGGAGGCACGTAGCGCTCGACTGGCGCGTGCTTCGGCGTCGGGCGCAGGTACTGGCCCAACGTGAGGATGTCGACCCCAGCCTGACGGAGATCGCGCATCGTCTCCAAAACCTCTTCGTCGGTCTCACCGACGCCGACCATGATCGAGCTTTTCACGAAGCGCTCGGGGACGCGCGCCTTGGCGTGCGAGAGCACGCCGAGCGAGAGATCGTAGTCGCACCGTTGATCACGGATCGTAGGCGTCAAGCGACGCGTGACCTCGATATTGTGCGCGAACACGTCGGGACCGCCGTCGACCATCGTGTCGATGTCGCGCTTCCGGCCACCGAAATCTCCAACCAAGGTTTCGACCAACAAGCCTGGGCTGTGCTCACGCAGTGCAATGACGGCGCGCGCCATGTGCGACGCTCCACCGTCGAGCAGGTCGTCCCGGTCGACCATCGTCAGTACGACGTAGCGGAGCCTGAGCTGGGCTATTGCCCGCGCGACGTGCTCGGGCTCACGCGGATCGACCGCGCCCCGCGGATTGCCGGTGGTTACCGCACAAAAACGGCAGCCACGCGTGCAGGTGTGACCGAGCAGCATGACCGTGGCAGTACCCGAAGCCCAACACTCACCGACGTTCGGGCAACGCGCTTCCTCACACACCGTGTACAGGTCGAGCTCGCGCAGCGTTTGCTTGATGCGCGTGTAGTTCTCGCCGCCGGGCGCGCGAACCTTCAGCCAAGGTGGCTTCGGGTCGTGGATTTTGAGCGCGCGCGAGGCCGTCACGAAGGGCCCCCCAGTAGCTTCTCGAGCAGATCATTGACCAGCTTCGGGTTCGCCGATCCGCCGGTCTCCTTCATGGCTTGACCCACGAAGAAGCCCATCAGGCCTTTTTTTCCAGCGCGCATGGAGGCCGCTTGGCTCGGGTACTTGTCGATCAGCTGCCGACACAACGCCTCGAGCGCGCCGCTGTCGGACACGACGCGGAGCCCGCGCTCGTCCACGACCGAACGCGGCAAGCGCTCGCTGCCCTCGATCGCGGCAAACACGTCCTTAGCTTGTTTGCCGCTGATTTCACCGGAGTCGACCAAAGCCAGCAAGTCTGCGACTTGTGTCGGGTTGACCGTGAACGTCGCGTCCAAGCCGTGTGATTTGGCGCCGCGAAGCACGTCATTCGCCACGAAATTTGCGACCTTCACGGGCTGATTGAACTGCTTCAACACGGCCTCGAAAAAGCTGGCGTACTTGGGGTGCTGAGTCAGGGTCAGCGCCGCAGCTGGCGTGAGCCCGAAATCCGCGACCCAGCGCTTTCGCACCGCCTGCGGCAGCTCGTTCAACCGTTCACGCGCTGTGGCGACGAACGCGGCTTCGACGCGGAGCGGCGGCAGATCCGGCTCCGGAAAATAGCGATAGTCGTGCGCTTCCTCTTTGGAGCGCAGTGTGTGCGTGAGCCCGGTGTCCGGGTCGAAGCTGCGCGTCTCTTGACGGATCTTGCCGCCGGCGTCGAGGATCGCCGTTTGACGCACGATTTCAGCGTCAATCGCGCGCTGCACGAACTTGAACGAGTTGATGTTCTTGAGCTCGCAGCGCGTGCCGAACGCCTCGGTACCCTTGGGGCGAATGGACACGTTCGCGTCACAGCGAAAGCTCCCCTCCTCCAAGTTGCCGTCGTTCACGCCGATGAACACCAAGATATCGCGCAGCGCGCGCATGTACGCTGCCGCCTCGGCGCTGGAACGCAAATCCGGGTCGCCGACGATCTCGACCAGCGGCGTGCCAGCGCGATTCAAGTCGACCAGCGAGTCACCCGCGACGCCGTGCAAGTTCTTGCCGGCGTCTTCTTCCATGTGCGCGCGCGTGATGCCCACGCGCTTGACCACTCCGTCGACCTCGATATCGAGGTAGCCCTTCGTTGCGATCGGCTCCTCGAATTGGCTGATCTGATAGCCCTTCGGCAGATCGGGATAGAAGTAGTTCTTACGCGCGAAGATGCTCTTCTCGTGGATCGTGCAATTGAGGGCGAGCCCCGCCTGCACGGCCATCGTCACCGCTTCGCGGTTCAACACCGGCAGTGAGCCGGGCAACCCCAGGCACACCGGGCAGACATTCGTATTCGGAGCCCCGCCGAAGTTCGTCGAACAAGAGCAGAAGAGTTTGCTCTTGGTGAGTAGTTGCGAGTGAACCTCGAGCCCGATGACTGGTTCGTATTCCATGAGAGCAAGGGCCAGGTTTAGCGCTGAACTCAGTGCGATTCTAGTCCAGGCTCTTTTTTGGTTGCTGGCGCCCGAAACTCAGTGCTTCTCGCGATCCAGTCCGGGATGCGACGACTCACCCGGCTCATGCCGCGGGTTGGCCGTCAGATGCGAGCCATCACGACCCGGGAAACCCATCAGCACGTCTTTCTCGAAGATGAACTGCTCGCGCGAATCATACGGGGCGGCGTGCACGCCGGTGTCCATGCGAATTGCGTCGCACGGGCAAGCTTCCACGCAGAAGCCGCAGAAAATGCAGCGCAGCTCGTCGATAACGAAGCGCTGGGGGAAGCGCTCGTAGCCACGGCGCGGGTCGCCTTCCGGATATTCACCGGCTTCGATGTGGATGCACTGCGCCGGACATGCCGTCGAGCAGCACAGACACGCGACGCAACGCGGTGAACCGTCGTCGCGCTGCGTGAGCCGATGCACACCACGAAAGCGCGCCGGATACGGGCGCTTTTGCTCGGGGTAGGAAATGCAATTGATGCCGTCCTCGATGCCCTCCAAGACCGGATCGTTGCGTTGACCCAAAACCATCTCCTTCGTGTTCTGAAAGAAATGCTTCATCGTGATGCCGAGACCCTTGGCGATCTCGGGGATGTACGTTTGAACCGAAGCGCTACGCTGGGGCCGCACGACAGCGACTCCCGTGACTTTCTTCGGGCCGAGCGGCTGCGTTTCGTTCTTCATGCTCCCATCCGTACGCTGCGAGTCCCACCGGCCGCGGCTGCAAATTGCGCCGAGGACGAGGACAATGTTTTCCGTTTGTGCACTGGCTTCACCAAGAACACGACGAAGGCGATAAAGCCTCCGATGCCGGCTAGCGCCACGAGCGCCTTGGTGTAGTCAGCCAATAGATCCATGAATTTGCCGACGCCGGGCCCGGCCGACGCGATCGCCAGCACGATCAGCCCAGTCGCGAGCACATTGCCGAGCGACGCCGGCAAGAGCTTACGCCAACCGAGACGCATCAGCTGATCGTAGCGGAAGCGCGGCAGAGTCCAGCGGATCATCAGCTGGAGCCAGCACAAGGTCAGCGTCTTCAACACGAAGCCGAGCGCGCCGACGACGATCACGAGCACGTGCGGCAAGAGCTGATCGAAGAGCACCGTGTCGCCGATCGCGACGTGTAGGCCGTCGCGATACAAGAACGGCAAATCCCAACCGCCCAGAAAGATCGCTGACATCAACCCAGCAGAGGTAACGACGGCGATGTACTCCGCGAAGAAGAACATCGCGAACTTCATACCGGCGTATTCGGTGAAGTAGCCGGCGACGATTTCGCTCTCACCCTCCGGGATATCGAACGGGATGCGCTTCGACTCGGCGACGGACGCCGTGAAGAACAGAAAGAACGCCGCGGGTTGCACGAAGATGCCCCAGGCATGCTGCTGCTGCCACTCGATCATCTTGTCGACACGCAGCGAGCCGTAAACCATCACGGCGCCCACCAGGGTGAGACCCATGGTCACCTCATAGGAGACCATTTGGCTTGCAGCGCGCACGCCGCCGAGGAGGCTGTATTTGTTGTTGCTACGCCAACCCGCCAGTGCCGCCCCGACGATGCCCGTGCCTGCCAGCGCAAAGAAGTAGAGCAGCCCCACGTCGAGGTCGACGACCTGCAATTTGACGGCGCCTTCGACGCACACGCCATCGCGCGGCACGAAGCTCATCAACGTGGAGAGCTGGCCGTCTTTCAGACCAAAGCAGAGGGTGTCCCCGAACGGGATCACGGCCATCACGACGAGCGCCGGAAAGAACGAGATGAACGGCGCGAGGCTGTGCAGGAATTTGTCGGCTTCCGGCGGAATGAAGTCTTCCTTGAAGATGGTCTTCAGGCCGTCCGCCGCCGGGTGCAGCAAGCCAGCGAGGCGCAAACCGATGCGCGGTTCGTTGCGAATGCTAAACGCCGCATAGCCCGCGCCAGCCAAAATCGAAAAGATCAGCAGGCCCGCGCCGCCGCCATAACCGATGTCCCGCACTTGCTCGCCGAACGCCGAGTCATTGAGCGTGAGACCGACGAAGAGCGCGACGAAGTGAGCGAATAGGCCGGCGAAGAAGATACGGCGCGGATCCCCGAGTGAGTAGATCCAGGCGTCGAAGCTGCTCAGAACACCGCGGTTTTGCACGCGCCCAGCGATCACCACGCCGGTCAGCCACGTGAAGAGGATGCCGAGTTGGCTGAACAGCATGGCGCGCTGACCGCGCACCTCGGGCGGCGGCTCGAGCTTGAGCACGACGAAGAACACGCCGGCCGCGACGGCCAACGCCGGCAAGACGGCCAGGGCTTGTGCGACCGTGGTCGGGATCCAAGCCACTGCGCGGTTCGGCCCGATGCGGTCTTGGATCATTGCACCTTGGCGGCGATCCACCCAGGTCAGGACGACGGCGACGTTCATCGCAAACATCACGACCACGAAGGCCTTGATGAAGAACAACAGAAAACTCAGGAGGGTGAGCGGCATTATTCTGCTCCGAGCGAGGCACTGTCCGGGGCCACGCTACGCGGGGCGCTTGGCGCCATGACGGCGCGCAGTTCAGCGAGTTTCTTGAAGCCGAGTGGTTTGCCAGCAAGGGTTGCAAGCTCCGCGATTAGGCGAAAAGCCGGCTTCGACGCACCTTGCGAGTTGATCGCCTTCTCACTCTCTTGGCTGATGCCCTTGGCGTTCACGAACGTGCCTTCGGCCTCGGCCCAGCTACTGGCCGGCAAGACGACGCGCGCCTTCGCCACGAAAGGACCTTCGTGGGTGGAGATCGCGATCAGGTTCGTGATGTCGGCGAGGGCCGCGCCCCCACCCGCGGACGGCGTCGCCGAGCCGAGCGCGATCACGGTCTTGGCCTTGCCCGCTCGAATCGCTTCCACGAACTCGACGAAGCTCTTGAGCCCGAGGCTTCTGCCCAGTGCCGCGATGCCGGTCGTGTTCGGGTTCTTGTCCGGGTGACGCAGGATGTCGTCACCCTGCCCCGCCGGGCGCCCGCTTTGGTAGACGGCGCTTATCCCAAACGCCTTGGCTAGCAGCAGCAGCGCGAAGTTGTCCTCGTTCGAGTGCTCGGCGCTGAGCACCACCGCGGTCGAATCCGGTGCAGCCTTGCTCAGTGCTTCCACGGCATGTTCGAGCGCGGACGCCAGGCTGACGCTCTCGCCTCGCACGCGCGCGTCGAGCACACGGCCCTCGTGAATGCGGCGATGATCGAGCATGCCGTCGTCGCACATCCAGAATTTATTCACGGCCAGGTTCTCGCGCGGGCGGTAGCGGTACGCCTTCTGGTCGCGCGGATCGAAATCCGTGAATGAATTGCAGCCCGTCGCGCAGCCCACGCACACGGTGCGCACCCCGCGCAGGAACCAAACGCGCGCCTTGAATCGGAAATCAATCGACGTCAGCGCGCCGACCGGGCACACGTACTCGGTCATCAGAGTGTAGGCATGGTCGAGCTGGCGACCTGGAGCGACCACGATCTCGTTCAGGTTGCCGCGCTCACGCACGCTGAGCACGGGGTCTTTCGCGAGCTCTTCGGACACGCGCACGCAGCGCGTACACACGATGCAGCGCTCCGCGTCGTAAACGATGGTCGGGCCGAACACCACCGCCTTGGGCTTGTGGATTGGCTCGTCGCGCATGCGCTTCTTCGTACCTTGATGCTCGAGCCAGTAATCTTGCAGGCGGCACTCGCCGGCTTGATCGCAAATCGGGCAGTCTACGGGGTGATTCAGGAGTAAGAGCTCCTGAACCGCGGCGCGCGCCGTGTCGACGTGCTCGCTGGTTTGGCTTTTGACGACCATGCCGTCGGCCGCTGCTTGTTGGCAGCTCGGCACTAGCTTGGGCTTCTTCTGCGGCAGGTACTGCTGCGCTTTTTCATCCCAAGCGAGCACGTCCAAGAGCAGCGCTGGGCGGCCGGGGGGCGGCATGATCTCGACCAGACACATGCGACAATTGGCAGCGACGGACAGACCCGCGTGCCAGCAGTAGTGCGGGATGTCGATCCCCGCCTTCTGCGCAGCGCGAATGATCGTCTCGCCCGGTTCGAAGGGGATCTCGCGGTCGTCTAATTTGAAGTTCGGCATTCAGAATTTTCCGAGAGAATCGAGTGATCGCTTAACGATCGCACTCGCCGCCAATCATGTTCAAGGAACCGAAGCTTGGCACCACGTCGGCCATCATCGCGCCCGTGATCACGCGCTCCAGACCGGCCGTGATCAGGAAGCACGGCGGCCGAATGCGCACGCGGTATGGCGTGCCACTGCCGTCGCTCACGAGGTAGAAGCCGAGCTCACCGTTGCCGCCTTCGGTGTAGGAATACACCTCGCCGGCTGGCAATTTGAGGCCTTCCATCACGATCTTGAAGTGCTGAATGGTACCTTCGATCGTCTTGTACACTTCATCCTTGGGCGGCAGGATGATGCGCGGGTCGTCGATGTTGACCGGGCCGCTGTCGGCCATACGCTGACAGGCTTGCTCGATGATACGCGCGCTCTGCTTCATCTCCGCCAAGCGCACCATGAAGCGGTCGAAACAGTCGCTGGCCGAACCAACCGGCACGTCGAAGTCGACCTCGCCGTACTTCAAGTACGGGCTCGCCTTGCGCACGTCGTACGGCACGCCGGTCGCGCGTAGGCACGGGCCGGTCCAACCGAGGGAGATGGCGTCGGCCTGACTGATGACGCCGATGCCCTCCAAACGATCGAGGAAGATGCGGTTGCCGAGCAGCAACTTCTCCACCTCGTCGACGACCGAAAGGATGTGCTTCGTGACGGCACGGGCGTTGTCCTTCAGGTGCTCGGTGGGCGGCGAAGCCATGCCGCCCACGCGACCGAAGCTGTGCGTGAGCCGCGCACCGGTTTCTTCCTCGAGCAGATCCCAGATCATCTCGCGGGCCTTGATCATCCATAGAAACGGCGTGAACGCGCCGAGCTCCATGGCCATCGCGCCGTCACAAGTCAGGTGATCCGACATGCGGGCGAGCTCGCCCAGGATCATGCGGTACCACTGGCAACGCTCGGGCACGGTGACGCCGAGCATCTTCTCGCAGGCCAGCGCGAAGCCCACGTTGTTCAACATGGGCGACACGTAGTTGCAGCGGTCGACGTACGGGAACACCTGCGTCCAGTTGCCGCGCTCGCACATCTTCTCGAAGCCGCGATGCAGGTAGCCGACCTGCACGTCGACGTGCTCGATGATCTCCCCGCTGAGCTCCATCACGCAGCGCACGGTGCCGTGCATTGCCGGGTGCGCCGGGCCGACGTTGAGCAACATCGGCTCAGTCGGCATCTCGAGCTCGGCTTCGTCTAGTTCTTGGTCGAGAGGCTCCATCAGTTTACCTGTGAGTCGTCGGAGTCGGTTTTGCGCGAGTGCGTTTGACGACCGAAGGACATGCCTTCGTCGACGCTGAACGGCGCGATTTTTTCGATGTTTGGCACATCGCGATAGGCGATGAGCGGTTGGATCTTGTCCGCCGGATAGTCCTTGCGCAGCGGGTGCCCCTCGAACTCCGGGTACATCAGGATGCGCCGCAGATCCGGGTGACCTTTGAAGACCACGCCGAACATGTCGAAGCACTCGCGCTCGAGCCAATTGGCGCTGGCCCAAAAGTCACACAGCGAGTCGACCAGGGCCTCGTCGCCCTCGGAGTCCCCGGTGCGAGTCTTCAAGCGCAAACGGTGACCGCGCGTGAGTGAGTAGAAATGGGCCACGATTTCGAAGCGCGGCTCGCGCTCGGGGAAATCGACGGCCGTCAGATCCGTCAGCATGTCCATGCTGGCTTGCGGCGCGTCGTGCAGCAGGCGCGCGACTTCTTTCCAAGCCGCTGCCTCCACCACCACCGTTTCGTCGCCGTGCAGCGAGTGAGTCTCCAGCACCGCAGCGCCGAAGTTCTTCTTGATCAGTTCGACCAGAGCTTTTGACATCTGAAAAAGCCTATGAAATCAGGCGATCGAGGTGCGTGATTTGCGGAGCTGCACCAGACCGAGGTTGGGCTCGACCACCGGATCCAAACGCGGTTTCACGATCGCAGGCTCGCGATTGCCGCTCTGGATTTTGTCCTGCAGGAGCATCAGGCCGTCGAGCACCGCTTCGGGCCGCGGCGGACAACCGGGCACGTAGACGTCGCACGGGATGACTTTGTCGACGCCCGCGACGCACGCGTAGTTGTCGTAGAAGCCGCCGCACGAAGCGCACGTGCCGAACGCGAGCACCCACTTGGGCTCCGCCATCTGCTCGTAAATGCGCTTGAGAATCGGCGCTTGACGTTGGGTAATCGTACCGACCACCCAGAGCAGGTCCGACTGGCGGGGTGAGAAGCGCGGAGCCTCCGAGCCGAAGCGCGAGAAGTCGTAGCGCGGGCTCGACACGCTCATGAACTCCATGCCGCAGCACGCGGTCACGAAGGGGTACATGAAGAGTGAGTATTTTTGCGCCCAAGCCAGAACGGCTTCCAAGCGCGTGGTTGCGAAGCCGGCGCCGCCTGCGACACCCGGCTCGACGATCTGAGTCGAGGTCTTTTTCAGCTCTCCCATTCGAGGGCTCCCTTTTTCCAGCAGTAGGCGAGCGCCACGATCAACGCGACGATGAAGCTGAACATCGTTGCGAAGCCGCTCCAGCCGAGCCCTTTGAACAGGGCCGCCCACGGGTACATGAACACGACCTCGATGTCGAAGACGACGAAGAGGATCGCAGTGAGATAGAATTTGACGCTCAGCTTCGTGTTTTTGGCGCCTTCGGTGTCGTTGCCACACTCGAAGGGACTGAGCTTCTCGGGGTTCGGATTTTTGGGTCCGATGAACTGGCCGCCCAAGAACATCACGGACGAGATGACCGCGACGATGGCGAACATCACGAACATCGGCAGGTAGATTTGAAGCATGCGGCGACTCGGTGCGGGCTATGGGTGCAGCAGCATTCGGGTGGTGCTGCGACGGAGGCGTTGGGCTCGAGCGGTCGCGGGCGCTCGGAGGCTGCTCTCGAAGCCGTCCCGGCGCGCGCAACCTCTGGAAATTACGCTACGTCTGGGCGCTATGTAGTGCTTGCGTCCGCAGGCTGTCAATGCAAGCGACAGGGCGCCGCGCAGACGCTTGCGAGACCACGCGCGTCCCCTGCTTCAGGCCGGTGGAGGAGCGGAACCTTCCACGGCATTTCGCCAGGTTCGAAAGGGCGGCCCGAGGGCCGCTTCTACCTGTTCGAGCAGTGGAGCGAGCGCTTGTTGGGTGGCCCCGGCGGCTTTGGCCTCGACCACCGCCGAGAAAGCGGCCACGTAGCGCGAGCGCGCCAAGAGCGCCTGCGCGAGCATGGGCCAAACGCGATCACCCGGGGCCCCCAGATTGGCCGCGCGGCGGAGCGGGCCGATCGCCTCCCCCGGCCGAGCGTCCCCCAGCATCGCTTCCCCAAGGCGAAAGTAGATGTCCGAGGCGGCGGTACCATCACCCGCGTATTGGACGCCGAGCCGAAGCACCTCCTCACCTTTGCCCATCTCGCCGAGGGCAATGCAGGCGCTTCCGAGCAAGCCGAGCGCGCGGGCGATCAGCGCCCGAGTGTCGGCGTTGAGCATCTGGCCGTCGGGCGTGCGCAGAAAAATGGCCAGCGGTGCGGGCCAAGCGCCCAAAAGCTCCAAGATCCGCACTTGGTCTCCGCGCGCAGCGGCAGCTTCGGCCTCGGCGACGCGGCTCAGCTCGATCGCGCCGCGCGCGGCTGGGCGCGCCAGACGGTCGAGCTCTTCCCGCACGTGGGTGCGCAGGCGGGCGCGAAACGCCCCCACCGGGTAGCTCTCTTCAATCCCGTCGTGCAGCAGGCGTAGGTGCGAACCGTCGCGATCGACGGTGAGCTCACGCAAAGTATAGCCGTACAGCGGCGCGAGCAGCAGATAGCGCACGCCGATGTGAAGCTGCACCGCCTCCAGATCAGTCGCGCGCCGCGGCGCGGGCCCGAGCGGCTCCTCAGTCACGAGCGCGCTTACCAGGCGGCGCCGAAAATCCGCCAACGTCAGGCGCTGGGTGTCGGTTTCGGTGATTTCGGCGTCCTCCGGACCGACGACGAAGTCGACCAGTGTGTTGTCGGGCGTGCGGCGATCAACCGTGAGCGAGGTGATCCGCGCACCGGTGATCATCGCGAACCCGAAAAAGCGTGGCCCGACGATGTCGCACAGCGCCTGGAAGCTACCGATGCCCTCACCAATCCGTTCGAACCAACCGTCGGTACGTATGGACTCGAGCGAGACGATGAGGGGATCCGCCATGAAATCCGAAGATCCACATTTTCTCACGGATCTCGCGTCCGGAACAAGACAAACTCGGGCTCCTAAAGAATCCGTGGCAGAAGGAGTCGGTCTTGCCCCGCTCGCGCCGCAGTCGGCTTCCGGTTGTCGTCCACGCTCCAGGTGCACCTGCTGCACCTGCTGCTCCCGCCGTGATCGAGGCTTATGGCGCGGCTTCTGGCGTGGGACACGCCACGCAAGCAGCGTACGACCAAAGGACCCGGGCAATTGGCCGGGCTCTGCTGACTTGGTACGAGAAGCACAAACGAGATCTACCCTGGCGAAAGTCGCTCGACCCGTATGCGGTGTGGGTCAGCGAGATGATGCTGCAGCAGACGCAAGTCACGACGGTCATCCCCTACTTCGAACGTTGGATGAAGCGCTTCCCCGACGTCGCAGCGCTCGCACGCGCGAACGAAGGGGATGTGCTGCACGCGTGGCAGGGGCTCGGCTACTACTCGCGCGCTCGCAACTTACGCCGCGCTGCTCAGGAAATGGTGCAACGGCACGCGGGGCGCGTCCCCGAAGAGGTCGCAGAGCTGCGCGCGCTGCCAGGGATTGGACCGTACTCGGCGGGCGCGATCGCGAGCATCGCTTATGGACGGGCCGAGCCGTTGGTCGACGGCAACGTGATCCGCGTGCTGGCGCGACTCTTCGCGCGCCGCGGTGATCCGAATCGCTCGCCGCTGAAGACCGAGCTCTGGGAGCTCGCGAGCTCACTCGTGCGTTCGCTTCCGCGCGGCGCCGCGCCAGGCGACTTCAATCAAGCCCTGATGGAGCTCGGTGCGACCGTATGCACGCCGCGTGGAGCGCGCTGCGAAGCCTGCCCACTCGCCGCGCATTGCTTCGCGAAAAGGCAGGATTTGGTGGAGATCCTCCCGGAGCTGCCCAAGCGCGAAAAGCCGACTCCCGTGCACATGGTTGCGGCGATCGCGGCGCGCGGCGAGCGCGTGCTGGTCACGAAGCTCGGGGCCGACGCGCCGCGCTGGGCCGGGATGTGGCTCTTCCCCAACACGGAAGTGCGGCCCAGCGAGACGCCCGAGGCCGCGCTACGGCGCATGCTCGCAAGCTGCGTAGGACTGCGCGGCGAACCGTCAGGCATAGCTTGCGTGGTTCGGCACAGCGTGACGCGCTTCCGCATCACTCTCGATGCTTACCGGGTAGTGAGCCTGAGCGGCAGCGCGCGAGCTCTGTCCGTGGCAGAAGTCGCTTGGCAAAGGCCGAGTGAGCTGTCGAACGTGGCCATGCCCGCGGCGCATCGCACCATCGCCGAACGGCTACTGGACGGCTAGAAGACGCGCTGGCGCGCGACAGCCAGCGTGCTCAGCCACAAAATCCGTCGCTCGCGCAGAACTGCTCGCTCGAGCAACGGTCGGCGCCCTTGCAATCGCCGTCTGAGCTACATGCGGTAGCGCACACGCACTTGCTGTTTCCAGTGCAGCATGAGCAGGTCAGCCCGGCGGCACAGCCCTGCGCCGCGATCGTGCACGCTGATCCTGCGCTCATGCCGCCAGCGCTCGGGCTGCCGCCGGCGCTGCTGCCACCCGAGCCCGCGCCGCCTGCGCTTGCGCCGCCCGCACTCGAACCACCGGCGCTCATGCCACCCGCGCCCGCTTTGCCCGCGCCGCCCAAGGCGCCACCGGCGCCGCCGCCCGACTTCGCACCGCCCAACCCCGTGCCCCCAGAGTTTGCGCCCGCAGAGCTAGTGCCGCCCGAGCCCGCGCTGCCACCCGAAGCGCCGCCGGGCAAGCCCGATCGACCTGCGTTCGAGCTCGAGCTGGTGCCCGCTGAGCTGGCACCCCCCGCGGTCAGTCCCGTGGCCCCCGCCGACGTCACGCCTGCCCCGGAAGCGCTACTCGTGTTCTCGGTCCCGCTGCTCGACGAACCGGAGACGCCGAAGTCATCGGGCGCAGTGCCACTTTCTGCAGTCGCACAGCCGACACCGAGGACGACCAAGAGCAAGCACGCGGCACGGATCAATTCAGATCGAATCATGCTGTCCTTCGCACGCGAGCCAGCATCGAGAGCTCGACGATCCATCGAGCGTAACGCTCGTTCGCCCACAAAAACAGGCCGCAACTGGCAAGCGTCGGCGACCTACATCGGACTCTACACAAGCGCAGTCTCTGCGCAGAACGCGAGGACTTCGAAATCACGAATGCTTCGAGTCGCCGCGCGCGGACAATCTATGTAGCTACGCCACGTCGATTTTTTCGAGGCTGCGTAGCGTTCGCGAAGCATAGCTGCTTCGCGAACGCTCAGACTTTCATCGGTTCGATTTTGCCGCTATCGACGCCGAGCGCGGCAATCGCTGCGGCCACGTCTTTGCCGCTCAATTTGCCGTCCTGGCGAAGTGCGTCGAGCGCACCGATGACGACGCTCTCGGCGTCGACCTCGAAGTGCCGGCGCAGGGCCTCGCGCGTGTCGCTCATGCCGAAACCATCGGTACCGAGCGGCACGAAGCGGCCGGGAATGAAGCGCGCCACGACGTCGGCGGTAGCTTTGATGTAGTCGGAGGCGGCGATGAACGGCCCTTCGACACCCGACACCGCGCGGGTCAGGTACGGCACCTGCGGCTCCGCCTCCGGGTTCAAGCGGTTGTGGCGCTCGCAAGACATCGCGTCATTGCGTAACTGCTGGTAGCTCGTGACGCCCCACACGTCGGCGGAGACATCGAATTTTTCAGCGAGCAACGCTTGGGCGCGGAGTACCTGCATCATGATCGAACCGCTGCCGAAGAGCTGCACGTGGTGCTTGAGCTTCTTCTCCGCACTCTTGAATTTGTAGATGCCGCGCAGCACGCCCTCGCGGGCGCCCTCGGGCATGGGCGGCATCGGGTAGTCTTCGTTTTGTAGCGTGATGTAGTAGTAAATATTCTCGTTCTTCTCGAACATTCGAAGCAAGCCGTCCTCGATGACGGCCGCCAATTCGAAGGCGAAGCTCACGTCGTAGGCAATGACGTTCGGCACGCTCATCGCGGCCATGTGGCTGTGGCCGTCCTCGTGTTGCAAGCCTTCGCCGTTCAGCGTGGTGCGCCCCGCGGTTGCGCCAAGCACGAAGCCGCGCGCCATCGAGTCGCCCGCGGCCCACAATTGGTCGCCGGTGCGCTGAAACCCGAACATCGAATAGAAGATGTAAAACGGGATCATCGGCTGCCCGAGCACCGAATACGAAGTGGCCGCCGCGGTGAAGGACGCCATCGAGCCCGCCTCGGTGATGCCCTCTTCGAGCACTTGGCCGTCTTTGCTCTCGCGATAGTAGAGCAATTTGCCCTTGTCGATCGGCTCGTAGAGCTGACCATGCGCGGCATAGATACCAACCTGGCCGAACAGCGCGTCCATACCGAAAGTGCGCGCTTCGTCCGGCACGATCGGGACCACGCGTTTGCCGATCGTCTTGTCACGCAGCAGCTTCGCCAACATGCGCGAGAACACCATCGTGGTGGAGGCCTCGCCTTTGGCCATGCCTTGATAAAATTCGGCGAACAGCTCGGGCTTGGGCGCCTCGAGCTTCACGTCGACACTGCTGCGCCGCTTGGGCAGCGGGCCACCCAGCACGCGCCGACGCTCGAGTAAGTACTCGACCTCGGGGCTGTTCATGCCGGGGTGAAAGAACGGTGACTCGTCGATTTTGTCGTCGCTGATCGGCAATTCCAAAATATCCCGGAACGCCTTGAGCTCACTCGACTGCATCTTCTTCTTCGAGTGCGTGACGTTGCTGCCCTCGAAGCTTTCGCCGAGCATCCAACCCTTGACGGTGTGCGCGAGCACCACCGTGGGCCGGCCTTTGGTCTCGAGCGCACGCTTGTAGCCGGCGTACACCTTGTGACTGCTGTGGCCGCCGCGCCGCAATTTACCCACTTGGTCGTCGCTCAAGTGGCTGACGAGCTCGAGCATCCGCGGATCGCGGGCGAAAAACGCCTTGCGCACGGTTTCACCGGAAGCTGTGGTGAGCCGCTGCCATTCACCGTCGACGATCGTATTCAGGTGATCGCGCAGCACGCCTTCCGTGTCGCGCGCGAAAATCTCGTCCCAGTTATCGCCCCAAATCACCTTCACCACGTCCCAACCCGAGCCACGGAACACGGCTTCCAGATCTTGGATGATCTTGCCGTTGCCACGCACCGGACCGTCGAGACGCTGCAAGTTGCAGTTGACGACGAACGTCAGATTGTCGAGCTTCTCACCGGCCGCGATGCGCAGCGCGCCGAGCGTCTCGGGCTCGTCGGTCTCGCCGTCACCGACGAAGCACCACACGTGCGACTTCGAGGTGTCGGCGAGCCCGCGATTTTCCATATAGCGATTGAAGCGCGCTTGGTAGATAGCCCCGATCGGCCCGAGTCCCATGCTGACCGTCGGGAACTCCCAATAGTCGTTCATGAGCCGCGGGTGCGGGTACGACGAGAGGCCCTTGCCGCGCTCGGTTTCACGGCGAAAGTGCTCCATGTGGTCGACCGTGAAGCGGCCCTCCAGGAACGAACGCGAATACATCCCGGGCGAAGCATGACCCTGGAAATAAACCTGGTCGCCAAGGCCCTCGCCGTCCTTGCCACGGAAGAAATGGTTGAAGCCAATCTCGTACAGCGTCGCGCTCGAGGCGTAGGTCGAGATGTGCCCGCCAATGCCGTCGTACTTCTTGTTGGCGCGATTCACCATCACCGCTGCGTTCCAGCGGATGATGCGGCGGATCCGGCTCTCCAAGTACTCGTCGCCCGGAAACTCCGGCTGTTCTTCGACGCGGACCGTGTTCACGTAGTCGGTGTTGAGCGGCAGCACGGGCGCGACGCCCTGACGCCGACCGTCCTCAATCGTGCGCTCCAGCAGAAAACGAGCGCGCTCGCGGCCCTCGTGATCGACCACGGATTTGAGCGAATCAATCCATTCCCGCGTCTCGACGGGATCCCTGTCTGATTCCGGCCTGTAGCTGTCCACTGTAGCTCCTGCTCTCGAATTGGGTGAGGTCTCGGGCGGCCCCGCGCAAGCTCGGGCGGCCCTGCCCGAATACGTAGGCCGAGCCCGTCGCTTCTTCAACCCTCAGGACAGCTATTTTCAAGCCCTTGGCAGCCACGCGGAATGCCTCCATAAATGGCCAAG
>Ga0210387_10001344_pt1 | contig 18481 bp, 13 predicted proteins | sample IncBWC7OmetaG_FD_160108 | JGI IMG/M metagenome (GOLD analysis project Ga0210387, IMG submission 160108) | Forest soil microbial communities from Barre Woods Harvard Forest LTER site, Petersham, Massachusetts, United States - Inc-BW-C-7-O ...
TATGACCTGAATCGCATCGAGATTCTGCGAGGCCCTCAAGGCACGCTGTTCGGATCGGGTTCGATGGGCGGCACGGTCAGATTGATTAGCAACCAGCCAAACTTGTCGGAGTTTCAATCGACCGTGCAAAGCGTCTTAACGGGTACCGACGGCGGCGGATTCAATCACAAGGACAATTTGATGGTGAACTTACCTCTCATCGACAACACGTTGGCGTTACGGGTGGTGGGAACGGAAGATGACACCAGCGGTTGGATAGATCGCATTGTAGCGAATCCCTTCCCGATCGCGGGTGGGATCCCGACCGGCACCATGCGCGGCGATGTCCAGGACGCTCCGATCGAAAAGCAATACCCCGGCTCGAATGCCAATCAAATCTACGCGGCGCGCGTAACTTTGCTGTGGAAGCCGACGCAAAACTTATCGGTCACGCCGTCATACTTTCACACTACCAGCATTCAAAACGGCATCAGTGCCTATGACAGCGCTCCAGGCAACGAGGCGCACTATCAACCTTTCGACATCGCCGAACCCCTGACCGATTCGCTGACTGCATACAGCCTCAATGTGAATTACAGTTTCCCAGCGATTGATCTGACATCGAGTACGGCCAGATGGACGCGAAACTCCGCCCAAGTCGAGGAGGCAAGCGAGGCCTTCAACAATCCGCTTGAGGCCATCGCCTATAACTACAACTATGGTCTTCCGAACCCTGGATATTACGGCTCGGCCGGGACGGGTCCGGAACACGGTATCGAGGATGATCCCTCCCATCAGTTCAGCGAGGAGCTGCGCTTGGCTTCGACGGGGAGCGGCAGGGCCAGTTGGGTGACCGGGCTCTATTACAGCGACTTCTACTCTTTGTGGACCTTCAACGGGACAACGCCCAATTACTCCGCATACATGGATCTCGGCACGCTCGCGCCGGCTAGCACACCTAACTGGTTCGACGCCTACTCGCCGACCAGGCTCAAGCAGTATGCGGGCTTCGGCGATGTCACTTACGCCCTAACCGATGCGCTCAAGCTGGATGTCGGGGCGCGCGTGAATCACTACGATTATCACTTCTCTTCCTGCATCAGCGGCTGGGGATCAGCCAACGGCGCCGCTACGCCCTCGTGCTCCGGTCTCATCGCGCTGTCGTCCACGAGTTTCAATCCGAAATTCAATTTAGCCTACACATTCAGTCCGGACCTGATGACCTATGCAACCGTGTCGAGCGGTTTCCGTCCAGGCGGGGGCAACGCAGCCTATCCGACCACCGGTGCCGCTTGGGGAGGGGCTTTTCAGCAGCAAAATTATACGAGCGGCAAATGGCCATCGACCTACGAACCGGATCGTGTGTTGAGCTACGAGCTCGGCGAGAAGGCCCGGCTCTTAGATCGCCGACTAACGGTGAACGCCAGCATTTATTATGAGGACTGGCGCCACGTGCAACTCGAAGCGTATCCGAATGACTGGGCGCTCAACATCAATGGCAACTACGCCCATATATACGGGGCCGACATCGACGTGCTCGCCGATCTAGGGGCAGGATTTCAGGTCGAGGTTACGGCCGGTTACTTATATGAGTATCTGGATGGCGGCCCGCACTGGGTGATTGCGCCGGTCCACAAGATGCCGGAGGTCGCACCGGAGAGTGGGACTGTATCCGTTAGCTATGCCAAGGCGCTCGGCGGCGCCTACACATTCACGGCACGCTTGGATAATTCCTACACTGGTCCGCGGTACTCGATTTTTTTCTCTGATCCTTATGAGTTTACCGGTACGTACAGACAACTGCCCGGGTATGACCTGCTCAATGTCCGCGCGGGGGTTAAATTTCGCGACAAGTGGAGCGCTACGGCCTTTGTCAACAACCTCACTAACAAGCGGGCTCAGCTGGAGAGCATGTTCACGGAAAACGAGCCGCAGCCCAGCTTCACTCGCATCGAAACCAATCAGCCGCTAACCGGGGGCGTCGATCTGAGCTACCGCTTCTGAGCGCGCGGGAATCAGGCACGGCCTCCCATGGCTTGAACGTTTCGCCGCATGACTTGGGGCGGGTGCCCGTACGCACGGATAAAGGCGCGTCGCATACGTTCTCGATCGGCGAAGCCCGTTTCGGTCGCAACTGTGGCGAGAGGCAGTCGGCCATCCACCAAGAGGCGAGCCGCTTCGACGCGCAAACTCTCAATTGCTTTCGCCGGTGACTGGCCGGTTTCCGCCAGAAAACGTCGGCAGAACTGCCGCGGACTCAAGTGTGCAGCCTCCGCCAATCGGCCAATTGACAGCGTCGTATGCAGGTTTTTCTTTGCGAACACGAGTGCAGCCTGGATGCGATCCGATTTGGCATTGAGCTCGAGCAACGCAGAGGACTGCGACTGAGTCCTGGCCCGCCGGTGGTCCACCATCATGTATTTGGCGGCGCTTCGCGCGGTGGCGCCTCCCAGGTCCTTCTCGATCATCCCAAATGCAAGATCAAAGCCGGCCGTCATGCCGGCAGAGGTCCACACGGGACCGTCGACAACGTAAATGCAGTCCGCCTCCACTTTGACCGCAGGATATTGAATTCGGAGTCGAGCGACATGTCTCCAGTGCGTCGTGGCTCGGCGTCGATCGAGTATGCCTGCACGGGCCAGGAAGAACGCTCCGCTGCAGGTCGACGCAACGCGTCGTGACGACGCCCGTGAGACGCGCAGAAATTCGATTAAATTTGGCGACGGTGCGTCAATCCGCAAGCCCCCGCCAATGATCACGGTGTCAAAATAGGTGCCGTCGAAAGCCGCCGTTTCAACGGACACGCCGCAGGCGCTTCGCACAGGGCCACCGTGCTCGGAGAGTATGACGGCCTGGTACGCCCGTTCCTTTGAGGTCCGGTTTGCCATCTCGAATGCACCCATGACAGTAAGACCCATGAGGGTAAAGCCCGGTGTGACGACATATCCAATCCGTTGCATCGATTTCTCGCTCGTAGATAAGCAGCGTTAATTCATTCTCACGAGGCGTTTGCCTGGGCGTTTCGGCGCAGAACCTGCGGAGGTTGGCCAAAAGATCTCAAAAACGCACGTCGCATTCGTTCTCGATCAGAAAATCCTGTCTTGCTGGCGACGGTATCAATTGATTCGTCGCTCTTCTCCATCATCAGCCGGGCGGCCTCGACGCGCATATTCTCGATGGCCTTCGCGGGCGTCTGCCCAGTCTCGGCGCGGAAAATGCGGCTGAACTGTCGCGGGCTCAGACTCACCTCATGGGCAAGCTGCTCGACCGACAACGATGCGCGCAAATGCTTGCGAGCATAGATCAATGCGTTTTGAATCCGGTCCGATGTTGCATCAACCCGATCCAGTACGGAGTGCTGCGACTGTCCGCCGGCTCGACGGTGATACACCACGAGCTTCTTTGCCACGAGCTGAGCCGTTTCCGTGCCCAAGTCACGCTCTACCATTCCCAGCGCCAGGTCGATGCCGGCCGTCATACCCGCAGAGGTCCAAATCGGGCCATCGATGATGAACATGCAATCTTCATCCACCTTGATGGCTGGATATCGCTTCTGCAGATCACGCGCGTGAGCCCAGTGTGTGGTTACCCGCCGCTTTTCCAGAACACCCGCGTCGGCGAGAGCGAAGGCGCCGGTACAAACCGACGCGAGCCGGCGCGACGATTTCAGCGCCTTTCGAATGAACATGATCGTCGCGCGCGAAGCGGGGCGCACGTCCTGCGACCCGCCCACAATGACCGTATCAAAGGCCGCCTTGCCGAAGGCCTGAGTCTCGACGACCGCGCCGAATGAACTGCGAACAAGGCCGCCACGTTCTGAGAGAAGTCTAACGTCGTAGTGAGGGCCGCGTCCGTCGGCGTTAGCCATTTCAAAAACGGACAGGCCTGCCAAAGCCATCACTTGAAATCCAGGCGCGACGACATATCCGATCCGAAGCATACAAATCCCCGATGGCCGAAAAAGTGGCAAATAGCACATTCAAGTCACGAGGGCCCAATGTACTCCATTTATCGCCCGGCGGCACTTTATTGAGGAACGATGCAAAAATTGCGATATGGCAGGTTTCGTCGCTTTTACGACCTTCCGCCCACGCACGGAACCACTACAGTCCCGCGTCCGAATCACATGTTACTTACCAAAGGTTTTCGCGGAGGCTTATGAACGTTCGTATTTCATTGTTGAGCTTGATTTTATCTGCCACTTTGCCGTTCGCGGGGAGTGCCAGCGCGCGTGAAGAACCATCACCCCTCGTAAGCCCTACCATCGTGTTGGTCCACGGTCTTTTCGCCGATGGGTCGAGTTGGGACAGGGTAATTCCGATTCTTCAGTCAAAAGGCCTGCGGGTGGTTGCGGTCCAGAATCCATTGACTTCGTTGACGGATGACGTGGCCGCCACGCAGAAGGTAATTGACAGCCTACCGGGACCGGTCGTGCTCGTCGGCCATTCTTGGGGTGGTGTGGTCATTACGCAGGCGGGAAATGATCCGAAAGTTACCGCGCTCGTTTACGTCTCCGCGTTTGCGCCTGCAGCGGGGCAGTCAATCAATAGCATCGTTTCTCCATTCCCGACACCCGCATGGGAGTCGCACCTTCTCAACGAGAACGGTTCTTTGAAGCTGTCACCTGATGGTGTTGCGACATTTTTCGCTCCGGATCGCTCCAAAAAGGAGATCGGCATTTTGACTGCAACTCAGGGACCGTTCTTGATTGGCTGTCTCGGAGACACCGTCAGCCAAGCAGCAGGCGACACGCGTCCATCGTGGTGGGTTATTCCTAAAGATGATCAGATTATTGCTCCCGAGTTACAGGCAGCAATGGCCGCCCGCATAGGCGCAACGGTTACGAGCATCAAGTCCAGTCACGTGGTCATGCTGTCGCATCCGCAAGAAGTAGCCGAGGTCATCCTGGATGCCGCGGCGGGCAAGCGCTAGGAGCTTCAAATGATTTCATGCAAAAGAAATTTCATCATGCCGCTCGTGCTCACCGTTACGGGGGCGTTGGGGGGTTGTGCCGCAGTCGGCAAATGCGATCCTGGCAGCTGCGCCGCCGATGCAAAAATTACCGCGGATTTGCGATCGCGACTGAATCAGATGACCGATTTTGGGCCGCCGGATTCAATCCGTGTGCAGACCGTTGATTCGGTGGTTTACCTCAACGGCCAAGTCGTAGGGGGGCTGGAAAAGCGCTTGGCAGAGTCGGTGGCCCTTCGCGAGCCGGGTGTTACTCGGGTGGTTGACTCGATCAGTGTAGAGCACAATTGAAATGGCCGAAGTGCTGCCCGAAGAGTGGCGCTACGGCATTTGGGATTCACCCAAATGCCGGTAGCGCCAGGGCCGCACGCTGTTGCACCGCTGATCAAATCGGCGATTTGTCATTCACTGTGCGGAATGGCGTAAAAGCGTTGCCGCAATCGACGGCATTCTCACTGGTCGCCGTGCCGGCGGGAGCGCCCGTTACAGTCACGTCGAGGCCCGTAGTCGGTATGGCGAAGCTGGTTGAGCCTGGACCGATGACGAAACTGGCAAAATTGGGCGAGCCGGTAAAAGGGGCCTTGCCTGAATTGCCCCAGGCCGGCGCGACATCGAAAAATACGTTGTCCATCACGACGTTTGTCAGCAGGTTCGATTCACTGACGCCATTCATCACGTTGTTCCAATTCGTCGAGTTCGGATACTTCGCACCGGGCAGATCCACGGCGTGAATGCCGAAGTAGCGGATGTCGTGCAAATTCGGCTGAAACTCCGTGGTCGAGGTCGGCGCGCTGTTGAAGGGATCGATGACGATGGGTTGCTTTTCACGTTGGATACAGACTTTCGCGTAGATCGCGGATACTTCCCCGCCCGCGCCCTGGGAGGTCTTGATACGCAAACCTACCCCATTGGAGCTGTCTTCACCGTCGATGGAAAGATCCCACACCAAAAGTCCGGTCACGCCACCCTGCGTTCCGCTGCCAACGGACATCCCGTGGCCATAGTAGAAATGATTGTGCGCCACCAGTGTGTTTGAACTCGAACAGAATCCATTGGCCGTGGTGATGCAGTTACTGCTGTTGGACGCGGTAACCGCAATGTTGTCATCCCCGACATTAATGTACGAGTACGCAATGAGCACATTCCTGCTGCCCCCAGGATCAATGCCGTCGGTATTCTTGGCGAAATCCGGCGTATAGCAGGTTCCAGGTTGAGTGGCGGCCACGGTTGTACTCGGCAGGGTAGTGCAGGCGTAATTCGCGACGGAGTATGCAAGCGACGGTGTCAGTAGCTGAGCGCCCCAGGCAACAAAACCGTCGTAGGAATCGATCTTGACGTGAAAATGCGGGGCATTGAGCAGCGCAATCCTCAACAAAGTAAAGTCACTGCCGCCCTGGGTGAGGTCGAGCAAAATTGGGCAGTTCTGGGAGAAGCCCGACACTTTGTTCAGCAGCGCCACATCCCACCAGGTCATGACGCCGGCTTTGGGACCTCCCGTCAGCGCGCTGCCGCCGCGGCCATCGATGGTTCCCAAGCCGACAACCCCGCTGCCGCTCCCCCCAGCCGCCGCCGTGATCAACGACTTGCAGGCCTTACCCGTCGTAGTCGGAGAGGCGTTACCGCATTCATCGCCGGCAACCAGCCCTGCGGCCGTGTAGTCCGCAGGATATCGGGACGCGTACAGCGTCACCCCCGAGTCCACCCATAAGGTCACGCCACTCGGTAGTGTCAGGGGACCTGTTAGAAATGCATTGGACAGACCGGTAGCGGCGAGCTGAACGGCTCCTCCCTTGTGACACGAGTTCAGTGCTGCCTGGATGCGGGCGGTATCCGGGTTGGAACTGGCTGGGTTAGCCGTGACGGCCGCGATGGAGTCGACGTCCGGATCAGTGGTGGTTGGTGAAGCAAAAGCTGCCGAGGTCAGATTGGCCGTCAGCGTGGCGCAAATAACGGAGCGGATCGGCAACCGCGGCTCCAACGGCAACCGTCCATCCAATGTCGCAACAAGCCCGCGCGGCCCTTGGCCGATGGCCGCACTGAATTTACTCCCGTCGGAGTCGCCAGCCATGGCGAAGTTTGTCATGCAACACGCGACCAACAGCACGAACGCAGCGGACACGATCGACTTGTCCTTTGAATAGAGCATGGTATTCCCTCCCATTACAGCCTGAAGTTCAGAAATTTCGGGGCAAGCCGGCTTGTGCGCTCTGATACCGGTATCACAAACCAGGCAAAACGACGCAGCAGATCAATTGACGAAGTACACGGAACTCCTCCCGGCTGGTTCCCCCATCCCAGGAAGCCTCGGCGGCACGAGTGCCCGCCGATTTGGCAATTCATCCGGCGCTCTATGACACCGGTGTCATTATTACGCTAGCAGAATCCAATCAGCACGGCAAGAGCCGCCAGGTCAGGCGGGTTGGGCCAGTCTCTCTATCAGATAGTCACGGAGGACTTCGACGCGCTTTTGTAATGGCCCCTCGGGCGGCGTTACCCAGTAGATAGCGCCGAGTGGAATGGACCAATCAGGCAATAAACGCTCGAGCTGCTTTGACTCGATTGCCTCGCGTAGGAAAAATTCCGGCAATACTCCGACTCCCGTGCCCGCGATCAGGGCCGGCATCATCGCATCGCCATTGTTTACGCGAAGCGGACCCGAGGGCCGCACGCTGGCGGATTTACTGCCCTTTCTGAAACGCCAGACCTCGCTATTCATACTGTAGCTGTAGCTAATGCAGCGGTGCTCTGTGAGGTGAAGCGGGTGTTTGGGTCTTCCATGTTTGTCCAGGTAAGCGGGCGAGCCGACCAGGTAGCGCGGAATTTCGATCAGCCTCTGCACCGCGAGCGAGGCTCCAGGCTGGACAGCGATGCGGATCGCAGCGTCGAATCCTTCCCCGATCACATCGGTCATCGCGTCGCTCAAATGCAGATCGATCGATATCTCGGGAAAGGCGGCAAGAAAATCCGGCAGCAGCGGAGCCACCTGCAATGTGCCAAAGGACATGGGAGCCGCCAATCGCACCAATCCCCGTGGGGTCCGAGCTTGGGCCCGGGTAATATCCTCGGCGGCCTCACCCTCGGCAAGGATGTGGGCAGCGCGACCCACCAGCTGTCGCCCGGCATCCGTCAGCTCAAAGCGTCGCGCGGTTCGTATGATCAACCGGGCGCCAAGCCGTGACTCAATCTTGCCGATCGCCTTTGAGACGGTCGCCTTCGAAAGCCGTAATTCCGTTGCGGCATTGGCGAAGGAGCGACACTCCGCGACCTTTGCGAAGATCGCGAGCCCTTCAAGATCGGGTAGCCTGGCCATGATTATAAATTTCGAAACCTAGGGTTTCGACAGTTTACATTTATAAATCGATCCGCTGTCCATAAAATCAATCCGAGGAGCAATCGGAGATCTTGATGGAACTGCGAAGATCCGGAGTAAGAAAGTATCCTCCGACCTCGGCGTTGCTCGCCTCATCCGCCGGTCTTGGCTGGTCCACAATATCTGCGGAACTCCGATCTCATGGGGTGGCGGAAGCACCGGCGATCGTTCCTCAGCATGTAGAAATTTGCCTGGTTGTTGCCGGCAACAAAGACAGTCTCGTGAGGCGTACCGGAGCAGGATTCTGCCAGGAGGCGACGCCGAAAACCGGTGCGATCTGGTTGAGCCCGGCCGGGGTCGGCAAGGAGATCGCGATAACGGCGCCAATCCCCCAAACGCTGCATCTGTACCTGCCAACAACGTTGTTCGATCGATTGAAGGACGATTTCAATCTTCCCGCAGCACCGGCCAATTCGATCCGTCATGCTGTCGGCATCGGCGATGATGTCATTGATCAGATCGGACGTTCAATCCTTTCCGAGCTTACAGTCGAGACGGCCGCAAGCCGCGTGTACGTCGAAGCGGCGTCCCTGACGCTTGCCGCCAGACTTCTTCACAAACATTGCGACAGCGGTGCATGCGCGCCCACCGAGTCCGCCGTGCATAGTCTCGATCATATCCGGCTGCGCCGTGTTCTCGACTATATCGCCGCAAACATCAAGGATGACATTACGCTGGTAAATCTCGCTGGGATCGCGGGATACAGCCCATTTCATTTTGCACGCAAGTTCACGCTCGCCATGGGTGTATCGCCGCACCGCTACATCAGCCGCATTCGGCTGGAGAACGCGATGGCGCAATTGGCTGCGCGCAAACTGCCGCTCGCGCAGGTAGCGCTCAATGCGCAATTCTCCTCGCAAGCCAGTTTTACACGGGCATTTCATCGCGCAGTAGGCGTGACCCCCAAGCAATATCAGCGTCGTCGAGTCTAGCGAGCGCGACGGCAAGCAAGAGCGGTAAAAACATGCGCAAGCAAGGGAAAGACACAGCCGCGTTCGAATGCGTACGTTTCGCACACCCGCCTCGCCCTTTGCTCAACCAACGAGGACGCCGATGATTGAACGCAGGCCTTTCGACCGGCTTCCGAGCGAGGACCTCGGCTGGCTCAAATGCCGGCGTCACTTTTCCTCGACGGCGAAAGAGGATCCATCGAGAGGTGGTCTGGGGTGCATGCGCGTGTGGAACGACGAGGAGATCGCGCCAGATGCGGGATTTGCGCTGCAGGTGCATGCCAATATCGAGATCATCATTTACGTCTGTGAAGGCGCGGTCACACACAGAGATAGTCTGGGCAACGAAGGCAGAATCGAACCGGGGAACATACAGGTCGTGAGCGCCGGCACCGGCATCCGACATGCCGAATACAATCTGGAGCAAGCGTCAGCGCGAATTTTCCAGATATGGATCACGCCCGCTTCGTGTGGCGGCTCGCCCGCCTGGGGCCTTCAACCGTGTCCTGTGGCCGAGAGCTCTGGAAGTTTCGTGGCAATCGCGAGCGGCTTGGACAGCGACTGCGATGCACTGCCCATTCGAGCTTGCGCCCGCGTGCTGAACGCCAAGTTGAGGACCGGCGAGTCCGTTGACTATGTACTTCGCGAACCGCGCCTTGCCTATCTCGTGCCTTCGATCGGAACCGTTGATGTCAACGGCGTAAGAATTCATGCAAGAGATGGGGCGGCGATCAAAGACGTCGACATTGTCACCATCACGGCGATCGAAAAAGCAGACGTGGTAATGGTCGACGGACTTTAGGCTCACCGCTCAGGTGCAACAATTGGAGAACTGAGATGAAAGTCGGTGTAAGTGGCGCCAGCGGCCATTTGGGCAGAGCTGTCGTTTCGGAACTGCTGCAGCGTCCCGGCGGGCACGAGGTAGTGGCGATCACGCGCACGCCCGGAACCGTTACTGGACCGGCTCAGGGACGCTTCGGGGACTACAACCGGCCCGAAAGTCTGGTGGAGGCCTATGCCGGTCTCGAACGCCTGCTCATCATCACGACTCTCGATCCGGAACCCGGAAAGCGCGGCGCACAGAACGTCGCTGCCATCGATGCGGCGGTGAAGGCGGGCGTCAAGCATATCGTCTTCATGTCGGCGGTGGGCACGCGGCAGGAGGAGGAGCCGGCGCGCGGTGCTTCCTACTGGCGCGGCGAGCAGCGCCTCATCGCCGCGGCGCCGGCTTGGACGATTTTGCGCATGAACTTTTATGCCGAGGCTTTCGTGCAGCTCGCGCAGGCGTCGCTGGGCCAGGGTGTGATGACAGGGCTGGCCGAGAACCGGGCTGCTTTCGTTGCGCGCGATGACGTGGCGGCCGCCGCAGCCGGAATCCTGATCGGCGACGGCCATGCCGGAGCGATCTACAACGCCACCGGCCCAGAGCGCCTGTCCGGTGCGGAACGCGCGCGCGTCATCAGCGAAATCACAGGTCGGCCGCTCGCATTCCGTGTCATTACGGAACAGCAACTGCGCGCCGGACTGACGCAGGCGGGTCTGCCGGCGGCGGCCCTCAACATCGTCGTCGGCATCCAGGCGAGCTTCGCGGCGGGTGCGTTCGACATTCTGACCGGCGACGTCGAGCGCCTCGGCGGCCGGCCGCCGAAGCCTCTGCGCGACGTGCTTTCCGCGGCCCTGAAACCTACTTCGGCCTGAAGAGCCGTGTTGTCAGGCAGCTGCCGGGATTGCAAAGTTCGCCCGAGCCCACGCGGCAAACTTCGTCGGCTCTCGCCCGGCGACTTTGTTGGCCAGCGCAATTGCGTCGCGCGAATCCGCACCAAGGTAGGTATGGGCCTCAAAGTAGGCGAGCATCTCCGCGACTTCCTTCGCGCCTGGGAACCAGCCGGCAAAAACATCCTTCGGGACTTGCTTGAACGAGAACTTGTGTCCCTGTCGATTCAGAGTGGCGACAATCTCGTTGAAGCTCAGGAAATCGCCGACCAACGGCAAGTGTTCGCCGTGCCCCGCGAGCTCCGGCTGCGCGAATGCACCCGCCACGATGCGGCCGAGTTCGGTGATGTCGCCCATGTGAATGACGCGCGGCTCAGGATTAAGAGGCAGCGCCCAACCCGCCGCCCCATCCGCTTGTTTCTGCGGCGCCATGACGCCGAGCAGATTTTGATAGAAGAAGGGCGCGATCACGAATGTGTGGTGCGCGAATCCAGCCTCCTTCACGATGCGGTCGCTCTCGGCCTTATCCGTGAAATGCGGGACATCGAGCTTGCCGCGGCTGATCGTCTCCACATTCGGGAGCGTCGACCAGATGAAGTGCTGAACGCCCGCATCTTTCGCCGCGCGAACGGCCGCGAGCGCCTGCTTGCGCTCGTCCGTGCCCGGTTCCCAGGCATTGGTTACCAGAAAAACCCCGTGTGCTCCGGCAAACGCGGCCTTCAGTGTTTCCGGACGATTCAGATCCGCAAGAACGACTTCGTCGGCCAACTGCGGATGCTTGGCCGGATTGCGCGTCAACGCGCGCACCTTGAATTGACCGTTCGCCTGCAGCGCGCGCACGACGGCGCCGCCCTGAAGACCGGTTGCGCCGATGACGGCGATGAGCTTTTTAGTGTTCGACATGGCAGTTCTCCATTGAGTGCTTTCTCGGTGGGGGAGAGGCTACGCTTCCGGAATATATCTATGAAGCCTTCATTATTCGATGTTATCCATCTTGCTTGGAGATAGATCGTGCCTGAAGTTTTGCGACGTTTCGTTTCCGGCCGCACCGCTTCGGCTATCATTTCGTGATTACACGGAAAGCGAGTGTCAGAATTTTCCGACACCCGAGTAGGCTGCGGCATCTATGTCGCCAGGGATATTTCTGGATGAAAATTCCGCCGGTCAGAGATCAGAAGCGGTTCGCGAACCTCGAAGAACTAATTGATGGCTTCCACGTCGTGCTCCTTTCGATAGGCGGCCGCTTCGCCGCAGGGAGCGCCGTGTGCCTGGCAGTCTTGAGCATAGCTTTGCTCGCCGGCTGCGAGCACAAGGCTGCGCCGCCGGCCCCACCTCCACCAAAAGTCTCGGTCGTCACCGTAAAAGCTCAGGCGGTGCCGATTACGACTGAGCTTCCCGGACGGGTTGCCGGCTACCGTTACGCCGATGTGCGACCGCAGGTCAACGGCATCATTCTGAAGCGGCTATTCGTCGAAGGCAGCGAAGTCAAGGCAGGGCAGCAGCTTTACCAGATCGACCCTGCGCCATACCAGGCAAGTTACGACAGCGCCGTCGCGGCAGATGCGTCGGCGCGGGCACTCTGGGAACGCTACAAACCGCTGGCGGAAGCCAACGCCGTCAGCAAGCAGGATTACGACAACGCCGTGGCGTCGCATCTTCAAGCGCAGGCGGCAGTTGAAACGGCGCGCATCAATCTGATCTACACCCGAGTGCTGTCTCCGATCACAGGACACATCAGCCGTTCGTTGATCACGGAAGGGGCGCTGGTCACCGCCAACCAAGCCACGGCGATCGCGAACGTCCAACAGCTCGACCCGGTGTACGTGGACGTGACCCAACCAATCACGACCTTGCTGCGCTTAAAAAGGGAGGCCGCCGCGGGACTGCTCAAGCAAAACGAGGCAGGAAAGACCCAGGTGCGTTTACGGCTGGAAGACGGCAGCGACTACGCCCACCCGGGCACACTCGAGTTTTCCGAAGTAACGGTGGACGAGGGCACAGGCTCGGTCACGCTGCGTGCGCTGATACCCAATCCCGATCGTCTGCTCCTGCCGGGCATGTTCGTGCGTGAGGAGATCCAGGAAGGCGTGCGTGAGGGTGCAGTGCTGGCGCCGCAGCAGGGCATCAGCCACGATCAGAAGGGTCAGCCCAATGCGCTCGTGGTGGGTCCGGACAACACCGTCGAGCTGCGGAGCATCGAGACCGATCGCGCGATCGGCGATCAATGGTTGGTGATTTCGGGTCTCAAGCCCGGGGACCGCGTGATCGTCGAGGGGATCCAGTCGGCGAAGCCCGGCGCCAAAGTCGCGCCCGAGGAGTTCCGGCCGGCGGTTGAGAAGGCCGCGCAACCGCAAACCGCGGCCGCTCAGGAATCCGCAAAGTAGGCGCCGGCCATGGTCAACTTCTTCATCGACCGCCCGGTTTTTGCCTGGGTACTCGCCATCGTCATCATGCTGATGGGGGCACTCGCGGTCACGACGCTGCCTATCGCGCAGTATCCGAGCATCGCCCCGCCTGCCATTTCCATTCAGGTGGTCTATCCCGGTGCGTCGGCCGACACCGTGCAGAGTGCCGTCACGCAGGTCATCGAGCAGCAGCTGAGCGGCATCGATCATCTGCTTTATTTCGGCTCCGAAAGCGATGCCGACGGCAGCATGACCATTACGCTCTACTTCGAGCAGGGCACCAATCCCGACATCGCCCAGGTACAAGTGCAGAACAAGCTGCAGCTCGCCACGCCGCTGCTGCCGGTCGAAGTGCAGCAGGAGGGGCTGCGCGTCGCCAAGGCCACCCGCAATTTTCTGCTCGTGATCGGCTTCTACTCGACCGAAGGGTCGATGAGCAGCGAGGATGTGAGCGACTACATCGCCTCTTACGTACAGGATCCCATTAGCCGCACTCCCGGAGTCGGCGACTATCAACTGTTCGGCACCCAGTACGCGATGCGCATCTGGCTGGATCCGGCGAAGCTCAATAACTACGGGCTTACCCCGACGGACGTCAATAACGCGCTGCAGGTGCAGAATCTGCAGGTTCCTTCCGGGGAGCTGGGCGGCCTTCCCTCCGTCAAGGGGCAGCGTCTACACGCCACCATCATCGGTCCTGAGCGCCTCACCAGTGCGGAGGCGTTCGGCCGCGTGCTGCTCAAGGTGAACACCGACGGCTCACAGGTGCGGCTCCGCGATGTCGCGCGCATCGGCCTCGGCGCCGAGAGTTATTCGGTGCACACCGAGTACAACGGCAAGCCGGCAGCCGGTCTGGCGGTCAAGCTCGCACCGGGAGCGAACGCTCTGGACACTGCCAACGCGGTGCGCGCCACCATGGACAAGCTGGCGCCGTTCTTTCCGCCCGGCCTCAAACTCGTGTATCCCTATGACACCACACCATTCGTGCGCGTTTCCATCGATGAGGTCGTGAAGACGCTGTTCGAGGCGATCGCCCTGGTGTTTCTGGTGATGTACCTGTTCCTGCAGAATTTCCGGGCCACCCTGATTCCAACCATCGCAGTCCCGGTGGTGCTCTTGGGCACCTTCGGCATACTCGCCGCCGCGGGATTCTCGATCAACACCTTAACCATGTTCGGCATGGTGCTCGCCATCGGCCTCTTGGTGGACGATGCGATCGTCGTTGTGGAGAACGTCGAGCGCGTGATGGAGGAGGAGAAGCTCTCACCGAAAGATGCAACGCGCCGCTCGATGACCGAGATCACCGGTGCGCTGGTCGGCATCGCCTTGGTGTTATCGGCGGTGTTCCTGCCCATGGCCTTCTTCGGCGGCTCGACGGGTGTCATCTACCGTCAGTTCTCCATCACCATCGTCTCGGCCATGACGCTGTCGGTATTGGTGGCGCTGATCTTCACGCCTTCATTGTGCGCGACGCTGCTCAAGCGGCAAGTCGGAGAGGCCCACGACCGCGAACGAGGGTTCTTCGGGTGGTTCAATCGCGGCTTCAACCGGATGAATCGCGGCTACGAGCGCGGAGTCACTCATGTCACGGGGCGCACGCGGCGCTACCTCTTGCTGTATGTAGTCATAGTAGTGGCGATGGGCTTGCTGTTCGTGCGTGTGCCGAAATCCTTCCTCCCGGATGAGGATCAGGGGATTCTGTTCGTCCAGGTGGTGGCGCCGCCGGGCGCAGCGAGTGAGCTCACGCAGCGGGCCCTCGATGAGGCGCGCGACTACTTCCTCAAGGATGAGAAAGATCTCGTGAGCGGCGTGTTCACCGTCAATGGCTTTAGCTTCGGCGGCCACGGGCAGAATGCCGGCCTGGTATTCGTGCGCCTGAAGGACTGGTCGGAGCGCAAGGGATCAAAGAACTCCGTGTTTTCCCTGGCGCGTCGCGCCAACCAGCGCTTCCACCAGATCCGGGGAGCATTCGTGGTCGCGTTCGCACCGCCGGCTGCGCTCGAGCTCGGCAACGCCACGGGATTCGACTTCGAGCTGGAGGACCGCGGCAACGTCGGCCATGCGGCGCTGATGCAGGCGCGCGGTCAGCTCATGGGATTGGCGAGCAAGGACCCCGCGATCGGCTCGATACGGCCGAACGGTCTCGATGATGAGCCGCAGTACAAGCTCGACATCGATTGGGAAAAGGCGAGCGCGCTCGGGGTCTCGATCGGGACCATCAATGATGCCCTGGGCGCCGGCTGGGGCTCGGCTTTCGTCAATCAGTTCGTCGACCGCAACCGCGTCAAGCGGGTGTTTCTGCAGGGCGATGCCGACTCGCGCATGCTGCCGCAGGACTTGGGTCTCTGGTATGTGCGCAACGGCGCGGGTCAAATGGTGCCCTTCTCGACCTTCGCCACGGCGCACTGGATCTCTGGCTCGCCCAAGCTGGAGCGCTATAACGGCATACCCTCGTTGGAATTCCTGGGCGCCCCGGCACCCGGCAAGAGTACGGGGGATGCGCTCGCCGCGATGGAGGCGGCGGTAACGAAGCTCCCCAAAGGTGTGAGCTACGAGTGGACGGGCCTCTCCTATGAAGAGGTACGCTCGGGTTCGCAGGCGCCGGCGCTGTACGCCATCTCGCTCACGATTGTGTTTCTGTGCCTCGCGGCGCTGTACGAGAGCTGGTCGATTCCGTTCTCGGTGATGCTGGTGGTGCCGCTTGGCATCATCGGCACGATCACCGCCACGCTCTGGCGCGGACTCGATAACGATGTCTTCTTCCAGGTCGGCCTGCTCACCACTGTGGGACTGTCTGCCAAGAACGCGATCCTGATCGTGGAGTTCGCGTTGGAAAATCACGCTCGCGGCATGCATTTGATCGAGGCGACGGTCGCGGCGGCCCGGCAGCGTCTGCGGCCGATCCTCATGACCTCGATGGCCTTCATCTTGGGTGTGCTGCCGCTGGCAATTGCGACCGGGGCGGGCGCCGGCGGACGCATCGCGATCGGTACCGGTGTGATCGGCGGCATGGTGACGGCCACGGTGCTCGCTGTGTTCCTGGTACCGGTGTTCTTCGTGAGCGTCCGATCGCTGTTCGGCGATCGCCAAGGGCGCGAGGCGCCTACGGCGCCGCAGCCCACGCCGCCACCGCAGTCCCCGCTGCCGGCGCGGTCCGCGCCGCCGACTTCGGGGAGCTAGCGGTGGCTGCTCGCAGAAGCACCTGTTTTTTCGCCGTGACGGTGGCCTCACTCCTCGGCGCATGCACCTTGGAGCCGCATTATCAGCGCCCGCCCGCGCCGGTGCCGGCGCTGCAAGGCGGCACGCCGGCTGACACGGTCGCAGCCGACATCGGCTGGCGTGAGTTCTTTCCCGATCCGCAGCTTCAGCAGCTGATCGCGCTGGCGCTCACCGACAATCGCGACCTGCGCGTCGCGGTTCTGAATGTGCAAAGCGCTCAGGCGCAATACCGCATCCAGCGCGCAGATCTGTTTCCGACCGTTGACGCGAGCGCAGTCGAGCAGGTGCAGCACATTCCGCTGCGTGTGCTGACATCGGGACTTCCGCCCGCCGTATTAGCCGGGGCCGGCCCATTGCCCAGCGGCGGGGTTACCGAGCACACCTATAACGTCGGAGTCGGCTTCACGAATTTCGAGCTGGACCTTTTCGGCCGCCTGCGCAGCTTGAGCCACGCAGCCCTGCAGCAGTATTTCAGCTCGGGCGAAACGCGGCGCAGTGTGCAGCTGACGCTGGTGGCGGAAGTCGCCACCGCCTACCTCACGGTGCGCACCGATCAGACACTGCTCGACCTCACGCGTGACACTTTGAAGAGTCAGGAAGATTCCTACGCGCTGACGCAGAAGCAGTTCAGCGGTGGCACCACCACGGAGCTCGCACTGCGCCAGGCCGAGACCACGGTCGACACGGCGCGCGCCAACATCGCTCAGTACAACCGGCAGCTGGCTCAGGACCGCGATGCGCTGCAGCTTTTGCTGGGGGCGCCGATTCCGGACGGTATCGACTTCTCCGGCGGCCTGGACCGCGGAAACATGGTCGCAGAACTCGAGGAGGGCATTCCCTCAGACGTGCTCGTGCGCCGGCCCGATGTACTCGCCGCCGAACATCAGCTCATGGCCGCCAACGCAGAAATCGGCGCGGCGCGCGCGGCGTTCCTGCCCGCCATTTCACTCACCGGTAATTTCGGCACTGAGAGCACGCAGCTGTCAGGCTTGTTCAAAAGCGGTTCGCGCGCCTGGACCTTCACCCCGCAGATCAGTGTCCCGATCTTTGCGGGCGGCGCCAACGTCGCCAATCTGCAGGCGACCAAGCTGGCTCGCGAGACGGCGATCGCACAGTACGAGAAGGCGATTCAGAGCGCCTTCCGTGAGGTCGCTGATGCGCTGGTCGCCCGTGGCACGCTCGATGAGCAGCTCGCGGCTCAACAAGCTCTTGTGGACGCCTCGGCCGTCGCTTACCGGCTGGCCGACATGCGCTACCGGGGCGGCGTTGACAGCTACCTGAGCGCGCTCGTTGCGCAGGTCTCGCTCTACAGCGCCCAGCAGCAGTTGCAAACGGTGCGGCTCTTGCGCCTGCAAAATCTCGTGACGCTTTACAAGGCCCTGGGTGGAGGATTGCGGGAGCACACCGCGACTGCTTCGAACTAGGCTCGCGTCGGTGTAATGTTGAGCTGGGCAAGGGGGGAACTGGCATGGCGGAGACGGTAGCAGCCGGAGGCGGGACCTCGACCACCGCTGCGCATCCGTGGATCGCGGAGTTGTTGCTACGTCTTCTAGGCGCGGCGCTCCAGATACTGGCGACCTGGGCGGTGGTGCGGGCTCTGACACCGGAGGATGCGGGGGTTTACTTTCGCGGGTTCGTGATCGCCTTGGGCTTAAGCACGCTGTTGCGGGGCAAGTACGAAATCTACCTGGCGCAACACATCATAGGCCGGCGCGCCACAACCACGGGTATCACCAATGGCGTACTACTGATGCAGCTCGCGCGGCGGATGCTGCTGCGCTCCAGCCTCCTATGCGCGGTTCTCTTGGTCGTGATGGCCGACCTGGATATACAAGCCCCGCAGCTGCAAACCGTTTTGCAGACCTATCTGCCCT
>Ga0210387_10001345_pt1 | contig 18478 bp, 17 predicted proteins | sample IncBWC7OmetaG_FD_160108 | JGI IMG/M metagenome (GOLD analysis project Ga0210387, IMG submission 160108) | Forest soil microbial communities from Barre Woods Harvard Forest LTER site, Petersham, Massachusetts, United States - Inc-BW-C-7-O ...
TTTATGGTCTGCTCAATCAAGGCAAGGCCAGCGTGGTTCTGAGGTTTTCCGACGAGGCCGAGCGGCAAGTGTTGCTGTCGCTCATCGGCACCGCCGACATTGTCATAGAGTCCGCACGCCCGCGCGCGCTGGCGCAGCTCGGCATCGACGCCGCGCAAATCGTTCGCGACACACCGGGACTCGTCTGGGTGAGCATCACGGGTCATGGCACCGTGGGTGAAGCCGGTGGTTGGGTTGGATTTGGGGACGACTGCGGCGTCGCCGGCGGTCTCTCCGCCGCACTTCGCCGGGCCAGCGGCGCTGTCGGCTTCGTGGGAGACGCAATTGCCGATCCGCTCACGGGCATGGAAGCCGCGCTGCTGGCGTGGGAGGCATGGAGTTCGCGCCGCGGTGGTCACTTCGCACTGGCAATGAGCCACATCGTTGCGCATGCTCTCGGCACAGCGCGCGCCGCGGATCCCGCGGAATTAGAATCCTCGCTGCGTGCCTGGAGCGCGGCGGTGGGAAAACCCTTTCCGCCGGTTAAGCGGCGCCCGATCGGCACGCTTGCCGCCTTCGGCGAACACACCCACCACTACCAGGAGCGCTTGAGCGCATAATTGGCGGGCTATCCGACAACAATGTTGTCTACGCGTTGCCGCACCGGTAATGCCGTTTGCACTTGGGGGAGGAGTTTCAATGACAATGGCTGCAAGCTCGCGCCTGCGCGGCTGGTATCACGGATGGAATATCGTTGCGGTGTGCGTGCTGTCCTCTGCCGTCGCCAACGGCCTGCCGATCAACGCCTTTTCGCTGTTCCTACAGGATTGGTCGGCGCAACTGCATGCGCCCATCAGCTTTTTCCAACTCGGCTTGGCGGCGCTCGGCCTATTCAGCGCCTTTTGCTCGCCGTTTGTGGGCGTGCTGTCCGATAAATATCCAGCCCGCTGGTTAATGGGCGGCGGTCTTTTGGGTATCGCGCTTTTCTGCATCGGCGTAAGCCTGGTAACGGCCAGCTGGCAGTTGCTGGCGTTGTTCATGGTCGTGTTGCCCGTCTCGGTCGCCTTCTCCGCCACGCTGCCCGCGAATGCCGTCGTCTCGCGCTGGTTCGTGCGACGTTTAGGCTTGGCCCTAGGACTGACAGCCTTCGGTCTCGGAATCTCCGGCGTACTACTGCCGCCCATTGTGGCCGCGCTCTTGCCCGAGTTTGGCTGGCGAATGATCTGGCGAGTAGGCGGCCTCATTATCGCCTTGATAGTCGCACCGCTCGTGATGTGGGTACTGCGCGACCGCCCGGCGGAACGTGATGGAACCGCCTATATCGGCGCGGACGGCGGGTCGCGCGCCCGCCTCCAGGGTCACGGTGCAGGCGCCGGCGGCGGCGGCCTCACCTGGCGCATCGTGTTCGCTCACAGGAATTTCTGGCTGCTGGTGTGCGTGTTTCTGCCCATGCTCGGCCTTTATGGAGGCTGTCTAAACAATCTACCGCCCATTGCGAGCGATCAGGGACTGAGCCGGCAGACTGCCGGCGCGTTGATGTCAGCCTTGAGCTTCTCGCAAATCTGTTCGACTCTGATCTGCGGCATGCTGTCGGATCGCTTCGGCAACCGGCTGCCGCTGGTGGGCCTCACGGTGGCGACCGCGGTCGGCGGGATGATGATTGCCTTAGGTCACGGTATAGCAAATCTCGGCGTGGGCGTCGCGCTGGTGGGTCTGGCGGGCGGAATGTGGCCGCTTCTCGCGGCCGCCGTGGCGGCGGAGTTCGGGGCCGCGGGGGTTGGCCGTGCCTTTGGCTTGCTGATGATGTTTCTGCCGGTCATCGTGCTGGTGCCGTTCATCGTTGCCAAGGTTCATGAAGTCTTCGGTAGCTACGCGCCTTCACTGGTTGGCATGTCGGTGCTAACGCTGTTGGCGGGCGCTGCGTGTTGGCTCTTCATGCGCGAGAACCGCAGCGGTCGCGGCAGGGATGCCGCGCAGGGAAAAGGCACGACGGATGCATTCGCGACCAACTAAGTGATACCCGGGCGTTTAGGGCAGGTACCGCGTCCACTCAAACGGCACGAGCGTGTAGAACGGGGCGGCCAATAGCGGAACAATCGCCCCGCTCTTCCAGCGTTCTGCGAGCGGCGCGCGCAGTCGCTCGGCGACTTCCACCGGATCCTCATCGAGATAGCAGTAGCTCAGCTGTGTACCGCCGGCATCCGAAAAGCCGGGGGCCGGCGACTTGCCCCCTTGATGCCACCATATTCCCGCCACACCCGACATCTCGATCAACGAGGCCGGCGACGCCAAGCCTTGTTCGATCAGCAAATACACGCCGCGCGCCGGCCGCCATGGGATCACGTCGGCGCCCGTGAGCGCACGGCGTGCGGCCACTTTGCCGGCCAAGCTGAAATAATTGGAGTCGACGCTGGGCAAGCGAAACGGGCGGCGCTCACCGACGAGCGCATCACTCAGCGCGCGGAATTGGCCGAAGGACGCGCCGGCCGCAAAAAAATATGTCATGACGTGATCAACGGGACTGTAGCGAGCGTCACTGAAGGCGCGGGCAGCCCGGCACGCCGGCGTCGACACCAATCGCATGGAGTGCCGCAGCCCTGAAATCCGGTATTGCTCGGGTCGGTGATCGAGTGAATGCCACTGCAGATAATCCGCGTCCCGACCCTTTTGTTCGCGCGCCGACAGCGAAGTGAAAATCATTTCAACGTCGGTGCTGCCCGCCGCGAGCACTTGCGGCAAATCGTCGGATGCGGTGCCCGAAAGCTCGTACGGCATGGTTCATACTCCTGTTCAGCAGATTAGTTTACATTTGTCTCCGGCACTCCTAGTATCTGAATGACTGTGCTCGACAATGAAAAAATTCTCATCACGGGCGCGACGGGCAAGATCGCCTTCCCCATTGCACGCGAGCTCGCCAAGCGCAACGATGTTTGGGGTGCCGCGCGCTTCAGCACACCCACGGGTAAGGACAAGCTGACGAGCGCCGGAATCCGTCCGCTGCAACTCGATATGTCGCAGGGAAATTTCTCCGACGTGCCCGATGACTTCACTTATATTTTCCATGCCGCTGTCGACCCCGGACTAGGCGACTGGCTCGCCTGCTTCGAGACCAATACTCACAACTCGGGTCGGCTGATGGCGCACTGCCGGCCTGCGAAAGGATTCGTCTACTGCTCCACCGGATCGGTGTACCGTTATCTCGGCAAACCACTGACCGAGGCGGATGCGCCCGGCGCGCCGCTGCGGGCGAACTATAGTTTCTCCAAAATCGCGGGCGAAGCCGTCTGCACTTGGATATCGGAGCATTTCAAGATTCCGCTCACCATCATCAGAATTTGTTCGACGTATGGACCCCAGGGGGGTGCTCCCGCCGATCGGCTCGAGACCATGCTGCAGGGAAAACCCATCCGGCTTCATCCCGACAAGCCCAACAACTACAACCCGATCTACGAAGATGACTACGTCGCGTTCGGTATTCGGGCGATGGAAGTTGCGTCTATCCCGCCCGTTCTCGTCAACTGGGCGGGCAGCGAGACCGTCAGCGCCGAGGAATACTGTACTTACATGGGTGAGTTGATCGGCGTCGAGCCGATTTTCGAATACACGCCTGAGGCACACACGCCTCTATGGCCCGACGTGACTCACATGCACGCAGTACTCGGGCGCACCAAGATCCCATGGCGGGAGGGCTTCAGGCGCATGATCGAGGCGCGTCACCCGGAACTCCTGCGCCGACGCTGAATTAATACCGTCACGGAGTGGGGCTGGTTATTTACCGAACGCTTCGTCAAACAGTTGACGCATCAACGCCCATGATCGATCTTCCGCGACTTTGCTGTACGCGAACCCCGGAACCTTGCGCAGATCCGCGTCGGGATCCGTAAAACTGTGCGCAGCGTTGCCGTAATAGATGAATTGCCAATCGATCTTGTCGCGCCGGAATTCGGCCATCACCGCATCGACCGTCTCTTTCTTCATCAGAGGATCTTCAGCGCCGTGGCAGACAAGCACTTTGGCGCGAATTTGGCCTATATCTCCTGCAAGTTCCGGTAGTAGCGACGCATGGAAGGTGGCAATCGCCGCTAGCGGCGCGCCGCTTCTGGCCAGCTCGAGGCAGGTTGATCCTCCGAAACAGAAGCCAATCGCCGCGGTTCGGCCGGCCTCCACATTGGGTTGTGCGACCAGCGCATCGAGGGCCGCGCGGGCCCGCGCACGCCACACCGAGCGATCCTCGTAAAGCGCCTTGATCGCGGGTCCCAGCCTGGCCATATCGTTGAGCAACGCAGCTTCGCCGTGCGGATCCGCCGCGAGCGCCACGAATCCCAATTGAGCCAATCGCTCGGCGCGCGTCCGCGCATGCTCATTGAGCCCGAACGCCTCCGGAAAGACGACCACACCCGGACGCCGTCCGGCTTTGGTTTCATCCCATACGAGATCGCCGACAAACCTCGTCTTACCGTCCGTGTACTCGAGCTTCTTCGTCTGCACGGTCAACCCAGGTATCGATCCAGTTCTTGGTGCATGTTCAGGATGATCTTCTCCTGGTGATTCGCCAGCCACGTCTGGCCTATGCCGCGGGAATGCATACCCTTCTGCATGCGCGGAATGTTGCTCAAGTCCTGGCTCGGGATAAGCAGCACTTGCTCAGGATCCTTTTGGTCCGTGACGTGCTGAACGACGGCGCGAGGCGGCTTGACGGCGGCCGGCAAGGTCGTCGTAGAGAAAATCTCGAACTCGCAGCGGTCGGGGTCGGTCGCATGCGGCCTGACGCGATAGATCATCGCGTTGCCCGCCTGAGGCAGAACCATGACATTCGGGAAAATGAAAATTTCACCGCCCCACATGCCGAGGATCTCGGGCGTGGTCTTGGGCATGGGTCGCTGTTCGGCGGCAGCGCGTTCGTACAGTGCCTTGACATATTCCCCGCCGAGACTCGCTCCCGCCGGGATCGACTTGCCACGCAGCGTGAGCAGCACATCCACATCCTTCTGCAATACCTGTGCATCCATGCCGTCGACCAGAAGTTTGAGGCGAGCCGCCATCGTCTCCACCGGATCGCCGCTGCCACCTTGCACGTTGCCTGCCATCGGCGTCTTGGCACCGGCAAAGAATCGTCCGTGACCATGCGAAAAGGCTTCATAGTTGACGTTAGCGTGAGCGTACGACTCGTACTGGCGCGACTGATCGCCGTAAATGAAGTCGGCCGCGGCCGGCTCCAGCTGCGGATGAGTCGCAGGCACGTGATAGCCCTCGAAAAAAGCCTCCTGAGCGACCTTCCAGTTCGCCACGATTGGAATTGATTTCCACCAGTAGTGACGCATCTCACCGAGCATGAGGCCATCGAGAAGATGGCGCACGGGCGCGATGAAATCTTCAAAAGGCTCCGCATTGACGCTGAAATTGATGAAGACGAAGCCGGCGTAGACGACGGTCTTGATCTCCTTCAAGGCGACGTCGCTGTTGCGCAGCTTGCCGCCGCGAAACTCTTGTTGCTCCAGGATGTATTGATTATTGCCCATCACATCCCAGCGCCAACCGTGGAAGGGGCAGATGATTCGTCCGTCTTTGAAAGTTCCGCAGTCGGCTGCCAGCGCGGTACCGCGGTGCGGACACACGTTGTAGTAGGCCTTGATGGTCGAGGGATCGACCCGCACCAACATCACCGATTGGTCGCCGATCTCGTACGTGGTGTAGTCGTTCACTTCGGGGATCGCATCCACGCGGGCCGCGACTTGCCATACTCGGCTCCAGAGACGCTGATACTCGAGTTTCAGGAAGTCCGGATCGATGTAGCGGCCTGTGCTAATGCCATAAGGCATGGTGCGCCAACTCGGCGGCCATTCAGCGCCGCCGCCGGATGGACTGTGGGCAATTGCTTTCTCAGGTTTAGCGCTCATTAAGATCTCCGCGATGCCGGACAGCGTGGGCCACGTTTCGGGGATATTAGCGCAATGCAGATCCCGACGCAGCCACGATCATCATTGTTGTTCATAGGGCCCCGAGCGAGCGCGATTATGTTCTGCGGCGCGCCAGCAAATTGCGGGCGCTGCTGACGCAACCGCTGAGACGATCATGCGGAGCGATGCCCCGCTCCGCTTGGCCTAACATCGGAATCTCGAGTCCGACAACGACATCACGCGGCAATACGGAAACAAAATCCAGCAACGGCAACTCACCTTCGCCGGGAGGCAGCCGCTCATAGCGCGCCTCGTCGGCATAGCTCGCAAGTTTGGACACCCAGGGAACGTCGCACAATTGCGCATAGCCGACTAGAGCAGGGTCAAGCGCGGCAAGGTCCGCCACTTGCGCCCCGGAACGGAACACGTGCATGGCATCGAGAAGCAGCTGAAGATTTGGCCTGCCCACAGCGCGAACGGCGGCCACCGCACTCGCGAGGTCAGCAATCGGCAACCCGGGCAAGAATTCGAGTGTGGCCCGCATGTTCCTCGCGTGTGCCATGTCAGCGAAGGTTGCCAGCTGCTCCAGCGCGCGACTTGCATCAGGCTCCAAGCTCAGGATGTTGACTGTGGGCACCCCGAGTTCGTGCATGCAATCCAAATCCGCGGCACTGTCGCGGACCTCGGTGCCCGGCCTGACCAGAAATCCCTCGCCCAGCGAGATCGTGACGCCGTCATCTTTCAATGCCGAGATGGTGCCCTGCCGAAGGCCGCGGTCATCCCGCAAAGACCAGCGCGGATAGCCATGCGGGTTGGCGGGCATTGGGGTTAGGGCGATGCTGATGTGCGGGCATCCCAATTCGGCGGCGAGCGCAACGAACTGAACCGGGTGAAGTCCGAAAACGCTGATGAAATCGATGCTCAGCGCAGTGTTTTGATTGCTTATGCCCATGGGGTTAACTAGAGCAGCGTGCCGCCGTCGACCTGCAGGACCTGGCCGGTGATGAACTCTGCACGGCCGGATGCAAGATAAAGTACGGCGGCCGAGACTTCCTCCGGCTTGGCGATCTGGCGGGACAGCGGTCCGGTTCGCCGCCGTTTGGCCGAATCGGACGGGCTGGTGCCGGCGAACGCCTTGCGCAGAAATCCGTTCTCAGGATGGAAGCGGCTGCCGCGACTGAACGCCTGCGGATCATCGGACAGCGTCCCGTAGGGAGCCACACAATTCACGGTGATGCCATGTTGTCCGACTTCTTTGGCCAGCACGCGGGTGAAGCCGTGAATCGCGCTTTTTGCCGCCGAATAAACCGGCAGCATATAGTCGCCGACCAACCCGGCCGTCGAACCGATATTGATGATGCGGCCGGCGCCGCGCGCAACCATGCCGGGGAGCACGGCATGCGTCATGCGCAGCGTCGTCATCAGCGTGATATCGATGTCGCCCTGCCAGCTGGCTGGATCCGAATCGACGAACAAGCCGGCACCCACATTGCCGCCGACGTTGTTCACCAGAATTGCGATCGGTCCAAGCTGTTCGGCGGCATCGCGAACGCGCACTGACGATAGGGGGTCCAGCAAGTCGGCCTGGACGAAGACTGCCGCGTGTCCGCCGCGCTCCAAAGCTCGCGCGACCACGCGCGCGCCGGCCTCGGCGTCGCGTCCGACCACCACCACTTTGGCGCCTTCGACGGCGAAATCCAACGCGATGGCGCGACCGATGTTGGAGGTGGCACCCGTCACAATCACGACTTTGTCCGTCACTCCAAGATCCATGCCTTAGGCTAGCATGCCGCCGCTCAGCGCAGACGCAGACTCACTTCTTGGGCTACGCTGGCCACGATTTTGCCGCGCCGGTCGTAAATGAGACCACGCGCCATACCCCTGCCCTCCCCGGCCCAGGGACTGTCGGTTCGGTACAGCAGCCACTCATCCACTCGCACCGCGCCGTGAAACCAGATGCTGTGGTTGAGCGAGGCGACGGAAAAATCATTGCCTATGGAAGCCGCCGAGCGATGCGGTGCGCCGGCGGCGCCCGCCAGCCAATAGTCGGACATGAAGGCAAGAAGACAGCGATGCTCGCTGGGTCCATCGACGCCTTCGGCCGATGCCATGCGAAACCAGTACGAGCGCGGAAAATGACTGGGCTCACCAAAGAAGACCCGTTCGGGTTCCACGAGGCGCAATTCCACGGGAAAAGAAGCATGCAATTGCTCATGCCGTTCGACGAGCGGCGCAGGCAACCGATCGGCATTTGCACGAACGAATTCCAGCACCGGCAGTAGATTCTCAGGCAGCGCCACCGCCGCCGCGCCGTCTTGCTGGTGCTCGAAGCCCGGCTCGGCGTCGTGGAAAGAACAAAGCAAGTCGAAAATAGGCTTGCCGCCCTGGCTGGCCAGCACTCGGCGAGCGGCAAAGCGGCGTCCATCACGCACCACCTCAACGTCATAATCGACGGGCTCAGCCACGACGCCGGCTCTAAGAAAATATCCCGTGCACGTGTGCGGCAGCCAGGCGGCCACGGTGCGTTGGGCCGCCACCAGCGCTTGCGCGAGCGCCTGCCCACCAAAAATGGAATCCTGATGGTTGCCCTGGTTGTTCAAGCTGCGAAAGCGACGATCGGCGATCCGTTCCAGATCCAGAATCGCGCGTGCGGTTATTGTTGCGGCCCCACCCATGCTACAGACACTAGCAGAAACGACACCGCTCTATGTGATGCGTGAATTCCCTGTCGCAGGCACGCGCCCCGGCAGCCCGGATTCACCGCGCGCGAACTCCGCGACCTTGTCACGGATGAATTGGTCCGGAGACGCCGCTCGCTTCTGCACGATTTCCAGTCCTTCCTCGTGGGTCAGGATAATGGTACGTCCCGCACACATGCTGTCCGCGAGTACCTTCGCGGCATGCTCCTGGCTCTTTACGCCAAGATGGCTGCCGGGCCCGCGCATCACCACATTTTCCGACCACGCCTTCATGCCAACCGTGGAAGTCGTCATCGTCGGTCCCGGACAAAGACAGCTGACCCGTACTCCCATAGGGTGCAAGTAAACCGCCAAATTTTCCGACATCGACACCAATGCTGCCTTGGACGCCGCATATGCAATGCGGTTGGTTGCATAAGGATAAAGACCGGCAAAGGAACATGGCCGAACAGCGGGCCCGTGAGATTGCCGGTGAATAGTGCGCGCTCCTTGGGCAACCAAACGATCAGCGAATCGAGCGTCTCGCCCCCGCGCACCGAATAAAGGTCGAAACGCCGGGAACCCAATTCGAAGTGATGTGCATCGATAAATGTCGTGCTGACAACCGGATCGGATTGCCGGATAACAGTCTTGGTCTGATCGCGGCTCCACAACTGGCCCGAGCGCCGCACCATCAATGGGTAAAGGCCGGCCCAATAGTCAGGTATAACGGCGCATGCGCAAATCAAAATCGACAATTGATGCGGCTGCCTCGCAATTGCGTTCCGTCGTGATGTCCACCGAGGAAGGCGTTTTGCTTGGCAGCGAAGACACTTTGGTCGCCTCGCTGGGCGTGTCGCGCGCGACGGTCAGACAGGTCGCCAGGCTACTTGAGCGAGAAGGATTATTGCGAGTCAGGCGCGGCATCAACGGCGGCTATTTCGCCGCGCGGCCCGATGTGCACACCATCGAAGCTGCCGTCAGCGCGTATCTTGAGATGCTGCACACCGAAGCCGAGGATGTAACCATCATTGCCTCGGTGTTGTGGGTCGAGGCGTTACGCAGAGCCGCAAACGGCACCGCCGAATCAAAGGCCTTGGCAGAAAAATGCTTGGCTGCGGTAAGAACGCTGCGCCTCGATGCCTCCTTCCACGAAGTTTTACTGGTCGAGCAGGAAAGCCGCAAGGCCATCTTCGATCTGATCGAGAGCCGCTACATCGAGCTCATTTTTCAGATCAATATGGCTTTCGCCCAGCGGCATTTCCCGCCCGCGGGCGACCGAGACGATACGCCGGCCCACCGCGATTTCGTTCGAGCATGGCGCCATGCAAAGCAACTTGAGTTCGAGAGCATCGCGGACGGGGACCCCGAATTAGCCATGCTGGCGGCGCAGCATAGCCGCAACCTGTGGCACCGCAGGATCTGGAACCGCGATGCGCCGTAGCTAAGGTCGCAGCACCCAACCGCCGTCGATGTGCAGCACTTGCCCGGTGATCCACGCGCCGGCCGGCGAGCAGAGCAGCAACAGGGGACCGACGAGCTCATCGGGCTGTCCGCGCACTCGCATGGCAACGGTGGCTTCCAGCAGCTTCACGAAAGGAGAATCATCGGGACTGAGTAGGCGGCCCGCGTCACTCATGGTGTTGCCCGGCGCAATCGCATTGACACTGATCTTCTCGCGCCCCAATTGGCGCGCAAGTGTTGTGGTGAGCCCGACCAACGCGAGTTTGCTGATGCCATAAATCGACATCGCCGGATAGGCGCCAGCCGACACCTGATTGACGATTCTGCCGCCGCCTCGGATACGCATCAGGGGAACCACCGCTTGCACACAATTGAGCGCACCCGTCACGTTGACATCCATGATCTGATTCCATTTCTCGATGGGAATATCGGTGGCCTGCAAGTGACCCAACTCCGCCATCAAGGCGGCATTGTTGACGAGAATATCGACCCCGCCGAATGCTTCGCCGGCCGCCTCGACCATACTCGAGACCGAATCGGGCTTCGTGATATCGACACCGACCGCGATCCCCTTGCCGCCCTCGGCGAGGATTTCATCGCACACGGCATTGGCACCCTCGACATTCAAGTCGGCGACCACCACCGCGGCGCCGGCCTTTGCCAAGCCGAGCGCGTAGGCGCGCCCGATGCTGTTGCCGCGGCCGCCGGCACCCGTGACGACGGCGACCTTGCCATCCAAGCGGAATTGATCAATCGAAAAAGTCATCGAAGGCTCCTTATCGTCACGAGCGGTAACACGCTCAGCTCTTCATCACGGAATTAAGGAACGGCTGCGCGAGATCGCGCAACCCGCGGAAAGACGGGTCTTCGCCCAAAACCTCGCCCAGCAGGCGAACGTCCTTGGCGAGCAGTTTCGCTCCATGCGCGAATGCGGATGGCGATGGCAGGCGCGCGTAGACTTCGAAGCCGTAGCTGCGGCCGCTGCTGGCTTTCACGATGTCGCCGAGCGCCGTGCGATCAAGACCCAGTATCGACGCGGCGGCCAGAGCGTGATGCGCGGTGGCGACATGCGCAGCCATCAAAGCGTTGTTGATCAGCTTCCCGGTCTGCCCGGCGCCCACGCCGCCGAGCCGCACGATGAGGCTGGCAAAGGTTGCGAATATGGGGCGCGCCGCCGCCGCTGCCGCCTCGTCGCCGCCCACCATTACGGTCAGCGTACCCGCCGCCGCGGCAGGACCGCCGCCGCTCACCGGCGCATCGATCAGCGACAGGCCGCGAGCCGCGGCTTGCGCAGAGAGCGCGACGCACAACCTTGGATGCACGGTGGAGTGAATCGCGATGCGGCCGCCAGGGTGCATCGCCGGTATTAGTTGTTCGCAGACCTGCGAAACACCGGCATCGTCGACGACGCAAATGCCGACGTGCTCGCTGCGGGCCCCGAGGTCGGCAATGCTCGCAGCTGTTTGCGCCGCGGTTTCCGCGAAGGGCAACAGAGAATCGGGGCGACGCGCCCACAGCACCACCGGGTAACCGGCATCGACAATGCGGCGCGCCATCGGCGCCCCCTGGCTGCCTAATCCAATGAAACCCACCTTCGTCATCATTCGCGCTCCTCGCTAGCCCGCGGTAATGCCCTTGTCGATGCAGATGCAGGCGCCGTGGTAGCTGCGGCCGGCGTCCGAGGCCAGGAACGCGATCATGTCGGCTACATCGGCCACATCCACCATGCCGCGCAAGCCCGAGAAGCGGCTGATGAGGGCTCTGTCGGCACCGTCGGGCATTTTGATATTGGCGGCGATGTTGGTCATCATGCCGCCCGGCGCAACCGCATTGAAGCGGATCGGCTTGTGCACATATTCCATCGCCAGCGCCTTGGTCATCTGCGTGAGGCCGGCTTTGCTCGCGCAATAGGCGGCCGCGTAAGCCTCACCGACGAAAGCGGCAGACGAGGTCACGTTCACCACCGCGCCCTGCGACTTGAGCAGATGAGGGATGGCAGCCTGCATCAAATAGAACGGAGCGCTCAAATTGACCGCCAGTGTTTTTTCGAAGTCGATTCCGCGCATCTCATGGGCATTGCATAAAACGATGATGCCGGCGACATTGCACAATGCATCGAGGCGGCCGAATTCCTGCACGGCGACACTGACGGCGCGGCTGCAATTGTCGCGCACGGCCAAATCGGCGGCATGGACCATCGAGCGCACACCCTCGGTGGCCAACAAACTCGCAGTCTCCCCGAGGCCTGTCGCATCGATATCGACGATGCAGAGGTCCGCGCCAGCCCGGCCCAACGCCAAGGCGGTGGCCCGGCCCAATCCGGAGGCTGCTCCCGTCACCAGCGCGGCTTTGCCGTTCATATCACTTGCCGATGGCATATCCTCTCCCGTACCGGTCACTCGAATGGCAGACCATTGGCGACGCGCTTTCCCATCTCCAGCACCGTTGCCTGCATGACGGATGCCTTGGGCCAACTGCCATGGATGCCATAATGCAGCACGAATTCCTGCATTTCCGGCAGGGTCGCATTGCCGCTCGCCATGGCCGCATAGGTATGGGAGCGGATCGGCGTGGTGGCGCCCGAATCCGCCACACAGGTCAATGTGACCCAGCGGCGAGCGCGCTGATCCAGGCCGGGCCGCATCCACATTTCGCCGAACACAAAGTTGAGGATGCCGCCTTCGAAATACGGAGTTACCGGCGGGGGCGCCGGCATCACCATGACGGCTTTGAAGTTTGCATCCCCCTCGGCAAGGCGCTGCTTGGGGTCCCAAGGCTCGTCCCGGATGGGCGAATAATCGGCCGGCGGCAGTCCGAGCGCGTTCGCCACACGGGTCACGGCGGTGTCCAAACCGACGGCACGAGACCAGCCGCCATAAACGGCAAAGTGCAGCGCCGCTTCTCGCAGTTCCGCTAGCGTCAGTTCTCCCAAGGTCAGTGCGCCGCGGATGTAGCCGTCCAACACATCCAGCCGTGCGCCCTCGCATGTCGCGCTCGCGATCGAAATGAGGAAGCGCGATCGTCGGTCCAACCCGGAACGCGTCCACACTTCGCCGAATACATAGTCGCGCCAGGATGCTTCCAGCAAGGTACGCGGTGCCGGGGCCGGCGCGCCGAGCAACTCGGATTGATTTTGGCCGCCGACGCGCGAGCGTTCGGCCGGATCGAGCAAGCTCACTTCGCCCCCTGCGGCTGGCTCAGATTCACCCAGATGTTTTTGGCCTGCAGGAACTCGCGCAACCCCTGCTCACCGCCAAGTCGTCCATGACCGCTTTGTTTCATGCCGCCGAACGGTGCATAAGGCTGCATTCCTTCACCCGAGCCGTTGACGTGGACCATGCCGGCTTGCATTTGTGCGGCCACCTGATGAGCGCGGCGTAAATTCTCGGTGTGCACGTAGGCGCCGAGCCCGTAGTTCGTTCCGTTGGCAAGCGCGATAGCTTCCTCTTCGCTATCGAAGGGCGTCACAGCGAGTACCGGTCCGAATACCTCGTTCTGAGCCAGCGCACTGTTGCCATCGACGTCGGCAATGATGGTAATGGGCAAATAGTAGCCAAGCGCGTGTTCGCCCCCCATTCGCGCGCCGCCCGCCACCAAGCGCCCGCCATCGCGCTTCACCGCACCATCGATGACGCCGACGATGCGTTGCAGTGACGCTTCCGAAATGACCGGCCCCATGACGGTGGATGAATCATAAGGGTCTCCGACTTTGATATGCGCGCTGATGGCCTGCAGCATCTTGAGATACGGTTCATAGATGGACCGCTCCACCAACACGCGCGTGCCGTTGACGCATCCCTGGCCGCTCACGCTGATGGCGCCGGCCAGTCCGCGGCGTGCGGCTTGGTTCAAATCCGCATCGGCGAACACGATCACCGCGGACTTGCCGCCGAGTTCGAGTCCGCAGGGTTTCAAGGTTTCGGCGGCGGTACGCAGCACCTTCTTTGCAGTGGCGCCGCTGCCGACGAATTGAATCTTGTCGATGCCGGGATGCGCGACCATCGCCTCACCCACATCAGCGCCTCCGACGACCATGTTCACAACTCCGGGAGGGAAACCGGCTTCGAGAAACAGCTCGCCCAGCCGCATCACCGCAAAAGGCGCGAGTTCCGGTGCTTTCAATACGATGCAGTTGCCCGCCGCCAAGGCTGGCGTCGCGACCATGGTCGCTGCAAATAAAGGCCCGTTCCAGGGGATGATGGCGCCGACAACGCCATAAGGCTCGTAAGCGACATAATTATGGGCAGGACCGGCCCAGCTGCCGAGTGTCTCGCCCTGGATCTTGTCCGCCCAGCCGGCAAAGTAGCGAAACTTCTGCGCGGCATCGGCCGCAATATACGGAGTCACCATGATCGCCGAGCCGTTCTCCAGCGTGGAAAGCGCCGCCAGCTGCGCCGCGTGCTGCTCGATCACCGCCGCCATTTTGAGCAGCAGATCACGCCGTTTATCACCCTGTAGCGCGCGCCAAGCAGGTAGCGCCGAGCGCGCCGCCTGCACTGCTCGATCGACGTCTTGGGATCCCGCCAGAGTTAGTTCGCAGGTGGTTTGTCCATTGGCGGGATAGATATGCCGATGCACCTTGCCCGAGCCGCGCTCCAGCCGTTCATCTCCAATGATGAGCGCGTGGCGCGGGAGAATTTCAATGCTACGCAATTCAAAGCTCATAGGTGCACACTCGATTGTCCTCGAATAGCGCTAAGATAGCGGCTTTTCAGCGGCCGAGCGCCAACTTTCCGGACTGCGCCGCCGAGCAAGGCTATTTGCCCAACAGTGTTGTTTATTTGCTGCACTCGCTGGAGGTTTGCTTTGCGGTTTGCAGCCGTGTCAGGATGCCGCGATAAAACGAGTATAGCCAGGTGCGCTGGGGGAAATTTCATATGACGCAGGTTATGAAAGGTGTTCGAGTCTTGGAAGTGGCGCAGTTCACTTTCGTGCCGGCCGCGGGTGCGATTCTCGCCGACTGGGGCGCGGACATCATCAAAATCGAGCACCCCGTGCGCGGCGACACGCAACGCGGCTTCGTGAACTTGGGCGGGATGAAAATCGACCCTAAGCGCCACACCATGATGGAACATCCGAATCGCGGCAAGCGCAGCGTCGGCGTCGATATCTCCACACCCGATGGCATCCAGGTCATTTACGAACTGGCGAAATCCTCCGATGTGTTCTTGACCAACTACTTGCCCTCGCAACGGCAGAAGATGAAATTCGACATCGAGCATATCCGCGCCGCCAACCCAAAAATTATCTATGCGCGCGGCAGTGCCTATGGTGACAAGGGACCCGAGCGCGACACCGGCGGCTTTGACGGCACGGCATTTTGGTCGCGCAGCGGCGTAGGCTATTCCATGACCCCCGAAGGACTGGATGGACCGCTGACACAGGGCATCGCTGCGTTCGGCGATTCGATCGGCGGCATGAACATCGCCGGCGGTATCTCTGCGGCGCTGTTCCATCGCGAGCGCACTGGTGAAGCACTCGAACTCGACGTGTCGCTTTTGAGTACCGCTTGGTGGGCGTCCGGAACGGCGATCGATCAGTTCATCGAGAGCGGGAAAGTCATTCGCAATAAAATGCCGACATCCGGCGCGGCGAACGGCAACCCTTTCATGGGGAATTTTTGGACCTCGGACGGCGGCACCATCAATTTGTGCATCATTACTCCCGGCCCTCATATCCGCGACACTTTCGCGCACCTGGGTATTCCCGAGGCGGCGGAGGATCCGCGTTTTAGCGATGTGCATGCACTGATGTCCAACTGGCAGGCTGCCAGCGACATGGTGGTCAAGGCCATCGGGCAGAAGCCCTTCGCCTATTGGCGCCAGCATTTGAAGACCCTGAAAGGGCAATGGGCTCCGGTTCAGAGCCTGCTGGATCTGGCGAGCGATGAGCAGGCACTCGCCAACGACATGATCTTCGAGGTGGAGGCGCCGGATGGCGGCAAACCGCTCAAGCTGGTCCGCGGTCCCGTGCAGTTCAACCACGAACCGGTGCGCACCACGCGGGCACCGCAGGCCTCGGAACACACCGAAGTCGTGTTGATGGAGCTGGGTCTTGATTGGGACCGGATCGAGCAACTGAAGGCCAAGGGCGCTATCGCTTAGAATCCTTTATGGTGATGTCCCTGGATGAACTGAGCGCGCGGGCGTTGGCGCGGGACGCCTCGCTTCCTGCCATCGAATTCGAGGGACATTGGTTCGACTGGGGCTCCATGCGCCGCGTCGCCGAACGCATTGATAGTCTCGTCCATGCCAGCGGCGCCGCGGCGGGCGCCCCGGTGGCGTTTGTGCCGCGCAACCGGCCCTCGGCATTCGCCGCGTTGCTGGGACTGATCGCGAAGCAACACACCATCCGCATGATATATGCCTTCCAATCGGCCGCAGGCATCGCGCGCGACGTTGAGCGATTGAACCCCGCCATCGTCGTCGCCGCCGCCGAGGATTTCTCCGCAGGGCTCATCGAGTCGTTGCGGGCACGGGGCATTGCGGCGATAGGCATTAGGGAAATGGATGCAGCCGCCATCCCGGGATTGGAGCACGCACGCTGCGCGAACAATGCCGACATCCCGGCGCAGCCGCGCATCGAGATCCTCACCAGCGGCACGACCGGTCCACCCAAACAGTTCGCCATCCGCTACGACGTCATTGCGCAACATTACATTGGCGCGATAACCGCCGAGGACTTGCGGGAGGACGAGATGTCGCGGCTGCCGCCCGCGCTGCTTTACTTTCCATTGGGCAATATCTCGGGCATCTACACCACCCTACCCGCGCTGCTCAAGGGACTGCGCATCGTGCTGTTGGATAAATTTACGGTGCGCGCCTGGCACGACTATGTGCTGCGCTATCGCCCGACCGTCTTCGGGCTGCCACCGGCCGGCGTGCAAATGTTGTTGGACGCCGATATTCCTAAGGCAGATCTCGCCAGCTTACGGGTGCTGTCGACCGGGGCGGCGCCGCTCGATCCGACGGTGCAGCGCGCCTTCGAGGAACGCTATGGCATACCGGTGCTGCTGTCGTATGGCGCGACCGAATTCGTCGGCCCCGTCACCGCAATGACCGCTGAGCTGCACGCCCAATGGGGCGCGAGCAAATTCGGCAGCGTGGGTCGCGCGTTGCCGGGAGCACAACTGCGAATCACCGATGCGGAGACGCGCGCTGTGCTGCCTCCCGGCCGTGAAGGCATCGTTGAGGTGATTTCACCGCGAGTGGGCCCGGAGTGGATCCGCACCTCCGACATCGGCATGCTCGATGAGGATGGATTTCTCTTTCATCGCGGCCGCGCCGACGGCGCCATCGTGCGAGGCGGTTTCAAATTATTGCCTGAGACCATCGAACGTGCGCTGTTGTTGCACCCGGCTATCTCGGCCGCCGCCGTCGTGGGCGTTCCCGATCCGCGACTGACGCAAATTCCCGCTGCGGCGGTCAAGTGCAAGCCGGGAGTGGATCCACCGAGTGCCGCCGATCTCGAGCAGCACCTGCGCGAACATGTGCCGGCGACGCACATCCCCGTCATGTGGCGCTTCGTGGAATCCATGCCTACGACGCCCTCGTTCAAGGTGGACCGACCGGCGCTTCGTCGTTTGTTCGCGGACGTTGCGGAATGAATTTCGAACCCCTGGCGCAAGGCTATTATCTCGAGGCATTGCTGGTCGATGGGACGACGGTTTGGTACAGCGACGTGGTCGAGGGTGGCATCCGGCGGCTCAAGCCAGACGGCACGGTCACAACATGGCTTCCCGATAGACGGATGGTCGGGGGAATTCTTCTTAACGAGGATGGCTGCCTGCTGGTCTCGGGGCCCGGCGGCATCGTCTGGTTCAATCCTGCCACCAGCGCCACCGGCGTGCTGCTCGATGCGATCGATGGGCAGCCGATTCCCGGGGTGAACGAAATGCGGCCGGACGGCAACGGCGGTGTTTATTTCGGCACGCTCGACTTGCCCGCCATTTTGCGTGGGCAAACTCCCGGACCCGTGGGACTTTATCGGTTGGACGTGGAGCGGAAGGTAACGAGCTTGTGCGATGGCCTGGTGTTTACCAATGGCCTGAGCCCCAACGCTGATGGATCGCGGCTGTATCACAACGAAAGTTTCGTCGGCACTTTTGCCTACGATGTGTTGCGCGACGGCAGTTTGGCGAATCGTATCAAGTTGCTGAAGAAGCCGGATTGCGATGGCCTCGCACTCGACATCGACGGCAACATTTGGGTAACCGGGTTTGCCTCCGCGGAACTGCTGCGCCTGCACCCCGACGGCGCCATAGCGCAGCGCATTCCCGTGCCGGGCGATGCGGCCACCAACGTCCGTTTCGGCGGCCCGGATGGGCGTGATGTTTATGTCACCGTCGTCGCGCGTAGTGCCGCCGAGGCACTTAAGAATGGCGGCGTTCCATCCTCGAGAACCTCGGTACTCTATCGTGCGCGCAGCGCCGTGTCGGGCCAGGCCATACCGCGAACAGGC
>Ga0210387_10001348_pt1 | contig 18469 bp, 14 predicted proteins | sample IncBWC7OmetaG_FD_160108 | JGI IMG/M metagenome (GOLD analysis project Ga0210387, IMG submission 160108) | Forest soil microbial communities from Barre Woods Harvard Forest LTER site, Petersham, Massachusetts, United States - Inc-BW-C-7-O ...
CGACATCAAGGCGCTGATCGGCAACAGCGAGATCGTGCGTCAATTGAAGCCGCAGGCTTTCGTCGATGATACGTTCGGCCTTCCCACGGTCACCGACATCCTGCGCGAACTGGAAAAGCCCGGCCGTGATCCGCGTCCGGCGTTCAAGGCAGCCGTCTTCAAGGAGGGCGTCGAGGAGATCAAGGATCTCAAGGCCGGCATGATCCTGGAGGGGACCGTGACCAACGTTGCCGCCTTCGGTGCTTTCGTCGATATCGGCGTGCACCAGGACGGCCTGGTCCACATCTCTGCGATGTCCAAGAATTTCATCAAGGACCCGCGTGAGGTCGTCAAGCCGGGCGACATCGTTAAGGTCAAGGTGCTGGAAGTCGAGGTCGCCCGCAAGCGCATTGCGCTGACGCTGCGCCTGGACGACGAGGTCGGCGGCAAGAAGGAGACGAAGGGATCGTCGCGCGACGATACCCGCGCTTCGGCGAAACCGTCGCCGCCGCGTAAGCCCGCACCACAATCCAGCGGCGGCGGCGCGCTCGCCGATGCCTTGCGCCGGGCCAGCGAAAAGAACGATCGCCCAAAGACACGGCCATAATCCCACGCGTCGGGAGCTGACGCCCGCGGCGCTCTTGCGTGCGCTCGGCTGATGCACACAAGTTCGTGAAAACTGTCGCGATGCCGGACGCGGGTGTCAACCCCCGTGTGGGCTGCACTTTTGCTCTCGAAAGAAGCTGCGGCCTCGGCTACGTTTCGCGGGATACCCGCGAACCAAAGGACCGGAACCTATGCAAGATGCCAGGAAATCGTTCGGTCGGATGGCGGGCATCTTGCTGGCAACAGTCACCGTTTCGGCGGCAAACGCGCAGATGGGACCTCCCGGTCCTCCGGCGGTCGGCGTCATGGAGGCGGTCAAGCGGCCGATCACCGAGTCGAACGAGTTCCTTGGGCGAATCGAAGCGACCAATCGCGTCAATGTCGTCGCGCGTGTCACCGCCTTTCGGGAGATGCGTAACTTCGTCGAAGGCGCGGAGGTGAAGACCGGCGACCTCCTTTATGAGCTGGAGCGGGGGCCGTTCGAAGCCGACCTCAAGTCGAAACAGGCGCAGGTCGCGCAGCTGCAGGCGACGCTCGTCAACGCCAAGCTGACGACAGAGCGGGCGAAAACACTGCTGAGCGGGCCAGCCGGCCAGCAATCGACAGTCGACGCCGCGGTCGCCAACCAGCAAAGTCTCGAGGCGCAGATTCAGGCCGCGCAGGCCCAGGTCGACCTCTCGCAGATCAATCTCGACTATACCAGGATCCTGTCTCCGATCGACGGCAAGATCGGCCGCACGGCCGTAACTGAAGGCAACGTGGTCACGCCAAGCTCGGGTACGCTGACCACCATCGTCAGCCAGGACCCGATGTATGTCACCTTTCCGGTGTCCGTGCGCGAGGGGCTGCAGTTGCGGGACCGTTATGCAACCCGTGGCGGCTTCAAGGCCGTCGTTATCAGGTTGCGCCTGACGGACGGCCGCATCTATGACCAGGTCGGTCAGTTGAATTTCGTCAACAACACCATCGCCCAGAATACCGATACCATCACGTTGCGGGGTACAATTCCCAATCCGATCTTGCAGCATCTGTCGGCAAACGGAACAGTACGCGAGCTCACCGACAATGAGTTCGTGACCGTGCTGCTGGAAGGCGTGGAGCCGGTCGAGGTCCTGGCGATCCCGCGCTCGGCGGTGCTGTCGGATCAGCAGGGCGAATATGTCTATGTCCTTGGCGCCGACAACAAAGCCGAGCAGCGGCGCATCCAGCTCGGGCAGTCGACGTCCACCATCGCTTCGGTGACGAGCGGGCTGTCGGACGGCGAAAAGGTGATTGTCGAAGGTCTGCAAAAGGTGCGGCCCGGACAAGCCGTTGTACCGGGTCCCGCCAGCGCGCTGATTCAGTCGAGCATGAATGCCAATCCGGACGAGGGCGCCCAGAAGAAAGACGGGATCGGGGCGAAGCCGGCGGGGACGACCCCATGATTTCATCCGTCTTCGTCGACCGCCCGCGGCTTGCCATCGTCATTGCCTTCGTCATCACGATCGCTGGCGCGCTGGCGCTCCTGCAAATCCCGGTCGCGCAATTCCCCGACATCGTGCCGCCGCAGGTGACCGTCACCGCGGTTTTTCCAGGCGCATCTGCCGAAGTCGTGGAAACGAGCGTCGCCCAACCGCTCGAAGCCCAGGTCGTGGGCGTCGACAAGATGCTCTACATGAAGTCGACCAGTGGCAATGACGGCAGCTACACGCTGACCGTCTCGTTCGCGCTCGGCACCAACCCCGATATCAACACCGTCAACGTCAACAACCGCGTGCAGAGCGCGCTTGCGCAATTGCCGACGGAGGTGCAGGCGCAAGGCCTTGTCGTGCAGAAGAAATCCTCTGCCGTGCTGCAGTTCATCGTGCTCTACAGCAACAACGGCGCGCAGGACCCGCTGTTCATCACCAACTACGCCATCATCAATGTGCTGGATGCAATTTCCCGCACCCCCGGCGTCGGCCAGGCTACGCTGTTTGCAAAGCTGAACTATTCGATGCGGATCTGGTTCGACACGCAGCGTCTGACCAGCCTCAATCTGGCGCCGTCTGACGTAATCAACGCCATCCGTGCCCAGAGCGTGCAGGCGCCGGTCGGCCGCATCGGCGCGCGGCCGATCGGCGATGACCAGCAGTTCCAGTTCAACGTGCAGACCCAGGGCCGGCTCACGACGTCAGCGCAATTCGGCAACATCGTACTGCGCGCCAATCCGGACGGTTCGGTGCTGCGCATCAAGGATGTTGCGCGCGTCGAGATCGGCGCCCAGAACATGGACAGCGAATCCCGGATCGATGGTGATCCCGGGGTGCCGATCGGCATCTATCTCGCCCCCGGCGCCAATGCGGTGACGACGGCGAAAGCCGTGCAGACTACGCTCGCCAAATTGAGTGAGCGCTTCCCGCCGGGGCTTACCTACACCGTGCACTACGATTCGACGACCTTCGTCACCGACACCATCACGGAGGTGCTGAAAACGTTGGGCGAAGCCTTCGTGCTGGTCGTGATCGTCGTGTTCCTGTTCCTCGGCAATCTGCGCGCCACCATCATTCCGGCGGTGGCCGTGCCCGTCAGCCTGATCGGCGCCTTCGCGGTGCTGCTGGCGCTTGGCTATTCGGCCAACACAGTGTCGCTGCTCGCCATGGTGCTTGCCATCGGCATCGTGGTCGATGACGCCATTGTGGTGGTCGAAAATGTCGAGCGCGTGATGGAGGAGGAGCCGGAGCTTTCGCCAGCGGATGCCACCAAGAAGGCGATGTCTCAGATCACAGCGCCGATCATCGCGATCTCGCTGGTGCTGTTGTCCGTATTCGTTCCGATCGCCTTCATTCCCGGTATCTCGGGAACGCTGTTCCGGCAATTTGCCGTAACCATCAGCGCGGCGATGGTCATCTCCGCACTGAATGCGCTGACGCTCTCGCCCGCGCTCTGCGCGGTGTTCCTGCGCCACGGCGGACCTCGCCGCGGCATCATGGGGCGCGTACTCGGCGGCATCGATTGGGTGCGCGATCGTTACGCCGGCGGCGTGCGTCGGCTTTTGCGTGTCGCGGTGCTGTCGCTGGTCGCGGTGTTCGTCTTTGGCGGCGGCATCGCTGGCATAGCGCGCCTGACGCCGACCGGATTCCTGCCTGAAGAGGACCAGGGCGCGTTCTTTATCTCCGTACAATTGCCCGACGGCGCGTCGGTGGCGCGCACCAGCGAGGTGACCAAGCAAGTCGAGGAGGTCCTGAAGAAGGTGCCGGGGGTCGGCCACGTGCTCTCGATCATCGGCTTCTCGCTGCTCGATGGCGGCAACGAGCCGAACTCTTCATTCATGGTGGCGCGCATGAAGCCGTTCGCGGATCGCAAGGCCGCGACCGACTCGGTGCAGGCTGCCATCCGGCAGACCTTTGGCGCGGGCTCCCAGATTCGCCAAGCCAACGTGCTGCCGTTCAACCTGCCGCCGATCATCGGGCTGTCGACCTCCGGCGGCTTTGAATATCAGCTCGACGCGCTGGAAGGACAGGATCCGGCGGCCCTCGGCAGCGTCGTGAGTGGTATGATCGCTGCGGCCAATCGTGACCCGCGGCTGACGCGGGTGTTCTCGACCTTCACGGCGACCAATCCGTCGATCTATCTCGATATCGACCGCGCCAAGGCCCAGGCGCTGGGCCTCAACATGAGCGACGTGTTCACCGCGTTGCAGGCGACGCTCGGCGGCATCTATGTCAACAACTTCAACCTGTTTGGCCGCACCTGGCAGGTCAATGTGCAAGGCGAGGCGGCCAACCGCGGCGACATTTCCGACATCTGGCAGATCTATGTGCGCAATGCGACCGGCGAGATGGTGCCGATCCGCTCGATCGCGAGCCTTCGGATCGTGACCGGGCCGCAGGTCATCACCCGCTACAACAACTACCGCTCGGTGACGATCAACGGCGGGCCTGCGGCCGGCGTGTCGTCGGGAACGGCGATCGCGGCGATGGAGGAGTTGTCCAAATCGACACTACCGGCCGGCTATTCCTTCGAATGGACCGGGACCGCCTATCAGGAGCAGGCGGCCGCCGGCCAGACTGGAATCATCCTCGGGCTCGCGATCCTGTTCGCCTATCTGTTCCTGGTGGCGCTGTATGAGAGCTGGATGATCCCCGTCCCGGTGCTGCTCGCGGTCGCGGTCGGCGTGTTCGGCTCGTATCTTGCCATCAAGATCGCGGGGTTGAATCTCGACCTCTACGGCCAGATCGGCCTTGTGGTACTGATTGCGCTCGCCGCCAAGAACGGCATCCTCATCGTCGAATTCGCCAAGGAGCAGCGCGAAGCCGGCATGCCGATCACGGATGCCGCGGTGCTGGGATCGCAGATGCGCTTCCGCGCCGTGATGATGACGTCGGTTGCCTTCATTCTCGGCCTGGTGCCGCTGGTGATCGCAACCGGCGCCGCGGAAATCAGCCGCAGAGCGGTGGGCACCGCTGTGTTCGGCGGCATGCTCGCCGCGAGCTCGATTGGCATCTTCCTGGTGCCAATGCTGTACGTCACCTTCCAGCGCTGGCGCGAAGCGGCGAAGAACCGCTTCGGCGGCAAAGGCGAGGTGACGCACTCTTCGACGCCGGCGCAGCCGGAGTAGGGGCTCGCTTAAAAACCGGCTGCGCAGGTTTACGGCTGGATCGGCATACCGGGCGCCCAGCTCAAGGCGAGCCGTTGTCCCACGACGATTTCGTCGCGCGACATCTTTGAGGCGACCGCGTCGCGAAATCTCGCATAGGCATCACGGTCGCGTCCGCGCGATCGGGCCGCGGCAAGGTCGAGCCATTTATAGGCCTGGATGAAGTCCTGATGGGTGCCATGGCCCTTGTCGTACATCAGTCCGAGCTGAGCCTGGGCGAACGGATTGCCCTGAACGGCGCCGCGGCAATAGAGATCGAAGGCCGCGTCATAGGCTTGCGGCACGCCAAAGCCGTGCTCATACATGAAGCCGAGCAGGCCGAGCGCCCGCGCATTGCCGCGTTCGGCGAGGGGAACGAGATCCTGCGCGGCGCGGATATAATCGCCGCGGTCGAACGCCGCCGCGCCGCGGCTCAGCGCATCGGCGTGTGCCGCCGGCGAAACGATGCCGGCGAGCACCACGATCGCGGCCGCAAGCAGACGGTGCTGCACGGCGTAGCGGAGTGAAGCCGCGTTGCCGGTCTTAGTGGAAGCTGGTCGTGACTGGGGCATTGGTCGTCGTTGTGGCAATGGTTCCGCGCAGTTTGGATCGAAGCTCTTCAGCGATGACATGCGCGTCCGAGCCATCACGGATGATCTGCGGCTGGATGAAGATGATCAGCTCGGTTCGCTGAGTGCTGTTGGACTGGTGGCCGAACGCATCGCCGAGGCCTGGAATCTGGTCGATCACGGGGATCGTGTTGCGCCCACCGGTCTGCTGCTCGCTGATCAGGCCGGCGAGCAGCACGGTCTGGCCGTTCGCCACCGAGATCTGGCTCTTGACCCGGCGCTCCGAGATGGTCGGCGTCAAATTGGGGGTGCTGGCCGTCGTTTGCGGCACATTGCTGATCTCCTGTTCGATGTCGAGCCGCACGGTGCCATTGACGGACACGCGCGGGGAGACGCGCAGGATGATGCCGGTGTTGCGATAGTCGATGGTGTTGACCACGGTATTGCTCGTGGTCAGCACGGTGGCGCTGCCGGTCGAGACCGGCACGACGTCGCCGACCTGCAGGGTCGCAACCTGGTTGTTGACCACGACGAGAGAGGGGTTGGACAGCACCTTCACGTTGGTGACGGCGTGGAGTGCATCGAGGACGAAGCTTGGTTGGGTCTCCGAACCCATCAGGAAGTTAAAGCCCGGAAAGGCGCGATTGATGAAGGCGTTCGAAACCGATCCGGTGATCGAGGCAAGACCGGTATTGGGATCGACCGTGGTTGCCGGGGCCGACGTCGCCTGGGTGTTGAGGATCGATCCGGTATTCGGTCGCAGCCCAAGACCCTGGCTCGTGATGTAGGATTGCACGCCGTAGGAGAGCGTGTTGTTGAGCGTCACTTCGGCAATGGTCGCATTGATCGCGACTTGCAGCTGCGGCTGATCGACCTGCAGCAGGGTCGACTCGATGATCCGATAATTGGCCTGATCGGCGTAGATCAAGAGTGAGTTGTTGGTGGCGTCCGGGGTGATCCTGATGTCCTGCAGCACGGGCTGGCCATTGCCGGATGTCGTTGCCGCACCCTGACCGCTGTCGAGTGCGCCGGTGTTTTTGCCGCCGGCATTTGCGCCTCGTGAGCCGAGGCCGCCGGGTGTGATTCCGGTGCCGCCGCGCGCGGCGAAGCTGCCTGCCGACGGAGCGGGATTGTTGCCGTTGAGTGACAAGCGGTCGGCGCTCGAGGTCGTCGACGTGCCCGATCCCGGTGCCACCTGGCTATCGGCGCTGTCGAGCAGGCCGGATGCGCCGGAGCCGCCGAGGAACATGTCGGTCAAGACGCGCGCGATCTGCCGGGCGTCGCCATATTTCACGTGATAGACATGAACGCTGGTGCGCGCAGTGTCGGCGCGATCCAGCCGCTTGATCCAAGTCGCGGCGTTGCGCAACATTTCCGGGCGCTTGCTCACCACCATGATGGCGTTGAGGCGGGCGACCGGCTCGAATTTGATCACGTTCTGGCTGAGACCGTTCTCGCCGGAATCGACGATCTTCTCCAGTTCCGAGATGATCGGCGCCGGCGGGCCGCTCGAGATCGGAAAAATGCCGACCGACTGGCCGCGCATCCAGTCGACGTCAAAGCTCAGCGCCGTGTCGACCGCGGTGCGGCGCTCGGCGCCGGTGCCCTGGATCAGCAGCATGTTGCGCGTGGTGTCCGCCCGCACGGTGCCGGCGCGCGTGGCGAAGCTATCCATCAGTTTCAACAGCGTCTGCGCTGAGACATATTGCAATGGCACGACCGAGACGCCGAAACCGGCCTCGGGGTTGGCGGCGTTGGCATCGACCCGGCCGGCGCCGACGGCATCGCCGAGCGGCGTGAGGCGGTAGCCGGAAGCATCGTGCAGCAGCACGACGCCGCTCAACCGCAACGCATTCTCCAGCACAAATATAATGTCTGACTTCGGTACCGGCCGGACCGAGACCAGGCTGACCGTGCCCTGAACCCTGGGATCGATGGTGTAGCCGACCTGCATGATGTCGCCGAGCACGACCTTGGCGACGGTCGCAACCGGCGTATTCTCGAAATTCAGGTCGAAGCCGTTGCCGCTGGACGTGGGCTGCGGCCGGTCGTCGGAAACCGCCGTTACGTCGGTGCCTTCGTAGATCGCGGCAGTGCCGGAGCGGTTACTGCCGGATGCCGCGCCCGCGACGCCCACCGGTAGCGGCTGGCGTGACGACAGATCGATCGATTTGACCTTGTCGGTGATGTCGAGATTGGAACCGTCGACGCTCTGGCCGACGGTCACCATGTTGCAAGACGTCAGCAGTGCCACCGACGACAGTACAAAGACGACAGCGGCGCCGCGGCGGATGATCGGGTGATGGCCAAGCCTGCCGACGCATAACATAAGACTTTGCCAATCCAATGGTGTTCGCAGGTCGCTGTTAACGACCTGTTTTTGTCACACCCGCCCAAGACAGACAGTTAGCGATCGAACATGACAGAAATAAATTAGTTACATGATCGGCTGAACGTCAGTTGCGATGCGTTGATTTCAGAACACACCCGCTCGCATCAGCTGCGAAATTCCGGCGGCTAAATATTTTTTGAGCGAGAGCGGCGCCGCGAGCTTCGTACAGCTGTCATACTTCAGGTCAATAACGTCGCGATGCTGGCACCCGCGCGCATCGCCTCTGATGGTCGGTGACGCGCCGGCCGGTTCAAAGCTTGCGCGACCGGAATGACGGATGGCCAGCGACTTGTCCTCGCAGTTCGTGGAGTATCTCCGTCAGAGCAAGCATTTGACGGTTGCCGATGAGCGTGGCGATGGCGCCTCGCAAGGCGTCGATCAGCGGCAGGCCAAGCTATGGGAACTGGCCGATTTGTCGGCCAGCGAGTTTGCCGAGGAAGCGGCACGGTTCCACGGTCTTGAGCGGGTGACATTGCAGGACATGATGTCTGCCGTGTCGCTGGCAGCGTCATTCACGCCGCGCTTCATGCGCGAGACGTTGGTTTTTCCCTATTCGTCGCCGCAGGGCGGCACCGTGCTGGCGGTTGTCGACCCGACCGATCAATCGGCACAGCGTGCAGCACAGATCGTGCTTGGTGCGGATGTTGCGATCAAGGTCGCAACATCGGAGGACCTTGCGGTCGTCCTCGACCGGCGCCTCGAGCAGCACGAAGCCGAACCGAGCGATGCCTTGCCGGCGCAGCTCCGCGACGACGACATCGAGAGCCTGCGGGACCTCGCCAGCGGCGCGCCGGTGGTGCGGGCCGTCAACGATCTGCTTGAAAAGGCGGTCGAAATGCGCGCCAGCGATATTCATATCGAGCCATTTCAAAATGGCCTTGTGGTGCGGATGCGGATCGACGGCCTGCTGCGGCAGGTCGTTTCTCCCGCGAATGTGCTGCCGCAGGCGGTGATTTCCCGCATCAAGATCGTGGCCAATCTCAACATCGCCGAACGCCGTCTGCCGCAGGATGGTGCTGCGCGCCTCCGGGCCGGCCGCGCCGACATCGACATCCGCGTCGCGATCATGCCGATGCAGCACGGGGAATCGGCCGTCATCCGTATCCTGCCCAAGGATCGCGGGCTGCTCGTCGTCGAGAAGCTTGGATTTTTGCCGCCGGACGAAATAAGACTGCGCCGGCTGCTGAAATTGCCGCATGGCATGATCGTCGTCACCGGCCCGACCGGCAGCGGCAAGACCACGACACTTGCCACGGTGCTGTCGATCCTCAACGAGCCGATCCGCAAGATCCTGACCATCGAGGATCCCGTCGAATACGAGATCCCCGGCATCAACCAGGCGCAGGTCAAGCCGGCGATCGGATTGACCTTTGCCGCAGCGCTGCGTTCCTTCGTTCGCCAGGACCCCGACGTGATCATGGTCGGCGAAGTCCGCGACTCCGAAACCGCGCATGTGGCGGTGCATGCCGCGCTGACCGGACATCTGGTGCTCACCACGCTGCATACCGAGACCGCCGCGGCCGCGGTGCCGCGGCTGCTCGATCTCGGCGTCGAGGGATACCTGTTGCGCTCGGTCCTGCGCGCCGTGGTGGCGCAGCGTCTGGTCCGTCAATTGTGCGAGCGGTGCAAGACGACACGCGTCCTCACCGATACTGATTTCAGCGAGGATCCCCGGCTCGCCGCGTTCGGATTTCGCTCCGGCGAGGCGATCCACGAGCCCTGCGGCTGCGAACGTTGCGTGGGAACCGGTTATCGTGGCCGTCTCGGCGTCTTCGAGGTTCTGGAGCTGACCAATGAGCTTCGCGAGCTGATCGGCGAGAAGACGGATGGTCTGAAGATCGACGAATTGGCGATCCGCGGCGGCATGACCACCATGCTCGAAGACGGCATCGCCAAATGCCGCGCGGGATTGACGTCGCCCGCCGAAATCCTCCGTGTCACAACCTTGCGGTGATCGCGTGCCGAATTTCCGCTACCGGGCCCTGACACAGAATGGCGAGATCGTGAACGGCACGATCTCGGCGCCGAATTCGAGCGAAGTCGCTCGCCGAATCGAATATCTGCGGCTGCTGCCGATCGAGACCATCGAAGACAAGCGTTCGCCTTCGGGGTTCGCTGCGTACGGTCTGTTCGGCCGGCCGAGCGCCGGCGAGATCACGACTTTCACACGGGACCTCGCGCTGTTGCTGAAGGCCGGCGCGCGGCTCGATGACGCGCTCGAGCTACTTGCGGGTGATGCCGATGTCGGGCGGCTGCGCCCCGTGGTCGGCAAGCTTCGCGCCGCGCTGCTCTCGGGCGAAAGCCTGGCGGACGCCATTGGCGGTCATCCGGCGCTATTTCCGCCGATGTATGCGGCGCTGGTCCGCGTCGGCGAGGTCTCGGGCACGCTGGATCAGGTGCTGGAAATGTTAGGGGCGGAGCGGGCGCGATCCGAGCAGATGCGGCGCAAGCTGACGGATGCGATGCAATATCCGGCCTTCGTGCTGCTCGCCTCGGGCGGCGTCATGCTGTTCTTCATTCTGTTCGTGCTGCCGCAGTTCTCCTCGGTGCTGCAGGATTTCGGCACCAAGTCGTCGGATACGACGCTGAGCACCTTCATCAAGCTGAGTGAGTTTCTCCGCGCCAACGCCATGGCGGCGTTGCTGATGGCGGCAGCGACCATTGCAGGCGGCTGGTGGCTGTTGCGCCGGCCTGGCACGCGGGCCGCGATCATGAGCGGATTGTCGCGTCTGCCCGGAATCAGCGGCATCTTCCAGTTCTACCGCAGCAGCCTGTTTTGCCGGAATCTCGGCGTCCTGCTCGGCAGCGGCGTCAATCTCACCGCGAGCTTGCGCATCCTCGTCGACATCATGGCGGTCACGGGAAACGAGCAAGGCTGGAGTGCTGCGGCCGATCGCGTCCGCCACGGCGGCAAGCTCTCGGATGCGCTCGCGGTCGCCAACAGCCTGCCGCCGATGGCTGTTCGCATGCTGCGCCTCGGCGAGGAGACCGGGCAATTGCCGACACTCGCGGGCCGGGTCGCCGAGTTCTATGAAGCCAAATTACAGCGCAGCCTCGACCGCATCGTCGGCATCGTCGGGCCGCTCGCCATCATCTCCATCAGCACGGTCGTCGGGGGCTTGATCGTGTCGGTCATGACAGCGCTGCTGTCGGTCACGCAACTGGTCGGCTAGACCAAAGGTTGGTTCATCATGATATCGCTCAAGGCCATCGGCGCACGTTTCATCGACAGCAGGCGACAGGGACGCCCCGGAGTAGGTGGCAAGCGGCTTGAAAGCCAGGCCGGCTTCACGCTGGTCGAAATGCTGGTCGTGATCACGATCATCGGCTTGATCATGGGGCTCATTGGTCCACGCGTCCTCAATTATCTCAGCGAATCCAAGGTCAAGGCGGCGCGGATTCAATTGCAGAGCTTCGTCACCGCGCTCGATCTGTTTTATCTCGATGCCGGCCGGTATCCCTCGAGCGCGGAAGGGTTGGGTGCGCTGGTACGGCAGACCCCTGGGGTCGCTGCCTGGAATGGACCCTATCTGAAGGGCGGAAACGTTCCCAATGATCCCTGGAACCACGGTTACGTCTATCGCTCGCCGGGCGAGCACGGCCCTTACGACATCGTCTCCTATGGATCCGACGGTCAGGAAGGCGGCAGCGGCGTCGCCGCCGACATCTCGCTCGAAAACCTGTCCGCCAAAAATGAATGAGCAGGCCAAACAGGGGTTCACCTTGCTCGAGATGGTCTGCGTGCTCGCGATCATCGCGCTGCTTGCGGCCGTCCTGCTGCCGTTCATTCCGCATGAGACCTCGCGCTCCCGCCTGCAGGCCTATGCCTTGCAGGCGGCGACGCTCTTGAAAGCGGACCGCGACGCCGCGATCCGTCGCCATGTCAGCGTCGCGACGCTGGTGGATGCGACCGGGCGTGCGATCCGTTCCGGCGCGTCGTCGGCCGCGATCCGTATTCCCGACGACGTGCATTTTGACGCGGTGCTGCCGCAGACGTGCCAGCGGCAGGCGGCGTTATCGACCATTCGCTTCTTCGCCAACGGCATGTCCTGCGGCGGCACCATCGCGCTGACGCGCTTCGATGCGGCCTATGAAGTCCGCGTCAACTGGCTGACCGGGAGGGTCGAGATTGTTTCCCGCGACATCGCCATCAACTGAGCGGCGCGACGCCGGCTTCACGATCCTGGAGGTGCTGGTGGCGCTGACGCTGGTCGCCGTCGTGATCGTCGCCGTCGGATCGGTGATGGCCGGCAACATGCGCGGCGTACGCGCACTCGATCGGCATGTCGCGCTGATGCAGGCGACGCGCACGGCGATGGCCACCGCAATCCCGCCGCGCGATCAGCTAGCGCAGGGAACATCGTCGGGACAAACGGACGGCTACCGCTGGACGGTCGACGTCAGCCCGCTCGGCGGCGACTGGACGGTCCCCAATTCCGATGTCGCCTGGGTGCCCGAGCTCGTCCGGGTTCGCGTGAGGTCGCCGGGTGGCGCGGTCTCGGATATTCGCACGGTACGCTTGATGAAGAGGCCGTCAGAATGACCGACGTGGTGACCGATCAGCGCGCAAGAGAACGCGAAAGGGAAGGCGGCTTCACCCTGATTGAAGCCATCGTAGCGCTTGCGTTGATGGGTCTTGTGCTGTCGGCGCTCGCCAGCATCACCGCGCAATGGCTGCCGAACTGGAATCGCGGCGTCGGCCGGATCCAGCGCGATGAGGCGATCAGCACCGCGCTGCAACGTATCGCGGCCGACTTGGCCGCGGCGGAATACGTCCCTGTCAATCGCGACTCGCGCCGTCCGCTGTTCGACGGATCGGAACTGTCCATCACCTTTGTCCGCACGGCGATGGGGCCGAATATCGGGTCGGGCCTCGATGTCGTGCATCTCGGCGAGACGAGCGACCGGGGCGAGTTCGTCACGGTGCGCTCGCGTGCGCGATTTGCGCCTCTACCTATTGGTTCCACGCTGTCCGAGCAGTTGCACGTTGGCGATCCCGTGGTGCTGCTGCGTGCTCCGTTCCGGCTGTCCTTTGCCTATGCGGGACCGGATCGGGCCTGGAGAAGCAGCTGGCGCAACGCCGAGCGGTTGCCGGCCATGATCAAGCTGACCATCCGCGATGTGGCGAGCCAACGCGTTTTGTCAGTCTCGATCGCACCGATCCATGCCCAGGTGCCGAGCGATTGCACGCGGCCCGACGGCAATTGCGACGACAAGGACGACAAGCCGAATACCTCCGACGGCACCGGCCAAACCATTGCCGCAGGGCAGGGAGGCCGGCCATGAGACGCTCTTGTCCCCAGGACGCGCAGCGCGGCTTTGTGATCGTCGCGGTGCTCTGGATTCTCATCGCGTTGTCGTCACTGGCAGTGATCTTTGCGGTCTATCTGTCGGCGTCGGCACGCGCGATGGCGATCGGCGATACCGACTTGCAGAATGAAGCGCTGGTGTCGGCCGGCGTCGAGCTCACCGCCTATCAGTTGATCCTGACCAGTGACGACAAGCGTCCGGTGCAGGGAGCGTTTCATTTCCGCATGGACGACGCCAATGTCGGCGTCACCTTCGCGTCCGAGGCGGCACGCATCGATCTGAATTACGCCTCAAAGGACGTGCTGGCCGCATTCTTCGCCGGACTTGGCGCCAACAAGGATGCCGCCAATGAGGGTGCGGAGCGCATCATCGGCTGGCGCACCCGGCCCGCGCCGGGCAGCAGCAATGAGGAGGAGGCGCGCTACGCGGCATTGGGCTACGTACCGCGGCAGTCTCTGTTTGCCCATGTCAACGAACTGGCGCTGGTTGCCGGCTTGTCGCCGGCGCTGGTCGACCGCGCCTTGCCGTTTGTGACCGTTTTCAACGGTTCCTCGGATGTCGATGACAGCATCGCAGCGCCCGAGGTGATCGCGGCCTTCAAGAAAAAGTCCGGTGCAAACAGCGATCTGTTCGGCGGCGGGATGGCCTCAACCGGCGGCTCGTTCGTCGATGCCGACCCATCCGCCCCGCCAAAGAGCAACGTGCCGAAAGCGAAAAGCCCGTGCTATCGCGTCGAGACGACGATCAATTTTGCCAATGGTCGCAGCTCCGCATCCGAAGTCGTGATCGTGCTCGGCGACAAGCGCGTGCCCTATCGCGTGCTGTCGTGGCAGGACGATGTCGAGCCCCGCGACACGCTGCCCGTTAGCCGGAGGTCCTGATGGCGCTGATATCGGACGCAAAGCAGTTCCTGGGCGGGTGGATCGATGCGGTGAGCCGTGCCGTCGACATGGTGGCCGGCCGCTTCGTGCGCGCGCAGCAAATCCGGCTCGTCGAAACAGATGATGGTGCGTTCACGGCAAGCACGATTGCCGCGAAAAGTGGAGCTGGTTTGCCCGATCTCTCCTTCCGCCTCGATGGCGGCAAGCCACCGCCGCCGCTGCCGGCGGAGTGGAAGGCCGCGTTCCGGGGAGGGCGCGTTGAGGCGCTGTTGCAGCCGGCTCAGGTGATAACACATCAGCTCGATTTCCCGAACAAGGCGGCCGCTTTTCTCGACGGCATGATCCGGGCGCAGGTCGATCGCATGACGCCGTGGTCCGCCGTTGATGCTGTGTTCGGCTGGAGTTCGCCTGTGCCCGCTGCGAACGACCGGATCGCGGTGACCTTCGCGGCGACGTCGAGGCGGAAGGTCGACCCCTTGCTCCAATTCGCGGAGGCGGTCGATGCGGCGTCGGTTGCGATCTCGGCGCCGGTAGCCAGTGCGTCCACGCAGGTGACGCTCATGGACCGGTCGTTGCGTAGTGTCATTGGAGCTGCGGTCAACGTGCCTCGTTTGCTGCGTGCGATCCTGTTGTCGAGCGCTCTTGCCGCGGCCGCCTCACTCATTGCCAATGCCTATCTCGGCGGCTCGTTGCAATCGGAGCTCGGCGACCTGCAGCAGCGCATCTCGCAGCGCCGCGCGGCGCTCCGTCTCGGCGCCGACGGCACCGCCTCGGGTCTCGGTCTGCTCGCCAAGCGCAAGCAGACGACGCCGGCAAGTATCATGGTGCTGGAAGCGATCTCGAGGGCATTGCCCGATTCCACCTATGTCACGGAGCTGCGGATCGAGGGCGACAAGATCCAGGTCGTGGGGATGACCCAGGACGCCCCCTCGCTGGTAAGGCTGATGGAACAATCACCGCAGTTCACCCGCGCCACCTTCTTCGCGCCGACCACCCATGCGGCGAATGAGCCCGGCGAACGCTTCCACATTGAAGCCCATATCACCGCTTATTTCGGATCCGGCACGTGAGCAGTCTGTCAGCACCAGCAAAGCTCGTCACTTCCTCGCCGCTTTTGGCGACGGTGGCCTATGTCGCCCTCGTCGTCGTGTTGCTCTTTACCGTGGTGACATCGATATCCGACTTCATTGATCAGCGCAGCGAGGTCACGGCGTCTGCCAACATGCTCGAGCAGCTCGATGGCCACCGCACGGGCGCCAAACGCAACGTTCCCGGCGAAACGATGCCGTCTGGATCGGCCTATCTCGAAGGCGCCACCGTCACGATTGCGGGAGCGTCGTTGTTGCAGCGGGTGGCGAGCGCGGTTTCGAAATTCGGCGGCAACGTGCTGTCCACCCAGCTTGACGTGCAGAGCCCGTCGAGCAAGCCCGGGTTCCTCAGCATGGTCGCGAGCTGCGAGATCGAGCAGCCGCAGCTGCAGCAGTTGCTTTATGATCTTGAGGCCGGAATGCCGTTCTTGTTTGTTGACCAGTTGGTCATCCAGACTCCGACCACAGCGGTCGGCTCGCAGCCCGGCAAGTTGCGGGTTCTCCTGGGAGTATCCGGGCAATGGCGAGGCGCCAAATGAACCGTGGCCTCACTATTATTTCCATCGGATTTGCGCTGTCGCTTCACGCTGGTGCCGCGACAAGTCCCACGATCACGACCGACGCGCTTGATGCCGGGATTGCCGAGGAAACGCGGCTGGGCGGGCCGGTTACATCCTCGTCCAGCGAGCCGGTGACATCCGTCCGTGTTGTCGCGCCGCCGCAGGCACCGGAGCAGCCGCTGAGCGTCAACCCACTGTGGGCGATTCCGCTCACGAAATTGTCGGGAACGCGAGATCGTCCAATCTTCTCGCCGTCGCGCCGCCCGCCGCCTCCTGTCGTCGCCGCGGAACCAGCACCTGCGCTGCCACCGCCGCCACCGCGGAAAAAGGAACTCGAGCCGCCACCATTATCGCTGGTTGGAACCATCGCGAGCGACGAAGAGAGCTTTGGCATCTTTCTCGATCCGTCGACCAAGCAGGCGCTTCGATTGAAACTCGGCGAAGATTATCAAGGCTGGAAGCTGCGTGCCGTTCAGGGCCGCGAAGTGACGGTGGAAAAGGATCAGCAGTCGACGGTGCTGACGTTGCCGGCGCCGAGCACACAAACAAATAATCAGGTGCTGCTCACACCCGTCAACGCCGACGGCTCATCGCCGCAAGCTGCGATGAGACGGCGATGAAGCGTCGAAACGCTTCTTGGAAGAAAGGCTTATCGGGCTAGCGAAATAGTTCCGTGGTCGTGGAAAAAATCTGCGCCGAAATGTCGCGAAGCGCTGTCATTCGCTTGTTAGAAACCTGCCAGATTTTCGCAACACCGCGCATGTAGCGTCTCCTCGTCAGACAAAAAGATTCGCTAACGACTGCAGTCGCAAAGAGTGAGCTGAAGCCAATGGTTGGCATCAGCCCGTTCTTGCGCGGCTGACGGCTGCGCATGGGCAGGGCGGCGTTGCTTCGACGATATCAGACGATTTTGTGTGTCATCGTCGCGGCCTGTCTCGGGCTAGCAGCGAGTGGTGTGGTGGCCCTCCTCGGCGCGAAGGACTTGCCGGAAGCGTCGCGCACAGAGCGAGACGTTTGCGCCCGGCCGGAAGCAGGAAGCGCGATCGCGGAACCAGCGGAATTGCGCAGCCACGACGGTGTCCTCGAAGCCGATCTCAGCGTCCACGACGAGAAGCTGCCGGATGGAACCATCCGCTATTGCTATCTGACGCCGGACGGGAAGCCATCGCCGACCTTGCGCGTGAGGCCGGGCGATGAGCTCGTCATTCATTTCAAGAACGATCTCGTCGACCTCGATACGTCGAGGCCTGCGGTCGACCGCGCGCTGGCCGGTGCGCCGATCTGCACGACAAGAAAGAGTGTCGATCCCTGCGCAAGCGGTGCGATGACGCCGGTTTCAACGAATCTGCACTTCCACGGGCTCACCGTGCCGCCGGTTTGCCATCAGGATGATGTGCTGAAAACCTCGATCCAGCCCGACGACAATCCGTTCGAATACCGCCTGCGTATCCCGGACGACGCGCCGCCCGGCCTCTATTGGTATCACCCGCATCTTCACGGTTTCAGTAAGGCGCAAGTGCTCGGCGGGGCTTCCGGCGCGCTCATCATCGAAGGCATCGAACGCGTCGATCCGTCGCTCGTAGGCCTGCCCGAGCGCGTGCTTGTCATCCGCGACCAGGATCTCGTCAATCCCAACGCGCCTCCATCCAAGTTCGAGCCCGTCATGTCGAAGAGCCAGCTCGACAATGACGGTGACGTCGCCAACTCCGGCACCGGCTTCGGCAAGCCGTCGAAGGACCTGTCCGTCAATTTCGTGCCGGTGCCATATCCGAACTATTCGCCGGCGACGATGACGATGAAGCCGGGCGAGCGGCAGCTCTGGCGCGTGCTCAACGCCTCCGCGATCACGTATCTAAACCTCGCTCTTTTGGTCCATCGTGTGCCGCAACAGATTGGCGTTGTCGGCATCGATGGCGTGCCGCTGAAGTTCGACGGCAGCCCGTCGCCGCCGGTGCAATGGGTCAACCACATCGGCCTGCCGCCAGGCTCTCGTGCCGAATTCGTCTTCAAAGGACCGCCCGTGGGAGAGGGCGCGTTGTTGGTGACACGGGCCGTCGACACCGGGCCCGCCGGCGAGAATGACCCCAACCGTGCGCTGATGGCGATCACGGCTGTGACAGATGCGAGCGAGCCGCAGGCTGCGTTGCCGATGCGTGCCGAGCCGCTGCCGCAGCCGGTTCGGCCGTGGGTCGGTAACGTCGCGCCGGTGCGCGTGAGGAAGCTGTTCTTTTCCGAGCAGCCGGAAAATCCAAACGACCCCAACAGTCCCACGAAATTCTTCCTTTCCATCGACGGCGAGACGCCAAAGCCGTTCGATCCGCAATCTGATGTCCCGGACATTGTCGCGAAGCAGGGCGATGTCGAGGACTGGATCATCGAGAACCGCTCGATGGAGCTGCACGATTTCCACATCCACCAGCTTCACTTCCAGTTGCTCGACTGGTCCGGCATCACGGTCAACGAGCCGTTCCTGCGCGATCCCGTGAA
>Ga0210387_10001349_pt1 | contig 18461 bp, 21 predicted proteins | sample IncBWC7OmetaG_FD_160108 | JGI IMG/M metagenome (GOLD analysis project Ga0210387, IMG submission 160108) | Forest soil microbial communities from Barre Woods Harvard Forest LTER site, Petersham, Massachusetts, United States - Inc-BW-C-7-O ...
CCCGATGCGCCGCAAGGTCAAACGGCCCTCGCGTCTTGCGCTGCCTCTGATCGTCAAGAGCCTGAACGAGGATGGATCCCGGGGCATCTCGCAGGCATCCATCGTCGATACTGACGAGAAGCTCGCAGAGCGCGTCGCCTTCATCCACGAGCAGGTCGGAACTGCCGCCATCGCCGAGCAATATATCGAGGGACGTGAACTCTATGTCAGCGTACTCGGCAACAACCGGCTGCGCGTTCTGCCGGTTTGGGAATTGAAGTTCGGCAGCATGGGCGGCCCGAGTGCACGGCACATCGCCACCGAAAAGGCCAAACACGATCCCGACTATCAGGAGCGCCTCGGGATTGCGGACGGGCCGGCCAAGAACCTGACGCCGGAGTTATCCACCCGTATCCAGGGAATTGCCAAACGCATCTACCGAACCTTGGGGCTCGATGGATACGCGCGCATCGACTTCCGCCTCTCTGCCGAGGGTATTCCGTATTTCATCGAAGCAAACCCCAATCCTGAAATCGCCAAGAGCCAGGAGTTCGCTCTGGCGGCCCGGCATGACGGGTTGGACTACCCGGGCCTGCTGCATCGCATTTTGACCCTCGGCATAAGCCGCGCGAAGGCAGGCGTCTCCACAGGGTGAAAGGCAGCGCGAGACGGGGCGTTGTTCGGCAGTATTCAAATCAACCACCATCGTGGCGGACGTGAGTGCAGACTGGTCTATTCAACGTTTATGCCCGCAAATTTGATCACCTTTGCCCATTTTTCGATAGCTTCCGAGAGGATCGTCCCGAATTCCGCAGGGGAGCCGCCAAGTACTGTGCCCCCCAGCTCGACGATCCGGGATTTGACTTTGGTATCGGCAAGACCGGCATTGAGCTCCTTGTTCAGCGTGTCGATGATTTCGGTCGGGGTGTTCCTGGGCGCGCCGATGCCCGCAAAGCCGCTGGCCTCATAGCCAGGCACGAACTCCGCCACCGTTGGAATGTCCGGCAACACGTCCAATCGGGTCGCGGTCGTCACGGCCAGCGCACGGAGCTGGCCGGCTTTGACGTGTTCGATCGACTCCGACACTGGGCTGAAAATCACCTGCAAGTGGCCGCCGATCAGATCCGTGGTGGCAAGCGCGCCGCCCCGGTACGGGACGTGGACCAAATTTACTCCGGTCATCATCTTGAAGAGTTCGCAGGAAATGTTTTGTGGGGTGCCGGTGCCGGCCGATCCGTAGTTGAGCATCCCCGGGTTGGCCTTGGCATAGGTGATGAACTCAGGGATCGTCGTGACGGGGACAGATGGATTCACCACCACCAGGTACGCGAGCCGCGCCGAGCAGATAACCGGTGCGATGTCCCGGATGAAGTCGAAATTGAGATGAGTGTAGAGCGCGGCATTGATCGCATGGGGCGTCACCACTTGCAGCAGTGTGTAGCCGTCCGCGGGTGCTTTGGTGACCACCTCGGTTCCGATGTTGCCGCTCGCGCCGGCGCGGTTCTCTATGATGAATTGCTGACCCAGGCGATCCGACAGCCATTGACCCATCAGGCGCGCCTGGATGTCGGTTGCCCCGCCGGGCGCAAAGCCGACGATGATGCGCACCGGCCGTGAAGGATAGGCTTGCGCCTGTGCAATGCGGCTCAGCGCGGGCCATGCGGCAGCCCCCGCGGCAAGATGCAAGAATGTGCGACGGGGAAACTTCATGGCTCCCTCCACAATCTGCGCAGTGTTGCGGACGTGCCGCGGGAACAGACTACACCCGTCACGCGAGTGGGTGAAAGAGCGATGTCTCTTCTTGGCCCTTCGCGTCATTCGCTGCTGCGCAATAACGAGAGTTCGGTCCAGGGGAAAGCGGACATCGGCTTCGACTGCCGGAGTTTGCACCTCGCCTACGACGTGATAGGCCGCAATGGTCCATCACGCCAAGGTGCCAGATGCTCAACACCGCCTTCTCGCTTTTTCTCGCCGCCGCCGCCGGCGTGTCCATCGTCGTCCAGCAGGCGCTCAACGCCAATCTGCGGGCCGCGATCGGCTCCGCCGCGTGGTCGGGATTTTCCAGCTACCTGGTCGGGCTCGTGTGCATGGCCTTGCTCGCGATAGCGATGGGCGATCCGATTCCAACCGGCGTCGTTGTCCGTATCCCCTGGTGGTCCTGGAGCGGCGGGCTGTTCGGCGCGGTCTTCATTGCGCTCGCGATCCTTCTTGTGCCGAAACTAGGCGCCGCCACCTTCATTGCGCTGCTGGTCGCCGGACAGATGCTGGCCTCGGTGACGCTGGATCATTTCGGCTGGCTCGGCCTCGCGCAACGCGAGATCGATTTGCCGCGCGTGATCGGGGTGTTGCTGCTCATCGGCGGTGTCGTCTTGATCCGGCGCTAAGGCACCGCAAGCATTCCCTGCGCTGCGGCAAAATAGACCATCGCTGGCTTTCCGAATTATTCCGCGCGCGATCCAAAAAAATCACGCGAAACAGCAGCGGAATAGAACGCGTCCTCATGCGTCCTACCTCGTGCAAGCCATTTGCACTGACAGGAGACAACATGAAGACCTCATCGATATCCGCACTCGTCGCCGCGCTCTCGCTGGCGCTCGCTTCAGCCGCGTTCGCCGCGCCGCCGACCAAGACCGGCACCACCACGAAGGGCTCGGTGCTGACAGATGCGAAGGGCATGAGCCTCTACACCTTCGACAAGGATTCCGAAGGCAAGTCCGCCTGCAACGGACCATGCGCGACCAACTGGCCGGTTCTGAAAGCCGAGGCGAGCGACAAGGCCGATGGCGGCTACACCATCATCGCGCGCGACGACGGCTCCAAGCAGTGGGCTTACAAGGGCAAGCCGCTCTACACCTTCGCCAAGGACACCAAGCCCGGCGACATCACCGGTGACGGCTTCCTCAACGGCGCCTGGCATCTCGCTCAGCCGTAATTGATTTTGGGCGCAGGCCCAAGTGGCCAGAAGGCGGCCGGAAGATTGCGGTGGCCCGGATGAGCGACTTCTCCGCCAAAGCTCGCAAAGCGAAGGCGGAAAGCGACATCCGGGTTTCGCCCGCTGAGAAGGAACCGATCGGCGCCGCATCTTCGGCTTGCGGTTATCTGCTGCGAAGCGTAACTTTCAACCACACGTAGCTCATTCGAAAGCAATCTATCGGGTTCGGCCTGACGCGGGAGCGAGCGATGGCGGATGTCCCTTGGCACCTTTCCGGTGACTATTTCGAAAATTGCAGTTGCACCGTCGTGTGTCCGTGCCTCGTGTCGGCGGCCGCCCCCTTGACCGCGCGACCGACCGAAGGCTTTTGCAACGTACCGCTGATCTTCCACATCGAGAGCGGCCGCTATGGCGACGTTACGCTCGATGGACTCAATGCTTTCGTTGTCCTCCACTCGCCCGGGGTGATGGCGGACGGAGACTGGTCGATCGCCGCCTATGTCGATCAGCGCGCCGATGACAAGCAGACCGAGGCGCTGGCGACGATCTTCACCGGTGCCGCCGGCGGTCCCATGGCCGCGTTCACGCCACTGATCAGCAAGAACCTTGGCGTGAAGAAGGTCCAGATCACATTCAAGATCGACGGCAAGACGCGGTCGGCGGAAATTCCCGGCATCCTGCACATGTCCGTCGATCCGTTGCCGACCATGCATCCGAGCGGGGAGATGTGGGCGAACATCGGCCATCCGGTTGCCCCCGACGCGATGGTGATGGCGGTCGGCGCCTCCGGCAATACCTACAGCGATCTTGGTATGCGCTGGGATAATTCCGGCAGGAACGGTCTCTACGCGCCGATCCGCTGGTCGAACCAGGCGTGATACAACTCGCAATCCGGCCCTGCGACAGGGCCGGCGAATGTCCATCGCAAATGACCGACACCACACTGGAAACCGTGCTGCGGCGAGATCGCTGGATCGTCGTCGGCGCGATCGCCGTCCTTGTCGCGCTGGCATGGACCTATGTGCTCTGGCTCGCCGCCGACATGGACATGGGCGGCATGGACATGACCGGCTTCCGCATGATCCCGGCCGGGATCGGAATCATGTTGCCGGCGAGCGAGCCATGGCGCGCGATCGAGTTCGGCTATGTGTTCCTGATGTGGGCGGTGATGATGGTGGGAATGATGGCGCCCTCGGCAGCGCCCATGATCCTGATGTATGCCCGCGTCGGGCGACAGGGCAGAGCACAGGGTAAGCCGTTCGCTGCGACAGGCTGGTTTGCGGCCGGCTACCTTCTCGCATGGACCGGCTTTTCCTTGGCCGCAACCTTGCTCCAATGGGTGGTCGAGCGTTCAGCCCTGCTGGATTCGCGGATGACGCTCGACAGCAATTTGATCGGCGCCACGGCGCTGATCGCGGCGGGAGTCTATCAATGGACGCCGCTCAAAGACGTCTGTCTCGCCCAGTGCCAGTCGCCATTTCTGTTTCTGATGCGCCACGGCGGCTTTCGCAGCGTTGCGCGGGGCTGCGTGCTGCTTGGGCTTCGGCACGGCGGCTATTGTGTCGGCTGCTGCTGGGTCTTGATGGCGCTGCTGTTCGTCGGCGGGGTGATGAACGTGCTCTGGATTGCGCTTTTGTCGCTACTTGTCCTCCTGGAGAAAGTAACGCCGGTCGGACGATGGATCGCGCGCGCGACCGGCATTGCGTGCGTGGCAGCTGGCGCCTGGCTGCTGGTGTCTTCGCCGCAGTGATGGACAACCTGCTCGATGCTCAGCGCGCACCGGCAGGGCGGATTAGCCCCTTGACCGTCACCACAGATGGCGCCGTTCGTATTGCGATGTCGAAGTTGGATGATAGGCTAGGCGTTATTGTCGAGACCTGACGTGCACGCTTTGAACTATTGATTGCCGTATGGACGGTCAGAGGCGCCAAACAGGTATGCGATGTCCCGACTAGTCGACCGAATTTACGAATGCGCCTTTGTACCTGACCTTTGGCCCGAGATTCTCGCGGAACTGGTGCACCTCGGCGGTGCGCTGTCCGGCTGGTTATGTATCTCGAACGGAAACGTCCTCCGATGGGCCGCTTCGAGTGAGGAGGCACGAGCTGATTTACGGCCCTTGATGGACAGCGGATGGATCCCGCGATCGGAACGCTTCAACCGGCTGCTGCGTGCGAAACAGACTGGCTTCATACCGGACAGCATTCTCTATACGCCCGAAGAAATGCGCAATGATCCGGCCTACAGGGACATGTTGCATCCCCGCGGCATGGGGTGGGCCTCAGCGACCGCAATAGCGCTGCCGACAGGCGATGACATGGTGATCGCACTGGAACGAGCATACGATCAAGGATCGGCGTCATCAGCGGTGCTTGCAACCCTCAACGAGGTGCACTCTCATTTGGCCAGGGCCTCGTTTGTCGCGGCCCGCATGCAATTGGAGCGAGCCCGGGCCGCCACCCAGGCACTCGCTCTGCTTGGCATTCCTGCACTCGTGCTCGCAGATAGTGGAAAAGCTCTCGCCGCGAACCAGTTGATCGAAGCGCTGAGCGGCTTCATCTTGTGGCGGACGAAAGACCGGATCGCGCTGAAGGATGCGCGCGCCGACGCGCTGTTGCACGCCGCGATCGCAACGGCAGATCAAGATGACACCCCGAATGTGCGATCGTTTCCAGTCCGCAATGCGGACTCCGCGATGATTGCACATGTCGTGCCCATCCGCGGTTCGGCGCGCGACATATTTCTTCGTTGCGCCGCCTTGTTGATGTTAACACCCGTGACCAGGCCGGAGGCTCCGTCGGTCGAATTGATACGGTCCCTTTTTGATTTGACCCCCGCCGAGGCTCGCGTCGCTCGCGGCTTGGCCGCCGGCCAAACGGTGAAGGGCATGGCAGCGGAAAGCGGCACATCCACCAACACCGTCCGTACACACGTCAATGCTGTACTGGCCAAGACCGGCTATAGCCGGCAGTCCGACGTGGTCGCGCTGCTCAATGGGCTCCGGCCGCCCGGCTCCGCGAACGACGCCTGATACCTGCGCGATCGGTGCTAGGCCGCGGAGCCCTGAGATGGCACGGCGAGGGGTCCAACGGCCTGGTTCGGAAAAATGATCACCATCTCACCAATTTAGATGATGCCAACCTATCGCCGTGCGCCGCAAAATGGCGGCTTCAAGTTGCTTAGCAAAGGTAAGCCGACATGAGAACGGAATATGGAGCCGGCTCTTACGGTACATCCTGGAGCTCCAATTCCATACGTACCCGCCACCTGGCGGACCTCGAAGAGGTCTGCTGGTTTCTTGCAGTAGGCTTGAGCCTGACGGCGCTCTTTTGCGCGCTCGGATATGCTGAGAGCATTGGTCAGGCGTTGGCGATATCCGGGTGAGCAACGCACTGAGATCAACGCGATCGCGCCTTGAGCTTTCGTCTTGTTCGATTTGCTGTTCGATATTGTTGTGACTCGAAAATTTGAACGGCACGATGGCGAACTGAGAAGATATTGCGTCCGCGATTTTTGGAGATCGATGTGGCTTTCAAGAAATATTTTCTGACCAATTTGGTCGAAGCCAATTTGATCGAAGCCTTGGCGTTGCTCTTATTCTTCCTGATCAGCCCCGCCATGGCCAAGGATTTTGATCCCCAGGGTGGCGCTGGAGGCGGTTACTTCAAGTCAACATGCCCTGCGGGCAAATATCTCATCGGAACGAACGGGCGTTATGGCTTCATTGTCAACAATATCTCCTTGATCTGTGGTGCCATCAATTGGGACGGCTCGATCGGCGATATTTGGCAGGATACGGCGGTTCACGGAGGAGGCGGGGGCAGTCCGCTCCCAAAAACCAGCTGTGATAGCGGTGAGATTATCAATGCCATGGGGCTGCTGACGGGCGACGCGTCCGATAACAAGGTCATCCGTCAGATCATCTTCAACTGCGTTTCGACAACGTCGACCGCACGGCACAATCTCGATATTGGCACCGCGCCACTATTTCCGACGATGCAACAGAACTGCGAAGCCGGCGAAGCCGTCGTCGGGATACAGGGACGATCGGGATCCTATCTGGACGCTGCGGGCCTCCTATGTGGCCCAATCGTCAGATCGCCGCCACCGCCCCTTGGCCTCTGTTCTTCCGGTCCAGCCCATCCCGATGATAGACCCTACCAGCTACACAATGATGGCAGCATCTGGGTCTGCGCGGGCCAGCGCAACGCCTGCCTTGGCGCATGGAACATGCTCGATAACAATCGGACGACGGTCCAGATCGCCAGCTATTGCGAGCTCTACCAGATGCTCAATAACGGTTCGATCTTGCACTATACCGGACAATTTAGCCACTGCACCAGCACGCCTTGCCCCAACTGGAGCCAGATTGACGGGAATCCTCAAACCAAGACGATCGCGGTCAGCGCGGCATATATCGATCCCACCAACAATCCCCCCTACGTGTACCAGATGCACAAGGACGGCTCGATCTGGCACCAGAATGGCGGCGGCTGGGACATGATCGACAACAATCCCGCAACGACCGCGATCGTGGGCGGCGCGGGCGGCCTCTATCAGTTGCACAATGACAGTAAGGTTTACCACTGGAACGCAAACTGCGCCTCGGGCTCGCCCGGCTGCCCCTGGACGCTGCTTGATCAAAGTCCCGACCCGACGATCATGATTACGGCGGGCAACGGGCTATATCAGCTGCGCAAGAGCGGCGCGATTTTGCACCGGCACAAACAGCGGGTGCACGGCGGCGTCATGTTCGAATTTGTGGTCACAGCTCGGCCCGGCGGACGCAACTACGTCGATGATCAAAGCCGGCTTCAGTGACTTTTACCGGCTGCTGCGAAACGGCCAAGTTTCTAAATGGCAACGCAACAATTGGGTGACTCTGGATCATTCGCCGCACAACACGATCGCGATTACGGCGGGGACCCAGCTCTATGAGCTGCGAAAGGGCGGAAACATCTCCCACTACAATGGCATTACGTGCCCGGGCAAAACGGGGGGGTGTGACGCCTCATTCGATCAATGCGATCAGAATCCGAGTACCGTGGGGATCATGATCAACGGCAATCTGGCGATACACTGATGGAGGCTATCGACGGCGCAGCGGCGACGTTCGGCTCGTACCGCGCAGTGAAACCCGGGTTTCTAGGCCTCGGGTCAGATCAGTGCGAAGACGACGCATCCAGCGATGACCGCACTGCGGCTGCAAATTCGGCCGGACGGAACGGCTTGTGCAGAAGCGCCGTTTTTCCGACCGCGCGCTCTATGGCGGATGTGTCGGAATAGCCGCTGACGAACAGAATCCGCAATCCTTCGCTCGCTTGCCTGGCAGCGGTCGCAACCTCGGCGCCATTCGAGCCCGGCATTCCGAAATCGAGCACCATCAAATCCAGTCGGTGGTTCCTCAGAATGTCGAGCGCGGCGTCTCCGCTGTCAGCTTCCTTGACCTGATAGCCGAGGTCCGAAAGCACGCCGCACATGATCTCGCGAACATCGGGATCGTCGTCGACGATCAAAATGGTCTCTGTGCCCCGCGACAGATCGATCGCCTGCGTATCTTCGTGCTCGGCCACCGCGTGAGCCATACGCAGTGCGATATTGATCCTCGTGCCTTCGCCGGGCGCGGTATCGATGGTGACGTCACCGCCGAGCTGCCGGACGATACCGTAGACCTGGGAAAGCCCGAGACCCGTCCCCTTGCCGGGAGGCTTTGTCGTGAAGAACGGATCGAATGCGCGCGCAACGACCTCGGGCGGCATTCCGGTCCCGGTGTCGGCTACGCAAATGATGACCCGGTCCTTGTCGACGGAGTCCAGTCGGGTCGAGATGGTGAGCGTGCCGGCGGTGGGCATGGCATCACGCGCGTTGATCGACAGATTCAGGATCGCAAGCTCGAGCTGGTTGGCATCCGCCAGGGCGTGCGGCAATCCGTTCAAGAGCTCGGTTTCGACTGTCATTTCAGCGCCGAGCGTTTGATTGACGAGCTGGCTCATGCCCGCGATCAGCTCGTTCAGGTTGACCGGCACGGTCGCCAGCTTTTGGGTGCGCGAAAATGCGAGCAATTGCGCCGTCAGCTTCGAGCCGCGTTGGGCCGCGTTGAATGCGTGCTCAGCCTGGCGAACGATGCGGGGATCGGTCGCCCGCACCCGGATCAGATCGAGATTGCCGACGACCGCAGTCAGCAGGTTGTTGAAGTCATGCGCCAGTCCTCCGGTGAGTTGGCCGATCGCTTCCATCTTTTGAGATTGGACGAGCGCCGCTTCGGCGCGTTCTCGCTGCTCCATTTCGTGAATCAATTTTAGATTTGCCGCTTCGAGGTCAGCTAACCGATCCTTGACGCGCTGTTCCAGCGTCGCGTTCAGCGAGCGCATCTTGTCTTCTGCGCGTCGTATCCGAAGGAGGGCGTTCACGGCCGCGGCCAGCTCGAGCGGCTCGGCAGGCTGAACCAGATAGGAATCGGCGCCGGAATCAAGGCCGCGGGTTCGATGGAATGACGTCGTGAATGTCGATGACGTCATCAAGACCATGACATCAGGCCATTTCTTCTTGATGAAGGAGCAGACATCGTAACCGGTAATGTCCGGCAGCTCCACGTCCAGCAAGATAATCGGCGGCCTTTCGCTCTCGACGAGCCGAAGCGCTTCGGCGCCGGTTCGTGCCTCGATGACGGTATAGCCGTTTTCCTGGAGGTCGCGCGTCTTGACATAGCGAGGCGCGTCCTGGTCGTCGACATTAACAATCACGATCTGGTGGGTATCGCTCACAATGCCCCCGCCGTCGCATCGCGAAGGAAGAGCGAGACGTTCTCGCGCGAGATCGTGTTCTTGGAGATGACGCGGGTGCCGGCGGGGAGGCGCGCCTTCAACTCCGCATTGACGTTCATGGATGTCGAGACGATGACCGGCGTCACGCTGGTCCGGCTGTCGGCGCCGAGCTCCTGCAGCACCGTAAAACCGTCCATGGTCGGCATCTGCAGATCAAGGATGATGACATCGGGCTTTTGCTCGCGCGCAGCCTTGAGGCCCACGTCACCATCCACGGCTTCGATGAATTCGTAGCGCGGTTCGTTGCCGATGATCTGGCGCATCACATAGCGGAACGTCTCGTCATCATCGATGAGGAGAACCCGCTTGCGTGAATTGTCGGCGGAGCGCAGGGGGCGCGTCGGATCAACGCGCTCGGGCGGAATGGAGAGCGTGAAAACGGAGCCCTGGCCGAGCACGCTTTCAATTCTCAATTCGCCGCCGAGAAGTTCGGCGAGCGATCTCGAGAGCGGCAAGCCCAGGCCCGTACCTTTGACACGCTTGTGGATTTTCGTGTCGACCTGAGAAAACTCCTCGAAGATCCGGCCGTGGTCCTGCGGCGCGATGCCGATGCCGGTATCGCGAACGGAAAGGTTGACGCGGCCCTTTTCGACATCGAACGATGCCGTGACCCGGACTTCGCCTTCCTCCGTGAACTTCAGCGCATTGGAAATGAGGTTACGCAGGATCTGCGAGACTTTAGCCTCGTCGGTGAAGAGATTCGGAACCTTGTCCGGAATTTCGAAAATCAGTTCGACCGCCGGACTGGTCAACAGCGGCCTCAGGGCGCCGCGAAGGCCGCCGAACAATTCGGCGAGGGTAAAGGCGCTTGGCTTGATATCCGCCTTGCCGGCCTCGACCTTGGCGAGGTCGAGCAGGTCGTTGACGAGTTCAAGCAGGCTTTCGGCGGAGCGGCGGATATAGCCGACCTGCCGTTCCTGCTCCGGCGTCAGATCGCCGTCGATGCGGTCGAGCAGCAGCCGCGACAGCGCCAGCACCGAGTTGAGCGGCGTGCGAAACTCATGGCTCATGTTGGAAAGGAACTTCGTCTTGAGCTCGCTGGCGTGGCGAAGCTGTTCGGCGCGTCCATCGAGCTCGGCGTAAAGCGCGACCACGCCGCGATTGGTGTCGCTCAACTCCTGGTCAAGCTGCTTGCTTTCCTCGTCCTTGCGGCGGATTTCTTCCAGGCTCTGCATCAGCTCGCGATTTTGCTGGCGCAACACCTCGAGCGGATCCGACGAGCTGTCCTTTTGCAGCTTGGCAGAGACTTCAGCGAGCTTCGTCCGCGTGACAGGATCAGCACGGCGCGGCAGATCGTGGCCGATTTCGACCGTCGTTCCCTTGCCGACCTTGGAATCGATCCTGAAATGATGCATCAGGCGGCGCGCGCCGATAATGCCGAGCCCCATGCCGCTCTTGGAGCGATATTGACCATCCAGAATGGTCTGGACATCGGCAATGCCCGGCCCCTTGTCTAATATCCTGACATGGAAGACCTGTGGCGCCGGCGTCGGATCGACAATGAACTCGGCCCGGCCGCCGCCCGCATAGCTGAAAGCGTTTCGCGCCAGCTCGGACACGGCGGTGGCAATCCGCGTCTGGTCCTGGCGTTCAAATCCCAACAGTTCGGCCAGCCGATGGGCGCGCTGACGCACGGTAACGACGTCGGCTTCGGTCTCGATCGGGACCGTCACGATTGGCCATACTTTTGCACTCGCGGCCATGATCGTCACCATTTCGCTACGAGGACGGTAGCATCGTCGCGATGTCGTGTCAGGTCTCGGTACAGGACGGCGGCGATCAGGGTAGGGTGCCTCGCGGCGAGATTGGGATACCGGTCGAGCGTCCAGCTCGATGCGATGCCGTCGGAGTGGAGGATGACAAGACCGGTCGCGAAGGGATATTCGAAAGCCTGTATCTTGCGGGCGTTGTGACCGGCGGTTCCCGGCATCGAGACCATTCGCCGCAACTCCCCGCCGAGGGCGATGACTCCGGCAACATTGCCGACGCCGGCATAGACGATCTTGCCGGACGCGGGCTGAAAGCGCGCGACCGAGACGGCCGCGCCACGCGTGGCCCGCAGTCCGCCATGAATATATTCGAGCAACACCGGCGTGCGATGTCCATTGTACCGGTGAAACAGGCGTACGGCCTCGACCGCCGCCTCGGCGGCGTCCGGACCGTGGCCAAGTCCGTCGGCCACGAGCAAGGTCGTTTCCTCCGGACCAACCGAGACGCCCCAGGAATCCCCGCAGACCTCCTCGCCGGACTTCGGCACCGAGACTGCGCCAGTCCGGCTGGTGTCACTCGAGCTGGTGTCACCCGAGTCTTGCGGTGGATGCCCGGTCTTGAGCCGGGCCAGAACGGCCGTGCCGTTTCCGGGCCACGACGCGATATCGACGAAATGCGACTGGCGGACGACTGCGCCCAGACCTTTGCCTGCCGTCCCGGCGGTGGAATATCCGTCCGCCAGGCTCGCGGCTAAGTTGGCGATCCCCGGCCCCTTGTCGAGCGCGATCAGCTCGATGCCGCTGTCCGCACCTTCACCGTAGGCGCCGACCAGGATTTCTCCACCGTTTCCATGCTTGAGAATATTGGTCGCAAGCTCGGTCGCCACGACAGCCACCCGGCCGGCATCGGCAGCGCCAAATCCCTGGCGTGCCGCCGTCTCGGTTGCTCTTCGCCGCGTCTCCGACACCTGGCTTTGGTCCTGCACGGCGAGAGCGATCATGATCTATTTCCAACGCGCGATCATGATTTTGGTGCCTTCGCCTGACGTGGAGTGGATCGAAAACTCGTTGGATAGCCGCTTGGCGCCCCCTAGTCCGAGGCCCATGCCCTTTCCCGTGGTAAATCCGTCCTTCAATGCGGCGTTGATGTCGGGAATGCCCGGGCCGCGATCCTCGAATGTCAGCCTGACGCCGCGACGGCCGACGGCCTCGACCTGCTCGGCAAGAACAAATCCGCCACCGCCATAGTCCAGCGTATTGCGCGCCAGCTCGCTCGCGGCGGTGATGATCTTGGTCTGATCGACGAGACCCAAACCCGCGGCGATGGCCAGCGTGCGCGTCAACTGGCGGACGCGTACGACATCGTCCGAGGAGCGGATCTCGAGCCGCTCACTCTTCTGAGTCGTCATCTTCTGCGTCCGACATCTTCAGCCGCGCCTGAATGAGAGCCATGCCACGCTCGACGTTCAAGGCGGTCTTGACGCCGGTTAAAGACAATCCGAGCTCGACCAGCGTGATCGCCACCGCCGGGCGCATGCCGACGACGACCGTATCGGCGTCGAGTATCCGGGAGACCGCGGCGATGTTGTCGAGCATCCGGCCGATGAAGCTGTCGACGATTTCCAGGGCCGAGATATCGATGAGCACGCCCTTGGCATTGTTTTCGACGATCCTGCTGGTCAGGTCTTCCTCCAGCGCCGTCGCGAGACGATCGTGCATGTCGACCTGGATGGTCACAAGCAGTGCATTCCCGAATTTGAGGATTGGAATGCGATCCATGGTTATTGGCCCTTCTCGGCGGGCGCCTTGCTCCGTTCGAAGCTTGAAGCAGTCTTCCTCTGCTTCGTCACCATGCGCCCGGTCCGGTCCAGGGCAACCGCGAATGCATCGGCCAGGGTCGCCTTCGACACGACATTCAGCTCCACGCCGAGATGCACCATGGTCTGGGCAATCTGCGGACGGATGCCGCTGATGATGCAATCGGCACCCATCAGCCTTGCGGCGGCGACCGTCTTGAGAAGATGTTGCGCCGTCAGCGTGTCCACCGTGGGTACGCCGGTGATGTCGATGATTGCAATCTCAGCTTCGGTGTCGACGATGGTTTGCAGCAGGTTCTCCATCACGACCTGGGTTCGCGCACTGTCCAGCGTACCGATCAGCGGCAGCGCGAGGACACCGTCCCACAATTTGACGACCGGCGTCGACAGCTCGGAAATCTCGCGCTGCTGGCGCACGATGACTTCTTCGCGGCTCTTCTGAAACACTTCCAGCGTGTACAGACCCAACTCGTCGAGGAGAAGCGTGACATTCCAGGTCAGCTCCGCCACCTGGGCCGGTGAAAGCCCGGCGTTGCCGCTGAAGGTGTTGAAAAGCGGCCGCTTCAGCGAAAAGATGAACGTGGCCGTCTCGCCCGGCGAAAAGCCCTGAAGGGCGCGCGAGCGGGAAATATCTGCGAGCATCTGCCTTGCAGGACCATAGGCCGGATTGTTGGCGTCGTTGCCGCCTTTGGCCAAACCGTCCCGAAGCAGGTGCAGGAAATCGCGAGATTGAGAAACGACCTCGTTTTCCGTGATCCGGCCGGTCTGCAGTCCGCCGGACTTCTTCTGCAGTTCGACCCATTCAGACAGGATGGTCTGCTCGTTGCCGCCGACCAACTCGGCTACCGTTCCCACATTCCCAGCCATGTCGTACGCTCCCTTCGGGGTTACTTAAAGCGGCTTAGCTGGCACGCACGACGATGGCAAATGACCGCGCGCACACGGTTACTAACCCAGGTTAGGGAAGTCTCCTCACGGCCAAGCTAGCGCGTGTTTGCGCAGCTATTTCGGAGGCCTGAGACCGGGCGAGTTGAGCCATTCCGACAGATGCGAAGCCGCTTCTGTCCGTCGCACCTTGCGAAGCAATTCCTCGCGTTCGCTGCCTGGGGGAAGCGATTTGGCGCGGTCGCGGTCCGTCTCTGCCTGCTTGGCAAGACGCTCCTCGAGGGATTTGGTCTGCATGAAACGGCGGCGTTTCACGCCCTGCCTCGCTGGGTTGACGCAAGCGGCGATTTCATCGCCGGGATGCGACGTAGCTTCGGATGATGAATGCAGAAAAGCCAGTCTTATTCGTGGGACAGGGCGCTCGGACGAGGCATCCCTTCGGATGAGACCGGAGGACGTTGTGTTCAATTGTGCACAGATGGATCTGCGAGTGGGAGGCGCCACAGGCACTGCGACTTCACTCCGCGTTGGATTTGGCAAGCGTGAAATCATCCTTGAGTTTTTCGGGATCAATCGGGTGACCGTCCAGATCGGTGACTGCGATTTCGTTCTTCGCAAACGTGGACGCGGCGATGATCTTCAGCACGTCGGGTGCCGACGTCGCCACGATAATAAGCGATCCCATCTTGACCTTGAAGGGCATGCCTACTTCAGCGGTTGAAGTCCGGGAGAGTTGGCCCAACCGTCAACGCTGGACGCGGTTCGGCCTGTGCGGCCTTCTGCAATAGCGCTTCGCGCTCCGGGCCGATTGGAAGTCTCGCGGCCTGCTCGCGCACCTGCTCGGCCCACATCGCGAGCCTCTTGTGAAACGAGAACCTGTGTTTGACGCGCAGTCGCTGTGGCATCTGTTTTCCTCGGATTGGACTGGGAGCGGCTGTAGCAGGAGCGGGGGAGCATCCGGTGCTAAGGCGCTTCCATGCTACATCCACGCGGTGACTCCAATCCTCTCGGTCCAACTTGGTTCCCATGTAGAAACCTGGTCGTGTTCGTATTTAATCCCCGGTGTGCTGTGCTGAATTTGCCAAATCCCACATGAACTTGCGGCACATCACCTGGACTTCGGCTATCGGAATAACGCCTGTTAATTGAACTTTTGCTTCAACGGTCTATTGTCCGCCTATCGTCGGCACGGATGATGGCATCGGCGCCTGAGAGACCTGTCGCGCTCCCGCCTGCATCGATGGAGCGTGCCGTGTGCGATAGGTGCAAAGCAATCGACGTTGAGGTTCACACTTTCAAACTTTGCACGGCCATGCGGACGACAGCCTCGCGCTGGCCCTGATCGCGGAAGCCATCACCGATCTCGAAGCCGAGAAGGCTGCGCTCCATCCCGACGAAACAGAGCGCGTTCCATAAGTTGAATGCGTGATGTCGTAAAGCGCCTAGTCAGCCTTGCAGTGGCCGCGGCGTCCACCAAAGTTTCGTAACGACATCAATACGATTGCGATCGTCGCCCCCTCGGTCGCAAAAAGAACGCTTGCGCCGTCGGGCAAATCAGTGGCCCTAGTTTGCGCGTCCTGTCCCACTAGAGGGGCGTATCGCGATCGTCACGGACGTTGGAGCAGGATGCGATGGACGCGGGTAGCGCGCGCTGACGAGGCGCACTGACGCGGACGGCGAAGGCGTGTGGTCCTGATCTCCCGACGCTGGGATCAAGTCCTGTGAGACGTTTCGCAGGATGACGGTGGCCAAAAAGCCCGGAGCACCGGGGAGAGCGCGCTATACGCCGTTAAAACCAGTCGCGTGCGGGAATGCCGGGTTGATCCGGTGAACCTGCAGTTTCGAACTCGTGTGCTTTCTACCTTTGCACACGAGGCTGCGGGCGCATCGGGCGCCCGGCATTCCCCACGCCCTCTATTGGGCGGAGCGCTCATCCCTCGGACGCGATTTGCGCCGCGAGAAGGCGAAGCCGCGCGCGCAAATTCTTTGACATCTTGAATCGGACACGAGCATACGTTCGTGGCGTTGGTATCAGGCGGTCGGCTTCGCCTGACCGCTCACATGACGCAAGCAGGCAGCGAGCGCGTATCGCAGGGTAATGAACTTGGACCATATCCTTGCGAACCAGCGAAGCCTCAACAGCTTCGGCTTCACGATCACAAAAAGCCGCTCGATGAGCAGAAGGCTCACCGCGTAAGCGGCGACAATCATCACGGTGCCGGTGATCCAATGGCCATCGCCGGCAATGGCCACCGCGGCCAGCTTGAACGGCTCGACAATCGAGGTCGCGACCGCGAGAAGCAACAACGACTGGTAGGGGCCAAGGCGCTCGATCGAATGCCGCAGCCACTCAGCGTTGTTGCGCATCGTGGCGATCATTCTTTGTCCTTGTGCACGACGTCTCCGTCGCGTTCGGTAGACTTGGGACGCGGCGTCGGCTTGGGCTGGCCGGCCTGGCCGCCATGCTTGCCGCCCATATCCTGCTTGCCTTCGAGATCGTTCTTGTCGGACACGATGATCTCCTCCGAGATGAAGACGCCCGAGGAGAAGAGTCGTTCCAACCCGCATCAGGGGTCCGCAGGCGATATCCTGCTAGCTCAGCCCCTCATACACCATGAAGCCGCGGGCGATGGCGAGCTTGCGGAGCGCGCGCGGAATGATCTTTTGCGGCGGCGGATGGATGTAGCGCCACGAGGTCAGCGTGAGCTCGCCAAGCGTGCCGTGGTTGGTCTCGAAGGGCGCGAGCATCCCGGTCAGGCTGATCGGCGCATGCGTGCGGTTGTTGAAGGGGAGCAGCAACAGCTCGAGATGGGTGGTTCTGCCTTGCGGCGAGGTCGCGGTGAGGCCGGCGATTGCGGGCAGCATCTCGTCAGCGACAGCGGCGGTGATCTCCTCGATCTCTGGCCTGCTTGCGGCGGCAAACAGACCTGTAAAACTCTGGTCCTTCACGTCGCGGCCGAGCAGGGCGCAGACGCGCGTGCCGGCGACGCGGAAGGGGTAGCCGGCCTCGGCCTCGCAGGACAGGACGAAGATGTCGCCGAGCAGCTCGCGCACCGCGGCCGGCTCGATCTCGCTGCGGTCGGGCGCCCGCGCGTCGCCGCGCTTGCCGTCCCAATAGGCGAAGAATTCCCGGCTGGCCGGATGCTTCATGACTTAAAACTCACCCCCGCGTGGCTCGGCTGGGACAGTTCTGTCCCGCTTTCGCGCACGCGCGTTCCCGAAAAGCGTTGTGCCGGAGGGAAGGTGCAGCGTCCATGCCGCGCGCAGGGCAGCCCACGGCTTTGCGGCGTTAAGGTTAAGTTAACTATGCGGTTTGCGGCGGCAGAAAGTGCGGCTAGGGTCCGTTTGCGCTTCCGCGGTTTCTCCAGGTTCCTGCGGAACGCGCTACACAGGCGGCGTCAAACAGATTGGTCGGCGCTCGCGACGGGGAGGGGTGGGGATATCCCGGACCTGCGCGAAGCGGATAAGGCCACAAGCGATGAGGGAGGATGTTCTCAGCGTCCTCCTTCATTGATTCTATTGACCTTTTCCCACAGCTAGCAGCTTTTCTACCGGATCATTCCCGTCGCGGTCTTCTAGGGAGGGCGTAGGAGCATGCCGCTTTCCGAGAGGGGGAGAAGGCGGCCCGCCCGGTTCGAACGCTCCGGCACACATGCCCTTGCCAGCGTCGCCCCTTCCTTAAGCTGCCTATAGGCGGCTTCCCGGCCGCCGTCCCGGCCGTCCGACCTTCGGCCGCCCCGTTCCGAAACGACACACCGGGAAGCACGGCATGGCCAGCATTGGGACTTCCGGCCGCCGTCGAACCTTCCGGCCGCCCGGAACACCAAAAAGGAAAAGAAGGAAAATGTCGCTTTCATAGCACACTTGGAGCTAACTCCCTAATGCAGACAACCTATAGTTGTTTTCTTCACAGGAGAGCTCGAAATGTCAGTTGCAAAGAAGTCCAAGAAGCCCGTCGTCGTAAAGGTTTTGAAATCCCGTAAATCCAACGCGAGTAACGCCCTTCACGAGAAGCTGGTGAAGCTTTTCTCGCGACCGAACGGAGCCACCATCAACGATCTGAACGAGGCCGGGTTCAAATACTCGGCGCGGCAACGGGCTGGACCACGACGAAGAATTGCCGTTATTTTTGCGCTCTCCCCGGAATAACTGAGCTAGCGCGGGCATCCCATTTCAAGGGCGTCGCGACCGTTTTTGGTCGGTGGCCTACTTTGAAAGTGAGCAATTTTGACCAGACGACCGCTGCGCCCTGTGCTTTTTTTGCCACCGGCCAAAGAAGGACTGCGCACGTGATAATAGCCCACGATAAGTGGAC
>Ga0210387_10001353_pt1 | contig 18409 bp, 15 predicted proteins | sample IncBWC7OmetaG_FD_160108 | JGI IMG/M metagenome (GOLD analysis project Ga0210387, IMG submission 160108) | Forest soil microbial communities from Barre Woods Harvard Forest LTER site, Petersham, Massachusetts, United States - Inc-BW-C-7-O ...
AAGCCTGATAGAAGGGATGCTTCAGCAAATGATAGCGTTCGATGAGCGCGTCGAGCGAATCGAGCAGCGTCTTGGGTGCATTCTTTGAATTGGACTTCGGGCCGGACAAGGGCATCACAATCTCCTAGGGCTGATTCACCTGTGTTACCTGGCAATAATAATGGCGCAAAACCCCGCAATCCTACCGAATTGCGATGCCAATGTCCAGTTAGTGACACCTGGGGCGCTTCCGGCTGAGGGCCAAGATGACCCGCGGTCGTGTTCGCCCGATCCTGGAAGGAAGTAGACGACATGAGTTTATTTCTTAGGTCCTAGATTCAATTGAGTGATCGAGTCCTCATCTCTCGCCGGGATTTTGTTCACGATCGCTTCGCCGATCGCGGAGGTGGCCTTGTAGTCGACAGCTCGATCGAACTGAAGCATTTCAAGAAGGTCGGCCGTAAACTCCTCCCCCCAAGCGTGTTCGACTTTGAGCGCGATTGCGTATGGAAGATACCTTTCGAGAATCGCGGGACTACAGCCTACGTCATTATTGCGATCTAATCGGTCGCTATCGGCTCGCGAGAGAAAATCCCGGAAACCAGATAATTCAAGAAGCAGTTTTCGTCCTTGCTTGGTGGGAGCTTCCAAGGTGTGCCGAAATGTGAAGGCCAACAGCGCGGCCGCAAGAATGAAGATTGCGAAAGGCGGTGCTGTGACTACAGCGAGAAAGCCAAATGCGAGGGTAGTAGTGGCTGTGAGCCACACCGGAAACATATCGTTCCAAACCAAAGGACGCTTCGGTCCCTTACTGTTGGGAAGGAAGGTCGCCAGCCGTTTGAAGGTAGCAGGCCACAACCGAAGGGCCGCGACGAGGCAATAGCCACCAAGAAAGATCCACATAGCCACATAAGCCAAGGATCCGAACGATGTGCGATTTTCGCGGATAGGCAGAAAAAGGGCCAAACGCGCAGCGACGAAGCAGAGGAAGCCCGCACCTACAGCCCAGATCCAAACATGCGTCGAAATCAGTCTCGGTTCTGCAGCCTTCCTAACGACACTTTCGAAATTCTCAAATACTCGATAAACGTGCGTGTTTTCCCGGCCATCGAACTTGCATATATCCATTCCGGAAGGGAAGAGCCCATCGAGCGCGAGGGATTCTTCAGGGGGAAGTGAATCGTCAAGCTCACGCAGCCTTTTCAGCGTAAACCAATCCTTTGTTTGCCGGATTTCCAGATAGCCTTTGACGGCCAGCGATACGAGGGCAGCGGCGAAGGCCCGTTCGCACCTGCCGGTTTCGAAAAGGTAGCCAGCAAGTGCTGGAGAAAGGTCGCGGGGCGGCTCGTAGCCCGTCACGCTGGTGCTAGAAGGCTGGGAACGCCGCAGAAGAATCATCGCCATCACATAGTACAGAAGGACCAGCGCAAGCCCTGTCCATGCCTGCATGTATGCCGATGCGGGGGCGTCAGCGCCGGAGAGCGTCATAGCGGGATGTTGCCGTGTTTCTTTTTGGGGTTGGTGTCGCGCTTGTTTTCGAGGGAGCGCAAACCGGTAATCAGTTTTGCGCGGGTCTGCGACGGCTCGATAATGGCGTCAATGTAGCCGCGTTCGGCGGCGACGTAAGGATTGGCGAAGCGTTCGCGGAAATCGTCGACTTTCTCGCGGCGCAGCTTTTCGCGGACTGCTTCCGGAGCACGATCGATGTCGCGCTTGTAGACGATGTTGACTGCGCCTTCGGGACCCATCACGGCAATTTCGGCAGTGGGCCACGCGTAATTCAGGTCGGTGCGAATGTGTTTTGAGGACATGACGCAGTAAGCGCCACCATACGCTTTACGTGTGATCACCGTGATTTTGGGAACGGTGGCTTCAGCGAAAGCGAATAGGAGCTTTGCGCCATGCCTGATAATGCCGCCGAATTCCTGTTGCGTGCCGGGAAGAAAACCCGGAACGTCTTCAAACGTGATGAGCGGAATATTGAAAGCATCACAGAAGCGCACGAAGCGCGCGCCTTTTACGGATGCGTTGATGTCGAGCACGCCTGCGAGGAATGCAGGCTGATTGGCGACGATTCCGACGGGGCGGCCTTCGAGGCGCGCGAAGCCGACGACAAGGTTTTTTGCAAAATGTTCGTGGACTTCGAAGAATTCGCCCTCGTCAGCGATATCGTGGATTGCGTCTTTAATGTCGTAGGGTTTTTGCGGATCTTCGGGTACCAGAGAGTTCAATTCGGCGGAGGATCGGTCCCACGGATCGTTCGACGAGCGGCGCGGCGGATCTTCGAGATTGTTTGAGGGCAGGTAGCTGAGAAGCTCGCGAATCATGGCGAGGCATTCGGCGTCGTCGCGCGAGACGAAATGTGCGACGCCGCTTTTCTCGTTGTGGGTCATCGCGCCGCCGAGTTCTTGCTTGGTCACCTCTTCGTGGGTGACGGTCTTGATCACGTCCGGCCCGGTGACGAACATGTAGGAGCTTTCGCGCGTCATGAAAATGAAGTCGGTGATCGCGGGCGAGTAGACGGCGCCGCCCGCGCAGGGGCCCATGATCGCGCTGATTTGCGGAACCACGCCGCTGGCGAGTGTGTTGCGGAGAAAAATATCCGCGTAGCCTGCGAGAGACATCACACCTTCCTGAATGCGCGCGCCGCCGGAATCGTTCAGGCCAATCAGAGGCGCGCCCTGGCGCATCGCGAGGTCCATTATTTTTGTGATTTTCGAGGCGTTTGCTTCCGAGAGCGAACCGCCAAACACCGTGAAGTCCTGGGCAAACACGTAGACGAGACGGCCATCGATGCGGCCATAGCCTGTGATGAAGCCGTCGCCTGCGGGGCGCTGCTGCTCCATCCCGAAATCAGTGCAATGGTGACGGACAAATTTATCGAGTTCTTCGAAGGAGCCTTCGTCGAGGAGCAGATCGATTCGTTCGCGAGCGCTGAGTTTGCCTTCTTTGTGCTGGCGCTCGCGGCGTTCGGCCCCGCCGCCTTCCTCGGCTTCAGCGTTGCGGCGGCGCAATTCTTCAAGGCGGTCGTGATGTTTGCGATGTTCGGTCATTTTGGGTGAGCGTTCGGGATTTTCGGGCATCGTTTCCTGATCGGGAATGATTCTCGGCTTCTCAATATCAACTTTTTGGGACGATTAGGCAAGTTGCCGGGGCGAGCTGGGAACCCCGCTATACCAAGGGACTGCGATTGTTTCGCGAGTGCTACGGGATTTCGATTATCACCAGAGACATATCGTCGTCCGGCGGGCCGTGGCGATAAGCGGCAACGCGATGCAGAATTTGATCTTTCATTTCCTGCAAGGGCAAGGGCGAAGTTTCGCGGACGATTTCGCTGAGTCCTTCGACTCCCAGCATGTCGTGATCGGAGTTGAAACTTTCCGTGAAGCCGTCGGTGTAGATGACGAGCCGGTCGCCCGACTGCACGGGGACAGCGATTGTGGCTTCCGGGCCCACGGCATTGTCGAGAAGGCCCAGGATCGCGCTGCCGGATTCGAGGAGGCGCGGAGCCTGGCCAGGTTGCACGATCATCGCCGGGGGGTGACCCGCGCCTGCAAATTCGAGCGAGCGGTTGTCGCGGTTGAGGCGCGCCGCGATCATCGTGAAGTAGAAGACCGAGCTTCCGATGTTGCGAATTACGAAGCGATTGAGGTGTTGCATCATGGGGCCGAGTGCTGCGCCGCTTTCGATTTGCGACATGGTTTCGGTGTAGATCCGGTTCGCGACGAGAGCGGAGCCGATGCCATGGCCGGACACGTCGCAGACGAAAAGGCTAAGCGAATCGGGACGCGGCGAGATGAGCCCGAAATCGCCGCCGATGGTGCGGACCGGCTGATAGTAGGTGGCAACGTTGACGCCGCCCCAGGTGAGTCCCGTGGGCGCGAGGCTCTGCTGGACGCGGGCGGCAAGCAGGAGATCTTCCTCGATTTCGCGATGGCGCTTTTCGAGTTGGACGTTCGCTTCACGGAGCGCGTTCTCGGCGCGCTTTTGTTCGGAGATATCCGTCATGGTGATGACGGCAAAAATATTGCCCTGGGGATCTTTGATCTGCCGGGAAGTGATTATCACCGGCAGTTTCCCGCCTCCCGGCTGCGGAACGAAGAACTGAAATAGATTCTGCCCCTCTCTTTCACGGCGCTCGATTTGTTTTTGCAGCTGCGGAACATCTTCCAACGGATAGAGATCCGTGACCGTCCGGCCAAGAACTTCTTCTGGCGGCAGGCCGATCATCTTCAGGAACAAGTGATTGGCGACGACGACCCGCCTGTGTACGTCGCAGATGATTACGCCCTGGTTGAGGGTTTCGAGGACGTCGATCATGTGGTTAAGCCACTGGCTGGGTGTGTCGTTCAATGAGATTCTCGCTTTCGGACGGCCGATGAAATTGCGTACTCGAATTAGATGCGAAATACATCATAGCGTGGCGTTCGGGCCAGGACAATTTGTGCGGCTCATAGGTTGGGGTTTGAATCTTGAGGCGATGGCAACCGCGAAGACATTGAGCGGCGCAGACCTACAAGTGGCAGGCGTCTTTGGAGGAATCTGAGCTCTGCGGTGCAATTGGTAGAGGAGCGAGCTTGGATCTTTCCAGCACTGAGTTGGCAGCGGGAATTGTGTCTGAATTCAGGGTGCGCCAGGCCGAGATGGAATTGTTTAGCGCGGTGCAGGATTCGTTGATTGATTCGAGGGCTGTTTCGGACGGAGCTGCGTCGCCCGATTCGATCATGAAAGAGGTTCGAGCGAGATCACGGTTCGCGGTGCCGACTCCGGAAGAATCCTTTGCGCCTTCGATGATGTCGGTGATCTTTGCGTCAAGATTTTTTAGCGCATCCGCGGTGGCTTTGGTTTGCGGATCGAGCGCGGGCGCATTCTGCGACTGGGAACTTGTCACCTGCGGGGCAGACGACTTAATGATGGCATCGAGGCGATGCTCGCGTTCAGAGACGGCTTTGCGAAGTACTGCAACGGCCTGAAACGTGGAATAGCTTTCGCGAAGGCCGGAGTCGGCGCGCTTGGCTGCTGCGAACTGCTCTTGATAGTCCAACGCAGGAATGTGGACGCGCGGATCGGGAACAATGGTGAGCGGCTGGCGAATCACTTGTCCGTTGGCGCTAAGCACAACTTCGTATTGACCGGGAGGAACGATCGGGCCGAGCACTTGTTCGCGTGGAGTTTCGCCGGGAATCGCGTGATCGGAAAGCGTGTACTCGAGATATTCGAGCGGCTGGCCGTAGTAGCTGTATTGAAGTGACGGTGGCGGTTCGAAGTGTAGGTCCCACGTGAAGCGATTGAGGCCGGGATTTTTCGGGAGCTGAATTTGCGGGCCGAACCAGTAGTCGGGGACGTTCTTCACAACTGTGTCGGGTGGTGGTGTGGCGCTTGTGAAGCGACGAATTAGATTTCCCTTCGAGTCGTGAATTTCGAGCGTGATGTCGGCGGATGGCGCCGATTTTAGCGAGTAGTAAATTATGGCGCCGTCGGGGGGATTCTGTCCGGCGGGAAATTCTGGCGGGAGCGGAGTTTCCTGATCGTTGTCCCAACGAATGCGAACCGTGGTGGCGGGACGAAGTAACGCAGCCTTGGCGTTGCTGATTTCCGCGCTGGCTTGGCGGAGTGGCGAGACGTCGTCGAGAATCCAAAGCGCGCGGCCGTAGGTGGCGACGACGAGATCGTTGTCGTGGATGGCGAGGTCGCGCGCATCGCTCACAGGCAAATTGAGTTGCAGGGATTGCCAGTGGTCGCCGTCGTCGAACGAAACATAGACGCCATTTTCGAGCGCTGCGTAGAGAAGCCCTTTGCGGACGGTGTCCTCGCGAATTGCGCGCGCGACCCATGTGGCGGGCAAGCCCGCCGTGATTTTCTGCCAGGTTTTACCGGCGTCGTGTGTGCGGTAGATGTACGACGCGGGATCTCGGCGGAGCTCCACAGTGGCGAAAGCAACGTTCGCGTCAAAATGCGAAGCCTCGATGATCACGACGTTGGCGAGCGCGGGAAGATCGGGCGGCGATACATTCTGCCATGTCTTGCCGCCGTCGGCGGTGCGTTGAATCAAGCCGTCGTTGGTTCCTGCCCAGATAACACCCGCCTGCACCGGTGAAACGGCGAGAGTGGTGAGCGCGAAGCGGCGGCGAGCGGCCTGCTCATCACCGAAATCTTTTTCGTCGTCGCTGAAAGGCGCGAGGGATTGGACATCCGGTTCTGGAGCGTGGCCGGGGCTGACTGTCGAAGCTTTCTGCAATGTGGAAATTTCGTTTTTGTGCGATTGCGGCGCAGCCGTCGCTGATTGCGTCTCTGGCGCAGCCGAATCTTTATCGTACGCGGCGGACTTTGCCGGAGCGTCCGGGCGCTCGGTGAGATCTGGACTGATGATCTGCCAGTTCTTGCCGGAATTCGTGGTGGTGAGAACGAATTGAGTGCCGAAGTAGAGCAAGTGAGAATCTTGCGGTGAAAAAACGAGCGGCGGCATGTTGGTGGTGCGGAACTTCGAGCCGCGAATGAAGACGTGCGTGAATTGGCCGGTGGTTCGATCGAAACGTACGACGCTGCCGTACCATCCGCCTGAATAAACGATGTTGGGATTGAGTGGATCGGGCGCGATGTAGCTGTATTCAAATCCGGCAGCAGAAAACCAATCGCGATAGGTGAGCGAGCCGTAGTCGCTGCGGCTGGGGACTTCTGCTGTGCCGCTATCCTGCTGCGCGGCGTAGGCGACATATGGAAAATTTGTGTCCGTGGATACGTGATAGAACTGCCCGGTCGGCTGGTTGTACCAGGAGGTCCAACTTCTTCCGCCGTCGACGCTAATAACTCCGCCCTGATCGACGCCGAGAATAATGCGCTGCGAATTTTGCGGATCGATCCACATCGTGTGGTAATCATCGCCGCCGGGCGCGCCTTTATAGGCAGCGAACGTCTGTCCGCCGTCGGTTGAGCGGTAGAGTGAGGTCTGCATCACATAGACCATGTCCGCGTTGCGCGGATCGACGAAGACACGAGCGAAGTAGGCGTTTCCGATCACGCGCGTATCTTTCGTGATTTGCTGCCAGGTGGCGCCGGAATCGTCAGAGCGGTAAAGCCCCTGCGTGAGGATCGCGAAAACGCGCTGACCGTGATTTCCCGGAGCAACCACGACGCCGACGCGGTCCCATGGGCCTTTGGGAAAACCGGTGTAGGCGAGTTCTTTCCACGTGGCGCCCTGGTCCGTGGATTTATAAATCCAGGAGTTCGGCTTTTCGGGACCGTCTTCACCTGCGAAAAAATCAGTAGGATGCCAGAGGGAGGCGTAGAGGACGCTGGGATTCTCGGGATCGGCGCAGAGGTCGGCGACTCCGGTTAGATCGTCCTTGTAGAGAGTTTTCGTCCACGTCTTGCCGCCGTCGGTGGTTTTGTAAACGCCGCGATCGGGACTGGGCGGCGAAAGGCTGAGAAGCGGATGGCCGAGGACGCCGACGATGATGATGTTCGGATCGCGGGGGTCGATGATTATTGAGCTGATGTAGCGCGATTCTTTGAGGCCGATGTTCGTCCATGTTGCGCCGGAATCGGTGGATTTGTAGACGCCATTACCGGCGGTCTGCTCGCCTGTGCCGACGTAAATCATTTTCGAGTCTGACGGCGCAACTGCGAGAGCGCCGATCGAAGCAACACGCTCCTCGTCGAAAATTGGGAACCAGACTTCACCCGCGTCCGTGGTTTTCCAAACGCCTCCGCCGGGAGTGCCCATGTAGTAGGTGGATGGATCGCCCGGGATGCCTGCGACGGCAGTGACGCGCCCTGCGCGATGCGGTCCGATGAGCCGCCAACGCATGCCGGAGTAAAGGCTGGGATCGATTGGCTTCGAATACTGCTGGGCGAGAGCGGGGACAGCGAGCGCTGAGAAGACGGCGAGCACTAAACACGAAGCTGTGAGGCGCATATCGGCGGTTTTCTCCGGTTTGAAAACTCACAGTCTAACATCATGCAGGCGTAGGAGTAACGGCACATCATCTGTCACATTGGATCAGGTTGCGATTAGAACAACTTTCGTGCACAGACGGTTGGTCCGACAGTCATTGTTTGTCTTCGCGAAGTTCAACGGCCGCTTCGCCATGGCTGCCGCTTAATTGAACTCGAACTTCATCATGCTTCCATGAAGGTCTTGCGAGATTGTCGCCGGTCAGCATGACATAGACATCGTAAAGCCCGTAAGGAACGCCTTCGAAGGAAGCGATATTCTTATCGTCAAGCTGAGCAGTGCTGGCGAACTTGTATGGAGCTCCTCCAGCAAATTCGTCCATATTCACATCGCGCAACCAAACGAAGACCCTATCATGTATGGCTTGCGGAGCGTTCACTCGAATGATCACTTTGCCCAAAGGTTCGGAGTGCAACAATAGGTTAACGTCAGAATAGGTCTGGGCTTCGCGCAGATTGATGATTCCATATTGACCGACGAATCGTGAAGCAGGAGTTGTTAGAGAATCTTCAGCTGTGACGACATATTGGCCCGGGGATAAATAGCGCACCTCATAATACCCGTCTTCATTGACCTTTTGCATGGCAGCTATTTCGTCTTCGCGGCGCCCGTTCTCATCAGTACACCATATCGTGAGGAAAACGTTACGAATGTCCGCGCCATCGGCGCGACGAACGAAGCCGCGCACGGTGATTCCGGAGGTCACAAGCGTCGGGTCGTCCCGAAGTCTCCACTTCTCGCCAGCGGGTGCGGCATCCTCTTTGGACGCTGGCTCACCCCTCGCGTAGCGAATGTCAGCCCCTGCGGATTCTAGCCCGGTCGTTCGGGTGCACGCCTCAACATAAGTCTTTCCATCTTTGCGTTTGTACCCGTAGACGAAATACTTCTGGCCGGGCTCAGGCTGACCGAAGGCGCAGGTGGAACCAGCCGCTGCGTCAAAAATCTGGATAGTTTCCTCATGCGAACCTTTGTAGGAGTGAACAACTCGGAAGACAATTACGCTGAGGCCGTCCTGCCCCTTAGGCGTAGCGACTGTTTTATCCCCGGCTAATACTTCTCCCTCAAACACCAGCGTTGCCGCGGCAAACTCGGATGCGGCTTCGTCTCTGTCGCTTAAAATCTGCGAAGCGCAGGAACATGCCTCAGCCGTCCGAGCCGATCCGCCGAGTGCCAACACGACGAAAACGAAAATCAACCCAGTCCGCATAGCGAAGCGCTATTTTAACTCCAAATTGCCTTCGGCGGTGCACATGGCCGGGAACGCAAATTGTCTCAACCGAAGGCGCGTTCAACGTACTGCCTACGGCAAACGGCTCAATGCAAGCCAGACCAATCGTCTGCGAGCAGAATTGAATTGCTGGGATTTGAGGGGTCGTATTTTACGCTGGCGGTTTGGCCTACGGCGGCGCGAGTGAGGTGGAGGCGCTCTTCGAGGCCGGTGACGTCCTGAGCTGTCTCATAAGTTACGCCGGAAATCGAATACGTGTAATAGAGGAGGCGTTGCGTGCCATTGGATGTGGCGGCGATGCTGCGCTTCGCGAAACTGCCGGATTGCCTGGATTTTTCTGCAGGTGGCGTGTGCTCGGAAATTTCGAGCACCTGGCCTTCGACGATGCGGCCGACTTTGTTCAAATAGGCGCGGCGCTGGCGCTCGATCTCGGATGCGTCTTCGGGTTTGCGGCGCAGCCAGACGACAATTCCGATCGCGGCCATTACGACAAGGCCCGCTAGCGGTAACATTTCGCGCCAATTCGCCAGGATATTATTCAATGCCCGCCTTCTAGTCTTCCGAAATCGTCACCGGATTCCGAAGCGTGCCAATTCCGCTGACGCTTACTTCTACCACGTCGCCATCGACGAGAGTTCCGACTCCGGCAGGAGTTCCCGTAGCGATCACGTCGCCTGGTTCGAGCGTCATCACCTGCGCGATCCAGCGGAGTATAACATCAACGGAAAAAATCATTTCCGACGCCGGCGCAGACTGTTTCCGAACGCCATTCACGAAGGTTTCCAATCTCGCATCGGCGAGATTCAGTTCGGTTTCCAGCACAGGGCCGAAAGGGCAGAACGTGTCGAAACTTTTACCGCGAGTCCACTGGCCGTCAGCCTTCTGGAGGTCGCGAGCGGTAACGTCATTCAGGCACGTGTAGCCGAGGATGTAGGAGTTGACGTCCTCATTCGCGTCGGGGAGATGGCAGCGGCGGCCGACGACGATGGCGATCTCACCTTCGTAATCGACGCGTTGCGAGATTCGCGGAAGCACGATGGGATCTTCGGGCGCGATGATCGAGGACGGCGGCTTGAGAAAAATAATCGGGCTGCTGGGTGGAACGCCGCCCATTTCCGCGGCGTGGTCGGCATAGTTTTTCCCGACGCAAATGATTTTAGACGGTGCAGAAGGCGGCAGGAATTTCACGGAATCGAGTGGCCATTTGCGGCCCGTGCGTTCACGCGAACCCCAGAGTTCGCCGAGAAATTCGTGAACGGCTCCGGATTCCACAATCCCATGGCGGACTTCGGGATGAACGTCGTGCTGAGATCGAGCAACATCGCTCGCCGCAAATTCGAGCGGTTGAAAACGGCAGAGTTTCATGGCTGTGGGCCCCGGGAGGATTTCATGGTTGTTGATGTAGATGATCGGTGCGGCGGCGGCGCGGGGTGATGGGAGCGTGGCGGGCATGGAGGCACATCGAGCCGACCCAAGAACCGACCGCGGCCACGCCATAGATCACAGCGCCCTCAACGAGCGCTTCAAACGGCGCACGCAAGACCTGAAATAGATTCTGATAAAACATTCCCGCGATGTCGTACGCCACCACAAACATCGCCCAGCCGATCATGGAGGAAATAAACATCTGCATCGGGCGATTCAAATAGCGAACGATGGGGATAAACATGAAAGCTACAAAGAGTGCGCAAAAAGCGGCGTTGCGTTCGAGTGCGTAGCGCTCCGAGCCTGGGATGCGGTTCGCGGTAAAGAGCGCTCCGAGCATAACAACGATCAGCGCCGCTCCGAGGGTAAGGCCAGTTCGAAGTGCGGTGCTGCTCTGCGCGGCGGGAGACCGCCGGTCGACGGGGATCGAATCGGGTATCGAAGTGCCGGTCATTCGGTTGAAGGAGCTGGCTTCTACTGACTTTCCGCCGGGATACTGCCGGTTGCGGACGCGCTCGCTGGGCTTTCATTTCCAGAGCGATCAACCGCAGTGACGGTGTAAGAGTATTCGCGACCCGGTACAACATTCATATCGCGAAATGCGGGCGTAAGCAATAAGTCGGAGTTCAAGCGTGTTCCAGGATGGCCTTGTGCTTCTGCGCGGTAGATGTTGTAGCCGGCGATGTCCGTTTCAGGATTAATTGCCCAGGAAATTTCGAGATGCGCGGGTGCGCCGGTGGCAGCGGGCACAAAGACGATAACCAGATTCTGCGGCGCCGACGGCGGGAAAATATCTTTTGGGGTGACGGTGGCTAGATTTGAGTCGAGTGACTCGAGTTGAACGCCCGGAAACTGCGAGACGGTGCGCACCGTGTATATATAGGTCTTGCCGAGTTCGGTTTGCGTGTCTGTGTAAGGCGGAGTTGCGGGTTCTGCGATGCGCGCAAATGGAACTTTCGGCTTCAGGTTTTCCGCTTCGGTCGCTGGGGACGCGCCTGTGGCCGGAGTCGCATCGGCGCCGGATTCCGCTCGATATATGCGGTAGAACGCAACGCGGGGAGCGGTGCCGATGATCGTTGTTTGCGGCGGAATCCATGAGAGCGCCACTCCCGAAGGGGTTATTTCGGCTTTCAGGTTTGCGATTGGGTCGGGCGCAGGAAAAATGATGAGAGAAGCGACGTTCGAATTTGCGGAGATTTTCTTCGGCGACACGAACGTCCGGACGGTGTAAACGGCTTCGCGGCCATCGACCGGGACAAAATCTTCTTTGACGAGAGGATCGACGAATTGAACGCGGCCTTGAACGGAGTAACGATCGACCATTGCAGACGGGATCGTAAGAAGCAAAGTTGGCTTCGCCGGGGCCGCGGCAGCGGTTGACGAACCGGCGGCGGGCGGAGCCTCAAAATCGCGGTAGACCTGAATCGTGGGGGACTGCTGCAACTGGCGCTTCTCGACTGAATCGCGGGGAAGAGTAAATGCGAGAGTAACGTCGTTTCCGATTTGAGTTGCGGAAAGATCTGTAATCGTTGTTGGGGTGGGCGGTTTCCTCTCGACGGGCTCGCCGGGCGAAGCACAACTGACCACGAGAAAGATGGAAAGCGGAAAGTAGAGAATCGCAAGGAGCCGGGCTTTTGGAGGCACTGTCGATTTGGGTGGGAAGTCCCCTTTTCGAATTTCCATTTTCAGTTTTCTGATTTCAAGTTCTACAGAATATAGCGGCTCAGATCCTGATCTTTTACGATGTTAGCAAGCTGCTTCTGAACATAAGCGGCATCAAGCTTCACGGTTTTCTTTTTCATCTCGGGAGCTTCGAAAGAAATCTCCTCGAGAACCTTTTCGAGAATGGTGTGGAGACGGCGTGCGCCGATATTTTCAGTGTGCTCGTTCACTTTCGCGGCGAAACCAGCGATGGCCGCGATTGCATCTTCGGTGAAGGAAAGTTTCAAGCCTTCGGTATCGAGAAGCGCGATGTACTGCTTGATGAGCGCGTTCTTGGGTTCCGTGAGAATGCGAATGAAATCGGCTTCGGATAGCGAGCTGAGTTCGACGCGGATCGGGAAGCGGCCCTGCAGTTCGGGAATAAGGTCGGACGGCTTCGTGGTGTGAAAAGCGCCGGCCGCGATGAACAGAATGTGGTCAGTGCGAACCATGCCGTAGCGCGTGTTCACTGTGGTGCCTTCCACGATCGGCAGGATGTCACGCTGCACGCCTTCACGTGAAACGTCGGGACCGTGACCGGATTCGCGGCCGGCGATCTTGTCGATTTCGTCGACGAACAGAATTCCCATTTGTTCGACGCGATCGACTGCGAGACGGGTGACCTGATCCATATCGATGAGCCGATTTTCTTCTTCCTGAATCAGGTAGTCGAACGCTTCGGAGACGGTCATCTTCCGCTTTTTCTTTTGCTGGCCGAACATGCCGGAAAGCATGTCTTTCACGTTGATGTCCATCTCCTCGACGCCTTGATTGGTGATGATTTCGAAAGAGGGCGTCGAGCGTTCGCGGACTTCCACTTCCACCATGCGCTGATCGAGTTTTCCTTCGCGAAGTTGGACGCGAAGTTTTTCGCGGGTGCGCTGCGCTTGTTCGCGGCGCTGCGCTTCGGAAGCTTGATTTGCATCCGTTGGAGGGGGCGAGGAGGGAAGCAGAAGATCGAGCAGGCGCTCCTCGGCGGATTGCTCGGCGCGCTCGGCGACCTCGTCGAGCTTTTCTTCGCGGACCATGTCTATAGAGGTTTCGACCAGATCGCGAACCATCGATTCGACGTCGCGGCCGACGTATCCGACCTCGGTGTACTTCGATGCTTCGACTTTTACGAACGGACAGCCTGCAAGACGAGCCAGGCGGCGCGCGATTTCTGTCTTGCCCACACCCGTGGGGCCGATCATCAGAATATTTTTTGGGAGGATGTCTTCGGCCAGTTCCGGGGTGAGTTTTTGGCGGCGCACACGATTGCGAAGGGCGATGGCGACTGCTTTCTTGGCGGCATTCTGGCCGATAATATATTTGTCGAGCTCAACGACAATTTCGCGCGGCGTCAGCTCGTCGAACGAGGGAAGAGGCTCGGGTTCAGACGCTTGCGATTCTCCGGCCAAGTAGATCACCATGTCTTTCTCCGATTTCCCGGTCATAGTTCTTCGATGCTGAATTGGGCGTTCGTGTAAATGCAAATTTCGCTGGCGATGCGCATGGCTTCCTGGGCGATGTCTTTAGCGCTGAGCTTCGTGAATTTCGTTAGCGCCCGCGCCGCCGCAAGAGCGTAAGGGCCGCCTGAGCCGATCGCGGTGATGCCGTCGTCGGGCTCAATCACGTCACCATTGCCGGAAAGCAGGAAAGTGGATTTCGCGTCAGCGACCACGAGCAGCGCATCGAGATGGCGGAGGGAGCGGTCCGTGCGCCATTCTTTCGCGAGCTCGACAGCGCCGCGCGAAAGATTGCCATGAAACTCCTGTAATTTGTTTTCGAATCGTTGGAAGAGCGAAAGCGCGTCGGCGGTGCTACCCGCAAATCCGGCGAGGATTTTATCGTTGTAGAGGCGGCGCGTTTTCTTAGCGTTGTGCTTGATGACGCCATCGCCGAGGGTGACTTGTCCGTCGGCCGCGAGGACGACTTTATTGTCGCGGCGCACGCAAAGCACCGTTGTGCTGCGTATCTGTGGTGATTTTCGCTTCGTGTGCATCAGGTGATTATACTCCGGCGGGCGGAAAATCACAGAATGGGATAGCGATTCGAGGTTTGCGGAAGTGCGACGCGCCGATGGCCAGCGGATTAGCAGGTGGAGATGAAGAGCCTACGACGAGAAGATCGCTCACCGTGGCTACGACGGCAGAGACGCAAATAGTGTCAATTTGTTGATTTCGCGGCGGCCTTTTCCTGCTTCTTGATTTCGCTTTTCCCGACTTTTTGCCAGCGTTCGTCGAGGGATTCTTTGGTGAAGAGCGATTCGGAGACGCCCGTGTTGTACTCGCACTTGTCAAAGAAGACCTGGTAGATCTTGATGCCATTGCGCTCGCGGGTGAGTTGAAACGGGGTTTGGACGCCGCCGATCGGGTGGTAGTTCGAGTAATACTCGAGCTCGTCCGCTTTCATGCGCGTGTTTGCGTCGCGTGTGTTGATAATTTTTCGAATCGGCAAGTGGCTTGACTGCGCGAAGGCGATCCGGATCGACCGGTTGTCATTATCAACGAGCTCGACCCAATCAGCTTCCTTCAGATCCACGACGTCGGGGGCGAGATACCGGAAGATAATGTTGGGTTCATTGATTCGAGTACGGAGGATGTAGTCGATATCTTTTTTGACGTCGTCCTGAAACTGAGCGACGTCAGCGCCAGATGCATCCGACACGCCGCCGCGATCGAGCACCCAGCCTTTGTCTCCATTCATCACAGAGATGATGTTGCGCTTGGGTAGATTCTCGTTGCGGTCTTTGAACGGCGGGATGGAATAATCGATAAAAGTTTCAAAACCGTTCAGTTCACCCGAGTGGCCGAACTGGCTGAGCCTGCCATTGCAGGTGACATCACGCACGTTGAGATAGGCAGTTCCGCCCATACCCTGAACCGCCAGGTGCAGAATCTCTTTCGCTTTTGCGGCGCTTTCCGCGGGCATCATGTCGCCGGGTGACTGCGCGAGCGCACACGGCGAAGCGGTCATCCACATTCCGGCAAAAAGGAAAGAGCCAAAAATCGCGCGCAAAATTATCCGCACAGTACGGCGCCTCCATTCACATTGATTACTTCGCCGGTGATGAAGGTTGCCAGGTCGGAAGCGGCGAACAGAATCGGCCCTGCAATCTCTTCGGCCGTGCCCGGGCGCTTGAGCGGAATCGCAGCGCCGGCTTGCTTGAGCCCGGCTTTATTTCGCAATACCGAAGCTGACATATCCGTATCGACCCATCCTGGAGCAACGCAGTTCACGAGAATATTGTGGCGCGCGAGTTCGGTGGAGAGGCCTTTTACGAAACTGATGATCGCGCCCTTGGATGCGCCGTAGTGCGTATGGAACGATTCGCCTCGCTGTCCCGCGGTGGAGCTAATTGCGATGATGCGTCCGCCGCGTTGCGCGATCATGTGCGGCACTGCGAAGTGAATCACCGAATAGACGCTCTTTACGTTGACGCGCATCATTTCGTCCCAGTCGTGCTCGGAGAGCTTTTCGATGGGAGCGTCCGCTTCGTTCCAGATTCCGGCATTGGCGACGAGGATGTCAATCCGGCCCAGGCGCTCGCGGGTGAAGTCCACCAGTTTCTTGGAGTCGGTCATTTTGCCGAGGTCGGCTTTCAGGGATTCAATGCGCGTTCCGTGTTTGCGCGCTTCCTGCTCGAGCTGCGAGGCGGCGTCGTGGCTGCGGTGGTAGTTAAACACGACGTCGGCGCCTGCTTGCGCGAAAAGCTTGACCGTCGCGGCCCCAATGCCGCGCGAACCACCTGTTACGAGTGCCGCCTTGCCTGCCAACGAAATCATGTTTCCCCCAGGGAAGATGCTCGAGTATCGATGATTCACTCCGCGCGAAGCGGAGAAAACAACTTAGAGATCCTCAGGTGCCAGGCCCCGCGAGATGGTTGCGGTCATACCGGATTCGTTCTTTACACCCCGGGCAAATCGAAGAGCCGGCCCCTCTAAAAGGCGTGAATTTTCTTTCCTGCCGCTGCGACGAGGCTGCCGAACAAGCGCTGCGCCAGCGAGTCTGATTCGACCATTCGTTCGGGATGCCATTGCACGCCCGTTACCCAGTGCGAATCGCCAGTCCATTCGACACCTTCAATCACGCCATCTGCTGCCCGAGCCACGATGCGGAGATTGTGGCCGGGCTTCAGGACCGATTGATGGTGGGAACTATTGACGCGGACCTCATCGGCAGCGGCTAGTTCGCTGAGGCGTGATCCCGGCTCGATTCGCGCGATATGGAATGGTTCGGGTGCGCCTTTATCGCGGTTCGACCACGGATGTTGAATCTCGGTGTGAAGCTCGCTGGGAATATCTTGAATCAGTGTGCCGCCCAGGAAAACGTTCAGGCTCTGCGTTCCGTAGCAGATGGCAAGGACGGGTTTTGCCTCGGTGAAAGCATGTTCAAGGAGTGCGAAATCGGTGCGCTCGCGATCGGGGTCTGCTTCGGCGGATGCGGGATTTCGGGCGATACCGTACAGCGAGGGATTCACGTCCGCGGGGCTACCCGTGAGAACAATCGCGTCGAGCGAATCTTCGAGTTTTTTCAACTCGTCCGGCGAGAGCGATAGCGAGATCTCTACGGGTTCGCCGCCAGCTCTCAGGACAGACTGGAGGTACTTCTCATATTTCGCGCGGTCGCCCTTAAGTTCTTCATTTCGTGTACGGTACGGGATTCCGACTCGCGGTTTTTGGCGTGTTTCGGCGCTCATGAATCCATCATCCTATCATCGCGGGTCGAGGCGGGCAACTGAACGCGAAAGCGCGAAAATTGTGCACTCGCTCCGTATCGTAGCTCAACGACGATCTAACGATGCGCGAGAACACAGGACGCGGACACACCCGTCGGCAAGAAAGATGGCCAATCGGGTGTCGAGCGCTATAGTCCAGCGGAAAGAGTAACCATGCGTTGAGGCGCGATCGACGATTTTGCTGACTGCGAAGCAGGCTTCCTCGGCGGATTCGCCGAGAACCAGAGATCGTAGTTGCGCTTCATTTGTTCGATGTGGTGCGGGATGTGACGTTCCTGAATTTCGACCCAGTCTTCGAGGCGCAGTAGTCCGTCACTGGGATGTTCGACAGTGTTCGACCAGACAGGGTCCGGAAGCGACGCGAGCAACTGGTACGTCATCTTGCGAAGGCGTCGAATGATCTCAAGCGCTTCGCGCGTGCTTTGATGAAAATATCCCAACGAGCCGGCCCAACGAGCTGCATCAAATTGCAGCACTGGGCTTCCCGGTTCGGCGATGAAGCGGCGGCAGCGAATATAGGCGCTCGCTTCGCTGTCTGCGAGATGAAGAATCGTTTCGTGAATGCTCCACTTCTCCGGCGACGGTTTGTACAACCACATCTTCTTAGGGAATTGCCGAAGTGCGCCTGCAAGCAATGCGGGCGCTCGACCGAATGATTCCAGCTTGTTTCGTCTCTCCTCACGCGTCATATGGCCCTCCTGCTATTCCTACACTTAGACGTTTACAATTGCAGATTGGGTGCCAACTCCTGACTGAATAAACGAAGAAAAGGCGTTAATTGTTTCCGCACAATTCATATTTCGTGGAGAAATAATTATTTAGCGGGCGAATTTGAGAAACGAATCGTCCGGGCTTGGGACGCGAAAATGGCAGTTCCGGTTTCGCACTACGGTCGTTTCTGAACAGAAATAGTGTGTTTTTAGCAGCAAATACAGCAATCGGAATTACGGATATGGATTGCAGAATCAAGGAAGTACGAGATTCAGGAGCGCCCGAGCGAAGTTTCAACTTTTCGACTGTGCCAATATGAGCGCAGGTCTCCCACAAGGTAGAGCGAACCGGTGGCGAAGACTGCATCCGTGGGGCGAGCCGTGCGGATCGCGTGCTCGAGCGCTTCATGGGGATCGCGTATCACGATCGACTGTCGAGCGAGGTGCGCGGTCATCTCTGAAAGGAGGTCCGCCGAGATTGCGCGCGGTTGTTGGGGCTCTGTGAGAACCACGAAGTCGGCATGCGGGAAGAGAACGCCCGCGATTTCGTCGACAGCCTTATCGCGCATTGCACCGTAGACGAGAATGATGCGACGGCCCGCAAAATTGTCTTGCCAGAACTTCAGCAGTTCGCGCGCGCCGGCCGGATTGTGTGTGCCGTCCAGGTGGACGGCAGGATTCTCGGAGAGTCG
>Ga0210387_10001354_pt1 | contig 18408 bp, 17 predicted proteins | sample IncBWC7OmetaG_FD_160108 | JGI IMG/M metagenome (GOLD analysis project Ga0210387, IMG submission 160108) | Forest soil microbial communities from Barre Woods Harvard Forest LTER site, Petersham, Massachusetts, United States - Inc-BW-C-7-O ...
AAGCCGTACGCTCGGTAATAAAATCGCATCGCAAGGCCAATATACGGGATGGCCCAGGCCTCGTCAAGCATGTTCGTTCGGCCCGTGTAGCATTCCTAGGTATACTCTCCAGCCTGTGCCCGTATCAGAATTGAGCCCCCCAGAAAGGACGGTTGGCGCGACATGAAATTGTTGAGGATCATTCTTCTCGTCTCGCTGCCTCTCATTTCTCCGGGGATCGGAGCGGCCTGCGTCTGCTCGCCGACTTCTACTGTGCAGATGTCCTTCGACCAGTCCGATATCGTTTTTCAGGGCGAGATGATCGCTCACAAAGGCAATCTCGCGATTTTTCGCGTCGACGATTATTGGAAAGGAAATCTTGAGGGTCGTGTCGCCGTGGAATGGCGCAGAGGTGATCGCGGCGATTGCGACGGGTTCTGGCTGCGAGATTTAAAGGTCGGCAAAGACCTGTTAGTCTTCGCGAAGCTCGGTCGCGACGGCGTTTATAGAACCAGCATTTGCTTACCCACCGGTCCTGCGGCGGACAGTCGAAGGATAATTCAGGAACTAGGTCCGGGGAATCACAACCCGGCCAAGAGCGACGCGGCCCATTAGTTACCATCATCATAGGCCGCATATATCGAAGGACACATGTCTGCACAACCTGAATTTCCGCGCGTCGCTATCATTGGAACCGGCCTGATCGGCGGCTCGTTCGCGCTCGCGGTCCGCGGGCATTTTCCTGAGCTCACCATCGTCGGCTTTGACCGCCCGGACGTTCTGGAAGGCGCGGATGCGCACGGAGCAATCAGCGACACCGCTGCCGATATTGAGTCGGCCGTGGAGGGCGCCGATCTCGTCTATATCGCGCTGCCAATCGGCGCCACTGTCGACGCGCTGCCGAAGATTGCTGCCGCCGCAAGCTCCAATGCGCTTGTCACCGACTCCGGCAGCACGAAAGCTTTAATTTGTCGCGAAGCACAAAAGCATTTCCGCAACGGCGCTCGGTTCCTTGGCGGACACCCGATGACCGGTAAAGAGCATTCCGGAATTGACCACGCCGATGCAGGCCTGTTTCGCGATTCGCGCTATGCCCTGATTGCAGCCGAAAATGATCCCGACCCGCGCGTTGAGCATTTCGCGTCGCTGGTGCGCCTCATCGGCGCCGAACCCGTCTGGTGCGACGCCGATACACACGACTGGGCCGTCGGTATCGTCTCGCATCTTCCGCAACTCGCGTCGGTCGCGCTCGCGCACGTCGTTGCGGACGAAACCGACGAGACTGGCCTGCCGCTCACCCTCGCTGGCCCAGGCCTCGCCGATATGCTGCGCCTCGCCGGCAGCCCCTACGAAATCTGGCGCGATACATGCCTTACGAATCGCGAAAACATAGGCCACGCGCTCGACCGCCTCGCCCAAGCCATCGACCACCTACGCACGCACCTAGCCTCCAAGGATCTCGAGCAGGAATTCAAAATAGCAAACGAAGTCTACCGCGCATTGCGAAAACCGTTGTAACGCCGGGTTGCAGACGCGCCTCCCGCGTCCGCCTTGCCGGACCGGTCGACTTGGGCGATTAACTCGGACGCGATTGCGGGGTGGCGATACAAAAGCGAAGAACTGCGCTGCCTGGGCCTCGAATTCCCGTTCAATGGGTCAACCAGGTTGACCCACTTGTTGTGCTCTTTTATTCGCTCTGTTTTCGCTCGAACCGTGGTTGCTGCACAAGGCTATGCTCTGCGCTCATGCGCGGGAAGCAACCGTCTCTCGCGCACGTAAAATTCCTTCCCGCGCCAGTGAATGCGTTGCGGAAAGAAACTTGCGAGCCACACGACGAACGCGAATGCATCCCGCACCGGCAGCATTGCCTTCTTCGAGTGCAGCGCGCGATCCTGCATGCCCCACACGCCGACATTTCTCGCCATCTCGGAGCGCAGCACAATGTATGCGGCAAGATATGCGAGCGCGATAGCCGTGGTCGGCGCGAGGATTATGGCGAGAATCGTCCACGGCAGTCCCTGCGTGAAAATCAATCCGAGATGCCCCGCGGGACGCGAGTAACGAATGCTCAAATTCCAGCGCACCTGATGGCGAAATGCCTGCGCGAAAGTCTCATGCGGATACACGATCGCGACCGGAAATGTGCTTAGCTCTATTCGACGGCCCTTCGCGGCAAGGCGGTTTCCCAGTTCGAAGTCATCGCAAAAATAGTCGACGATCGCTTCGAAACCGCCAATTTCCGCAAGGTATTTCTTCGTCGTCGCCATCATCGCGCCAAGCATGAAGTCGATTTTGCCGCCCAGCCAGTTCACCAGCACGCCTGCCGCAAAATCGGTGCTGTTCCCGATCGCTTCGAGATCAGCGCCAAACCCGCCGTCGGTCAGTCCGCGGTAAAGACACGTCACTCCCCCCACCGCCGGGTCGCGAAAGGGCGCCGCGATCGCGCGCAGGTAACCGGGGTCGACGCGAACGTCACTGTCAGTCACGATGACGATCTCGTGCCGCGCCTCACGCACCAATCTGCACAATTTGTTTACTTTGTCGCTTGCACCCAGCGGGTCCGAGCCGATCAGCAGACGAATCGAGCGATCTGGAAAATCCTGGATCAATTTTTGGATTACCGGGAGCGCGGGATCGCTGTTGTCAGAAACACAGAAAAGCAGCTCAAATTGCGGATAATCCTGCCGGCAGAAGCTCGCGTAATTTTCGTATGTCTCGCGATCCAGTCCGTATATCGGCTTGAGAATGCTGAGGGGAGGAGCGAAATCCGAAGATATATTTTCAGATTCTAAGCGGACCGCTCGCCGCCTGCCGAAGAAACGTCGAGCCGCGATGATGGCTATGATGTAGTAGGCGAATGGCGCGAGCGCAGTGAGCAGAAGCGCCACGCGAATCGCTCCCCACGCGGTCACGCGAATACTCTCTGCACTTCCAAACGAATTAGCCTCTGCCCTTCCACACCATCGTGACCCCGATGCAAACAAGCAGAACGCCGAGCCATCGCTGCCGCGTGACGCGCTCTCCAAGAAAGAGAGAGCCGCCATACGCGCCGGCAGCGTAACTCAGTGCGGTGACTGGCACAACGAAACTAACATTTTCAAGCGACAGCATTCCCAGCAGCGAGAAGAATCCCGTCGCCATCAAGAGAATCGCAATCCACATCCATCCGACGCGCAGCGCCCGCGTGAAGACGTGGAGCAACGCTCGGGGTCTGAAATCGTGCACTTCTCCGATCGTTTTCATCGCTCGCGTGAGGCACAACTCGCCGCCCGTCCCCGCGACAACAATGAAAAAAATCAGAACTACTTCGACGAGCATCAGCGGTGCTCCGTGGTGCGCGGCTGCGTGTGGCCCACGATTAGCACACCGCAACAAATCACCAGAATTCCGGCCCAGCGCAACGGAGATATCTTCTCACCGAGCAGGAAATGCCCGAGCAGCGCCACAATTCCATACGCAAATGAAGACGAGGGCTGAACGAAACTATAATCGGCCCAGGAAAGAACGAGCGTGTATGCAATGAAAAAACCGAGGAGACAGCTGATTCCCAGCCAGATCATCGGCGAGGAGAACACCACCACAAACATGTGCGCCAATTCGGGCAGCGACCAGTTGGGAATCTTGCCCAGGTCCTTCATTCCCTTGCTGAGCAAGACGTCGCCCAGTGGGCCGAAAAGAACCATGATCAAAATTAAAGAGAAGGTCTTGAGGTGAAGCCCCGGCCCCGACTTCATGCTCTCGAGGATTCGCTCGCTACTCCAACCGCCGACGGCGATTCCGGCACGTTTACGAGGACTCTTTTCTGCACGCCCTTCTTTGCGACTCGCTTGCGATCGGCGCGGAGCTTCATGAAATCGACAGCTTCGTGGAAAAGGCGCTTGCGCTCGTGCGAATCCCAGAGAGCGTCGCGAACGATCCGCCATGCTACGCGGGGACGGAAATAGTAATCGTCGTAAAAACGGTTCACGGAGTCGACCATGTACTCGCGCGAAAGACCGGGATATTCAAGATGCGGCAGCTGGTGCCCACCTTCATCCGTGACCGCTTCGCCTTTCAGGAAGCCTTCGCGAGTTCCCTGCTCGTACAACTCAGTGCCCGGATACGCGTGGGCCATTGAAACCTGAATCGTCTCGCAGTCAAGTTCCTTGGCGTAGTTCATCGTCTTTTCGATGGTTTCTCTCGTCTCGCCCGGGAGGCCGATGATGAAATCGCCATGAACGCGAATACCGACTTTCTTGCAATTCTGGACAAACGTCTTGCCCATCTCGACGGTCGCGCCCTTCTTGATATTTTTCAGAATTTGCGGGTCGCCTGATTCGAATCCGACAATCAGGAGGCGCGCACCACCATCGGCCATCGCTCTCAGAGTTTCGTAATCGCTGTGAACGCGAGCTGTGCAGGACCACTGGAAGCCTACCGGCTTAAATTCCTTACACAGCGCTATGACACGATCCTTTCGGATGTTGAACGTGTCGTCGTCGAAAAAGAATTCTTTAGCCTGCGGGAACATCTTGTGCGCCTGCTTGAATTCGCGCACTACAGATTCGACGCCGCGCACCCGCCATGCATGCCCAGAGAGAGTTTGAGGCCACAGGCAGAAGGTGCAGAGAGCCGGACAACCGCGCGCCGTGTAAAACGACACATAGGGATGCAGCAGGAACGGCACGTTGTACTTTTCGATCGTTAGATTCTTTTCGTAGACAGCAGTGGCAAAAGGCAGAGCGTCGAGTTCCGCGGTTTGCAACAGCGGCCGGGGCGGGTTGTGAACTACTTTGCCATCCTTTAGGTAACTGCAATTCGCAATTCCAGAAAGTGGCAAGCCATTCGCGTAATCCACCACGGCGTGATCAAATTCTCCGCGCACGACGAAATCGATATCGGAGCTTGCCAGCAGGCTTTCCGCCGGCTTGATCTGCACCTGCGGTCCAACGAAGCAAATCTTGATACCCGGTTTCTTTTCCTTCATGGCTTTCGCCATCCGAAGGTCGCTATGGAAGCCTACAGTGGATGTAAACAGAACCACGAATTCATAATCTTTCGCGATGTCAACCACTTGCGCGGGGGTGATACCGTGTGGCGGACCATCGAGCAATCGGCTGCCGGGCAACATGCCGGCGGGGTAGGCGAGCCAGACCGGGTACCAATAGGATTCGATTTCGCGCGTAGCAGGCCAGCGCGACCCGGCTCCGCCGTCAAACTTCTCGAAACTCGGCGGATTCAACAACAGCGTTTTCATTACAGACGACATTTGCTATCCCCCAGCCACAAACTACGGGCACAAATAATCCAGACGAAATGAAGCCTACAAACTTATACACCTCAGTTTAACTGAATTTGATGCATATCCCAAGCTGGCGTTTGTCTTACGCTGTGCCTACTGAAACACCTTGGCAAGCTGTCCAGTTGCTTGCAACAGCGTGAGTTGCCCCTGCTGGCGGGCAAACTCGGCGTCGAGAAATGCCACCCATTTGTCGCTTTCGTCGAGGCGGGCCTGCTCGATATCTCGCAGGGTCGCACGCCCCTGGTCGAACTTGGTTTGCACAATTTGCAGCGATTCCTGCGCGAGCTGCAGATCGAGGCGCGCCACTTCATGAGATGCGTCTAGCTCGCGGACGTCGCGTGCTTTCTGCAGCACGTCGGCACGAACCTCTTGACGCCTATTGCCCAGAGCAAGTTCGGCTTCGCTCAACTGGCTGTGTGCGAGCTTCACTTCCGCGAAGGTCTTCGAGCTGAAAATTGGAATATGAACGTCGACACCGATGGTGACGTTGTTGCGCTGAAAGTGGTTGAAGAATTCGTCGTAGTTATTGAATTTGCCCAGTACTTGATAGAGCCCGACCACGCTGACGGTGGGCCAGAAGCCCCCTTTGGCGCCCTTTAGAATATGCTGGCGAGCATCGCGCTCTTTTTCGGCTTCAGTGACGAATGGGTTGGACTTGAGCGCCGCGGCAATCATATCGGTTTCCTGCTGGTCGATGGCGAATGACGTCTCGTCGTTTGTCACTTCGATCGTCTGCTGCTCAGGGGTCCCGGTTAGGTTGCTGAGCTGGAGCGAAAGAATTGAATCGCGGTCTTCGAGGCGGATGATTCTTTGCCGGATACGCGCAAGCGTTAACTGGCTCCGTGTATTTTCAAGCGGCAACTCCTGTCCCGCCTCAGAACGCTCACGAGTTACTTCGGCAATTTTTTCGGCGCTGGCACCTTCGTTGCGGAGAAGTTGCAGCGAGTGGCGAACTTCAGCCAACTCGAGGTATGTGGTTGCGGCGCGAACGATGACGGCGTCACGAGTTCGTTCGAGTTCGATCTTCTGGCTTTCGGCGCGGGTCTCGGCCGCCTTCAACTGTCCCCGCAACGGCAAATTGAACACCGATTGCGTGTAGGACAAACTAAGGATAGCTGGGGCCTGCCCGCCGACTGTCGCCGGAAAACCGCTTGTGTACGCGGCGCCTGAACCCGTGTAGAGATTCGGCCTGAAATCGGCGCGGTCTACACCAGCGGCGTTCAGCGCCACGGTGTACTGCATCCGCGCAAGCGCTATCTCGCGGCTATTTTGGAGCGCGAGCGTCACAGCTTGCCGAAGCGTGAGCTTGTCTAAATCCTGCGCAGGGGCGGAAACCGGCAGCAAGAATGCGACGCCAATCGCGATGGCAAGCCCAAATTTTGTATGCTTCTTCATAGCTTCATTCATATCGCAACGATTCCGTAGGGTGTAGTTTTGCAGCGCGGTTTGCCGGCAAATAGCCGAATAAAAGTCCAGTTGAGCACGAGACGACAAACGCGAGCACGACCGATACCCAGGATACTGGCACGCGAATTCCAACCGCTTCCGGAATCACCCGCAAGACCAGATTGATTGAAACCGGAATCGCAACGGCAATCAAAATGCCAACGACTGAGCCCGTTCCGCTAATCAGGAACGCTTCCATCAGGAATTGATAGAGGATGGCGTCGCGTGGCGCGCCTACTGCCTTGCGAATTCCGATCTCGCGCGTTCGCTCGGTCACAGTAACGAGCATGATGTTCATGATTCCCACGCCGCTGATCAGAAGCGCGATCAGCGCAATTACTACCAGCAGCACAGTGAGGGCCTGAGAAATCTTTCGCGCCGATTCGAGAAGCGATACGAGATTCTCCACCTGATATTCCGCGCCGGGACGGTGGCGGCTCTTAAGCAGCGCGGCCACTTGGCGCGTGACACCTGCTACATTTTCCGGCGAATCCGCCTGGACGTACAGCGTCGCCAAATAATCCGAACCCGTGTAGTAATTGATCAGCCCGAATGGAACCAGCACCGACTCGCGCGATATCTCCGTTTCGCCGAAGGTGGAAATCCTTTCCCGGAAGACACCAATCACCGTGAAGTGAAGATCACCGACGCGAATGTCCTGTCCCACAGGATTCTGGTTTGGATAGACGCGATCGGCAAGTTCTTGCGTGAGCAAGCAGACCTTGCTGTGGGTCATCATGTCGTCGTCGTCAAAATAACGGCCGCGAAAGACAACGAGCCGACGAATCTGCTGAAATCCGTCCGTCACGCCGACAAGCTTCACGGGCCGCTCGATTCCTGAGACGACGACGGACATGGAAATGTCGTGCGTGCCGCCAACGACTGCTGCTTCCGGAACTTGCTGCTTCACCGCTTCCATGTCGCTGAGGGAAATCTCGTCGCCCAGCGCTACACGCGAGACGCCGGTATGTAAAATCTGGGCATAAATCAGGTTGGAACCGACGCCTTCGATCTGCGTGACGATGTAACGCTTCCCCGCCAGCGCGACTGTCACCACGAGAACGATGCAGCCGCTTCCGATGATCACGCCGAGCATGGTCAATGCGGCGCGTAGTTTATTTCCACGCAGCGCCTGAACAGCAAGGTGCCACGTTTCGTTCCAGTATGCCGCTTTGTTTCGAACGATCGACATTTCCGCCAGAGCTCTTATTCGGATGCAGTTTCGAGGATTCGCGCTTCGAACGATTTCGCGCGCGTTACTTCGATTTCTCCAGGTGCTCAAGCCGCGCGCGAACTTCTTTGCGCCCCGGTTCAAGCTGCAGAGAAGCGCGATACTGTTCGGCGGCTTCCGAGCGTTTGCCCTGTGCTTCGTAAAGCCTGCCAAGCCACTCGCGAGCGGATGCGTGCGAAGGCCAATCGCTGCGGTCGGGCGTGCTGGCGAGATACGATTTCAAATCCTGTTCGGAGTGCATGGGATCGACGCTCGAAAGCACTCCGTACACGCCGCGATAAAACGCGATCCGGGGGTCATTCGGATTCACTGCGGCGGCGCCGTCGATTGCAGCCTTTAATTCCGCGGGATTGTTTTGTCTCATGTAGAAATTAGCCGCCTCAAAATACGCGTCCACTTTTTTCGGCTTCGCAGCCAGCACCTGTTTGTACTCGCTGTCGGCGGCATCCTGCTTCTTGAGCAACTGCGAGTCGTAAACGGCTCGAGCGAGGTGACCCTCGACGGGATCGATTGCTGCGATCGCTTCCATCTGAGCTTTGGCATCGTCCTTGTTGCCGCCGACAATCCATGGCGCGTCGATATTGAATTCTTCGAGATCGCGGCGCGCGGAAATATTGGAAGGATTCGCTTCAACTGCTGCTTCAAATTCTTTTTTTACTTTCTTGGCGAGAGAAAAACTGTGCTCGCGATCGGCTTTGCCGCCATAGGCGCGCCCAAGCCACAAATGATAGTTCGAATTCTTTGGATCGATTTCGATCGATTTTTCGCCGTTCGCAATTGCATTGTCGTAGTCGCGCAATTCGTAGTAGCTGCGGCCGAGCCAGTAGTAGATTTCTGCGTTGTTCGGATTCTGCGCTGCCACTGACTGTAGCGTGGAGATGGCGCTTGAATAGTTTCCAGCGTTGAATTGCCGCGTGGCGTTTTGAATGGCCGCCGAGGCGTCGGCGGGATTGCCGTAAGTGATTCCAGAAGAGGCCGAGGATAAACGCGCGAAAACGATGGACGCGCAAAATGTGAAAGCTACGACAGCAAACAAGCCTGAAAACAGAAACCTCGATCCTCGATGCACTATTGTTTTGCCTCCGTGGCTCGAACGTCCATGCCATCCCGCAATTGTTGCTGATCACCCGGCAGCACAACTCGATCTCCGACGTTCAACCCGTTCGTCACTTCATATTTCTGCGCACTCGCAATGCCCACAGTGATATCGCGGCGGTGAATCTTGTCGCCGCCGTAGACGAAGACGAGATGCTGCCCGTTGTCGTAACGCACCGCGGCGCGAGGCACCACGAGCGCACCAGGACGTTCTCGCACAAGAATGTGCACATCGACGTTGACGTTCGGCAGCAACTCAAGCTTGCTATTGTCGACCGAGCAAAGCACCTCGCCTACGCTACGCGTTCCGCGCGCCACCACTTGCTTGGGCACCTGCTCGGTGCGACCGGTCCACGTCTGGCCGGGCTTCGCGTCCCACGTCACCTGCACTGCTTGATTGGGCTCGAGCGCGCCAAGGTCTGGCTCGTCGACGAATGCTCGGACCCGGACGTGGCTCAGATCGGCCATCTCGGCGAGCGTGTCGCCTACTTTGACGTAGTCGCCAATGCGCAAGGGCAGCGAGTACAAAGTGCCGTCGGATGGAGCAACAACTGTGGCCGAGCGCACCTTTTCCTCCAGCGATTGCACCTGCACTTGAGCTTCCTTCGCGCGCAGTCCCGCGCGTTCCGCGTCTCCGCCTGCGCGTTGGGCGAGTGCGGCTTTCTTCTGCTGGAGGGTTTGCAGCGTGGCGCGTGCTTGAGTAAGCGCGGCTTGATTTTGAGCGACCTCATTCAACGTGGCGGCTTGCTTTGCGGCCAGCTGTTCGAGCGCTTTCTGAGTGCGCTCGAGGTTCGTGACGTTCGCCTGGGCTTTCGCTAGATCGCCTTCGAGTTGCGCCACTTCGTCGGGCGGGCCGCCTGCGCGAGAATTCCGCATGTCGGATTGAGCGGCGATCAAGTCAGCGCGCGCTTGCGCGAGCTGCGCTCGAATGTCTGAGGCGTCAAGCGTGAGGATCACTTGCCCGCGGTGGACGGCTTGTCCTTCCGTGGCCGCGATTTTTTCGACAAAGGTCGGGAATTCAGCGTGGGCTATGAACGGGGCAATCGGCTCCACTTTGCCATTACTTGCGATCGACGCGCTCAAATCTTCGCGTCCGACCGTTATGTAATGGACGACGGGCGTCTGGCCGCGGTTCGCCAGCAAAATGATGAGGACCACCGCGCCCAGCGCTGCAGCCAGGAGTGGCACGATCCATTTTCGCTTACTGTTTTCTGCCATCTTGGGCCGCGCTATGGCGCGCAGCCTACCCCCAGAATCATAAAATTGTAACAGACCCCTTCGGAGCTTGCCTACGGAAAGGCCTTCGCAGTGCCGCCCGGCGCACACTGAGAAGATGCGCTATCCTAAAATCTGGATGCCGGTGGTACTTGTGATCGCGACGAACTGGAAACTGCGGGCTGCCGTCCGCGCCGAGTTGCGCGAACGAGGAATTGACGCGCTTGAGATTGATTCACCCGAGGATGCTGCGGGTTCCGCGCCATGATATAAACCCCGCAAGTTATGAGCCGCCCTAAGCACGACGTTCGCTATGGCCGAAATTGTCCGATATGCGGAAAGCCTGTCGAACTCAGCCTTATCACATACACTGCGCCTTTTAGATGTCAGAGCTGCGAGGCTATGCTAGACGTGCCTTCGTTCTATTCGTGGCTGACCCACGCGCTTTCCACGATGCTAATATTCCTGGTTCTCTGGAAGGCGTTTCATCTGGACTTTTGGTTTGCAGCCGTCGGAGCCCTCGTGCTGAATCTCCCGGTGAAGGAATTAGTCAGGGCTATTACAAAATCGATAGTGCCACTGGAACCGTCTGATGTAGTCAGCTAGTACTTGCGCGTCATGATAAAATCGACTCCATGAGCGAAACACCGCAAGTGCCGGCCAAAACATCCGCACCATCCCCAGCGGGGCATTCCGCTGACCACCACGCAACCGGAAGCGGACCGAAAATCCATCGCGTTTGCATCGGTTGCAACAACATGTTCGAAGTCACCATGGAAAACTACGAAGCGAAGCACTGCTCCGTCTGCCATAAGGGCTAAGAACATCCGCCTCCGATGGCATGGTCGACCCGCGTATCAACCCATGCTGTGCTTTTCATTCAGCTCGGCGGCTTACGCCCCAAGCCATTCCTCGTCAAAGTAATGGGTGACTGCTGAAGGCGTCGTTCGCCTTCCCACATGCTTGCCTTCCGCGGAATGGCGCAAGGCAGTTGCGGCCAGCCTTCACTTGCGATGTTAGAATTCAGACGATCATGAGCGCTGACTCCCTCATTCACGTCCACGACTTGTGCAAGCACTTCCGCACGTTCCGGAGGCGCGAAGGGGTGTGGGGCTCGATCCAGAATCTTTTCGTGCGCGACTACCGAACAGTGACGGCCGTCGATCGCGTCGGCTTTTCAATCGAACGCGGCGAAATGGTCGGCTACATCGGACCGAATGGCGCCGGAAAATCAACGACGATCAAAATGCTCACCGGCATTCTGGTGCCGACGAGCGGCGAAATTCGCGTGAACGGGTTCGTTCCTTTCCGGCAGCGCCGCCAGTATGTGAAAACGATCGGTGTCGTTTTTGGCCAGCGCACCCAGTTGTGGTGGGACATCGCGGTGATCGAGTCGTTTAAGCTGCTGCGCCGCATCTACGACGTGCCGCAACGCGATTTTGAAGCTCGCATGGAGCGTTTCAACGAGATTCTTGGTATCAACGATTATCTGTACACTCCGGTGCGCAAGCTTTCGCTCGGCGAACGTATGCGTTGCGACCTGGCTGCCGCATTGCTGCATAATCCGCCGTTGCTGTTTCTAGACGAACCCACGATCGGACTCGACGTCGTTGCGAAAGATCACATCCGGCAATTTCTGCGCGCGATCAATCGCGAATTCCACACCACGGTTCTTTTGACGACACACGATCTGGACGATATCGAAGAGCTCTGCCGTCGAATTATGATTATCGATCACGGTCGCGTCCTCTTCGACGGCCATCTCTACGATTTAAAACAAAAGCTGCTACGCACGAAGCAAATCAAGTTCGCGCTGAAAGATCGCGAGCAGGTGGCTTGTCTCGAAGTTTTTTCGCGCGATGGATTTGATGTGGAGCAGGTTGACGAGCTCACCTACCGCATACGTTTCGACCGCGTGAAGATTGTTACCGCCGATTTGATCCGCCGTATCCTGGCGGCAGTCGAGGTCCGTGACCTGCTGATCGAAGACGAACCAATTGAAGAAATCGTCAAACGTATTTACGCGGGCGAAGCGCTGCCCGAGGTAGCGGTATGAGGCTTAGTGTATGAGGTTTGCCGCGTGACGAGCTTTGCGGATGCGCTCATACCGTACGCGGAGTTCGCGCGCGTCGGATTCGTCAACATCCTTGCGTTTCGGCTTCGCTACTTTACCGGAATCATCACTTATTTCCTGAACGTCACGGTGTACTACTTCATCTGGACCGCCGTGTTCCATTCAACGTCATCCATCGCCGGCTACAACCTGCCTCAAATCATTACTTACATCAGCGTGGGCTGGATGATTCGGTCGTTCTACTGGAACACGATCGACCAGGAAATGGCGTACGAAGTGATCGAAGGCAAGATCGCGATGGACTTGATCAAGCCGGTATCAATCCAGTGGATGTGGATCTGCCGCGCGATGGGCGAATCGGCGTTTCGACTTGGACTGCTTACGCTTCCGACAGCAATTTTCGTCGCGCTCGTTTTTCCGGTACAGGGTCCTGCGTCGCGAGAGAATTTCGTTCTTTTCATGATTGGCGTGCTGGGCAGCTTCTTCCTGATGGCCGCGATCAACTTCATGATTGGCACCTGCGCGATCCCGCTGAAATCGATTCTGGCTCTGATCCGTGCGAAATACTGGCTGATCGAGATGCTTTCCGGGCTTTTGATCCCGATCTCGTTTTTTCCGGCAACGGCACAGAAGATCATGTCGTGGCTGCCTTTCGAATACATCGCATACCAGCCGTTGCAGATCTATTTGGGCAAACTCGACCGCGCAGCTGCAGTCCGCGCGCTCGCGATTCAGTGGTTGTGGGTCATCGCTCTGCTCGCTCTGTCCCATTTGTGGTGGGAACGCGCCTCGCGCAAAATTACGATTCATGGCGGCTAGATAATGAGCTCCATGCCAACCAGCTTGAGCGTTCCGGAGAAGACCGGCGGCGCTGCGCTCGTCGCCGGCGCAAAGCGGCATTCGCTCCTGTTCGCCGATTACTTTACGCAGTACGCGAAAGTACGAATCGGATATCGCGGCGACTTCATCGTCAGCTTGCTTACTAGCTTTGCTGCGACAATTTTTCAAATCGCTTTCGTTGTGGTGCTATTTGAGAAAGCTCCACAACTCGGCGGCTGGCGTTTCGAGGAAGTGCTGTTCCTCTATGGATTCGCGCTGATTCCCTACGGCCTGTTCAACGTGATCAGCATGAACCTCTACGAGTTTGGCAACACCTATATCATTGAAGGAAAGTTCGACCGCATTCTTCTGCGCCCCATCTCATCTCTGTTTCAGGTGTTGTTCGAAACATTCCGCATCGAGTCATTCCAGGAAGTGGCGACTGGAATTTTCTGCATGATCTGGGCTGCGCGCCGACTTGGACTCGCCTGGACGCCAGCCAAAATCGGCATGCTTCTTTTCTTCGGGATCTGTGCGGGCATCATTTACATTTCGATCTTCCTGATGCTCAGCACCGTTTCTTTTTGGTTTGAAGACCGCATCGGCGTTCACCCGCCAGTGTGGAACGTGATTGCGTTCGGTCGTTACCCGCTCTCAATTTACAACCCAGTCGTACAGTTCTTTCTTTGCTGGGTGGTGCCTTTTGGGCTCGCGTCGTTTTATCCCAGCGTCAAACTCCTCGGCCGTGCCGTCACTCCCGAATATGCGCCGCTCGTCCCGGTCGTCGCCCTCGTGTTTTTAACACTATCGATCTCGCTCTGGAATTTTGGGACGAGACATTATTCATCCACCGGCTCCTGACGGCCGCGACTCCCATTCCCACCGCCAAGTACGCCTTGACTTGCCGCCGCAAATCGTAATACTTAGCGTGCGTTCTTCACGGGATGTACTTTCGCGGCCTGCGCCGTTCATCTGAACCTAAATGGCATTCACAACAAGATTCGAGCGTCGACCGGATTCGGTTGCGCCAAGGGATAGGAGCAAAATGAAGAAGTTTCACATGTGTTTCGCGCTCGTGCTTTTGGCAGCGAGCAATGTGTGGGCTAGCGACGGATCCAGTTCAGCACCTCAAAATCAATCATCATTTGAAGTCACGATGGTCGCGCGGACGATCACCGTCATCAACTATCAGCATCGCGGCGGATCCACTGACATCGGCTTTCAGGGCTCACCGATCATGCCGAGTGGTAAAGGCTCGGGCAAAGTAGAGAGCAAGCAGGGCCGCATCCAGATCAATGCGAACTTTCAAAAGCTTTCGGCGCCGCAATCCTTTGGGCCCGAATACCTCACATTCGTTTTGTGGGCGATCACGCCGGAAGGGAAATCAAACAATCTCGGCGAAATTCTGCTGGATGGCGACAAATCGAAAATCAGCGTAACCACTTCCTTGCAGACGTTCGGTTTGATCGTAACAGCCGAGCCGTACTTTGCAGTGTCAGTGCCGAGCAACGCCGTTGTCCTCGAGAACATTGTTGTCGCGGGTACAACCGGCACAATCGAACAGGCAACTGCGAAGTATCAGTCGCTCGACAAGGGCATCTACAATTACGATTTCTCATCCGCCAGCGCCAGTTATCCTAAATCCAACTCGAAGACTCCGCTCGAACTCGAAGAGGCTCGCAACGCCGTGGAAATCGCCAAGGCTGCAAAGGCTCCGCAGTACGCCCCGGAAGCTTTTGGAAGAGCGCAAACCTCGCTCACGGAGGCGGAACGTCTTTTTGCCAGCAAGGGCGACCGCAAGCGCGTGATCCAGTCCGCGCGTGACGCCGTGCAGAACGCGGCTGATGCACGCACTCGCGCCCTTAAGCGTGAGAACGACGAAAGAATTGCACAGCAACAGGCGGCAGCCGCAGCCGCTGAAGCGAGCGCGAAGGCGCAAGCCGAGGCAGCCGCGAAGGCTCAGCAGCAGGCAGAAATCCAAAAGTTGCAAGCGGAACGAGATGCGGCTCAGCAGGCACAGGCCCGCGCTGAAGCGGAAGCCGCGCAACACGCCGCTCAGTTGCAGGCGCAGCAGGAACAGGACAAAGCTCGCCAGGCTCAGGCCGCTGCGGCTCAAGCGGAGAAAGAAAAAGAACAGCTCCGCGCTCAACTACTCGAGCAGTTCAACCGCATCCTTCCGACGACCGACACACCGCGCGGGCTAAAGGTGAATATGGCGGACGTGCTATTCGACTTCGGAAAGTTCGATCTGAAGGAATCCGCGCGCGAGGCGCTCGCTAAAATGACCGGCATCGTCATCGCCCACCCAGGACTGAAGCTCGCCGTCGAGGGTTATACCGACAGCATTGGCAGTGACACATTCAACCTGACGCTTTCGCAAAATCGCGCGGACACCGTTCGTGCGTATCTCGTAAATCAAGGTCTCGACCCGAATACAATCACCGCAACCGGTTACGGGAAATCGAATCCGGTCGCGTCAAATGACACAGCCGAAGGGCGACAACAGAACCGTCGCGTGGAAATCATCATTTCCGGACAGCTGATCGGAGAAAAACTTACTGGCGGCACTTCAACTCCACAACAGTAGGTTTTTGAATCAACGTCTAGTCAGCGATGACCGATGTTCCGGCGGTCGCAAGGGAGAAACCTGTGAGTGACACCCACGATCGCCGTTCGTTTCTTGCCTATTTTTCAAGCCTAGGTCTTTCCTCCACCCTTTTCCCGGGCGTGCTCTGGGGCAAGCTCGAAGAGAAGCGATCGACGCCGTCGGCCGCCAGGAGCAGTTCTCAAACGGCCGCACCGGCGACCGTCACTATTACGAAGGAAATGCTGCGTGACGCAGCAGCCGTCGCCGGACTCGAGTTCACCGATCAACAACTCGACAAAATGCTGAGCGGCGTGAACAAAAATCTCGCCCACTACCAGGAGCTTCGAAAGATACCGCTCGAAAACGCGATCGCTCCGCCTCTATACTTCAATCCAATAATTCCGGGAACAAAGATCGATCGCACCAAGCGTCCAATTCAAATGAGCGAGCCTCCGAAAGTTGGACGCCCGCGGAATCTCGAAGACGTGGCGTTCTGGCAAGTAACGCAACTCGCCGAACTGATCCGCACAAAGCAAGTTACATCTGTAGAACTCACTGAGATGTATCTCGCGCGGTTGAAGAAACACAACCCGAAGCTTCTTTGCGCCGTGACGATCACCGAAGACCTCGCCATGCGGCAAGCTCGCGACGCGGACAAGGAAATTGCGGCCGGACGCTACCGCGGACCGCTTCACGGAATTCCCTGGGGCATAAAGGATCTCGCTTCCGCGAAGGACTATCCAACCACATGGGGCGCAGGACCGTTCAAAAACCGTGTGATCGATCGCAATGCGACAGTTGTCACGCGGCTCACCGACGCGGGTGCAGTCCTGATCGCGAAGCTCGCAACAGGCGAGCTAGCGCTCGATGACATCTGGTTCGGCGGGCAAACAAAAAACCCGTGGGATCTCTCGATGGGTTCGCAAGGATCTTCGGCAGGGCCGGGATCTGCGACGTCCGCAGGTATGGTCGGCTTCTCAGTGGGAACAGAAACCGGCGGCTCTATCGTTGCGCCGTCCGCGATTTGCGGCGTCACCGGCTTGCGCCCTACATACGGACGCGTGAGCCGCTACGGCGTGATGACCCTCAGTTGGAGCCTCGACAAAACCGGGCCGATGTGCCGCAGCGTCGAGGATTGCGCGCTCGTTCTGGCCGCGATTCAAGGGCCTGACGATCACGATCTCGCAGTGCAGGACATTCCATTCAATTGGGACGCGAACTTCGATATTCGAAAACTTCGTGTCGGCTATTTGAAGTCCGCATTCTCGAACACGCGCCAGACCCCGAAGGTGGATGCAAACGACGCAGCCGCACTCGATAAATTTCGCAGCATGGGTTTTAACTTGATTGAAATTGAGCTTCCCGAGCACTCGAACATGGACTTCACCATGGTCATGTACGGAGAAGCGAACGCTGCGTTGCGCGATCCGATCGAGACGCAGCCCGCAGGTCTCGCTCGTCAGGACCGCGTGCTGGACCAAAATAATCTTAGGCTGCTACCCGCTGTCGAATACATCAACGCAAACCGTGTGCGGACGATCCTCATGCACGAAATGGCGGAAGTAATGTCGAAAGTTGATGTCTATCTCCTACCGTTCGACTATGCCGACTACACTCCGAATCCTGTCGCCACGTCGAACAGCGCTGTTACGAATTTAACGGGACACCCTTGCGTTGCGCTCCCTCACGGCTTCGACGAGAAGGGTCACCCGACGAGCTTGTCGTTCATTGGCAGCCTGTATGGTGATGCCGAGATGCTTGCGCTGGCGCGCGCATATCAGAATTCGACCGACTGGCACTTGAAGCATCCTGCCCTCTAGCAGCACCTGAACATCAAGCACTCCGGAGTCAAAAGCCCACGATGAGAACGACGCTCGTTGTGGCCACTGGATCATCCCTGTCCAGCATCCTTTCTCGGCAAATTCAGCAAGATTGAAGCGCGACTTCGTGGGTCGCGTCAAACTCGCGCAAAAAGGGCCGGGAGATAATTGATCCCGGCCCGGCAAAGATTTGAAATGCTTGAGAAGTTAGCCAACCACCAGCAGCAGTCGCACTCCAGGGTGGTTCACATCGATCAGGTAATATTGACCGTCGATGAAGTCAACATATACCGCGTCTGTGTACGCCCAAGCAACGGGCCACGGCTCGGAGTACGTAAACCAATAGCCGCCATATTGAAATCGGCGATCATCGCGGCGTTCGACGCGGAATGTATGTTCGCGTCCGAATGATGCGCGGAATTTATCGTCGGGAATCCGGCCGTGTTCCTGCTTCACTTCTGAGCGCTGAACTTCTGTCGTCTTTCGCTCTTCGGTTTGCTGGCGGCGCTCCGTGTTTGCCTGGTCTTTCTGCTCGCGCTGTGTCTGCTTATTCGCATCCTGCTGTTGTTTACGAGTTTCCTCTTCCTGCTTCTTCGTATCCTGCTGTGTCCTGTCCGTCTGCTGATGCGTTTCGGTTTCCGCCTTCTGGTGCTCTTCCTGTTGCGGTTTTTCTTTCTCTTGCTCCTGCTGTGAATAGGCTATCCCGGGGAGAAGTAAAGAAAGAGCCGCTGCGCTGAGTATCAGTTTGTATTTCATTCCGCCTCCGCGTGTCATGTTCAGCCTATTCAAATCAGGCTTGAATCATCGCGCCAATTGGAAGTGCAGGCGACGTTCCGAACGCTAGAGAGCCCTAGCGCGAAT
>Ga0210387_10001355_pt1 | contig 18406 bp, 17 predicted proteins | sample IncBWC7OmetaG_FD_160108 | JGI IMG/M metagenome (GOLD analysis project Ga0210387, IMG submission 160108) | Forest soil microbial communities from Barre Woods Harvard Forest LTER site, Petersham, Massachusetts, United States - Inc-BW-C-7-O ...
CCCAAACCTCCGGGGCCGGCTCAAAATCGTAACGGCTGAAAACGCGAACGGTATCAAGTGGCTGAAGCTTCGGTCCTGAGGCTGGATTCGCCAGAGCCGCACTTAGATCAAAGCTTTCGACGCTCGGATGAAAATCGGGCGGATTCAGCCTGATGATTTCTGCATAGTGCGGCGCCGGCTCTGGCAATAAATCTTTGTAGGACCCAATCAGGTCAGACAGGTTCATCCCCTGTTTGTAGGAGAATCGTCCAGGACGCAGTACATGCCCCTGAAGGTAGATGGCGTCTTCGTTGTAGGGAGCGATAGGAAAGATATGAACCTCGTCGCCGTCATTGATCTTGAATCCTTCTAGCTGCTTCTTGCCTGAATCAGCGTCCCCAGCGGGTGAGAGGTCGAGAGCAAGCATCGTGCGCTTTTCGTGGGCCTCGACGCGTTGAACTTCAATGTGGTGCAGAGTGGCCGTTGGAAGGATTCCACCAGCGAGTTCAAGAACGTCCGCAAGCGAGCTTTCGTCGCGCAACTCGTAGATAGCCGGTCGCCGGACCATCCCATCCACAGTCACTTGCGGACCCAAGGTAGGGACGAGCAGCGTGTCGCCATTCTCCAAGCGGCTCATATCGGACCGCACTCCGTGCAACAGCAAATCGTAAGCATCCACCTCTTCCACGAGCTGCTTGCCCCGCAAATGTTTGAGCGCGCGCAACGAACCGCGAGGAGTTATCCCACCTGCGGCAAACAAAGCGTTGAGCGGAGTAGAAAGCGAACTTATGTCGTATGCGCCCGGCTGTGCGACATCCCCGACAACATACACACGAACGGTTCTCAATTTCGAAAGGGAAACATCCGCTGAGACATCCCGATACTCAGTTCGCAACGCCTGTTGCACTGCTAGCTGCACCTCGCCAAGACTTCGCCCGCTCACTAGGAGCGGCCCGGCTTCTGGGAGCGACACGCGACCTTCACGATCGACGACGCGGTACATCCGCTGGGAAACTCCGCCCCAGAGATCAATCTCTAGACTGTCGCCTGGGCCGAGGACGTAATCGGGTCCGACAGGAAGGTCCATGGGAATTGCTTGCGGGTCATTCGCAGTGTTGCGGAAAACGTCCAATCCAAAACGCTCGGTCGGCCTTTGGCGCGTCGATGCCTGCACATACATGTCATAGAGAGACGGAATGTCGGAATAGGGATTCGCGCGGTGGACCATCCTCACAGGCGATACGTCTTCCTCACTGGCTCTTTCAGTCGTAGGTCTTACGCGCGACGGCCGTTCCAATCCGCTTTTGTCTGCGTTAAACCCTCCGTCGCCTTGGCCTGTCGCCGTGGGTAAGGAGCGTGGGTCTCGGCCGATTAGAGTGCCATCGATTGCCCCTTGACCCAAAGACTGAGAGCCGCCTGCCAAAGGATTGCTGTCACGTTTGACCGAACTGGAAGTTAATTCGAGGTTTAACGAAGAAGCGCCACCACTACCACCATCTAACGGATCAATAGCCTGCGGCAATCCGCCCGCTCGTAGGATCCGCGACGGGCTCTGCGATGGTTGCTGCTCAGGCACTCCCTGCTGGTTCGGCCCTGGCGACGACATCCCGCCGGGGACGCGCGTATTTTGGCTGCGACCTGCGGGAGGCTGCTGCTGGCAATCCTCGTCTCGACGAAGATCGCACGTCGCCGTACGTTCGAGATCCCTATCGCTTCTTTGCGGCTTAAGCGAATCTGTATCTTCCTGTGCCTCAATCTGCACTAGCCGCCGCGCCCGTTCCTTGAGGACCAATTCGTTTTCTTTCGCATAGTCCGAATCTGGATTCGGGGTCGGTATCAAGTATCCATATCGCTGCAACAGCCGCGTCGCGATTGATCGAAACACTATGTCCCGGTCCAAACGATCGAAAATTGCTTGATCCGTTAGAGTAGAATCCTCGACGACTTGGCCGCTATCAGTAGCTTCCTTCGCTACCCAGCGCTTCAACTCCACCAGCAGCCCTTCATCCTTGACAAGTATTAATCGAATCTGAGTCGCAGAAGCCGCCACCCGGCCCAGGTTTTCCTGAGCAAAGTCTGGTGATGGTTCGACACCATAGGTGTTCCGGTTTTGATCACGTGTCGCACGCTGCTCCTCAGGTTGCTGCTGTGCGTGAGCCAACGAGCAAAAAGACAACGTTAAGGCCAGCCCAAAGATAATGTCCTTCAATTCTCTACGTTTCACCATAATTTCACCCGAGTGATGAACCTAGACATCTTCAATTCGCCCTGTCCGTGACCATCGAGCCTCGCAAAGCATTTAACATCCCTTCTTCGGAGGCTTCGATATTGCTGGAGTGGATATCGAGAGAAGCCCAGTAGTAAACAATAAAATTCTTCGCCGGAGCCACCGCGATGACGCGCACTTCCGGATGCTCACGGAATAGATCATCGCAGACGCGCGGCCGGCTGCCAGGTTGATCGAGCGCGATAACTACGAAATTTGGCAGTGTCTTCTTTACACACTCCATGATTTCCGACTCGTCGGCGACCTCACCGACAATTTCGATGTCGGGTTGGTCTGCAAACGTTGTCAGAATAGTCTCCCGCAAGAGACGCGGACGATTCGCCACGAGGACCCGGATGGCTTTTTCCATGGGAAGCTCCCTGCCACACAAGTATCCAGTTGTCTGAAGATTGGCGAAAGATTCAAAAGGAAACTATCGGCTGGAACTAGTGCTGCAACAGGTTAGGAACCTATCAAGCCTTGGTGGGTACCAATTTTGACCTAATGAAAATTCGCGAGAGCATTCATCATAGGCACTGTCGGCCAGAGAAGACACTTGTCTTTAGATCTTTTTTTGTGGCGGCCAGGCAACCTCGACCGGGGCGAACCCGCATCCATACACGCAAACCCAGTATTGCCTTAGGCCGTGTACGGAGTACGTCATCATTCATAAACTAAACAAATATGGATATCGTTCTTCTTGACAATACCGCGAAATTAGGTTTAATTTGTCCCCGCACTTCGGCGACCAGGTCTTTCGTGCATTGTTGCATCGCAACTACTTCGCCGAGTGGTACAATCTGCTGTGGGTGATGGATCCTTTGAGCGAACTCGTCCTCAGTTCGTCTATTCGAACATTCCTTCTTATTGAGAACCGTTTGCTGCGTGAAGCCCTTGTGCGGCTTTTCAGCAAGCGAGCCGATCTTCTCGTTGCTGGACAGTGTGGCTATGCTGACGCCGGAGGGCTCCACGAGCTCGATTCTAAATGCGATGTCCTCGTCATCGACTCTTTGCAGATACCGTGGCTCTCCAGAATTACCGCCATCGAGGGTACAGATCGTGCTTCCTTCAAAACCATCGTCATCGCGCGGGAACCCGACGAGAAACATTTCCTGGCCGCCGTCCGTTTGGGTATAGCGGGCTATTTGCTCCAAGATGCATCTGCTTCGGACGTCGTGGCTGCTGTGCGAGCCGTATTCCGCGGAGAGGCAGTATGCCCTCCCCAACTTTGCTCGGCGTTATTCCGTTTCGTTGCTCAGATGGGCCGGGAGATGCCTCTTCAACACGCACCCTCGAAGCCCGATCTCACTTTGCGTCAGCAACAACTGGTGGCTCTTGTCGCCAAAGGTCTCACAAATAAGGAAATCGCTTCTCACTTAAATCTTTCTCAGTTTACGGTAAGGAATCACATCCATCGAATTTTGAAACAGGTGGACGCCGAGAGTCGAAGTGAGGCTGTGGAAACCATTCGCGCTTTCGGCTACTCAATCAGCTCATGATGAATTACTGGCCCCTTCCTTGCGATTTGAAGCAGGTTCCGATTATGATCTCGTACGTTTGTGTTACTGACGCGGGTGCATGAAATCTGAGGAATCGATTTGTCGATTGTAGTCACTACATTGATGATTTTGGCGCTCCTGCCCTTCGTGTACTACCTGCTTTCTCTCTTTTGTGTGATTGCCTATTTCCGCGACGCACGCAAAGCCTCGATACCAAAGGTGTCATTCATGCCCCCCGCCAGCATTGTAAAACCGGTGCGCGGCCTGGACTATGAGGCTTACGAGAATTTCGCCAGTTTTTGCCGCCTCGATTATCCAGAGTATGAGGTGCTGTTTGCAGTTTCGGATACCGACGCTCAAGTTTGCGCCGTCATTGAAAAATTGCGTACCGATTTTCCGGCGTGCTCCATCCGCGTGATTACCGAGGTGCCGTGTCTCGGCACCAACGACAAAGTCAACAATCTTTGCCAGCTCGTTCAGGACGCGAAATACGATTTCATTGTCATGAGTGATAGCGACGTTCGAGTGGAACCTGATTATCTTAGGCAAGTGATCGCCCCATTCGCCGATCCGGAGGTTGGTGGTGTAACCGCGTTCTTCAAGAGTCTTAGCGCTGGAAATCTAGCCTCGAACCTTGGCGCCTTGGGCATGTACATGGACTCAGCTCCCGCCGCCCTCGTGGCAAAGAAAATCGAAGGCAAAATGCGGTTCGCCTTCGGTTGGACAATGGCGACATCAAAGAGACACCTCGCCGAGATCGGCGGCTGGAAAGAAATGGCCAACTATCACTCCGACGATTTTGAGTTGGGCAAGCGTATCGCACGATGCGGCCACCGTGTGGAACTAATGGCGTCGCCCGTGTCGATGGTTTTTCCGGAAGAAACTCTTGCGAAGTATTTCAGCCGTGAGTTGCGCTGGTCAATTGGATTAAGAAGCGTACGACCCTTGGGCTACTGGGGACTTGCATTTACCCACGGCTTGCCATGGGCTTTGTTGGCAGCTGCCGCCGCCGCCTCGATCAATTCAACGGCGCTTGCCGTCGCCTATTTAGGCTCCTATCTGATTCTGCGGGTGGGCTTGACGTGGACGGTAGGAAACTGGGGTATAGCCGATCGGAACCTCACAAAAATCCTGTGGCTCGTCCCGCTTCACGATGCCATCAATTTCGTCATTTGGTTTTTGGGTTTCTTCTCGAGCAAGATCAGGTGGAGAGGCCTGACCTACTACGTTAAGTATGGCCAGCTCATTCCGACTCCGTCTCACTCTCACGACACTCCGCCTCGGCCGAAATCGATATCCACAGTGGTCAGCAAAGCATAAGTGTTCGCTCGGCAACGCTCTCCGCAGTGCCATCCTGTGCCACTACATCGGAAGCTCTAACGGATATTCACAACAGAATACCTAGTCGCAATGGTTCTATCGGACACCAATGAGACTGGCAAAAAGTGAAACTTCTTAAGCTTGTTCATCGTGAGGCGGGAGCGATTTTGATACTTCTGTTTCCGGAGTTTGACCACGGAGTGTCCCCGGAGGGTGCAGGGCGCGCCGCCGTGCTTCCTGGCCATCATCTCATGTTCAACGAGAAAAGCACTGACAACAAGTCCGGAGAGGCTAGCGTCGCTGCGCATGCGGGCTCAGACGTTTGGGGCGGGCTGTATACGGTCTCGGATGGTGACTTAGACAAGCTCGATAAAGGGGGACGGATATCGACGGGTGCGGTTATCACTACGTCTGACGGGCAACACGAGGACTGACGCCTGGGTGTACGTTGCCAAGAAACCGAAGGATGATCCGGCTCTCCGTCTGTACACTTGGCGCAAACGTTTTCTCGTTGAAGGAACGAGAAAGCACTGTCTTCCAGAAGACTACATTGCCGAACTTGAGCGCATTGATGCGGTCGCCGATACAGATGAGCGCAGGGACCAGGAAAAGCGATCACTTGCCTGTAATGGCGAGTCCTAGTCTGGGTTTTTTGCCCATGCTCGCGAAAAGGTTCAATCCAGGCTCTTGCCACCTGCGCCGTGTGATGATCCGCGCGGAATTCAGTCATCTTCGGGATGAAGTTGCAGCAATGCGATAACTCTTCGACATAACCCAAGCCAACATGTAGTGCTCTGCGAATTGGGCAGAAATGACCTCATGCTCATTGAAGCCATTTGCGTTCCGGCTTGCCAGAAGCGCTTCCCGTTGCCGCCGAAACTGTGCGTTCAGCTCTGTATACTGTTGATGCGTTAGGTGACCGGATTCGCGCACTAGCTCAAGCAGTTCGGAATCGCTGATCCTTTTTGCGGCAGGGAACGCTTTCCGGCCCGTCTCCTTGCCCGTCCACACTGCCATCCTCAAGATGAATTCTCTGTCTAGTTGTTCAGGGGATTGGCTCCAACAATCTCGATGGCTTGACTCGCAGGCCGTGGGCCAGAGCAACAATATTCAATAAACCGACGTTCCTTTCACCCCGCTCTACACCGCCCACGTAATTCCGATGTAGGTTGGCGAGCTCTGCCAGCTCTTCCTGAGAAAGATTGCGTTCGAGTCGTAACTTGCGAACGGTGACACCTAAAAGAACACGAGGATCTGAATCTCGCACGCAGTCATAACTAGAACTTTGACCAAGATGAGTCTACACACTATGAGTGTGATATGATTGGCGACTTGCACAGGGAGCAATCGACCTGTCTGCCAAGGCCACTGAATCGAGGCAGCCATTCGTTGTACATGGAATGAGTTCCTTTCCAACAGTCCGCGTTCCGCCAATATCCCGACCTAACAATGCGGCGCTTACTTTCTCTGCGGTCCCAGACAGTCCTCACTCCTCTGCAGATGAGTCCGATGAAGTCTTGTTGGCGAGTATTTGCGCAGGTAACCGGGACGCTCTTGCTGTCGTATTCCGGCGCTATGCTCGCCTTGTTCGCTGCGTAGGGCAGAAAATCCTTCGTGATGATGGTGAGGCGGATGATCTGGTCCAAGAGGTCTTTCTGTACATCCATCTGAAAAGCGAGCTTTTCGACGAGTCAAAAGGATCGGCCCGCTCGTGGATCGTGCAGGTTGCCTACACCCAGGCTTTCCTGCGCCGACGCCACCTCAACTCGCGGTGTTTCTATTCGTCCTTAAATATGGACAACACGAATGGGAAGGAATCCGTCATGAATGGGGTTGCAGGCTACGACCATTCCGTGGAGGGTCTGTTTGGGCGGAATGGCTGGAGGAAAATTCTGGAGCAGCTGACCAAAGACCAACTAGAAACCCTTCGACTCCATTTCTTCGAGGGGTATACCTTGCTGGAAATAAGTGAGAAGCTGGGCCAATCGCACGTAAATGTGCGGCATCACTATTACAGAGGTTTGGATAAGATTCGCAAACAAGTCTCCTCTGAAAGTGAATTGGGGAATAGATAGCGGTATGGCAGAGGATCTGAAATGGCCAAGAGGCCGGGGCGTTGTGTCAAATGGGTACGCATGAAGAATTCCTTCAGTTGTGCGCTATAGCGACTTCGGGCGAATTGACCGGGGAAGAGCGCAATAAGCTGGAGGAGCACCTGCAGGTTTGCCCTTCCTGTCGTCAAGCAATGAAGGAATACGAAAGTGCGGCCAACGGAGCGGTACGAGGGTTCGCGGCCGATTGTCCTCCACAAGAAACCGGCACAAGTCCTTCGTGGTCGGTAGAAAAGGCAGAAATGGCTTTCTTCGCGCGGCTGAAACAAGAAAGCCGATCCACGCAAGCTGGCGATTCGGACGTACGCCTGAATTCGGCATCGGCCCCGGGTCGACGACTTGCTTATCGACCTTCTCGGATTCGCTGGCGGGAAATCTGGATGCCTTTTGCTGCATGCGTGCTTCTCGCGTTGGCATTGGGAATTGCGTGCTACCGAATGGGAGTTCGGCGTGGTGCGGAGATCGCTCAGACGATTCCATCCGTTCCGGATAACTCGGCTGGATCCTTGCAAGAACAGATGAACGATGCCGGCCACGAGCGCGCGCAGCTCGTCGCGAAGCTGGCGCAAGAAGACATAATCATAGGTGAATTGCGGCGGCAAATTGGGGAACAAGCGGCCTTACTAAACAAACTCAAAACTGCAGGCGGCGGGGCCAATGCTAGCGCGCAGACTACTCAGGCGGCAGAGCCTTCGGAGAGGGAGCCGCGGAGCCCAACGGCCGATCAGTACGAAGCTGCACAAGCAAGGCTGCAGGAGCTTCAAAAGGAAATTGACGCCGAGACGGACCAAAGACAGCAAGCGGCAGCGCGAACTGCTGCGTTAGAAGGGAGGGTAGAAGAGCTTACGCGATTACTTGGTGACCGCGAGCGAGCGATGGATCAGCAGCAGACAGAGATTTCCAAACAGCAGGAGCTTTTGGAGCACGACCGCGATATTCGGGAATTGATGGGCGCACGCGACCTGTACATCGCTGAAGTCTACGACGTAGCGAGGACTGGTCAAACAAACAAGACCTACGGACGTATCTTTTATACAAAGGGAAAATCGCTCATCTTCTATGCCTACGACCTGGACCAAGAACCGGGACTAAAAAACGCGAGCTCATTTCAGGCGTGGGGCCGTAGAGGGCCGGATAAGACGCAAGCCCTCAATCTCGGGATTTTCTTCGAGGACAGCGTTGGCAAGAAGCGCTGGACGTTGAAGTTTGACGATCCAAAAACCCTCGATCAAATCGATGCGGTGTTCGTTACGGTTGAACCGAATGGCGGCAGTCACCGGCCTAGTGGGAAGCAACTTCTTTTCGCTTATCTTCGCGTGAATCCGAATCATCCGTGAGGCCAAGCGCCGACTCATTCCACGAGCGCGTTCCTGCATCCGCTTCAATCAGGCGAGAAGCTTGTAGTACCGACAGTGCTCGACTGGCGGCCAGTCAGCACCACGGACTCTCACCCTGTGGCGCAGGCTCACCCAATGTCTTCAGACACTCTCCCTCTTACGATATGACCTTCAGCGGCAGGCAACTGCCCGGAATGTTCAGGGGGAATCCACGACTTCGGAGGTCAAGCCGCAGTATTTTTCTTCGCCCAGAGCTTGCTACAAGCAAAATGCCGTCGCCGGAAGAGTGAAGAAGGTAAGAATTACTTTCTGCGCTGAGGTCTGCACTACGTTCTTCACCCTCAGATTCTCCGATCCCAATGATGTCAGGCGAGATACGCAAATGCCGCTTAGAAAGGCCGGAAAATAAATCACCAAACTGGGCGCGTGGCCTAGACGGCAGTTTGCCCATGCAGCGCCGGTGGCAAGCCTTCTGATGAGGGGCGCACGAAATGTTCCTTACAGGGCCCATAAAGGACTGCTTTTCTCGAAAAATCTTCAACCTCAAGCGACACATTTTCCTTTTCCAACACTGAATAGGTATATAGGGGGATAAATGTTTCGCTATCCAGAAGCGCAAGCCCATTACATATCTCATTTTCTAACCCACTTGGCGCCCCGACGGCGGGAGCGAGGCTCGACCGATGCAGGATTCCCATATCGCGTCGGGGGGACAACCTCGCTCCTGCCGGCCAGATTTGGAAGTGACAGTGAACGGGACCCGAACGACGCAGTTCACCCTCACGTTCACCATTGGGTTCATTCTTCGGACGACGCAAGTCATAGGCAACTTGGAGATTGGACTAAACGAAATTATGAATTTGGACGCGCGCAAAACACCGGAATGGGCGGGAGCGACCCCACCGCGCAGCAAAATCGCTGCCCGGTCCCTTCGGGCTTCGGGAGTCACTCCCGCCTCCTGCTGCTGGAAGACGCAGCTCGTGTTTTTGGCCGCGCACGAAAAGAGAATCGGAGGCTTTGTAACACAGCGTGTCAGACAAAACTGTAAAGGAGGAATAAAGAGAAAGCATGGCAATCATCAAGGTACCACCCAAGCAACCAAAGTCAGTTACGATCCAGGCACGAGTCGAGGAGTCGGTGAAAACCCAGCTCGATCAATACGCAAAGTTCATCGACTCCACTCCGTCCTACGTCATTACGGAGGCTCTGAAAGTCCTGTTCAAACGCGACGACGAATTCAAAGCCTGGCTAAGCCAATGCGCCAATTGCCAGAATTCAGAACAAATTCAAGGAGAGGTTCTCACCAAAACCGCGTAACAAATATGAAGTCCCGTCCAACACAATTCGGTGAGCGCGTGAACACAGCGTCCCAACGACAGCATGCCTCGCGCCCTGCTGTGGATACTCATTCTAATGATGGTCCTATCGAGGAAGAAAATGCGGAGAATCCACCGACTTCTCTGCGCTACGTACGTCCAGCGAGTAGCTCCGATAACCCTTTGCATTCTGTATCACGCCACGCGGCCACAGGGGGAGATCGGGGAGACGAACGCCACCTTCTGAACGTGCATGAAGTAGCCGAATTATTGCAAGTACCCGTGTCTTGGGTCTACGAGCGCGTGCGCAAACGTTCGCTGGAACGATTGCCGGGCTACCGTCTCGGCAAGTATTGGCGCTTTCGCGAGGCCGACATCCAGGCGTGGATCGAGCGCCAGCGAATGGGAGCGCCTTCCAATGCTTGACGTGAGCGCTACAATCATTGTCGACGCAGAAAGAGGCGGACGAGTCAGCCGAAAGGAGCGTATGACTCGACCGCGTTATCAAGAAGGTTGTTTGTGGACCCGTGGTAAACGAAGAAAGATGTGGGTGGTTCGCTGGAGAGAGAACGTTCTGCAACCCGATGGATCGGTGAGAAGGATACAGCGCGCCGAAACATTGGGGCCGGTAAGTAAGATCACACGGCAGCAGGCACGAGCGTTCCTGCAAGAAAAGGTGGCCACTATTAATCTGTGCCAGCGCCGGCCCCAGGCGACTATTTCACTCGAAGAGTTCGTGCGAGTGGAATGGCGGCCAAATGCTGCGCTGGCACTTAAGAAGAGCACTGTGAAGTATTACGGCTTCCAACTCGATAGGCACATCATCCCTGCTCTGGGCGGTTGTTCGCTTCATGACATCAGCCGGGGGCAGATTGAAGCTGTGCTTTCAGACCTGAGACAGAAGGGGCATGCAAGCGGCACCCTTCGTGGCATTCGCGCAACATTTTCGACTGTGTTGCAGGCCGCCATACTACGGGGCTATCTCGATCAGAATCCGGCGCATGGCATCCGAATCCGCACGACAGCATCTCGGATCGAGCACCGATTCTATTGTCCTGCTCAGGTACGCCTGCTCTTGCCAGAGCTGACGGAGCCGTGTCGCACGGTCGTTCAACTTGCCGTGCTCACAGGGTTGAGGATCGGCGAGATACTCGCTCTTCGCTGGAAGCGTGTGGATCTGCTTCGCGGCACAATCGAAGTCGCCGAGACTTATTCTGATGGTGAGTTCGGCTCGCCGAAAACCCGAAGCAGTAACCGTGTTATTCCAGTCAGCGGATTGCTTCGAACTCTGTTGGAGTCTCATAAGGCCAGCACAAACCGCAGAGCACCTGACGACTTGGTGCTTTGCACGCCGAGTGGGAAGCCACTCAATCAGAAGAATCTCTACAACCGCTTGCTTGCACCGGCGTGTGATCGGATCAAACAACCACGCGTTTCGTGGCACTCGTTCCGGCACACACACGCAACGTTACTGACAGAAGTAGGAGAGTCGATCAAGACTGCGCAGGCCCTACTGGGCCATTCGGATCTTGGAACGACGCTCAACACGTATGCTCACGTGATCCCCGACTCGCAAAGACGCGCCGTCGAGAGGGTTGCGGGAGTTTTGTTCTCGGATGTTCTCGAATCTGAGGAAAACGCACAAAGCGGGAAAACCAACTGATTGCAAAAGAAGGAGTTAAGGATTTGTTGGTGGGCCCGCCAGGATTTGAACCTGGGACCAACGGATTATGAGTCCGCTGCTCTAACCGCTGAGCTACGGGCCCCACGCACTTCTCAAGATACTACAAGAGAAAGACTTAATGCAGCGATTCGGCTGTTCGCGACAACCTGCGCTGACCTTCTCCTGGAACTAACAACAGTCTTGCCGCTCACAAATGGACATCGCTACAAAAAGGGAATAGCATGCGCGATGGATGACAAAGTTACGACGCGCGGGAGACCGACGAAGATGACGCAACGTGCGAAAACAGACGAACTCATCGCACACGCATTGGACGCTTTTCAGATTGAATTGCCTTCCTGGGGCTTCGCGAATACTGGAACACGATTCGGCAAGTTTCTGCAGCCGGCCGCTGCTTCAACCATCGAGGAAAAATTCAGCGATGCGGGAGAAGTACATCGCCTGACAGGTGTTTGTCCCACGATCGCCTTGCACGTTCTGTGGGACTTGCCGGAAGGCGCCACAGGTGTCGCAAATATCAAAGCGCTGGCCGAACAATTTCGCGTGCGGCCAGGCTCCATCAACCCAAATGTGTTTCAGGACCAACTCTACAAGTATGGTTCCGTGGGCAGTCCGGACGCCGCCGCGCGAACTGCTGCGATGGCTCACCTTCTGGAGAGCGCCGACTTGGCCAAGCAGCTGGGCAGCCGAGACGTTTCTCTGTGGTTTGCGGACGGCTCCAACTACCCGGGAACGGCAAACATTCGCCAGCGCCGAAAATGGTTTGAAGAAAGCTTAGCGGCACTCCACGCGCGTCTCGCTCCAGACCAGCGAATGCTCGTCGAATACAAACCGTTCGAGCCAGCGTTTTATCACACCGACATTGCCGACTGGGGTATGGCCTTGCTGCTCGCGAAAAGGGCGGGGCCTAAGGCCAAGGTGCTCGTGGACACTGGCCACCACTATCAGGGGCAAAACATCGAGCAGATCGTGGCTTGGCTTCTGGGCGACGACATGCTTGGCGGGTTTCATTTCAATGACCGCCGCTACGCAGACGACGATTTGACGCTCGGCTCCATCGACCCGTATCAAGTATTTAGGATCTTCCATGAGATTTTTTATTTTGCGTGGGAAACGGGCAAGCGAGCAGATGTGGCCTACATGATCGACCAGAGCCATAACTTGAAGGGCAAGATTGAGGCGATGATTCAGACGGTGACGACCGCACAAGAATTGTACGCGAAAGCCGCGATTGTAAATCACGAGAAGCTGGCTGCGTGCCAGGCGAAATGTGCGCTGGTAGACGCGGAAGTCTGTCTCAAGGAGGCTTTTTCTACCGATGTTCGCCCGGCAATCCGCGAATGGGCACGCTTCCACGGCCTGCCGGAAGATCCCCTGGACGCGTTTCGGAAAAGCGGTTATCTCGAGCGGATCACCGAAGTACGCAGCAAGCGAAACGCCGCGTCGGTATCGAGTTACGCGTAACGCTGAGACCGCGTTCTCTCCTTAAAAATATGTCAGAGACCTCTGGCGGGGCCACATACCTTGCATTCGATCTCGGCGCCGAAAGCGGCCGCGCCATCCTGGGGCGATTCCACTCCGGCCGCTTATCCATCGAAGAGATTGGCCGATTCCGAAACGAGCCGGTGATCGATAACGGCGGCCTGCATTGGGATGCGCCGCGCTTGTGGAACGAAATTAGATCCATGCTGCGCTCCATAGAAGCGAACGGAGTCGCGCGCCTGGATGGAATTGGCGTCGACACCTGGGGTGTGGACTATGCCCTTCTAGGGCAGAACGGTTCGCTGCTGGAAAATCCATTTCATTATCGCGACACCAGGACCGAAGGAGTAATGCAGCGCGCGCTTAAGATTCTGGTGCCGGAGATCGTCTACGGCATCACGGGCATCCAATTTCTGCCCTTTAATACGTTGTACCAGCTGCATGCGACTCAACTTCTAACGCCGCGCACGTTGGAAATGGCCCAACATTTTTTGACCGTCCCAGACCTGTTCAATTTCTGGCTGACCGGGAAGATCGTTTGCGAGCGCACCAACGCATCCACCACGCAATTCCTCGATGTCCACAAGCGTGAATGGTCCGTGGAAATCCTGCACAAACTGGGAATCCCCACTCACATGCTTCCACCCCTCGTGGACGCGGGTACCATCCTGGGTAACCTTCTTCCAGAGCTGACCGGCGGCCTGGATGCACTCTCGGTTACTCCAGTGATTGCTCCTGCTTGCCACGACACTGCCTCCGCATTTGCGGCGGTGCATTCCAGTAAAGATGTGGCGCTCATTAGCTCGGGAACATGGTCGCTGCTAGGCGCGGAGCTGGCTGGCCCAGTTGTTACGGACGAAGCGCGTCGTCTGAATTTCACGAACGAAGGGGGCGTTGCCGGAACGGTGCGGCTGCTGAAAAACATTTCCGGATTGTGGCTGCTGGAGCGCTGCCGCAAAAATTGGCAGAGCGAAGGAAAAAGCATCGATTACGAAGAGTTGTTCGCAAAAGCTGCCGCCGAGCCGCCTCTGCAGTACTTGATCAATCCGGATGACAGCTCTTTCGTTCTGCCAAAACACATGCCGGAAGCCATCGCAGCGTTCTGCGCAAAGAGCGGACAACCGAAACCCATCGGACCGGGCCCAGTAACACGCACAATCTTGGAGAGTCTGGCGCTGAAATACCGCCAAGTGCTGGAATCACTGGAAAGCCTGGTAGGATCGAAGTTTCAAGAGATCCGGATCGTGGGGGGTGGCTCCCGCATCGATCTGCTCAACCAGTTCACCGCGAATGCCACCGGGCGGCGCGTGCTTGCCGGCCCTGTCGAAGCAACAGCCCTTGGAAATCTTGCCATGCAAATGGTCGCGACGGGGTCGGTGGCCTCACTCAGAGAAGCGCGCGATCTCATCTCGACAAGTTTTCCTGCTCGAGTTTTTGAGCCCAAGGATTCGGATCGCTGGGGGGGAGCGTTTGAACGTTTTCGCGCGCTATCGGCCAACTCCACCGACTGACTCTCGCGTCCCTCTATCGGAGAAAAGCCTCCGGCAGCCCGCCGTCAACCGGAATGATATGTCCGGTGGTGCAACGCGCCTGTTCGCTAGCCAAAAACAGGATGGCCCGCGCGCAATCTGCCGGTTCAACCGGCTGATGCGTAAGAGTTCGTTGCGCGTAGAAACCTGCCAATAGGGAGCGCAATTCGTCGTCGCTTTGTTCTTCTCGAAACGCAATTCCGTATTTCTTAAGCGACGCTATCACGCGATCGCGGGGAAACATTGTCGAGCCTTTGACCACCGCCGCTGGACTGATGCCATTCACACGAATCAGCGGCGAGAGCGAGACAGCCAGTTCCCGTATCAGGTGGCTCACCGCCGCTTTGCTAACATCGTAAGCTTCGCTGCCGCGTTTGGAAACCACGGCGTTGGCCGAGCTTGTGAAGATTAGTGATGCGGCGAGATCTTGCTTGGCAAAAATCGCGGCAGCCTCGTCGGCCAGCAAGTAGTTCGCCGTGACGTTCAGATCGAGTGTGCTGTGCCACTGCTCATCTGAAATCCGCCCATCAGGAGAGGACGGAAACAATGCTGCGGTGTTGATCAGACAATCGAAGCCGCCGAAAGCAGCAACTACCGCATGCAATCCACGGCGAATGGATTCTCGGTCGCGAATATCGAATGCCAGCGCGAAAACGCTTTCCTTCCCACAAATGGCCGCGACCTCCATAGCGACACTCTTTGCGGCCTCGAGATCGCGGTCGGCCACCACAACATGCGCGCCACGCTGTGCCGCTTGCAACGCGGCTTCGCGTCCGATCCCGCTTCCTCCGCCAACGATGACGAAGACTAGGCGGCTGAACTCTTTCTCTGGCGGCTGACGCCGCAGTTTTGCTTCCTCCAGCGCCCAGTATTCGATGCGAAACGCTTCCGAAGGCGGCAGTGCGACATAGTTATGCTTCACGGTAAACGCCGAGTGTGGAGCCGCTGGGCCCGCCTGTGGCACGCCGGCCGGCGGGTTTCCGCCGTCGAGCGCCGTAGCACCTTCCATCACATGTATAGCGTTTACGTAGAACTCCCCGGTGATCCGCGCTTCGGTCTTGCTCTTGCCGAAGCTAAACATTCCCAGGCCCGGAACGAGCACGACGGTAGGGTTGGGATCGCGAATGGGGGGAGATTCATGAGTTGCGTGCCTACCGTAATAAAACCGATATTCTTCGCGATATTCATTGATGGCCGGTAGGATGGAGCCATGAAACCCTGCAATATCACCCGCGGGATTCCAGTCGACGAATAACGGGCGAATCTTCGTGCGTATGAAATGATCGGGACAACTGGTTCCCAAATGCGCCAACTCCGCCGCCCAATTCGAATTCACAAATTGCAGCACTTCCGGCAGGGCATTGTAATTTCCAATCAAGCGCTTCTCGCCGGATACCAGCCCACGAATCATGGGAAAGATACTGCCGGCAAGCTCTTCGCGATCTGCACGGGTCGCATAACGCCGGCCACCGAAAACAGAACTGGTTTTGCCCTCGGCCTGGCCAAGCACGAACTGGCCGATCTGATCGATGATCCTAATTGTATTGAGATAGCAATCGCGCTGTGTGTCGCCCCAAGTGAATAGTCCGTGTCCACCCAGCACGATGCCATCGCAATCGGGATGCGTCTTCGCGGCATCCTCTATCATAAGGCCAAGCTCAAATCCCGGACGCTGCCACGGAACCCACACGATTTTGCGATTGAATCTGCGATTGAATTCCTCAAGGCGTTCGAGACCGTTCGCGGTCGCTGCCAGTGCGATGCCCCAGTCGGGATGAAGATGGTCCACATGACGAAACGGCAGAAACGCATGCAAAGAAGTGTCGATGGAAGCAGCCACGCTGTTCTTGCCGAAGGAGCAGAGCGGATAAAAATCCACCATCTCGTCTTCATGGGCAACGCCGCGGTAGCGGCTCTTGAGGCTCACTAGCTTGTCGAGGAAGAGAGTGGCAAACCCGCCGCGCTGGATACTTCCGAGGTCGCCGCCACTCCCTTTTACCCACAGAACGTCAGTGGCAGTCCCGCTTACAGGATCGGTCTCCACAATTTTGGAGCTGGTGTTTCCGCCGCCAAAATTTGTTATGCGAAGGTCGGCTCCCAATAGATTCGAGCGATAGCGAAGCAATTCCGGCTCATCAAATTTCGCGGCCAGCTCTGCATCCCACAGATCCTTCAGATAGCGCAGTTCGGGCACTGCGGGCCAGGAAGCACCCATGAACTCCTCCAGTTGGAATTGCAATAAGCGCAGCGACGCCGATTCCAGCGCAATCGAACCTAGTTATCTTACATGACGCAACAGTCGTCAGCGAGAACGCACGCTTCTGAACATCGCCAAAACATTGCCTCGCTGAACTCTCATCGAGTATCATCCGGCGGCGGTCTGGTTCGCAAATTCTCTGCCCGCTTGCGGCCTTCATATGCCTCCTTCCTCATTGCTGGAGATCAACGGTATCTGGAAACATTACGGCGCGACGGCGGCCCTGCGTGACGTCTCCGCATCTCTTCAAGCCGGAGAGATTCTCGCCCTCATGGGACACAACGGCGCCGGAAAGTCGACCCTGGTGAAGATTCTCGCCGGCTCAACGCGGCAAGATTCTGGCGAGATCAGGGTGGAAGGAAAAGCGCTTTCGGTCGGAGTGCGCGACGCACGTGCAGCCGGGATCGCTGTGATTTATCAGGACCTGAGCCTTTTTCCCAAACTCACGGTGGCGGAAAATATCGCCGGAGAACCCGCCGGTCGTGTCAGTTATTCATTTCGTGCTTCAAAACGCGCCGCCGCTGCGAGTCTGGAGCGCATCGAGACGAATTCTCCGCTTCTGGCGTGTCTCGACCGCAACGTGGAAGATCTTCCCCTCGCTATGAGGCAACGCGTGGCCATCGCTCGCGCGCTTACTTACGATTCGCGAATCCTCATTCTTGATGAACCTACAGCCGCGCTATCCGTGCAAGACACCGATCACCTGCTCGCGTATCTGCGCAAGCTGGCCGCCGGCGGTGTCGGCGTGATTTTTGTCAGTCACCGTCTTTCCGACGTGCGGCGAATCGCAGACCGTTACCTGGTTTTGCGCGACGGCGCCATCGCGCTTTCCGCTACTCCAGCAGAGGTCAGCGGAAACGCGCTGGCGCGAGCCATGTTCGGTGAGGCCGAGGAGACGATTGCAGCCAATCCAGGTTCAGCCAAAGACGAGATGCGGAAAAGCGTACAGCAAGACATGCTGACAGTGCGTAACGCGACTCGCCGCGGAGAATTCAGCAACATCTCGGTGACCTTGCGCTCCGGAGAGATCACTGTGCTCACCGGCTTGACGGGATCAGGACGCACGGAATTTGCCGAGTCGCTCGTCGGTCTGCGCCATTTTGATCGCGGGGAACTACACATATCCGGAAAACCGCTGAGCTTTTCCGGCCCACGCAGCGCGATGCGGCAGGGATTGGTCTATGTGCCAGAAGACCGGCTGCGCTCCGGCCTTTTTGTCCGGCGAAGCACAGCAGAAAACCTGCTGGGCGCAACCGAGCACCTACGCGCGCGATTCGGTTTTCTGGTTAAGGAAACCGACAGAGCGGCCGCTGGAGTTTCCGATTTTGGCATCCGCTGCCAGGGACCACATGCGGCGCTGGAAACTCTCAGCGGCGGAAATCAGCAGAAAGTGCTGCTGGCGCGGTGGCACATGGCCGGAGCGCGCATTTTGGTCCTCGATGAACCCACTGCGGGCGTGGATGTAAGCGCCAAAGCGGAAATCCACAAACGCCTGCGCGGGTGGGCCTCCGCAGGAGCAGCTCTGCTAGTCATCAGCTCCGAAACGGACGAAGTGCTCGACCTCGCCGACCGCATTTTGGTTTTCCACGCGGGCTCTCTCGTTCTAGATGATTTACGTACAGAAAT
>Ga0210387_10001356_pt1 | contig 18402 bp, 22 predicted proteins | sample IncBWC7OmetaG_FD_160108 | JGI IMG/M metagenome (GOLD analysis project Ga0210387, IMG submission 160108) | Forest soil microbial communities from Barre Woods Harvard Forest LTER site, Petersham, Massachusetts, United States - Inc-BW-C-7-O ...
GCCCCTCATGGCGGGGAGCGGATCACCATAAGATTTGGACGACACAGCGCTACTCATCAAGATCGTCGAACATTGCATAGTAAGATCGACTAACCGCGCTATCATTGTCGCCGGCGTTCAAAGCGAGCGTGGCCACCTTCAGCGCCCTTTTGCCTTTTTGTATCAAGGCACGTTCGAATGGCGCCTTCGTCACAGAACGATACCTTCGCGCGCGACGTTCCTTAGAAACCCCGGCCTCGGAAATGCTGCTGGATTCAGCCAATCTTCGATCGCAATGGGAACCGGCTGAACCATGATCCCAGTATCAAGATACGCGTAGTAGGCTAATTCAGCCAACATCATCAAAGTCATCCCATCGTCGCCACGCTCGTGCAAGATCAGGGCAACGTCAGCATCACTATCCGGCCGGTGCTGTCCGCGCGCGAGCCAAAAAGTATCGCTTGCTCCAGCCGTATATCAGCGGGAATCCGCGCGAGGAAGTCGCGTACAGCGCTCTCGGTATCTGGATCCAAGAATTTCATAGTCGGCATTTTGGACGCAACGCCGGAAGCAGGCAATTCGGGAATTGCGCCGAATTGCTCTGAATTGCTTGACCTTTCAGAGCCTTACGAAGCTCCTCTAGCCGGCACTGTGAAGTCCCAGATCTAAGGTGACATTCTGGCTCCCTTCCTAACCCAGGAGAGAGCCCATGACAAAGAACGAACAGAACCGAGTCGTTGCCTGGCGCCTGAAGATCCTGCGAGAGGCCAACGACTTGCCCAGGGGTGTAGCTCAGACCTGCCGGCACTTCGGCCTCTCTCGCCAAACCTTCTATAAATGGCGAGCTAGGTACAAGACTCACGGGGAAGCCGGGCTCTGCGACAGGCCCCGGACTCCCCTTCACTCACCCGGTACCACGCCGCGCCCTGTTATCTCCAAGATCCTGTATTTGCGAGAACGTTATCGATTTGGCCCGGCTCGGATCACCAGCTATCTGCACCGCTTCCACAACATGGATGTGGCCCGGTCTACGGTCCACCGCATCCTAATCCGTTATGGGATGAACCGGTTACCAGTCAATCAGAAGCGCCAATCCACGGGCCGTCCCTGGCATCGATACGAGAAGCCGCAGCCCGGGCATCGCTTGCAGATCGACGTGAAATTCCTGGAAAGAATCGCCGGTTCCAGGAAACGGCTCTATCAGTTCACGGCCATCGACGATTGCACGCTGTCGCGCGTCAATCAGGGTGACAACGCGCGACAATCAGGATGACAAGTTTTTGATTGGTTGATTTTGGGGTCTTTTGGCGCCGAATTGACCGGTAAGAGGGCGATTTCGGACCTTTTTAGGGTCCTTCTCGTCGGTGATCGAGGCCGATGGGGTATTGAGGAGGTGTTCCAAGTGCGGAGTACTGCCTCTATGCCCGGTCGACACATCAACGATCACCAGATGAGGCTGTACATGAAATCCAGATTGACCGAGAAGAAGCCGGCGGCCGCCGCGCAAGCGTCGATGAGCTTGAAGACGGCGTACCGCATCGAAAGCGACCCCCGACTGCCATCGCAAAAGTCGCCGCCGCGTGGTCGACGACGACCCGATCCACTGATCGCCATTTTTGACACGGAGGTCGTGCCGATGCTCGAGGCGTCGCCGGGGCTAAGGCCGATCGCGATCTTCGAGGAGATGCGTCGTCGGCATCCCGAGTTGTCCGATGGCGTGCGTCGCACGATGGAGCGGCGGATCCGACAATGGCGGGCACTGAAGGGGCAAGATCGCGATGTGATCTTCCGCCAAGTGCAAGAGCCAGGACGCATGGGGCTCTCTGATTTTACCGAGATGGGCGACCTCGCCGTGCGGATCTCGGGTGTTGTACTTGATCATCGCCTGTACCACTTCCGCTTGGCCTGCTCAGGCTTTGAGCACGCGCATGTCATCTTGGGCGGCGAGAGCTATGTCGCACTGGCTGAGGGCCTACAGAACGCGCTGTGGGCGCTTGGCGGTGTACCGCGCGAGCATCGCAGCGATAGCTTGTCGGCCGCGTTCAGCAATCTTGACCGCGACGCGCGCGAGGACCTAACGCAACGCTACGATGCACTGTGCGCGCATTACCACATGGAACCGACTCGCAATAACCGCGGCATCGCGCACGAAAACGGCGCCATCGAAAGTCCGCACGGTCATCTGAAGCACTCGATCCGCGATGCACTACTGATGCGCGGCACGATGGACTTCGAGGATCTAATCGCCTATCGCTCCTTCCTCGATGAAATCATCGGCCGCAAGAATGCGCGCAACCAAAAACGGATCGATGCCGAGCGAGCCGTGCTACAACCGCTGCCCAACACGCGCACTGCGGACTATGAACAAGCGCTGGTGTACGTGAGCAGCTCCGGCGGCTTCGTCCTGAAAAAGGTATTTTATACGGTGCCTTCGCGACTGATCCGCCATCGGTTGCGGGCGCACCTGTTCGATGATCGCGTGGATCTGTTCGTCGGCGGGAGCCGAGTACTGAGTCTCGTGCGAGGTCGGCCAGGCCGCGATGGGAAGCATGGTCATGTGGTCGATTATCGGCATGTGATCCATGCACTGCGGCGCAAGCCCATGGCGCTGCTGAATCTCGTCTATCGAGACCAACTCTGGCCGCGCCAGGCCTATCGAGATATGTTCGATCATCTGTGCGAGGAGCTCTCCGAGCGCGGCGCATGCAAGCTGATGGTCGAGCTGTTGAGCATTGCTCATGAACGCGCCTGCGAGGCGCAACTAGCGACACTGTTGGTCGACGATCTCGCTGCGGATCGGATGCCGGACCTGAAGGCGTTGCGTACGCGTTTTGCGCCCGACCTGGCGAGTCTGCCCGAGGTGACCGTGCATCTCACGCCGTTGAGCCTCTATGAGGCGCTAAACGATGCCCACATCGGAGAAGCGGCATGAGCAATATCATCGATACGGGACGGCTGACGCTGCTGCTCAACGAACTGCGCCTGCCTGCTATCAAGCACCTGTGGCCTCAGTTTACCGAGAGATCTGATAAAGAAGGATGGGCGGCGGCACGGCTGGTGATGGCGCTCGCCGAACACGAGGTGGCAGAACGCGATCGGCGGCGCATCGAGCGTCATCTCGGCGAAGCGAAACTGCTGCCAGAAAAAACACTCGACAACTTTGACTTCACCGAAGTACCGATGGTCTCCAAGGCCCAGGTCTCCGCGCTGTGCGCCGGCGATGGCTGGCTCGAGAAGGGCGCCAACTTGTTGATGTTCGGTGGACCCGGCGGCGGCAAGTCTCATCTTGCTTCGGCGATCGGACTATCGTTGGTCGAGAAAGGCTGGCGCGTTCTGTTCGCACGAACTTCCGATCTTGTGCAACGACTACAGATCGCACGCCGTGAACTTGGGCTGGAGGCTGCAATCCAGCGCTTGGATCGATACCACTTGCTTATACTTGACGATCTCGTCTACGTCACCAAAGATCAAGCTGAAACGTCCGTGCTGTTCGAACTCATCAGCACTCGTTACGAACGTCGATCCGTTCTTATCACCGCAAACCAACCCTTCGGCGAATGGGGCAAGGTCTTCCATGATCCTGCCATGACGCTTGCCGCGGTGGATCGACTCGTGCATCACGCTACGATCTTTGAAATGAACGTGGACAGCTACAGACGCAGGACTGCTCTGGCTCGAAAGAAGCCGGGACCCGGCAGAACTGCTCACTACGCGACAATCAAAAACGTCGGAGCCGTGACGCCCAGCGACAATCAACCAGAAACCTAATGCTTGCCAGCGACAATCATCAGCGGCATGATCCAGACGCCGCGTGATCCCTTGTCATCTTGATTGACGCGCATCGGTCATCCTGAATGACGCGCCATAGCCAACGCCATTTTATGCCGGACGATCTGAAGACGATTTTTTCTTCGGCAGTAGACACCCCAGTACTAATGACCGGGGCAATATCAAGCACTAAGAACCTATTACCAACTCTTTACTGGAACGGCTAGCCCAAATCCTTGTTTCTATATTTCTTATGACTGTAAAGCGAAGAAAGCAGCGCATGGAACTGAAGAAAGTAAGATGACCTGATGACCTTACGTCGGAGCGACTACGATCAGGCTGCGAGATATCTGCAATATGCATGCGATCTCATGCATCGCCACGCCCCGGGTAAGATGCCCGCGACATGCGAAGTATTGCGACTCGCCATCCGCCGCCTCTCACCCGGCGATCACTTTGTAGGGACGCGGCGGCTGAGATAACCGTATTGCGCCATGCCGCCAATCAAATGCCCGTAGCAGATGCCAGGACAGAGATACTCAAGGCCGTGGCGGTCCTGGGGGACAGGAATTAGTGGATTCATTTCTCAAGATCGAGAATTCTCCGCAGGCTTTAGCCTTGAGCCTGTGCTCCAGCGATGGGCGCGAGCTGGAGCGCAACCCCAGTCAATACTCTCACCAGCGTACACTCGCTTGCTACAACGTCGCGCCGATTCAGCCTGTCTCCCCCGCCGTCATGAAAGCCGAAAAAACCAGGAAGCAAAGACTCCGTGGGTCGGCGGAAGGGCGCGACCGGCACAGGTAACCGGTAGTGGTTATATTTAATATTCCCCCTAAATAATCATGCTCTTCGGGAAAGTTCTAAAATCGATAGAACTCTTAAGAACTGCTGGGAATGGCTTAATCGTCCGCGGGCCAGACGACTCTCGCACCTTTGACAAGATCCGGGTGGATGAGAAACATTTCATCGACAGCGCCGCCCTTCGCTACGAGCTTGCGATCTCGAGATTGTGAGGCTCGCTTCATCGCTTGAAGTCTTTTAGATGAAGCAACGCGAGCATCGCCATGAGGTACCTCGAGTTGACGCTTTTTGGGTATTTTGCGTTTGAGTTTATTGCGGTTTTTCACTTCAGGGAGTGTAGCTGCATGCGGGAGGCGCGGCAAAATGGTCACGAAAGGGACTACTGATTTATTACGACACCTTTGCCTCCAAGCCATGGAGCCGCCGGAAAAGAGCTCCTAAAAAACTAACGGCAAACAGTTAGTTTTGATAATCCCCCTAATTCTCATCCTCTACCAGGTGGGGCGGTTCCCCGTGTTCTACCAGATTAAGCGGCTGCTGCGCCTTTCGTTGGGAGCGGTTTTGTGCTGGGGAGGACCACACATGTGGGTGCCCCCTAACTGTTGCCCGCCGACATGTCTGGCGCTCGCAAGAATGTATCGAAATGTACGAGATACATTCCTCAATGCATGTCGCAATAGCTCGGTAAATACCCTCTCGATCATTCACTCGCGCACGACAATGTACGTCGAGGGTGTAACATGTTTTGTAACCAGGAATAGTTACATTGCGCCGCCGCAGTCCAGTCTTGGCAACTATGCTCTCGATCATTTACTCACTCATGACAATGTACGGCGAGGGCATAACATGTTTTTGTAATTCAAAACACTTTCTGCCTCACGCGGCCGGCCCTGGCCCAAGCCCGGGTATGCCTCGCTAAGCGTCTTCACGCTCTTTCGTGGCACCAGGTCTTGCCGGCGTATGAGATCTTTTTTTGTCTGTCGGGTCATTTTGATTCACCTTTGTTCGTAGGGTTCCTTTCCGAGCGCCACGCGGCGAATAGTCGCATCCATTCCGGCATCGGCACGAAAGTTTCCTGTGTGTCACGGCGAAAAACGATCCAGCCCTTACACGCGTTAGATAACGACTTCAGTGTAGCCAATTGATTTCTAGTTAAGGTTAGGCTGGCGTGGCCCTCCTCTCCTTCAATGGCAGACCAGAGCATGAACTCAAGATCCCGCATCCAGCCAGCACACCAAAACTCCTCGGAAAGGTCGCTCATGTACGTTGCTAAAGCGCGAGCATCGGGGGAAAGGTTGGAAAGCATCGACGCTCCATACCAGCCGTGCGGGTAGACCCTTTTGATGTCGCCGATCAATTCCTCGATGTCTAGAATGATGGACATGCGCTCGGCATCGTCCCGCGCATCCGCCCACTGCCGCATGAGGTCACCCACACCATCGTACTCAATGGCAACCGACGCTGCCTCTCTGCCGAACGGCTGCGGCAAGCCCGCGGCCTCCATCGCAGCGCAGATCGGCCCGAGGGGCTCGGAAAGATCCCACGGCCGCGGATAGCGGTCGATCGCCCAACTCGGGGGCGCATTCTTCGGCAGTGTGGCGCCCTTGTGCAGTCTCACTAACCTAGCCTGGCCACGATCAGAAAAAAGGAAAGAATTTGTCGGGTGCACTCGGCCGCGGAGAGGAACGCACGTGTGCCTCTTACCCTCTGGCAATGGCGAAAAACAATAGGGGCACTCAGGGTCACTCATCGGCGGCTCTTTCACTCGGTCTGGCATTGTCCTCGCAAGCTGAATTGATCTCGACGACTTCGGCATCCTCAAGTTCGGAATTCAGCCGATCGCACAGCGCGCCGGGGCAGGATAGTGGCGGTTCTCGGGTACGAAATACCGTGGCATCACTCACCTCGGCAATCGCCGTTGCCGCAAGGCTCCCATGAGCTCGTCTGCAGGCGGCGCCTCGAGCAAAAACTCGACCTTGACTCTATCGAAAGGAAACCAAATCGATCCGCCGGCCTGATCCAGCACACCAGCGTTAAGCAGCGCCTTCACGTCTTTATATACCGCCGCGACATCGCGGCCCGCCCGACGCGCCGTCTCTTGAATGGAGACGGGACCTGCACCAAGAAGTACTTTAAGAAGTACCCAGCGTTCTGCGGACAGCACGCTGAAGAGCAGCTCCGGCGTTGCGAAGCTAATTCGAGCGGCCGTCTCGGGCTTATCGCTCGTCCACAGACTCTTGATGTTGGCAGCGGTCTCCTCAGGCGATTGCACATCGAAAATGACAGTTTTCATGATTCCCACCATGCATACCCGAAATGCGGTGATTACCTCCACGCTTCCCGCCAGCACCCGCCACTCACGAAAGCATGATGCTACAGGCCCTACGGCCCGAGCTCTCCGGCGCCAAGCGTGCTGCGATCCCTGGCGATGAGTGCTCGCGTCGCTAGAAGTTTTCCGCGACGAGGCAATCCATCGCGAGGCCTCTGGTATAGAGATGCCCGTGATCGGAATACTCCTGCAATAACTTCATCGAAGCTGACCGGCAATCGAAAGCGTTGCATGCAAGAAGATCCTGTTGCAAAAACAACCCGATCGTGTTGTATCCATCTTTTAGCTTGGCCTACCGCCGACCCCAATGTCCGTGCGTTGGCGTTTTGGAGCTCATCATCTATCGAGATCGACATCCGGTCACTCCACGATTGCATTCCTCGCCAACTCGGGATGGTTGAGAAGCTTTTCGACATTGGTCCCGTATTTATTAAGCGTCTGTAAATAGAAACCGTGAAGGAAGCCGAGATCAGCGCGATTGCTGTTTTTTGAGCAAAAATACCAAATCACGCGGCCTAATCTTCCATTGCCATCGCTGAACGGGTGCAACGTCTCGAACTGTACATGCGCGCTCCACGCATCAATCTTTTCAGAATTTATTTGCGAGAGCAGCGCCAGCAGTTGCGCCGCGATGTGCTCGCCACCTTTCGGCGGAACGTGAGGCCCTACGCGGACGTCTTCGCCAGGGTGCATTCTCAAGCGCGCCCCTGGCCTGTAGATTTTCAAAAATGCCTCGAGCTCGGAGATCGAGATCGTCTCGAGGCGCATGAACCTTTCGTGCTCCCTAATTTCCTCATCGGTCGGCGGCCGGTCGATGCCCTCAATGCGAAGGCTCTCTGTGACCTTCTCAACGGTGTCCATGCGATCTCCTTTCTCTCGAGGTCGAGGCGCAACATGCGCATCAATGATGGCGTCGGTACGTTTCAGTCTCCGTCTCACCGTCAAAGTTTGGTGGATCCAGCGGCCCGACCGATAGGATCGTTTCCGTCCTATTGATCGAGATTTGGTGACCTCTCTCGCCGATGCGTTGCCTTACTTGATCCGGCGCCGGGCTCCACCCGTTTGACGACAGCAATCGCCTCCGCCTCTGGACTCGTCGCGTCCCACCCGCAGACGCTGGCCAGGGGATGCGGGTTCGTGCAGTTGCGCCGCACCGCTCGGTATCAGTTGCGAGACAAATTGAGCACCTCACTTACTGAGAGTAATTCTTTCTATTCTGCTAGTGTAGATTCGAGATTACACGCCTATCCGATTGAAACTTAATATATTGCTAGTGGCAATATCTTAATGCATCTGCCAAGATCAAGGCTAGGGAATGTTGCTCGTCGGTCACGCGAAGACGGCAACGAATAGGTAAATCTGACTAACGCCGCGCGGTGCGCAAGGAGGGAAGACTCAAGGAGAAGCAATTAACGAGGCCCTAAAACGCAAAAGGCCCAGTCGTTAGCGCGGCTGGGCCTGATCACTTGCGATAGCTCCCTGAACATAAAGCATATGCCTTCCTTTGGCGTGTGTCAAACGGGTTTTGCAACCCGAAAATTGTCTGGGCAATCGCGTAAGGCGTTCTATTGCCCGCACCTTCTCCTCGCGTGCCCTTGTAATCCGGTGACGGCATGGAGAAATACTGATGGCCAAAAAGAAAGAGAGGGGCCGCAAGGCGCGCTTCGGTCCCGGTCGCAATACGCGTCTACAGGCAAAAGAAGCGCGCGGTGGCGGGAAGACAACCCTCGTGCAGGTTTACAGCGGGCGACTCAAATGCAACCTCTACCCGCCGAGTGCCCTTGAGTTCCTGCACATCTGTGCGCTCGAGGGCGATGAAAATATCGGCAAGTACGTGCCATGGCCTAAAGAAGAGCACGTCATGTCCAACGGTGAAATTCTCACGACGAAGTTCGACGCGCATGTGACGCTACGATCGGGTCGGCCGCAAATGCGCGAAGTCAGCGAAAGCGATGAGGAATTGGATCCTCGAAAGCTCGCGCAGCACGAAGCGCAACTCTTAATCCTTGCGGGCCGCGATCTTGACTACGTCCGCATCACCCGGGCGATTCTGCTCGATCAGATGACGCTCATCAGGAATTGGTGGGATGCGCTGTCGGGGCTCAAAGCCGCCCACGAACTTATCTTAGAGCCGTACCGAAAGGAGATCATGCGCCGAGCCGAGCTCAGCGGTCGCATCAACTTCGAGGCACTTTTGCAGGATACCGATCCTGCGCTCAATGCCAACTTCCAAGCTGCGATATTTCAATGCATTCAAGCCGGCCTTCTACGCTCCAATCTTGATAGCGAACCGCTGTCTCCGAGCACCCTCGTCTGGCCGAGGGAGGCCTGATATGGATCAAGAGCGTGATTTCACTTCGCGAACGATTCCAGACCAGTATCGTGATACCAGTGCCTGGCCTCAAATCGATCTGACCGTATTGTCCGCGAATGATCGATTCTATCTCGAGAGAATTCAACGCGCGATTCGCGCATACCTCGACGGCCTTTCACTTGCTGCGGTTTGCCGAGAATGCGAACTCAATCCTGCGGACCTCCTGCGGCGATTAAACAGAGCGCTCATCATGCATGATGATGGCCACATTTACGGGTGGCGCGCAATCCTACCGTGGGCCCGTATCAAGCAGTATACGAGAACAGCTCCGTTGAGAGCCGACAGCCGCGGCCTTTCAGGCGCGTTTCGCACCTTCCTCAAAGCCCACCCCGCGGTAACCACCGCCCTGAACAAGTTGATCCGCACCGGGAAGATCGAAGATCAGATAGAAGTTCGGCGCCTGACGACTGGGGATTATCATTTCCAGTTGAAACACCTTTGTGACAAGCATCATATTCCACTGACCCAGTATCCCTTTTGCACTGAAGATGGTGGGAAAAGGTCCTTAGGCCGCTACATCAAAGAGTTTCGACAGCGGCATTTTGCGAGCGGCGCTCGAATGCTTGGGGGATCCGACGCGGCCACCCGGGCTCGCACCGGCACCGGCTTTGAGCGTACTTTCATCGCGAGACACCCGTTTGAGATCGTATCGGCGGATGCACATCGCTTAAATTTCCACGGTACCGTCAGAATTCTGGTCAAAGGCGAAATTCGCCACTTTCCAATACATCGTCTCAATCTCGTCGCGCTACTCGACCACTACACAAGGTGCGTGCCTGCCTACTACGTAGCAGTCGGTCAGGAGGTCGGTGCGAGTGCTGTACTTCGAGCGGTTCGGAACGCCCTTGGGTTTTGGAAACCTCGCAAGCTGAGTCCTGGTCTGTCTTATCCAGCAGGCGCCGCACTACCATCAGGTGTGATTCCCGAGGCCGTAGGCCAGTGCTGGTCACTTTTCCTAATTGACAATGCGAGCATTCATTATTCAAAGCTGGTCGCCGACCAGATTCCGGATCGCATCGGTTGTTCGACTCTATGGGGCCCGTATGGGGATTGGTTCCAACGACCTGAAATTGAATCACTTTATTCAAGCTTGGAGCGCCGCGGCTTCCTGAGCTTGCCGAACTCCACGGGCACAGGTCCCGAAGATCCCCTACGCAGCGACTCCGTAAAAAGTGCCGTTGATCTTGAGATAACCTGGGAGGAGATGCTCGATCTGGTCGATGTTTCAATTTGCACCTACAACGGGACGGTGCGTCGGCAGTTCGGTAATCGCTCGCCCCTTCAGCGGTTGAGTGATGCGTTTTCGCGTCCTGCCACATGGCTCCCCAGAAGACAGCCACATCGTCCGCCGTCCGCGCCCGATCTGGACGCAACACGGGTGGAGGTCAAAATATGCGGAGCAATCGATAAGGGACGTCGACCTTACGTTCAATACCAGAACGTCAGATATACGAGCCCCGTATTAGCCAATCTCGGGCAGCTGATTGGAACAAAGATCATAGCCCACGTCGTGGAAGACGACCTTCGGCAATTCCGTGTGTTCCTTAAGAATGGCGAAGATCTCGGCATTTTAAGGGCGATGGGTGGTTGGGCGACCTTGCCCCATGACATTGCCCTGCGCAAGGCAATATTCAAAGCGATCCGCGAGGATGATCTCGTAGTCGCCTCTGGCGAAAACCCCGTCATGGCCTACATCAATTATAAGGCTCGGTCGATGCTCAAGCGTGGCTCAAAGGGTGGCAAACGTCCCACTATCTTCCCGGAGGCGACGCAACTCGCAAAGGCAATACAGGTGAGTCAAGTGGACGTCCCCGAAATCAACGACGACTGGATGCCGCCGAGACCCGAGCGTGTACATGAAGACCCCACTGAGGCCAATCCGAGCTTTGTACCGCCGATCAAGCATCGAGGGATGCTCACGTGACTTCGAACAAATCGTCAAAAGATTCCTCCACGCCAACGCCCCTCCGCTTGCATCCGGTGATGACCCGTGGCTTCAGAATCTCGACACCGCCGATCCGAAGTGCATTCGATAACATCAGCCACGTTGTGGCTTCGACCGATCCTGGATGTGCATACGTCGGCCCCCCTCGGTTCGGGAAATCCAATCTCGCAGAATATTGTCAGGCAATGCTCCCCAAAGCGTATCCGGATGTACCAATATTTTTGTTCAACGGCGACCATGATCGCAAGCGCTCCAGAAACGGCTTTTATGAGGCCATATACGCCGAGACTCTATCGCCCGCCAAACTGCCCCGTCGAAGCACGGACTTTCGAAGACTCCTCACTCACCTTTGGTGGCTACGCGCGCGCAATCAAAACTCTCATCAGATAGTGTTTATCGGCGACGAGATGCAATATCTCACGATGGATGAATACTCTTGGTTGATTGTTACAAGCAATGACCTCCAACGCCTAGGCGTCCGGCTCACGTCCATCCTTTTTGCGCAGCCTGAACTCCTCCATATAAGAACGTCCTTCCACCTGGCGAATCGCGGTGACATCCTAGGTCGATTTATGCCGCGCATATACGCCTTTCGCGGATTGAATTCAGCGATAGAGCTTCGTGATGTCATGACTGCCTATGACGACGCATTAGAATTTGAATACCCTGAATCCTCTGGCATCTGTTTCACCGAATTCTTCTTGCCTAAAGCGTATAAGGCCGGCTGGCGACTGAGTTCCTGTGCAAACGAGTGCTGGAATCAGTTTCAACTGATTGCCCGCGATGAGTTAGGTAAATTGAAGGAGTCCAAGGAATTGGAGTCATCGGCGAAAGCAGAGCGACTTACCCTTGTGAGAGCAGAGCGACTCACTCTCGGAATGGAATGGGTCGCTGGGGCTATAAAAAATATCTTATCTCGTTCGAGCGACTATGATCAACCCGGCTTCCGCATAAAACCCGATGAATGGCGCCGTGCCATCAAACGCACAACTTTTGCTGAAAGTCTTGCGACCACATACGAGCTTGGTGGTGGGGTCTCTACGCTATGACGGACAATGGCAATCGGTCGCAAAAACGAACCGCAGGTTATTGGTGCGAGCGATGGTCGCTTCCATACGAAAGCGCTTACGGAAGGTTGCAGAAGTACAAGTGGCTCAACGTGGCAAGCAACTCAGCACTCGCATACGATCTTGGGCTTATAGGCTGGTGCCGACCGGCATATGACCTCCTTGACGGAGATTGGATCAGGCTAGAGCGTCGTGGCTTTCCCGTCGAGCTGAAAATCTGTGAGGGGCTGATTTCCAACTATGGGGATCGCTGGCCGCGCCAGCTGTCAAACGCACAACTGCGTTATTGCCTACTTTGCCTAAAATTGGGATATCACTCTATTTTCTTCCAATTTGACTTTCTCGTGCGCTGCCCAATCCACGATTGGCCACTCATAAACGAGTGCCAATGTTGTCGTCAGCCAACCACCGCACTCGCTCTTTACCGTGACGCAAACCCCAAACGAAACCGTGAGGGGGGCGTCATTGCCTTTAAGTGCGAAGCTTGCGAGCGTCCACTCATCGACGATATTGATCCCGAACAATGGTTCCCGGCTGAGGAAACACTGACTTCGATACATCAGACGCTGACGCCCATCTTTCATTGGCTTTGCCAATTGGCGAAGGAATATCCGACGTTACCCCGAGATCCGCTGCCGCTGAATCATATCGGCTTGGTAACCCCAAGTGCCTTGGAATCTGATTGCTCCGCCCTCGCCCATTTAGCCATGTTTGCGGTTCCGCTAGAGCTTCCGTCACATGTTTTAAGCACGCGACGTAGGCCGCTCTCCTATCATCGGGTCGTTTGTGAAACATCTGAGAATAGAGAAATCGACTCTAATCTATCAAATGCCCAAGTAGAAGCCGATAAATATACTAAAGTTCGCCGCCTTTTGGACATCCAGCTGGAGGTTGATACATACCTAAGAAAAAGCCATCTTGCGGCTCATCAGGAGTGCATGTCGGACGACGCACGTCCAACGCCGATATTTCGACGCCTTAAGGAGCATGAGCATCTTTTTCCTTACGAGGTAAGGTGCACGCTCGCTATGGCGTACGTTCTTTGGATTTTTAATTTCGGCTCCCGATCGCCATATCTATATCGCGACTATCGTGAGATTCCCTCCGTCAAGAACGAATCGATATTTTATATGGATATTCTCGCGGATTTTTATTCAAGCGTTGTATCAGTTGTTGCGTTCACGCAGCGACCTCCAAAAAGTGCCAGATCCGCCACGTACTATGACGAATTGCTACCACACTTAAATTTACCGCGGATTGGAAAGTGCACCTGGTGTTTAGTGCACTGCGCGCAGGCTGGCGACACTTTCGAGCCATCGTATCTGATCGCAAGCGTAGATGCTTCAGTCATAGAGATACTCCGCGACGAAAAGCTTCTTGCTTGCGATCGGGTCCGGGGTTTTAGCAGAGCCGAGGAATTGGCGGCGCATCTTTGTCGTGTTCCTGACGATATGAATGGGGGCAAATGTGGAATCGCTTAGGTGCGTGTCAAATAGATATGACGGCGACAATTGCTCGGTTAGATATGCCGGCGGCGATGACCTGTCTCCAGGTAGATCCATCATTGCAATTCGACCCTGCTTGCGTCTCCACCAAATTCGCGCCCGTCTCACGGGCAGCGGTCACATATGCCTGGGCAACTTTAGGTCGTGTGCCGCCGTCGCATCAAACAGCAGAGGAGAAGTAAGATGACTCGCATCCCGGACGAAGAAGAGTTTGCTGTGCCTGTAAGGCCGCCTCCAGGCAAAGGTATCGGTCCCGCGGAAGTGGAGGAGGCCGCGATCGCGCTGCTTCGCGGCGGCGAGAGACCGACGACTGAAAGGGTGCGAAAGCGAATCGGTCGCGGATCACCGAATACTATCGCGCCATTTCTGGACGCCTGGTGGGGAAAATTATTCGAAAAGTTCCGACAGACTCCCGCCGCAGAATTCTTCGGCGAAGCGGCCACAACGGTGTCTGAACGCATGCCACTGGCCGTTGCGAGCGCCGCGGAACGCTTATTTATAGAAGCGTTGATTGAAGTCAAATCCCGCGCCGAGACTCATCTGAATGAGTCGCTACCAGGGCTGCAGCGTCGCGAGCGGGAGCTTGCAAATATCAGTCTGACGCTTGGAGCCCGGGATCGAGAGCAGTCTATCGCAATTTCGAATTTGACAGAGTTGAACCATCAGCTGCGGGCTGAAGTGTCGGCTTTGAATTCGGCATCCCAGTCCGCCGCCGATAAACTGGCGCATGCCGAGCGCAAAATTAGCGAGCTTCAGACCTTTATCAAAATTTTCTCGGAAACAGGCGCGACTGGTGCGCAATTGTCGAAGTCGGTCGAAGCGAAGCGGCCACGAAAGTAGGGATCGGCGGTTACGCTGAAGCGCAAAAGCGGAAATCGGGTCGGTGCTCGCACCCACGGGAGATAAGGTTGTGGGTGCAGCTAAAGTGTTCAGCTAGCTGAAAATGTTTCATTTGCGTAGTAACACGCAGTCACAAAACGAAACCCAGCCCCTCGGTTAAAGTGTTTAGGGGACGACTCTAAAAGGTATTCTGTCCCGCGAGTTGAGGCGAACGGCTCTAAAATTCAGTTTAGAATCTCCTCGCGGGTGAAGCAATATCGCTCCTCATTCTCGGGAAATTCGTCGATAAAAAAGAAGCGCCTTTTAAGCTGATCAAAGTGTTTGTCGTGGTTTGCAAGTTCCTGCTTGATTTTCTTGCGGACCTCCCCGATGACAAGTTCTTTGTCCGCTGACTGCGCCATTTTCTGCGTCACAAGCTCCTCGACCCGCTCCTGGCGAGCTCGGCCGACACAGTACCGCTCGTGGTATTTGCGGTAGGCCCGGGCAAAAAGCCCTGCCGAACTGATGAATTTGAAGCGACGCTTTTCATCGGTAAGGCCCTGATTGAGCGCGCCGATTGCGGCATCGCCATTCATGCTGGAGAACAGCTCTCGGTAAAAATTGCCGAAGTCCCTCTCCAAAGCACCCGCCGAGATTACCCCTTCGGTTGCGATGATTGCCCAGAACGGCGCCCGATCAAGCACGGCGGCCACATTTATCAGGTGCGCTCCGTCACAGGCCGCCACAGCAATTATCAGATGGGTGCGACAGGCTCGGTTAATCGCAATGAGTCGGTCGCGAAGGTCCTGCCACTGAACAAATTCGCCATTTTCAAGCTCAAGCCCGCCTTCCGAACCGTGGCACTCGAAATGCAGCATGGGGCCCTCGCCCTTTGCTGCTTCCTCGCGAACGAGATCAAGCACCTCCAAAAATTCTTTCTTCGACGAGGGGATTCGATACTCGATTTTTAGCTCGATGTGATTTGCGGCGGCGGTCGCAAGTGGGCCTTCGACAAGACTGCGACCGGTTTTAAGCTCGCCTGCGGCCAAGGACTCGAGCACCCAGAGCTTATTAAAGAGTGTTGTCGAGTCGATCATGTTTTGGCAACCCGGCCGGTTAAAGTTTCAATGCGGTGTTGATTGAGATTGACCTCGTCGGACAGGAACGCCTCGAACTCAGCTGTGTTTTTCATGTTTTTCTCGTGGATCCGCTCTATTGTTCAAGCTTTTGAATAGGTCAGCGGCGACGTAGGGTTCATTGCTGTTTTGGCGACGTGGGTGCCTGCGCCATCGTCTCCACGTCTTTCATAAAGATTCGCGGGGTCCACCCTTTTGTCAGTCCCGAAAGAACGAGTTCGTCCAGTAAGTCCAGGCCCATCTCAATGGCTGGTCCCCCAACGGTGTGCGCAATGGCGACTCCCCCTGCCGCGCCTTCTGGACCGGCAAGAGCGGCGCCGAGCCCGGCGCCCAATACTGTCTTGATAAACGACTTTGTGATTTTCCCTTTTCGGGTCTCAAAAAATGCCTCAGGAGCCTCAAGCGCCTTTATGTACGCCTTGACGATGTCGGGATCGGCGGAGTCTGCGGTTGCCGCCTCCAGCCATTCCCGGAAGCGGACAGAGCTTCGTTTCGCCCTCAATCTCGGCAGTTCGGTGGCGTTGCCTTTTAACAGCTGGAAGAGCGCTTTCAGGTCCGGTATGTCAGTCTTTGTCGCGATGGCCTGGAAGTTGTCGGCGATCCGGCCGGCAAGCTCCAATTTGGAGGCCGAATCCTGAAACAACGTGTAGAAGGCTGGCCTCGTATACGAGGTCAATCCGGTCTCGAGTTGATGCGTGTACTCGAGAAGTTCAGTCGCGCAAGAGCACAGTCTCTTTCGGCCATCTTGGTTGAGCTTGCGCAAGTCGGTGACGTCGTCGGAAAACCCAAGCAATCGAAGCTTTCCAGACTCGAACGACGAATTCGCCAAGCGCACAGCGTCCGCAGCAAGAGTGGATCGCGGCATCGAGTACAGCGGAATGATCTTTTTTGTCAGGAGGCGCCGCAGGCGCCCATCTGGTACCGGATTCATCGCACGAAACCCAAGTTCGAGCGACTGTTCGGGGTCAGCGTGTGCCGGTGAATTGAACATGCCCGACTGCAGCGGATCGAGACCGGGCATGTCGGCGACCCAATAGGTTACGCTGGGCGTCCACAGGGTAAAGTTAAGTGCGTCCTGGTCAATGAGTGCTTCAAGCCCCTTTGAGCCAAACATTTTTAGAAGAAACGGCACCACAAGATTTTCGCCGACCACCTTGAAAGAGATGCGCTCAAAGAGCAAGAGCTGCTCATATACCTCAGCCTCAAGAACCTTGAGCCGTTTGAGCCCTTCGGCTGTCTCTCGTGCTGTTAGAGGGCGATCACCAATTAAATATGTGCGAAGGGCGTCGCTGACCTCGGTTTGAAAAATCGTTTGCGGCATGATGCTCTTAAAGTGGGTGGCCTAGGTTCAATGTATATGCGCCAGTTTAGCCCCAACAGCCCGGGCGCCCATCGAACCCCCTTTTTGGAAGGATCAACGGTCAGCTCGATAACGTGATGGCGTACAAGCGGGATCGATCCCACCTCACCATTATCCGTTCTAAAACTTACCGATTTCGGTTACCTCTCCTCGAACCCGAAAAAATGCGCGCAGCTGATTAGGCGCTGATGCCCACCCGCCCCGCGCTAATGGACCGGATCAGCTCTCGTCGTCGAAAGGAATCCCTGCTAGGCGACGACGCGACGCTTCTTTCAGGATCATGTCCGTCTTTGCGGACTCTTTTCTGGCTTCGGCAGTTGTTTCGCCTCGGGCTTCGGCTCGCGCGCTCTCGATCAAAAACTGGCACTGCGCTGTGCATTGTTCATCCAAAATCCGCGCCATTTCGACGAGTTGATCGCGAACGCTTTCGGCGCCATTCCAACTGTGCCGGATCATCCCTTCCAAGATACGATCTTCAAGCATCTGGATCGCCAGTTGGTGAACGTAAGCCGTGTCTTGCGCTTCCCGGGTACTCTCAAGGCCATGTTTCGCGAAGAGCTCTCGGTCATCATCAGGCAGACTGGTATAGAAGCGTCCGAGGGCCAAAAACTCCACGCACTGCGCCCATTTGCTCGCGAAGACGTTTTCCGCGCGCAGCGGGGTTTTCTTCATTTTCGTGGACATCCTGGGTAGGGTACCCGCGGTAAAGGGAGCAGCCGGGGGCCAAATCCCTCAATTAGGGGTTGATTTTGGCTCTGTCACCAAATCGTGTTGGCGCGGGACCGTAGCCCAGATATAACCAAGCGGCGACATTTTTGTAACCGATTAGGGATATAAGCGAGCTTTTGACTGGCCATCGGCTCGAAGATCCACTCAGGTGGCTAGCACTTTCACCCTCTCACTCGGATCTGTGCAGGAGCAACACGATTTGGTGACAGAGCCTTGATTTTTGGGCGGGTCACACTTTTTGGGGTCGTCAGCGTAGTAACACCCCTTACCTGTCCCCTCGTTCTGCACCCCCGCCGGGCTTAGAAGCCGATGCACGGCCTGTCGGGCGGCTGTCGGGGCATAGGGGCTGGTCGGCGACACCATCGCCAAGCAACGAGCGGACTCGCGAGTCTGCAGAGAACTTCGGCAGCACGAACCACGCAATCGACAGTTCGCCCCTGAAAATCGCAGAATTTGTCAGTGTTCGAAGGTGTGGCTAGGTACAGCATTACCCCGCCAACCGCGATGCCTGCGATGATTCTATTCACGCATAAAATTCGCAGTTTTATGTCGCGCCCGCCGGTTATCGTAGTTTTCTGTCCTGATAGCTG
>Ga0210387_10001363_pt1 | contig 18375 bp, 16 predicted proteins | sample IncBWC7OmetaG_FD_160108 | JGI IMG/M metagenome (GOLD analysis project Ga0210387, IMG submission 160108) | Forest soil microbial communities from Barre Woods Harvard Forest LTER site, Petersham, Massachusetts, United States - Inc-BW-C-7-O ...
ACGGCAAGTGTGAAAGTTCAATTTGCATGGACGACAGGCTTCTTCAGAATCCTCGACCCAACCCCGGGCCGAGACTGATCTGAAATAAACACGCGCTTCCACATGGAAAGGCTGCGTTATCAGGCCGTCCAACAGAACTGAACCGATTAAGTTCAGTTAGGTGATGCGCGATGGCCCAGGCTCCACACATACGCTGAAACCGCTGATACCTGTTCGGGCGTGAGTTGCGCACCACCCATTGGCGGCATAGGGCTGCGATATTGTTTTGGCTGCGAAACACCTTCGGCGATCGTTTTTTTGATTCCGGCGTAGCCGCCATCGCTCCACAGCCATTTCTTGCCTGTCAGATCGGGGCCCAATGGGGTGCCCTGACCGCTATCACCATGGCAGCCTGTGCACGCCGCTCCGCCCACTTGGCCGCGGTAGATACGCTCGCCGAGCAGGACCATTTCTCGCGTCGAACCTGGAGGAATGGGAAGACTGCTGGATGCGGCTGCACCTGCGTCTGGATGCGTGCCTTCTGGGGGTTGCGCGGCCACTTCAACGGGATTGCCGGCCGGAGCTGTTAAGCTGGGACACGCAGTGATGTTGGCGGCACCGCCTTCGGAGCCACCTTGATAGACAATGCGGTAGATCCGTCCACGTATATCGTCGGAAACGTAGAGCGAACCGTCCGGTCCCACCGCCAAGCCACTGGGACGATGTTCGGCTCTGGCGGGTGACTCCACTGCTCCCGCGAAACCATCCGCAAATATTTCGCACAGACCTGATGCGCGGCCCCCGGCGAGTGCCTGAAAAACCACGTTGTAGCCACCTTGCGCATAGGGCGCCCGATCCCATGACCCGTGGAAAGCGATGAAGACGCCGCCACGGTAGCGCGCCGGAAATTGCATCTTGTCGTACAGCACCATGGCATTAGGCGCCCAATGAGCGGGAAATGCCGCGATGGGAGCAATCTTGTTCGCGCACACTCCGATCGTTTTGCCGCCGTCGCCTCCGTATTCTGGCGCCAGAACCAACTTTTGCACAAACGCATCGTAGTAGCACTCAGGCCAGCCGTAGTCCCCCTTTGCCTTCAAAAGCAACAACTCTTCAGCCGGTTGTGTTGCCTCCTGATCGGGTTTATAGAGGTCGGGCCAATTGGCGTGCAGCTGGTCCCGTCCGTGTTGGGTCACAAATATTCGGCCGCTTGAGTCGATTGCGAAACCTTCCGTATTGCGAATTCCTGTAGCGAAGCGGTCAGCCGTTGAAAAGGATTGGTTCGATTTATTCGCGTCATAGAGCCAGACGCCACCACGGGTCTCAAGTTCCGTGCACGGGTGCACGCCGGGCGATTTGAGTGTCCGATTCTTCAGCTGGCAGGAATTGGTCGCGGTTCCCAGGTCAACATACATCGATCCTTCACCGTTGATGATAAACGGGTGCATCGGATGATCGCCACCTAGAGGCAATCCGGAAACGATGGTATCGGCCGGGCCACTCGGCACAATGGAATCCCCGGGCAGAGAATATCGCACGATGCGGTCATTGATCTCGGCGTAGACCCATCCTTTATATAGGCCAATGCCGGTTCCGCCTGCTCCGCCGGTTTGGACGGTTTCGCCAAAGCGCTCAGTCACGTCGGCCTTTCCCGCACCGCTCTTGTCCTGTAGAGCGACGAGGAAGCCACCGGCATGTGGCGTGTCGTTGCCGTAATACCTGCCCGACCAGGTGTTAACGTAAAGAACGCCGTTCGAAGCAACCACCATGTGGCGGGCGTGGCCAATGCCGTCAGCGTAGACAGTTGCGCAAAAACCAGCAGGTAACTTCAGCCCGCTGTCATCGTTCGGGCACGCTTGGCTCTTGGCTTCTGCAGCCGGATTGGATTGATTGCGCGCGGGCGCCAGTGAACTACCCAAGCACAATGCGGCGAGAGCGACCAGAGCAGACAACAGAGTCTTATTTTTTACGTTGTTCCGCATCGTGTATTTCCTTTCGAATCTAATTGTCGTCCGCGCGAAATACTGTTTTCGCGATCCAGCCTTTGCAAGAGACGATGCACCCTGAATGCCAAAGTGGGGGATGAGCGAGATTCTCAGGAAGCTATGGGAAACGGGTAGCCTACACAGAGGGACGAAAATTCAGTGCACGGGATTAAACGCTAAGAGTCCAGCGAATTGAATGGTTTCAGCGAGTTTAAAAGGGTATTTTCCAGCAAAAAGAATAGTAATCTAGACTGCCCTGCGAGGCCCCGACAAACACTGGAAGGTTATACGCGAATGCAATCCAATTTCCAGCAGGCTGACAGTGTCCAAGAGATTCGACAGACTACTCTCACCATCTGAGAGTTGAGTCCCCTTGCTTGCCACTCGTATTCTCCATGCTACCAACATCTTCCATGAACACTTGGCCCCGTTCGCGAAACGGTGCAACACGTGCATTTGACCCAACTGGAAGTTGAAATCGTAGATCAGTCTAAAGGCGATTCATCATGAAATCAATCAGGCAGGAAAATGATAGGCTCGGATTTGTCGGCATCGGCTACATGGGTCGGCCGATCGCGCGGCGGTTACTTGAATCCGGCTTCAAGCTGACAGCTTACGACCGAGACCACAACAAGGCGGAGCAGCTAATTCGATATGGCGGCACCGTCGCACAGAGCATTTCGGAGCTCTCCTCTAGTTGCAACGTCGTGTTGTCGTGCCTACCAAGCGATGAAGCTGTACTGGACACTTACAGTGGATCTGACGGCGTGTTCGCCCACGTGCATCCTGGCTCGGTAGTCATCGACATGAGCACGGTCTATCCGGAAACCTCGCAGGAACTCTCGAAACGGGGGTCACAGCGTGGAGTTGAGGTCCTTGATGTGACCATATCAGGGAGTACTCCTACCGCGGAAAATGGACTGCTGACCCTGTTTGGGGGCGGGAACAAGGAGCGCTTCGAATCTGCCGAGTCGATCTTTCGGGTTATCGCCAAAAATTATTTTTACCTCGGGCCAAGCGGCTCCGGAGCGATTATGAAACTTGTGGTGAACGCTTTGCTGGGAATCGGAATGCAGGCGATTGCCGAAGCTGTTGCACTTGGTGAGAAGGCTGGTCTTGATCGCAATCGTTTGCTGGATGTGTTGTCCCAGACTGCAGTGGTCGCTCCAGCGCATGCGGGCAAACTGCAAAGAGCGAAGAAGAGCGACTACAGCCCGCAATTTCCGATTCGGCTAATGAACAAGGATTTCGGGTTGATTTTCAATCTTGCGGCTGCCGTTGGCGCGCGCATGCCTGCCGCGGGTGCAGCATATGAGATCAATGCGAGGCAGACGGACGAAGGGGAGGAGCAAGATTTTTCGGCGGTGATTCTGCAAATGGAAAAACTGGCTCACCTGGGTTCGAAGAACGTTGGTCTGACTCGCGTCGGCGCCGATTCCGCCAGCAAGGTGATCTAAATTCGTTGAAAGTTTCCTATGTTCGATGAAGCTTATCCCGTACATGCATTCGTGGCGGCCAACAAAATGATCCAACTGACGGTGAATGGAGCGAAACAATGCTTCAGCGGTTCACCGGAAATGCCACTGCTCTGGTATTTACGGGAGATTTTGGGGCTGACGGGTGGAAGTTTGGCTGCGGGGTCGGGCTTTGCGGCGCAGTTAACGATCTCTGCGCCCGATGATGGAGAAGTGTGCGCAGCCGAAATGAGAAACATTGTAAGTATAAATAAAGGAAGAACCTTGATACAAGACAGGAATCAAAGCCATGTAACTTTCGCCTCTGCAATTCTGTTGGTATTTTTTGCTGGCCTCACGTTTTTTGTTGTCTCGATTGTGCGGGCTGCCCCTGGTCCAAACAGCGCGGCCAGCGCGGTCACGTTTCGTACGAAATGCGTGATGTGCCACGGTCCAGACGGGAGCGGCTCCGCGGTCGGAAAGAGCTTGAACGTTCCTGACCTTCGCTCACCGGTAGTCCAGAAGCTGCCCGATGCGCAACTCGCTCAAATTATTTCCGACGGCAAGGGGGGAATGCCTTCGTTCAAGAGCTCGCTCAGCGAGGATCAGGTTCATTCTTTGGTAGCGTACGTTCGCTCGCTGCGTCCGAAAAAATAATTCGGAGGCCATATACTGCAGTACTGTGCGGGCAATCGAGTCTGATTCGGGGATCGAACCATTTGATGAAGAGGAGGTACTTAATGGAAAAAAAGGAGAATCATCAGAGCCAGGAAGACTTGCCACGTCCGCACATCGCGTCAGCTCCCCTAACTGACGACGCCGCGGACACAGGGATTTCGCGGCGTGGATTTCTTGGGTTCGCGGCAGCGTCTATTTTGATGGCGCACGCCGACCAGCCGTTCCCGCGACCGGAATCCAAAAACGGCATTCCTTATCGAACGCTGGGCCGCACCGGAGAGAAAGTTTCGCTCATTGGGCTCGGTGGCTATCATCTTGGCAAGCAGGCGGATCCCCAGGACAGCATTCGCATCATCCGAGCCGGCCTCGATGAGGGAGTCAATTTTCTCGACAACTGTTGGGACTACAACGGCGGCGAGAGCGAAATCCGCATGGGCAACGCGCTACGCGACGGTTACCGTCAAAAAGCGTTTCTCATGTCCAAGATCGATGGACGCACCAAAGCCGCCGCTGCTAGCCAAATTAGCGAATCTCTGCGCCGCCTTCAGACTGACCGGATCGATCTTCTCCAATTCCACGAAGTGATTCGAGACGCGGATCCGGATCGCATTTTTACCGAAGGCGGAGGGATGGAGGCCGTTCTAGCAGCGCAAAAGGCGGGCAAGATTCGGTTCATCGGCTTTACAGGCCACAAAAGTCCGGATATTCATCTCAAAATGCTGGCCACCGCTTCAAAACACAGCTTTACGTTCGATACCGTTCAGATGCCCCTCAACGTAATGGATGCGCACTTCAACAGTTTCGAAAAGAAAGTGTTGCCCGTCTTGCTGAAGAACGACATCGGCGTGCTCGGTATGAAACCGATGGGTGACCACTTTATTCTCGAGAGCAAGACAGCCACTGCCGTGGAGTGCCTTCACTACGCCATGAATCTTCCAACCAGTGTGGTCATCACCGGCTGCGATTCGCTTCCCATTCTTCAGCAAGCTCTCCAAGCTGCTCGCACTTTTCAACCGATGAATTCTTCGCAAGTTGCCGCGCTCCTCGCAAAAACCTCAAAGGCCGCGGAAGCCGGCCAGTTCGAGCTTTATAAAACAAGTCATCAGTTCGACGGTACCTACGCCAACCCACAGTGGCTTGGGTAGAAACACAACGAATTCCAAATAAGCACGAAGATTCGGAAAGTCAGCGTGGGATCAGGTTAAAGGAAGGATTATGGAGGTCAATCATGAACAATAAAGAACATTCTATAAGTCTAGCAGGAGATATTTCGTTGGGTGGAGAAATTTCCGTGCATCGTCTCGGCTTCGGTGCGATGCGCCTTACCGGCGAGGGCATCTGGGGGCCACCAACAGATCGCAAACGGGCATTGGGGGTTCTTCGCCGGGCCGTGGAGCTGGATATCAACTTCATTGACACCGCGGATTCCTACGGCCCGCACGTTAGCGAGGAACTGATTGCCGAAGCGTTGTTTCCGTACCCAGCTGGACTCGTAATCGCCACCAAGGGAGGCTGGAACCGCCCGGGCCCAAATCAGTGGACCCACGATGCAACCCCCGCGCATCTTCGCAGGGCGGTTGAGGGAAGCCTGAAGAGACTGCGACTGGACCGCATCGACGTCTATCAATTGCATATTCCGGATCCTGCCGTATCGTTTGAGGCGTCTGTGGAAACGCTGGCTCAGTTGCGAAACGAAGGCAAGATTCGCCTGGTCGCCTTGTCCAACGTCACCCAAGAGCATGTCGAACGGGCGCGCAAAATTGTTCCTATCGTCTCCGTGCAGAACCGCTATGGCTTCGCGGACCGCGAATGGGACTACGTAGTGGATTATTGCGAGCGAAATGGAATTGCGTTTATTCCTTGGTATCCACTCGGAGCAGGCAAAGTTGCCGGCGAAGTGCTTAATCAAATCGCCGAGACACAACATGCGAGCCCCACACAGGTAGCCCTGGCTTGGCTCCTGCGTCGATCTCCCATTATGCTGCCCATACCAGGGACTTCCTCGGTCGAACATCTCGAGCAGAACATTGCGGCGGCTTCCCTACGCTTAACTGACGAAGAGTACCGAAAGCTTTCTGGAGTTTCTGCGCTGGCGGCATCGCGTTGAAGAGGTTGGCGCTTCTTCACCGGTTTTTGCCGAGTTTTCTCTCCGCGGAGACAATGGTGCTTGGCGGCCTATCAGTGCAAATATATCGGCACCTGAACATTGGCAGGTATGTTCTTACTAAACCTAAAACCGAAGAGTTGACTTCGCCCCATCGTTCCTCGAAACGGTCGGATTCGTGCGATTCAACAGCGCTGCGCCTCACCCGGACCGGCCGCGTAGACTCCCCATAGGAGTCGCGCATTCATTGATCTACGTAGCTTCCGCCGTCCTTGGAAGACACGTGCTTTCACGGCGCCAATGGACGTGCCCAACATATGAGCGGTTTCCTCAGCTGATCTCTCTTCGATTTCGCGAAGCAAGATCGTACTTCGAACCCTTGGACCTAGGCGATTGATGGCCGCAGTCAAGAGTTGCGTGCGCTCGCGCCTCCAACAGGACTCTTCGGGATTGGGGCTCTGGTCAACAAATGCCTCCGAGCTGGATTTCGCGCCATCTTCAGGACTCTCTGGCAAGACTTCGATGATTCCCCGTCTCCCACGAAGTAACATAAAGGCTTGATTCATGACGATGCGCGTTAGCCAAGTAGAAAATCTCGCTTTTTCTTGAAACTTGTCGAGATGAAGGAAGGCTTTGTGAAAGCTCTCCTGCGTCACATCTTCGGCATCCTCGCGATTATTGGTTATCCGTTGCGCCACGGCAAGAACTCGCCGGTGGTGACGAAAAACCAATCCCTCGAAAGCTTGTGTATCTCCGCGCTTTGCGGCAGCTACCAACGCCTCGTCGGAGTCGTTGTTTATGCCCGTTGTGCGAAACATATTCATGAACCCGATCCTCCGCCGCCATTGCGGCACAAAAATAAGAGAAACTGACTAACGCGCCAGCCACAATGCATATCGAACGGCCTGGAAGACCGTCCACTGATGCTGCAAGCGCAGAATGCGATACCAGCCGAGCATGGATAAAAGTTTCATGTTTGCACTCCTGTTTGCGTCCCATCTCCCGGTCTTGCTTCGCTCTCACGTTGACGCTTGCTGCTTCGAATCCTATTCACCGGGGAAACGCTAGCTGCCACTAAGAAAGCAATCTGCGTGCCAGAGATTGTGACTGACGAAAATCGCTCGGAAATTGCTGGCAGAGTGGGAGATACGGGGATTTAGGAATCCCTGGGCGAAGTCAATCGACAGGCAAGACTGTCGGAGTGTTGGCATTCCGTCTATAGGGCCGGATGGTGCCAGGAATGCCGGCCTGTCTCAAGCGATAAGCTGAATGATTAAAAAAGTTGGACCTCTATCCCGGGTGCGCAACTCAAATTGGTTTATGACGTTGAGTGAGGTACTGGAAAGAACATCCGTATTGCAAAATGTCTTAGCAAAAGACCATGATTGTCCCGGTTTGTTCTGTTAATCACAGTGAGCGTCAGCCCGCATTCCGGAGCAAGAACATGTCCCGGTTTAACCCTCAGTTGTGGCCCAAACCCCCCGCGATTTGGAGCTACGGGATAGCTGTTCTTTCGATCCTCGCGGCCGCGATCATTTCACTGTGGCCGCCGTTTCATTTGCAGGGCGCTCCCGCTTCACTGTTTCTTTGCGCTATCCTGGTCAGCGCTTGGTTTGGTGGAAACCGGCCGGGATTGCTTGCCACGGCTCTATCCGTGATCGCTTTCTACTATTATTTCCTTTCTCCGACCCATTCGCTGGCTGCTAAACCCCAGGAAATTCCTCGTCTTGCGATTTTTGTAGTGACAGCTTTCTTTGTCGAATCGGTTGGTGCCGCGCAAAGGAGGAGCACCGAATCGCTAAGGCGCGCGCGCGATGGCCTCAAAATAACGGTTCAAGAGCTGCAAAGTACCAACGAGGCATTGCAAGCAGAGAGCCGAGAGCGCAAATCTGCGGAAGAATCGTTGCGTCGAAGCGAGGGCTATCTGGCGGAAGCGCAGAAGCTCAGCCACACGGGCAGTTGGGCGTCGATACCTGCCATGGGCGAGATTAGGTACATGTCCGAAGAATGCTACCGCGTGCTGGGTTTTGATCCGCACGGTGGACAACCGCGATACGAAACGTTCTCTCAACGCATCCATCCGGAGGATGAAGCCAAAGTTAGGGAAGCGGTCGAGACAGCAGGGCGTGAGAAAGCAGAGTTCGAGCTGGATTACAGAATCGTTCATCCCAGCGGCGAGATCAGAGACATCCACGTGGTCGGCCATCCCGTTCTCAGCCCATCCGGCGATCTCGTTGAATTCGTCGGCACCGTAATCGACATCACCGAGCGCAAGCGGGCGGAGGAAGAACGCGAGAGATTGCGCCAAGCACAGGCGGATCTCGCACGCGTCAATCGGGTGACCACCATGGGAGAGCTAACGGCCTCGCTAGCGCACGAAGTCAATCAACCGATTGCCGCCGCTGTCACCAGCGCCAATAGCTGTCTCCACTGGCTGGCCGCCGAGGTCCCAAATCTGGACAAGGCCCGCGCGGCCGCCATGAGGATCGTGAAGGACGGAACGCGTGCGGCGGAAATCATCAGCAGGATTCGCCTCCTCTTTCAAAAAGGCACACAGCAATTGGAATTGGTCGATGCAAACGAAGTCATTGAAGAGATTGTCGCCTTGGTGCGCGGCGAAGCAACGCGATACTCGATCTCAGTCCGGACGGAACTGGCGGCAGATCTTCCCCAGGTCATGGGGGATCGCGTGCAATTGCAGCAGGTCGTGATGAACCTCATCACTAATAGCATCGATGCCGTGAAGGCGGTGGACGGGATGCGGGAAATCGCTATCAAGTCGGAGCGGGCCGAAAACGAGCAACTTCTAGTGACAGTCAGTGATACTGGCGTGGGGCTACCCTCGTTGCAGGCGGACCAGATCTTCAATGCGTTTTTCACCACCAAAGCTCACGGCACCGGGATGGGCCTGCGGATCTGCCGCTCCATCGTTGAATCGCATGGCGGCCGCTTGTGGGCTGCCGACAACTCTCCGCGCGGGACAAGTTTTCATTTCACTTTACCCACCAAAGTTGCGGCATGTGAAAAAGGTGGTAAGTATGGCTAAGTTTGCACCAATGACCATACCGATTGCTCCGATCGACCGATACACTGAGGCCCATAGGAAGTGGGGTCCGATCATTCGAGCTCAGGGAGAATTGGGCGCGGAGCTACGCGGACGGTTGACTCTGATTGAAGAGCAGCGTGGCTGTTCCGCGTGGCAACCAGAGGGAGGCGCGTGGCTGCCGTGAACTTGATTGGCTCGTACAATTACGCACTCGTGGCGCTTTCAGTGTTCATCGCCATCTTTGCGTCGTACGATGCTCTGGATCTCGCAGGTCGCGTTACTGCCGCGGGCGGTTGGACTCGCGCGGCTTGGCTGCTGGGCGGGGCTGGTGCAATGGGCACTGGCATTTGGTCCATGCACTATATTGGGATGCTGGCGTTCATCCTGCCGATTCCCGTGGCCTACCATTGGCCGACCGTTTTGCTGTCACTGTTTGCGGCCATACTCGCTTCGGTCGTTGCGCTGGGCGTGGTGAGCCGGCAGAAAATGGGTTGGTTCCGAGCGCTCGCTGGAAGTGTCCTGATGGGTGCGGGTATTGCAAGCATGCATTACATCGGCATGGCGGCCATGCGTTTACCTGCCGTATGCCAGTTTAATTCCTTTCTCGTCATCCTGTCCGTCGTGTTCGGGGTGCTGATCTCTTTCGCTGCGCTATGGATTACCTTTCACCTCCGAGATAAGAAAACAGGGATCGGCTGGGAAAAGTTAGCCGGAGCTGTCGGTATGGGTGCCGCGATCCCCGTCATGCATTACACCGGGATGGCTGCCGCGAGTTTCACTCCCTCCGGCATGCCGACGGACCTGTCTCATGCCGTAAGCATTTCTACGCTTGGCACCGGCGGAATTGCGGCAGTCACTTTTGTTGTCCTGGGGCTGGCTCTGCTGACGGCCTGGGTTGATAGGCGATTCGCTACCCAGACCTTGGAACTACAGGAAGAGAAGTTGCAGGAAACCGAGGCGTATTTATCGGAAGCACAGCGATTAAGCCGCACGGGCAGTTTTGGCTGGAGGGTTTCCACCGGCAACATCCTCTGGTCCGAAGAATCCTTTCGAATTTTCCAATACGACCGAACGACGAAGCCGACTGTGGAACTTATTCTCCAACGGGTTCATCCGGAAGACGCAGCCCTCGTGCAACAGACTATCGGGCGCGCAGCGCAAGATGGGCAGGATTTTGATTTTAAGCTTCGCTTGCTCATGCCGGATGGTTCCGTCAAATATGTCCACGTTGTGGCTCATGCCTTGAACGATGTATCGGGCAGCCTCCAATTTGTTGGAGCGGTGATGGACGTCACCGAAGCAAAGCAGGCGGAAGAAGCGTTGCGGCGGAGCGAGAGTTATCTGGCGGAGGCGCAGAAGCTCACGCATACGGGGAGTTGGGCCTGGGGGGTAGCAGGAGGAAACGCCTTGCATCTCTCCGAGGAATGGTATCGCATATATGGTTTCCATCCGGAAGAGGGTCTGTCGGCTTGGGAAAAACGGCGGCAGCGTATGCATCCGGAGGACCGAGCCAAGTGGCAAGGAGTAATTGAGCGGGCAATCGGTGAAAAGTCGGATTACGAAGTGGAACACCGAATCCTTCTTCCGGACGGCACTGTCAAATACGCTCACACCGTCGGCCATCCTGTTTTGAACGCATCCGGAGACGTGGTGCAATTCGTTGGTACCATGATGGACGTCACTGAGCGTAAGCGGGCAGAGGAAGAACGCGAGAGATTACGTCATGCGCTTGCTGACCTCGCGCGCGTGAACCGGGTAACCATGATGGGAGAGCTGACCGCTTCCCTGGCACACGAAGTGAATCAGCCGATTGCGGCTGCGGTCACCAGCGCCAACAGTTGTATCCGCTGGCTGGAGGCTGACGTCCCAAATCTCGAGAAGGCCCGCGCGTCCGCCATGAGGATCGTGAAAGACGGAACGCGGGCGGCGGAAATCATCAGCCGAATTCGCCTTCTGTTCCAAAAAGGTACTCAGCAGTTGGAATTGGTCGACGTAAACGAAGTCATTGAAGAGATGATCGTGCTGCTGCGCGGCGAGGCAACGCGACACTCGATCTCGGTTCGAACGGAACTGGCGGCAGATCTTCGCCAGGTCATGGGGGATCGCGTGCAATTGCAGCAGGTAGTGATGAACCTCATGACAAACGGCATCGATGCAATGAAGAGTGTGGACGGGATGCGGGAGCTCGCCATCAGGTCACAGAGAGCGGACAACGAGCAACTATTGGTGTCCGTCAGCGATACCGGCGTGGGGTTGCCTCCCGAGCAAGTGGACCAGATCTTCAATGCGTTCTTCACAACAAAACCCCACGGTACCGGCATGGGACTGCGGATCTGCCGATCCATCGTGGAGTCGCATGGCGGCCGCTTGTGGGCTGGCGACAACTCTCCCCGGGGCGCGAGCTTCTACGTCAGCCTACCCACCAGAGTCGAGACACGTGAATGACGTCAGCAGGTACTCCCACGGTGTTCATCATTGATGACGATGCCGCGGTGCGCGCGTCCATCCAAGATCTGCTGGAGTCGTGTGGGTTGCGTTCGGTATCCTTCGGGACAGCGGAAGAGTTCCTGCGAAGCGAACTGAAGGGGGAGCCACGCTGTCTAGTCCTGGACGTGAGCCTTCCGGGAATCAGCGGTCTGGACTTTCAGCGCCGGTTGGCTGACGCAGGTTTCCAAATTCCCATCATCTTCGTTACCGGTCACGGAGATATTCCGATGACGGTGAAGGCCATGAAATCTGGCGCGATGGAGTTCCTCACCAAGCCCTTTCTGGACCGTGACCTCCTGGATGCGATCCGCCAGGCTTTGGATCGCGACCAAGCGACCCGCCAAGAGCGTGCTGAGCTTGCTGAATTGCGAGAACGCTACGAGACGCTGACCGCACGCGAGCGCGAGGTCATGGGCCTGGTGGTTTCGGGCATGCTCAATAAGCAGATCGCTGGTGAACTCGGGAACAGCGAAGTTACGGTGAAGATCCAACGCGGCCGCGTGATGAAGAAGATGAAAGCTGGATCTCTGGCGGAATTGGTGAAAATGGGGGGGCTATTGGGGGTTCCGCCCGGCCAGAAATTGCATAATACCAACGTGTGATTGCGCCGCTTTCCGCGAAACTGGTAGGTTTCTGTCATGGTCAATCAGAACAAAACCAAGTTGGTCGTGGTTGTCGACGACGACGATTCGATGCGCAGCGCAGTGCAGGACTTGCTGGAAGCAGTTGGGTTGCCAGCAAGAGGTTTTGCGTCCGCCGAGGAATTCCTCAGGTCTGGCAAACAGCACGAGACTGCATGCCTGATCACGGATATCCGCATGCCGGGAATGTCCGGCCTCGATCTGCAGGCGCAGTTGAACGCAGAACGTTGCAGAATTCCGATCATCTTCATTACCGCACATGGGGACGAAAAAATGCGGTTGCAGGCGCGGAGAGAAGGCGCGGTAGAGTTTCTGTCAAAACCGTTCGATAACGAAGTCTTGCTCGATGGAGTTCGAGCCGCTCTGGAAAGCTAGGCCCGCAAGTAGACGTGCGCATCAGTGCGCGCAGGAGGTCTTACGTGGCTGCTGTTGTAAGATTTGGATCCGCCGACCAGGACGGCAATTCGCGCAGATTCGAGCAGATCATCGGCAAGAGTCCTGCTCTGGAATCCGTGCTCGACCAAGTCGAACAGGTCGCGTCCACGGATTCCACCGTTCTCATCCAGGGAGAGACTGGCACCGGCAAGGAGCTGATCGCGCGGGCTGTTCACGACTCCAGTTCGCGATTCGCGCGACCATTCATCAAGCTGAACTGCGCTGCCATTCCGTTCGATCTACTGGAAAGCGAGCTATTTGGCCATGAAAAAGGGGCCTTCACGGGTGCTATTGCACAAAAGGTTGGTCGCTTCGAATTGGCCGACAAAGGAACGCTCTTCCTGGACGAAGTAGGTGACATTCCGTTGGGACTGCAGCCGAAACTGCTGCGGGTCCTGCAGGAGCAGGAGTTCGAGCGCCTGGGCGGGACTCGGACTCACCAGGTGGACGTTCGGCTCGTGGCGGCGACCAACCGAAATTTGGCGGAGATGGTCAAACGCAACGAATTTCGCAGCGACCTCTACTACCGATTGAATGTGTTTCCCATCCCGCTGCCACCGCTGCGGGATCGACGCGAGGACATTCCGGCGCTAGTCTGGCATTTTGTGGAACTTTATGGCCGCCGTATGGGTAAGCACATCGAACATATTCCTCCAGACACGATGTCCGCGCTCATCTCGTATTTGTGGCCGGGAAACATTCGCGAGCTTCAGAATTTTATCGAGCGGAGTGTGATCGTTACTTCAGGCAATGTCCTGCACCCCCCTCTCATGAGTTTGAAGAGCGCGGCAGCAGTGGAATCGATCGGGGCAATTACCCTGGAGGACGCGGAACGCGATCACATTCTCAAGACTCTCGAGCAAACCCGGTGGGTAGTCTCCGGCCCCAACGGGGCGGCCTCCCGTTTGGGAATCAAGAGGTCCACCCTTTATTTCCGGATGCAAAAGCTTGGCATCTCACGTACCAACAGGAATCTCCTTTCCTCGTAGCAAGCTCGCTTTGATCTGGGAATCGGTCATCACCCCGCCTCTGCAGCAGCCACAACGCATCAGCTATCACATCTCCAGTGACCTGGATCCGAAGCCGTCTGACCCACAATCAGAAAAATAACCACACTGTCCTGTCAGCATGCGGAGTCACGTCTAGCGGGCTGGCATCCTCTACCGCACTATCGTCCGTGTCGGCCTCTACTTTCAGTCACTTACGCAATCAACATATTTGGTAACGCTGTTGCATTCTCCCGTTCTGTCGCTCGACGTACCGAAATTTTTGCTGGCGACAGAAATGTGGGAAAAAGCCAGGAGAATTTGCCATGAGCATTGTGAAGATTTTTAAGCAGGTTTTAGTCGTACTTCTGTGCGGGATACTTGTGGAATTCACGGCGCAGGTGGACGCATACGGATCTATGGGCCAATCGAACGGCCAACCGGCCGCTTCGCCCGCGAAACAGTCTCCCCAGGAGTTGAACCAACTTGTTGCTCCGATCGCTCTATACCCGGACGCTTTGGTGGCTCAGATTTTGGCCGCTTCGACGTATCCAACTCAGATCGTTGAGGCAGACCGCTGGATGCAAGGGCATTCCAACCTCAAGGGCGAAAAACTCGCCAAAGAAGTCGACAAGCAGGACTGGGATCCAAGCGTAAAAGCCGTGACGCAGTTTCCCTCGGTTCTCGAGAATATGGACAAGAACCTCTCTTGGACCTCGTCGCTCGGCGATGCATATATCAATCAGCCGCAGGATGTCACGGATGCTGTGCAAACTCTGCGTCAGCAGGCCCGTAACGCAGGGCATCTGAACAGCAACGAACAGGAGAATGTGACCACGCAAGGCAAGACCATCATCATCGAACCAGCCGACCCTCAAGTGGTCTACGTACCTGCCTATGATCCTTGGTTGGTGTACGGGGCACCTATCGTCGCCTACCCAGGCTGGTATCCCGTGCCTGGGATTTATTGGGGAGGCATCGGCCTTAGCTTTGGAATTGGTTTTGGTATCGGCTTCTTCGGAGGGTTTGGATGGGGCTGGGGCCACTGGGGCTATGACTGGTATGGCCATCGTGCATTCTTTGACCATCACGCCTTCGTCTCCCGTAGCCGAGACTTCGGTCACGAGGATTTCCATCACGGTGATTACGCACACGGTAACTTCGGCCACGGCGGGTTCGCTCCCAGCGGCGGATTCCATGGGTCATCGAATTTTCACGGGGGTTCGAGCTTTCACAGAGGTTCCGGCTTTCACGCGCAGTCAGGAACGCACTCCGGTGCGTTCAGCGGCTTTGATCACGGCGGCGATGTCCGAGGCTTCTCTTCTCGCGGGCAGTCGAGTTTTGGAGGTGGCTCCCATGGAGGTGGTTTCCATGGCGGCGGTGGCGGACACCACAGGTGATGGCATGAACCAGCGACGGGAAGTTGTCAAAATCTCAAGAATGGAGGGGAATACAATGCTGCACAAGATTTCGATTTTATTTCAATGTGAATCCACGCGCTTTGTTCGATTTGCGGTGGCCGCGCTGTTTGCAGTCGCCCTGGGGTGCTCGTCAGCGCCAGGCTTCGCCCAGGAGGCGGGGCAGCAGACCTTTGGCTCCGTTGAAGATGCCAGTCATGCTCTCTTTGACGCAATGCAGGCACAGGACCAGCAAGCTCCCTTGAGCATTCTCGGGCAGGCCGGAAAGGATATCCTCTCGTCCGGTGACCCAGAGGAAGATTCGGATGCTCGCGTCGGCTTCGTCGTCAAATACCAGGAGATGCATCGCTTTGTCACAGAGCCGAACGGAACTGTAAGCCTGATCGTGGGTGCTGAAAACTGGCCGTTTCCGATTCCGCTGGCGAATAACCACGGGTCGTGGTATTTCGATACGCCCGCAGGCAAAGACGAGGTCCTCTTCCGGCGCATCGGCAAAAATGAACTGGCCGCCATAGACGCGTGCCGCGAGTTAGGCGCAGCGCAAAACCAATATTTTGCGCATCCGCCGGCTAATCTCCCCAATCAATTCGCGCAGAAACTGGTCAGCGATGAAGGCCGACATAATGGTCTGTACTGGCACGGTGCCAGCGATGAGTTCGATAGCCCAATCAACCCCCTCATCGCTTACGCACTTCAGAATCTTCCAACGGACCAAGTTGGCGAGCATGTTCCTTTCAATGGCTATATGTTTCGGATACTCACGAGCCAAGGACCGCACGCGCCGGGCGGAGCCAAGAACTACATCGTCGATGGCATGATGAGCAGAGGATTCGCCTTCGTCGCTTACCCTGTGGAGTACCGCTCCTCGGGTGTGATGACTTTTATTGTCGACGCATCCGGAACCATTTACGAAAAGGACCTCGGTCCCGACACGACAAAGCTTGCCCAAGCGATGACTAGCTTTGATCCGGACTCTACTTGGCACAAGACAGAATGAACGTTGACGGGAGGGGAACCCAAACCATGCGTAATCGAAATGTCGCCGTGTCGCTTTTCGGTCTTCTTACCCTCGGCGCGCTCTTGATCTCAGGGGCGAGCGAACCGCATGTTGGTGTGCCCGTTTCCAGCCAAGCAAAGTCTCCGAGCAATCTCGGTGGTCAGATGCCTCCTACGTTCGATCAGGATGTGGCGAGGGTCGTTGCCGAAGTTGATAGGATTGAGGCCGATACCCAGAGCCAGATGGAACACACTAAGCTCGATCGGCAGGGACAGGTTCGCACCCTGGGAAAGTTACTGCTCTTCGATAAGCATCTCTCGGTCAATCAGGACGAAGCTTGCAGTTTTTGCCATACGCCCGAGACGGGATTCACCGGGCCGATTCAATCTTTGAATGAGACGACCGTGTCATATCCGGGATCCGTGAGAACGCGGTTCAGCAATCGAAAGCCGCAGAGCTACATGTACGCACCCTTCGCGCCCGTGCTCCACTACAATGATCTCCAGGGTGACTTTGTTGGCGGCAATTTCTGGGATATGCGCGCAAGCGGCTACCGCCTGCAGAATCCCAGCGCCGAACAAGCCCAGGGACCGCCGACGAATCCCGTAGAAATGGGCTTGCCCGATTCGGCCTGCGTTGCGTACCGGCTTTCACAGGCTCCCTATCGCAAGCTCTTTGAGACGGTGTGGGGTGCGGACTCGTTCGCCATTCACTGGCCTGCCAACGCGGAAAAGGTCTGCGCGACTCCAGGGCCGCCGCTGGCGAATGATCCGTTACCGGTGCACTTGAGTACTGCGGACCGGGGCCTCGCCGACCGCATATATGACCAGTTCGGACTGGCCATTTCCGCATACGAGTTTTCGCCAGAGGTGAGTCCCTTCACGTCAAAGTACGACTACGTGCAAGCAGGAAAAGACAAATTCACGCAGCAGGAAGAATTAGGCTATGCGCTGTTCCGTAGCAAGGCACGATGCAACGAGTGTCATCGCGATGGCGGGCCCGGCGAAGAGCCCCTCTTTACGGACTTTACTGCCAGCAATCTCGGCGTCCCCAGAAATCCGCGATTGCAGTACTTCTACGAGGGCCGGCCAGACCAACGCGGCTACACTCCCGACGTCGCTGGCAACATTGCTGGAGTGGCGTACGTCGACACGGGGGTCGGAGCTTTCCTGCGCACGCTGCAAAGCGACAGCGGTCAGCTAAATCCTGATTCGGAGTGGATTAAACTCGCACCCAAGTTCGAAGCGAAAATCCAAGTACCCACTTTGCGCAATGTCGACATGCGTCCGACGCCCAGCTTTGTTAAAGCCTACATGCACAACGGCTACTTCAAGAGCCTGAAAGAAGTGGTGCATTTCTACAATACTCGCGACGTCCTGCCCAAGTGCAAGGCAGGCGATTCCGGCGAAAAGCTCACCTGCTGGCCCGAGCCAGAGGACTCAACCAACCTCAACAAAAGACAACTCGGCAACTTGAAACTGTCGGACCAGGAGGAAGACGCCCTCGTCGCCTTCTTGAAAACCCTTACGGATGGCTACGTGGCGCCAAACCCAAAAACGGCGAAATAGGCTTGATCTCTGAACTCACCTCTACTTGTACCAGTTTTTTTTCACGGACCCGAAATGAGCACCACCACTCGACCTTTGATGCCAGCCAAGTTCCGCGGTTTTCGTGAAAGGGTTCTATTGCTGACACTTCTGCGGAAGGATGTAGCTTTAAATGGACCGGCGTGGCTGCCACTCGCATTGGTCTTGGGGGCCCTTAGCGCCGTTGCGTATGCCGACCACCTCGTTGTTTCGATTTCGCTCGTCTACTTGTACATCCTTCCCATTGCCGTCGGTGCTATTTTCCTGCGCAAGAAGGTCAGCTACAGCCTTGTCATCATTTGTGTTTTGTTCCATGATTATGACTCTCCGAGAACTATAGTTCCGCCGCTTCGCATCTTCCACAATCTCTCCGCGATGTTGTGCTTCGCCTTTGTTGTTTATGTCATCCGGCGGTATATGGAACAGAGGGAAGCGCTTGCCAAGACCGTTCAACAGCAGCGTGACGACCTTCTCAAGGATTTGGAACTGGCTGCTCAGGTCCAGCGCTTGTTTCTCCCCTCCGGCAGACCAGCCATCGCTGGACTCGAAATAGCCGGCATGATGCAGCCTGCGCGGGGC